>LQYC01004403.1_pt1 | contig 14879 bp, 15 predicted proteins | sample 661771 | NCBI WGS metagenome assembly LQYC01 (sample SAMN03483023, study PRJNA281117) | bioreactor metagenome | isolation source: benzene-degrading methanogenic enrichment culture from a contaminated... | place: USA: oil refinery in Oklahoma | collected 2011-05
AGGTAAGTACACCTCATTCCGTCGGATTTGCGCGCCTTGCATCTGAAGCTTTTTACTGTGCCGTCTGATTTTCGAATTTTTACGGCTTCATCAAAACTTAGCTAATCAGATCTTCTCCAACCCCGGTTACGCGAAGGACTTCAGAAACGGTGGTTTCTCCGTTGAGCATTTTTCGGATCGCGCCTTCGTGGAGTGTGATCATTCCGTCCTTCAGCGCTTCGGTTTTAATTTGACGGTTTTCTGTTTTTTGGCTGATGAGTTTTCGGACGCGGTCGTTCATTTCCATTACCTCAAAGATTCCGGTTCGGCCGAGGTAGCCGGTCCACCGGCATTTATCGCAGCCTTCACCAATTTGAATCTTTCCCCGTGACTCCGCGGGAATATTCAACCCCAAAATCCCCTGCTCTTCCGCGGAAAGATCATACGGCTTGGCACAGAAAGGACAAACTCGCCGAACCAGCCGCTGAGCGATTATTCCTATTATGGTAGAATTGATAAGGAAGGGAGGAGCGCCCAGATCAAGGAGGCGGGTGATTGAACTGGGGGCGTCATTGGTATGGAGCGTGCTCAACACCAAATGACCGGTGAGCGCCGCTTGAATGGCATTTTCTAAGGTTTCGTAGTCTCGAATTTCTCCCACCATAATAATATCCGGATCCTGCCTCAGGATCGTGCGAATGGCAGCGGCGAAACTGAAGTCGATTTGGGGTTGGACCCCGATCTGGTTAAATTCCTCGTAGATCATCTCAATCGGGTCTTCGATGGTTATAATATTGACATCCGGAGAAGAAAGTTTTCTCAGCGCCGAGTAAAGGGTAGTGGTTTTTCCGCTTCCTGTTGGGCCGGTCACCAGGATGATGCCGTGAGGTTCCTGGATAAAAGATTCCAGCAGCTCCAGTTCGCGCGGGGAAAAGCCCAGGTTAGCCAGATTCTGAATTAAAATATCAGGATCAAAAATTCTGACCACCGCTTTTTCTCCAAAAGCTACCGGGAGCATGGAGACGCGAAGTTCAACCTCTCGCCCTTTGAATTCAGTTTTTATTCGCCCATCCTGGGGGCGGCGTTTTTCCGCGATGTTCATCCGGGAAAGCATCTTAATGCGGGACACCACCGCGTTGTGAACCACCTTGGGCATGGTGTGGACGTTATGCAGGACGCCATCAATCCGAAATCTGGTCAGGCTGAAATCCCTTTTTGGTTCAAGGTGGATATCGCTTGCCCTTTGATCAAAGGCGTAGCTCAGAAGATAATCCACGGCATTGACCACGTGTTTATCAGTTGCTTCAATTTCTTTCGAGCTTTTAAGTTTGACGTATTGTTCGAGATTCCCGAGGTCAATCTGAGGGGCTAATTCCTGGGCCGCGGCGGAAATCGAATAGCGAAATCCATAAAATTCGTTGATTATTTTGATAAGATCGCTCCGGGGGGTAATGCACGGAACAATTTCATATTTGGTGTAGCGCCGGAGATCTTCGAGCACTTCATGATCGAGAGGATTTGCCATTGCCACGTGCAACTGATTGTTTTCCACCGCCAGACCGAGCACCACATGCCTTTTGGCGAATGCTTTGGGAAGGAATCTGACAATCGCGTTGGAATCAAGTTCGAGAGGGTCAATTTTTTTGTAAGGAATTCCAAACTGTTTAGCCAAAACTTTGGTGATAAATTCTTCGGTAAGGATTGCCCCCGTTTTATCAGTTTTAAAGTTAAAAGAAGCTATGATTTCCACAGCCGGGACTTCATAATCATAGCCTCCACGGCTCTTGTGATGGGATAACTCCCTTTTCTTCAGTTGAATCAGTTTTTCCCGCTCTTCCGCAGCCCGCTCCCGGATTCTCAGGATCTGCGCTTCGGTTAAAAAGCCTTCATCGCATAAAACCTTACAGACAATGTCGATGCTCAATGATTTATTCATAATTTTTGAAAAATATTTTGTTTATATTGTTACGGAATACGTTAAAATACTTTTTATCTTCATCCTCTTCTTTTCCGATTGGGGGACGGCTAAAATCAGGGTATCACTTTAACAGGTATGGAGTTTTTTTGCAACGCTCTAGTAAAATATTTAAATAAATTAAAAAATTTTATAGACTTTTTCAGGCTGGTTTTATCTTTACCCCGTTAGAAAAGCCCCGCTTGCCTCGTTAGATATCAAATATCTAACAGGGTAAAGAAGCACGGGGTAAAACTAAAGATTCTTACACTTTTCACACGGGGTAAATCCCATTAGAAAATTTTCTAACGGGATGAATGTGCCGTGTGAAAGCTCCCTTCTAACGGGATGTACCATAAGGAAAGGAATTTAAGGCCCCATCCATGATTATTAGCGCGAGTCGAAGGACCGATATTCCTGCTTTCTTTTCTTCTTGGTTCATGGAACGAATACGAGAAGGGAATGCCCTGGTTAAAAATCCCTTTAATCCTTCCCGGACAAAAACAGTGAGTTTGAGACCTGAGGATGTTGACGCGATTGTATTCTGGACCAGAAATTCCGAACCACTGATGAAGCATTTAAAAGAGCTGGATGACCGGGGATACAACTATATTTTTCTTTATACTATAACCGGATATGGCCCCCCGCTCGAAAAAAAATCCCCTTCTTTGGAAAAAGCTTTAGAGATTTTTAAAAAACTCAGTCAGAAAATCGGGCCTGAAAAAAATTTCTGGCGTTTTGATCCCATTGTTTATGTATCCGGAAAGGGAGAGGAGTGGATAGCGTCCTGTTTCAATAAAATCGCGCGCTCTCTCAGAAATGAAACTCAGCGGGTGATAGTAAGCTTTCTTGACTTTTATCCCAAGGTGGTAAAAAGGCTCAAGACAGTGGAAAAAGAATGCGGATTTAAGGTCATTGATATTACTCATCAGAACACTATTGTCGGGAAAATTGCCGCTACCCTGGCTGAGTTAGCCACAACGAATAATATGGAAATATTTAGTTGCGCGGAAAAGGAAGAACTTGCCGGCTTTGGCATTCAGCCGGGAAGTTGTATTGACGGGAAAGCGCTCAACCGTCTTTTTGGAAGACACCTCATTATCGAAAAAGATAAAAGTCAAAGGCCCCAGTGTCGGTGCACAACCAGCCAGGATATCGGAGAATACCGAACGTGTCGTCACGGGTGCGTGTATTGTTACGCGCTCTAATTATTACTGTCTGAGTCTTTCACTGGTTGATTCAAGGCGGGAGATTAACGTAGCGATGAATTGTTTATAAAATTTGATCTGTAACTCTTTAGAAAGTTTATTAATGATGCCGGCGCGTTCGGAGAGGTCAGCGCGGGGGAGTTTCGCGACTCCAAAGTCAGTTATCTTAACAATGCCGCGCCGTGTGATCATGATGTTCGCCGGTTTGATATCCCGGTGGATGATTCCTTGCTGGTGGGCAAAATCGAGGGCTTCACAAATCTTGGCAGTTATATCCAGTATTTTATCAAGCGGGAGAAGTTTATCTTTGGAACAAAAATTAACTAAATTTCCTCCCTCAACAAACTCCATCGCGATATAACAACTATTACCCTCTAAACCCGCGTCATAAATTGCCACAATGTTTGGATGAATCAATGACCCCGCTGCCTGAGCTTCAGTAAAAAACCGTTCCCGATAATTCTGGATTTGGTTTTCTGGAAGAGTACCTTCAGGTAAGGTTACTTTTATGGCCACCAGGCGTTTGATGTAAGGGTCCATCCCTTGGTAAACAATACCCATACTTCCTTTTTCAATTACCCGAGCAATACTATAGCGGCCAATAGTGTGAGGAAGTTCCGAACCTTTAATTAATGCGTTTATTTCTTTGACCATCGTTTTTTTTCCTGATAAAAGTATTTTAAGATTATTCTATCACTCCTACTTATGATAGTCAAATTTTAAAGCCTTAGGCGGGTTTGAACACATCCTTTTGCCATTTGGTCATGGGGGGAATACATAGAAAGAATGAGGAAACAATGTACTACAAACAGGAAAGAATGGCGGCAATAGAAGCAGTAATGAAAGCCTGTTGTCTTTGCCAGGCCATAAGAAAAACATATGTTCCTGATGAAGTCCAGGAAAAGGAAGATCAATCGCCGGTCACGGTAGCTGATCTGAGCGCCCAGGCGCTAATCAGCTTAGCTCTATCTAAGGTTTTTCCTCATGATGCTATAGCCGCGGAAGAGGGTTTGGCGGGATTAGGAAATGACATTAAGGAGAAAGTAGTTTTTCAGGTGAAAACTTTTTTACCCACTCTTGGGAGGGATACAATTTTTGCGGCGATTGAACGCTGTTCCTATGAGGGCGGATCAGGGGGGCGATTTTGGGTGCTTGATCCCGTGGATGGAACCAAGGGATTTATTCGGGGTGAGCAATACGCAATCGCGTTGGCTTTGGTTGAGGAGGGTGAGATCGTATTAGGTGTTCTCGGTTGTCCCAATCTTCCTATTGATGATAGTCAAAAAGGCTCAATTTTTGTAGCCGGCAAAGGTCAGGGATCAGTAATACGATCCCTTTATGATTCTGCGGAGAGAAAAATTAAGGTTTCCCCTGTTTTTGATTCTTCGCAGGCTTTGTTTTGCGAGTCGTTTGAGCGCGCCCATTCCTCCCACAATCATGCTGCTCGTATCGCTGAAATTCTCGGGATTAAAAAACCTCCTGTTCGCATGGACAGCCAAGGCAAATATGGAATTGTGGCTCGCGGTGAGGCTACGATTTATTTAAGACTACCGACGAAAAAAGGGTATGAAGAAAAAATCTGGGATCATGCCGCGGGCTGGTTGATAGTAAAGGAAGCTGAAGGAGAAGTTACGGATATTCATGGCAAACCCCTGGATTTTTCTCAAGGGCGAACATTAAGTCAAAATTACGGCGTGGTAGCAACGAACGGGAGGCTTCATTCTCAGGTTTTATCAGCTATCAAAAAGGTATATGAAACCTCCTAAAAGGATCAGGGAAATTATGTCATGAAGAATAAAATCACGTTGGGAGTAAGTTCCTGTTTGCTCGGGGAGAAGACCCGCTATGATGGCGCTCACACAAGGGATCAGTTTATTACCGGCGCTTTGGGAAAATGGGTGGAGTTTGTTTCGGTTTGTCCGGAAGTAGAATGTGGTTTTGGTGTTCCTCGTGAACCGATTAGGTTAGTGGGTGATCCGGAATCGCCTGGTCTAATTTCCGTTCATACCAGGCAGGACTATACGCCGTTAATGCTCCTTTGGGCGCGGAAGCGGATGGTAACGTTAAAAAAAGAAGACATTTGGGGATTTATTTTTAAAAGTAAATCCCCAAGTTGCGGGATAAAGCGGGTTAAAGTCTACGATAAAAATGGGGTGGCAATTAACAAGGGGAGGGGATTATTCGCCCGGGTTTTTAGGGAACATTTGCCACTTGTGCCCATTGCGGACGAAAAAGAAATAGATAATCCAAAAAAAATTAAAAATTTCATCGACAAAATTTTTGTTTTTAGACGATGGCGTAAATTTTTGGAGAAAAGTCCGAACCAAGGCGCGCTGATTAAATTTCATGCCCAGCAAAAGTTTTTAATTCTTTCCCGCAGTCCAAAACAGGTCAGCAGGATGGAAAATGTGATCGTAAAATCCCAACATCTTCTTTCCGAAGAATTAATTGATCATTACCAGAAACTTTTGATAGAGGCTTTTTAGTGGGAAGCAACGATACGCAAACACACTGACGTTGTTACGGTGATGGCAGAATGACTAACTTTATACCTTGCATCCAAAAAATAAAAATAATATTACATAATCAATGTGTTGACGAGGATTGATTTGCTTACTTGACAGAGGGGAAAAAATAAGTTAGAAAAATAATCTTTTTATTTTACGGGGCAAAGACGTTTGTTAGTAATAAGAAATTATTTAACGGCAATGTTTGGACCGATAGAACTTAATCGAACTCTCCAATACTTTAATGTGATCGATCAGAAGGTTGATGAAATCGATGAGCACCGCTGCTTTTGGTGCATTTTTTATGAGTTGTGCCTAAAAATCGCGGCCCTAAAAAATTGGCGCAGTTTTACATGCAAATACTGTCCCAATTTTTTGGGTGATGGGGATTCTGTCCGGGGCAACATCCTGATCCATTGAACTGTTTCTGTTTTATCATCATCCGCCTCCCAAGCTGATTTCAGAACCAATCAAATCTTAATTTCTACCAATATTTCAAATAGGTTATGCGTCATCTCGATGTTTTGTTCGCAACCGAGAAAAAGCAAAGCGTGCCAGTAAAATGTCTTGCGCATGACGGTTCAATCAAGTATTATTATAAAAATTACTAAACCCCGACATTATTAAATCGGAAGGGAATAGGTTATTAATTTTTTTATAGGAGGAGTGATATGGGACTTTTAATATTGCGCTATTGCCTTGTGGGGTTGGCGATCCTTCTTTGCTTGATGATTGGGATTTTTCACCGTGTTCCACAGGTGGAGGGTCTGATGACAGTCCTTATTCTCGTATTTATAGGAATTTTTTTCCAAAACGAGAAACAATTAAGCTTGTTAAGTGATGTGTTGAAAGAACTACAGAAAAAGTGATAAAAAAAAGAGTCGGTTGAATAGAGTGTTGCTCCAAATAAAAAGAAAAGCCTTGCCCCTGAAGTGGGTGTAAGGCTTTTTTTCTTGTTGTGAAAGGCAGATGAAACCGTTAGTTTCAGTCATCATTACCACCTGTAATCGCTGCGCAATGATAGGGGATGCGATTGAGTCAGTTCTGAAACAGGATTTCCTTGACTACGAAACTATCGTGGTTGATGATGGTTCGACTGACGGCACGAACGACGCTCTCAGCAAATATAATCAGGTTAATTATTTTTACCAGGAAAACCAGGGAATAAGCCGGGCGAGAAATCAAGGACTCGCGCTTTCACAAGGAGAGTTTGTTTGTTTTTTGGATTCAGATGATCTTTGGCTCCCCAAAAAACTTTCTGCGCAACTAAAAGTCATGCAGGATCATCCCGCATTAAAACTGAATTACACTGATGAAATCTGGATCCGAAAAGGAACAAGGGTCAACCCCAGGAAAAGGCATCAGAAATACTCAGGATGGATTTTTGAGAAAAGCCTTCCCCTCTGCATCATAAGTCCCTCATCGGTTATGCTGCGGAAAGAGGTTTTTGATATTGTTGGGCTCTTTGATGAAGGACTTCCGGTATGTGAAGATTATGACCTGTGGCTCCGCATTACGTCACGGTTTCCGGTTTTTTTTATCAATCAAAAATTGATCATCAAACGAGGAGGGCACGAAGACCAGCTTTCCCACCGATTTTGGGGGAATGACCGTTTTCGGGTGCAGGCTCTGGAAAAAATTATTAACGAGGGGATGATAAAAGAACAGCAAAAAGAGCTTGCCATCCATGAACTGGTCAAAAAAAGTGTTATTTTAGAGAATGGTTTCCGAAAAAGAGGAGCATTATCGGAAGCGGACTATTACCAACGTCTTATAGGAAAATATTCATGATACCCGAGGCGCTACAAAAAAAAGAAGATAAAAAAACTCAATCAGTTCCTTTAACACTGATTGATGATCGGGATGAAACGTTCCGAATGAGCTTTTGTCAAAATTTAGGTTTACTTAAAACCTCAATGAAGGAAATCGGCCTGATAAATCCGATCATCCTTCGGAGACATGAAGAGCGTTTTCAGATTGTATCCGGGTATCGGAGGGTATTAGCAGCGCGAAGCCTGGAATGGGAAGGGATCAAAGCCGCGCTCTATACTGCTGATGAACTCAGCCATAGTGAGGGGTTTATCCTAAGTTTTTATGAAAACCTTGGAACCAGGGGCTTTAACCTTATTGAAGCGTCAATGATCGTGGCGGGATTTTTCGAACAATGCAAAAAACACGAAAAACAGATCAGGGAAGAGCTGCTGCCGCTCCTTGGTTTTCATTCGGGCAGAAAAATTTTTCAAGCCCTTCAGTCTCTCAGTCACTTAAGCTATGAATGGAAGGAGCTGGTTATAAAAAATGAAATTTCTTTACTCAATGCCGCGAAGATTGCTTCGTTTTCATCGTTTGACCAGAGAGCCTTAAGTACTACGCTCTCGGGATTGAAATTAGGTGAAAACAAATTACGGGAGTCTTTGGAGATGACTGAAGAGATTTGCAAGCGAGATGATATCTCGGTGAGCGAGCTTTTTTCTTCCGGGCATTTTAAATTCTTGGGGCAACAGGAAGACCTCAACATCACTGAAAAGACCGAGCAGTTCCGGAAAACACTCAAGGCGATACGGTATCCTGAATTCAGTCGGAAGCAGCAGGAGTTTTATGATATGAGAAAGAAACTTCTTCTTCCTCTGTCAATCGGGTTGGAGCCTCCTGAATCCTTTGAGGGTGATAAACTTAAAGTGACCTTCGGGTTTCGTTCTCCCGAAGAATTTCGATCCATCCTGAAGAAATTAGAAACCGCGGCAGATAAAGAGGCGCTGGAGAATCTAATAAAGATGGTATGAAGCAGGGAGCAGGGGGTAATGAGGAATTAGGCAAAAGGAACGAGGTGCGAGGCAGATAAAACGTAAATCGTAAAAAGTGAACCGTCTTCTATTCGTGAATAAAATTAGCAAAACAAAATGTCTCTTTTTAAACCCCAAAAAATATTTATCCATCCGGCTGTTCTGAATGATCAAATTACTCAAGGCATCGTAGAAAAGCTGCCGGAGATACCCGTTGAAGTGCGGGCCAGGCCGAGGATAGAAACAGAGGAAGGGACTGATCCGGTTGAAGCAGGAAAACGGATCTGGTTTTTAACTTTTTCTCCCGGTCAACTGGTCAAGGAATGTCCTGCTTCCCCCGGACAGCTTTGCTGCCGGTATCGGGTCATCAATATTATTACCAACTGCCCGATTGATTGCAGTTACTGTATTCTTCAGGGATATCTTAACAATCCCTTTATTACCATTAACGTAAACCTTGAAGATATAAAGGGTCAGGTTACAGAGCGCCTTCGATCTGATCCTCAACATATTTTTCGTATTGGAACCGGAGAACTTTCGGATAGTCTGGCTTTGGAGGAATACACGGGTTTTTCTTTTCTTTTGGCAAGCTTTTTTCTTTCCCGAAAAAACGGTTTTTTTGAAATCAAAACCAAGTCTCATCACATAGAAGAACTTTTAAAACTTGATCCGCAGGCAAAGGTAGGGATATCCTGGTCAGTCAACCCTGAAGATATTATTCAGCAGGAGGAAAAAGGAGCGTCAACGTTAGCGCTTCGTTTAAAAGCCGCGGCGCGCTGTATGGAGAGAGGATATTTGATCGGTTTTCACTTTGACCCCATGATTTTCTATCCCGAATGGGAAGAAAAATACCACGCGGTGGTGCGCGCCATTTATGCTTCCCTTAAACCGGATCGGATTATGTGGATAAGCTTAGGGGGATTCCGTTATCCGAGATTTTTAAAACCAATAATCCGCGAGCGCTTTCCTCAGAGCAAAATACTTTGCGGGGAGCTTTTGCCTGGTCCGGATGGAAAATTCCGCTATCTCAAAACTCTCCGTGTCGAAATGTACCGAAAAATAGTTGGCTGGATAAGAGCATATGACCCCAAACAGTTTATTTACCTCTGCATGGAAAGTCCTGAAGTTTGGGACAAGGTTTTTGGTTTTCATCCGACCAACCGGAATGAGCTGGACCGGCTTTTCGCTGAACGTATCAGGACGTTGTGGAAACATTAATAGAATATATGGGGAGGAAGGTGTTATGAAAATTTTACCGCATAAAAACAGCGAATTATCTTTTGAAAAGGTTATTGATAGTCACATTCCTGCACGTGAGAGTATTGTCAGACGGTATAAAAATGCGTTTCGGTTTTATGATGATTATAATAAAGATACGTGTTTTAAAAAATGGCTTGATAAAACAAGTATCCAAGAAGGAATAAGGATTTTTCCTTTTTTGACCTATCGCGGTGTAATGATTTTTCTCATGGATGAAACATCGCTGATGTGTACCGGAACATTAAAGTCAACAGACGGATGCGTAACAATTGCACACTGCAAGATGAACGGGTTTGAGAAAGTCGGTTTTGAATCAGGCGGGAATACCGGCAGTGCCATGACCGAATACGCACAACGATCCGGTATTGAGACATTCTTCTTTGTGCCGGAAGATAATCTGTTTCTTTTGGACAGCACCCTCTTTTTTTCCCCCGGAGCGCATCTGATTTCAGTAAAAGATACTTCGCTATTAAAACAGACTGCGCGCGCTTTTATTGATTTATTCGGTATTAGTCATATCCCTGAAAGAGAATGGCGGTATGAAGCATCCATGTTTCGCGGCATGTTTATACTGGAATATATTTTAAAAAACCAACCAGTTGACTGGTTTATTCAGACTATCAGCGCCGCTTTCGGTCCCATAGGTATTTATCGGGTTCTGAATGATTACGGAATTGCTCTGCCAAGATTTCTCGGCATTCAACAAAAAGCTAACTCTCCTTTGTTTAACTCTTGGAAGAAGCAGAGCACCGAACACGAAGAAAAAAATACTGAAGAGAATCTTTTGACAAAGGTTATGTATGACCGCGAGCCATTTACCTACGGAACATATAATGATTTTTTCGAACTTCTCAGTTCCTCACGGGGAGATTTAAGCACTATCAATCATCAGGAATTTTATTATTATGTGAAAAAAAAATTTGAAGGAAAAACCATCCTTGATCTTCTGTATGAAAAAGATATTCATATTTCCGTAGAACATGAGGATATTGTAGAGAGAACAGGACTTATTGCTTTGGCCGGTACGATCAAAGCTATTGATCAAGGAATAATTTCTGAAGGAACCAGTATATTATGCAGTTTGACCAGCGGCATGAGCCGATCCGACGGAAAAGCCAAGCCGGCTTTTTGCGTTACCGATTCGCAAGATATATCAGAAGATTATTTAAAGAAAATGTTTAATGCCCTATGCGGGACAAAAAATATATCATAACCGTACATGTCAGAGATACAAGATTATCTCGGCATTGAAGATAAATTTTTTTTGCAGCATCATTTTTCTCTCTATATAAACTGATTAAAATTAAACGCGCATAACAAAACGAACTTTTATTACTACGGCCAAGGAATGAGATTATTTTATGAACAATATTAAAATATCCTCTTTGCGGCATTCATTACAAGGGATGCTTTTTAATTCACGGGAAAAATTGACCGGATACCGCAGAGAAAAAAGGATTTTTAAGAAACGATGCGGTTTTGATCTCAATTTAAGAAATCCCCAGACCTACAACGAGAAGATAGTCTGGAAAAAGATCTACGATCGCAATCCTCTTCTTCCGATCGTTGCCGATAAGTACAGGGTCAGGAAATATTTAAAAGATGTCCTTGGTGAGAAGGAGGCGGAGAAGATTCTTATCCCCCTGCTTTATGTAACCGATAAACCGGAAACCATTCCTTTTGATAATCTTCCGAAAGAATATATTATCAAGGCAAATCATGGTTCGGCAATGCATATAATCGTTGAAAAAACCAAGCCGGCTGATCGTAAACAAATCATTTTTCAATGCAACAAATGGCTAAGTAAACCATACGGCCTTAAGATGCTCGAATGGGCCTATCAGAAAATAAAAAGGAAAATCGTGATTGAAAAATTACTGCGCGATGAGAATGGAAAAATCCCTCTTGAATATAAATTTTTTGTGTTCCATGGAAAGTGTCCTTTAATCTGTGTCATTTATGATAGATTTACCGATATACGCACCGGCTGGTATACGCCAGAATGGAATTATTTAAATATCAGACGAGCACATAGACAGGCAGAGTACAAAGAAAAACCGGTGAATCTCGATTCCATGATAGGCTTAGCAGAATTATTAGGCATCCCTTTTGATTCCATTCGGGTAGATTTATATTCAATTCATAGCGAGATATATTTTAGCGAACTGACAAATTATCCTGCGAGCGGAAGATCTGCATTTACTCCGATGTCTTATGATTTTGAGTTGGGCTCAAAATGGAAAATAGTTCCGCAATACTGGAGACCTCTCAGGGACGGGAAAAATAATAGGAGTAGGTAATGGAGCAAGCAACGTACACAAACCTTACGATTTTGGAAACAGATGGTATTACAGTCCGTTACGGAATCAACGTTATTAGTATAGACCTGTCCTGTAGTTTTTCTTTTGAATTAAAATTATTTTTGGCCACAGAAATAATATAATGATAAAAAGAATAATTAAAATTAATAACTATCTCGCCAAGGAGGGTTTTTCAATGAGGGTATCTGAATTTCGAAAAGTTATCGTTTTCTTTTTTGTTATCGTAATAATCTTGTTAGGGTGTATATCTTCCAATTCTCAAGTAACGCCAAACTCTCCACGGAATGTCTCTCAAACGTCAGATAAAAAAGCACCCTTTCCGGTTTTTGACCTTCCGATCCCGCAAAATGTTGCGTATAAGAATTATCTGGGAATATCAGGCTGGGGAAGATTTAAAATTTCGCAAATTAAAAGTCCGGTGATTTTTATTGGAGTTTTCAGCGCGGGTTGCCCTCACTGCCGGAATGCTGTCCCACAGGTTAACGAACTTTACCAAGCAATTCACGCCCACCCCGACCTGAAAGAGAAAATTAAGATAATTGGCATCTTGGATAGTTACGCTCACGACGTTGATTTATTTCGGACGAGGTATAAAGTACCCTTTCCTCTTTTTCCAGGACAAGAGAGCGTAATCAGCCAAAAGCTTGGTGTTAAGTACCTTCCTAAGTTTTTTGGCGTCAAAAACAATGATAACGGAACAATGGAAAAGTTTTATTCCAAAACTGGTGAGTTTTGGTTCTGGAATCCAAACAGGTTTTTGGAAAAAATAATTAAACTGTCAAAATTAGAAATAAGGGAGCAATAATCAACGGCTGGGTGGCGGCACATGTTGCCGGTGACCGCAGTGTCGTATGCCCCCGGTGTTAGCCGGGGTAATGCCTGTATTGTTTCACACAAATCAAGGGGAAAAGGCATTAGTTAGAGATGTATTTTGATTAACCGAACCCCCTGCTTCGGCAGGGTTTTTTTATTTTTCAGAATACTTTTTTTCTTGACTTTACCCCAAAATTATTTAATGAATCAGGGAAAAAACGGGGGTTGTAGGTTTAAACAATGGTTTCGGGGGAAAAATATTTAATGAGTTGCGAGCAGATAATAAGGCGGATTGCCCAATAAGGTGATAGGCCTTTTTTTATTTTAAGACACAGCTCAGTCGGTTCAATCTGTAATGGGCTTTTTTGTTTCAGCAACCTGGCAAAACTCTACGGAGTAGAAACCCGGATTCTAAATCAGGCGGTTCGGCCAAATGCGGATAGATTCCCACCTTCTTTCTCAATGTGTCAACTTAAGTCCGTCTCAAGTTTTCCAAGAACGTTTATGCTTTTACCCAGGAAGGAGTTGCAATGCTTGCCAGAGTGCTTCGCAGTGCCTGTGCTGTGCAGGTAAATATCGCTATTATGCGTGCCTTTGTTCGTCTATGCGAGGCATTAGCGACCAGTAAGGTTTTGGCACGAAAGCTGGCAGAATTGGTGAAAAGCATTGTCAGGCATGATGCAAACATTCGAACTCTCTTTCAGGCAATTCGAGAACTGATGGTTAAGCCGGAACCGTCGCGCAAATCAATTGGCTTTCAGGTGAACGAAACAAAGACTCAGTATAGCAAAAAGACCAAAAAAAAGACAAACCTGAAAAACCCCCTTTCCAATAAAAATAGTGCGGAAGGATAGTCTTTCCTTGACTTTTTCCCTTTTACCGGTTAAAAACAAAAAGAAATATTTGACCTAAAAAAGGAATGCTTTTGGGATGACTGCGAGGAGTATGCATTGAATGAGCATAAAAAAGACCGGATTGCCAACTATAAAGGTGAGGGGTCTTTTCTGTTTTTTGGGGGCGTCAAATACTTGGTCGATGCGTTGCAAAGTACCAGGGAGATTACTGGGTTATTTTTTTTATGACAAAAGTTGAAGGTATTAGTTTGAAGAAGAAAGAAAAACAGGTCGTCTCAAAGAAAAAAGTCTTCGGCCATGGGGGAGTTTACCCTGCGAAGCGGGAAGTAAACGCCATGCTCGATTTGCTGAAGCAGGAAACTGAGAGGATCGAATCCCCTTTTCGGGAGCCCGCCTGCGGGATGGGAAATTTCTTGTCGGCGGTGTTGAATAGGAAACTTCATTTTTTTGAAATCCGCTAAGGTAAAAGTCAGTTGGAATATGAACGATATCGAGTTATCGCTGTATCCTGTATCTACCGCATCGACATTCTGGAAGATAATGTTTTGAATGCCAGAACCTTAACTTTGCCCTGCCAGGTGCGAGAATAGATAAGTTAAAACCATCCAAAGCCATGACAGTTGCCGAATGGAATGCCAAACCACAAAAGAAGGGATGTCTGAATGTCTGAAGCAGAAGAACTTTTAAAAAAAGGGCAATCGTATTATTTGGCTGGGGATTATGAAAAAGCTATACCTTATTTTAAAAAGGCAATAGATAAAAATTCTCTTATTGCAGAAGCCTACTTTGGCTTGGGTTCTGCTTTTAGCCGGCTCGGTCGATATCAGGAAGCAGTGGAAGCTTTTAAAGAGGCTATCCGCCTGCAACCGGATGATGCCGGTGCCCACCGTATTCTGGGCGGGGCTTATTTCAACCTCGGTCGATATCAGGAAGCAGTGGAGGCTATTAAAGAAGCTATCCGCCTGCAACCGGATGATGCCTACGCCCACTGTATTCTGGGCGGGGCTTATTTCAACCTCGACCGTCATCAGGAAGCAGTGGAAGCTTTTAAAGAGGCTATCCGCCTGCAACCGGATGATGCTTACGCCCATAGTATTCTGGGCGGGGCTTATATGAACCTCGGCCGCTATCAGGAAGCAGTGGAGGCTATTAAAGAAGCTATCCGCCTGCAACCGGACGATGCCGAAGCCCACAATAACC
>LQYC01004511.1_pt1 | contig 14391 bp, 15 predicted proteins | sample 661771 | NCBI WGS metagenome assembly LQYC01 (sample SAMN03483023, study PRJNA281117) | bioreactor metagenome | isolation source: benzene-degrading methanogenic enrichment culture from a contaminated... | place: USA: oil refinery in Oklahoma | collected 2011-05
TGGGGCATCTATTCGTGCTTTTCTCGGCATGGAAATCATCTATCACGGGTTTATCATAATATCAATTCATATTTTCATGTACGTCCCGTAACCCGTAACCCGCAGTACCCCTTTCCCCACTCCAGTACCCTTGATGCCTTGAAGTCCTCAACAAATACAGAGATCATGTAGAGGTTATAAGGAATAGAATCCCTTACAAAATAAAACAGTTTTACCGCTTTATCTTTGTTACTCAAACAGTCTTTTGTCAAATTCCTTGCAGTTTCAATAATCTTTTTGTGATTTGTCTCTATGGTAAACGTTGGTTTTAGGTAAATTTCCATACCTTTTTCAATTATTTTGCTCATTTTGTCAGATTCACCTCCTATCCGTTTAAAAACCACCCTCTGATTGGATCGGACCATTCATCCCTAACGGGTTAGTTTTTATCCATTTCCCCTTTATTTGTCAAATTAGTTATTGCGTTTGTATTAGTATTTTCCCATTCTGTTAGCTAACATTTTTTGATTTTAATGTAATTGATTCTGATAACGTAATACCAAGCGCTGAAATTTTTCGCCCCAACATGCAAAAAAAGAAAGGCCTTTTAAAAAGGCCTTTCTTGGGATCCTGGCGAAGGGGGATCAGATTACTATTTCACACAGATACTACCTTTTATTGCTTCGAACTTATTGTCACTTATTCCTTTGACGTTTTTGATATCTTCAATGGTTTTAAAAACACCATTCTTCTCTCGATATTCAATGATCGCCTGGGCGGTTTTTTCTCCGATGCCTTTGAGGTTTGTAAGCTCTCCTGCCGAAGCCGTATTGATATTTATTAATTTTATTGCTTCTGCCTTAGATGCGGTCGTTGCTTCTGCTGCAGAAGCTGCCTTGGGATTTAAAAACAAAAAAGAGACTGTGCTAAAAATTAGACAAAGTCCCAAAATAATTGACATAATGATTGTTTTTTTCATACAACCTCCATTTCCTTTTATTGTTTCTATATCCTCTTCCCTTCGCCAATTCATTAACAGTTTTGTGTTGAAAAATAAAATACTAAAAAAATAAAAAATGTCAATATACTTTTTTTTTAATTTCACAGATTTTCACGATAAGATAATGAAGAAGGATTTTTTTAGGGCTATGCCCAGAAAAAATTGACTTTAACTATAAGTTGTGTAACATTTCTAATTTATACTCTTTTATGCGGAACATGCGATGAAAAAACTTACTGCAAAAAAAGCCCTTTTAGCCCACATTGATAAATTTTCCCGGGCCAGAATTATGGTTATCGGAGATATAATGATCGACCATTTTATCTGGGGCAGTGTTAACCGGATATCGCCTGAGGCACCGGTGCCGGTAGTGAAGGTGACCAACGAAAGCTTTCACCTAGGTGGAGCTGCCAATGTGGTCCACAACATTCATACCTTGGGTGGCAAGGTTTATACTGCTGGAGTTACGGGAAAGGATGAAATGGGAAGAAAGATACTTCATGATCTTCGGACGTTAGGCATAAGCATCAGGGGAATTATTTTAACTCACAAGCGACCGACGACTATAAAGACCAGGATTATTGCGCATAACCAACAAGTGGTCCGACTTGACCGGGAAGAAGTCTCACCGTTTAACACGGATATCAAAAAACAGATTATTGCTTATTGCAAAAAGATATTCTCAGACATACATGCGGTTATTTTGTCTGATTATGACAAGGGCTTGTTATCCCGAGAGCTGGTTGAGGAGATCATTGCCCTGTGCAAAACGGATAAGAAGCCCGTGATCGTGGACCCCAAGGTGGAGCATCTTGATATTTATAACGGCGTGACCATGATCACTCCCAACCAAAAAGAAGCCAGCGAAGCGAGTGGGATAAAAATCCTGACTGATGAGGATGCTTCCCGCGCGGCTTCTCTCCTGCAAAAAAAAATTGGCTGCGAATCAGTCCTGATTACCCGGGGTGAACAGGGAATGACCCTGGTTGAAAAAAATGGCTCCTTTGCCCACATCCCCACGTTAGCCACGGAGGTCTATGATGTGACCGGTGCTGGGGATACGGTTGTAAGCGCCCTCACCTTAGCGCTCGCCACCGGAGCATCTAAAAGAGTTGCTGCTTTGATAGCGAACTATGCCGCGGGAATTGTAATTAAAAAGGTTGGCACTGCCTCGGTAGCAAAAGAGGAATTAAAAGAAGCCATTCAAAAACAAAACTATATCCTTAATGGGGGAAGTTTTTAGCCGCGGAATAATTTTCTCGGGGCAACACAGGTAATTCGTACTCATGAGAAAATCTCAAAAACCATCCTCTTTGCGAAACGAAATTCTCTCCGTCATCCTTTTTAGCGTTAGCTTAGTAATGTTTCTAAGCCTTATTTCCTATTACGCGAAAGATCCTTCATTATCCTATTATACTAACCGACCGCAAAAGATTCATAACTTATTAGGAATAATTGGCTCCTGTCTTTCCGATCTTTTGTTCCAAGGTTTTGGTTTTAGCGCTTTTCTGCTGGCAGTGGCTGTTTTTCATCTTTCGGTCCGGCTTTTTATTACCCTTAAATTTTCTTTCCGGCCGCTTAAGGGCTTAAGCTTTCTTGGTTTCATGTTTTCAACTGCAGGGCTATTAAACCTTAGTTTAGGGAAAGTCACGTTTTTCAATTTTTCGGGAAACGCGGGTGGATTGCTCGGCTTGATTGTTTCTGATTTTCTTATAAAATATTTAAATAAACCAGGCGCCAATATTCTCTTAATCCTCGTTTTGGTGCTTTCCTTGCGGCTGTACACCAACCTTTCCTTTATCCGGCTGGGACGTTTTATTTTTATTGGCTTAACTTTTTTGGGAAAAGGGTTGTTTTTTCTTTTTCAAACCGGGAAGGAAATTTTTACTCAGAAGAAAACCGATAGGGCGGAAACAAAGCCTCTCAAAGAAAAAGAACTACTCCCTCTTTTTCGGGAAAGGGAAGAGCCGCAGATCATCCAAAAGGAACCGGTAATTATTGCTCCTCCGGCACCTGACAAGATTCCACCGGAGAAACCCAATCCATCTCCTCAACCGATACTGCCTTCGGGTTTTAAGCTTCCTCCGCTTACTTTGCTCCATGATCCTCAAAGGGAGGTTACCCAAATCGAGAGAGAATTTCTTCTTCAAAACTCGCGGCTTCTGGAAAATAAACTCAATGATTTTGGCGTCCAAGCCACGGTGGTAAATGTCCATCCCGGTCCCGTGGTAACGCTGTATGAGCTTGAGCCCGCGCCCGGAGTTAAAATCAACCGGATTGTTAACTTAGCTGACGACTTGGCTTTGGGGCTTAAAGCCATGGGAATCAGGATCATCGCGCCTATTCCGGGGAGGGGTGCGATTGGGGTGGAGATACCCAACAAGAATCGGGAGACGGTTTTCTTTAAAGAGATTATCGGGCAAGAGAAATTTCTTCACAATGAATCGCCCTTAACCCTGGGCATGGGCAAAGATATCTACGGAATGCCTATTATTGCTGACTTAGCCAAAATGCCTCATCTTTTAATCGCGGGCACCACCGGATCAGGCAAGAGCGTGTTTCTCAATTCGATGATTTGCTCGATTCTGTATAAGGCTCTGCCTACGGATGTAAAGCTCCTTTTTATTGACCCCAAACGTTCGGAGCTTACTCTTTATGAAGATATCCCTCATCTTATTTACCCGGTGGTAACTGATGCTAAACAAGCAGCTGAAGCGCTCCGGTGGGCGGTTGAGGAGATGGAGCGGCGGTATCATTCGCTGGCGAGGATGGGGGCGCGGGATATCTGGGTTTATAACCAGAAAGTAGTAAAATCCCAAGCAAGCATGCTGCTTGCTGATTCTGCGGAAAACGGAGAGGAGTTGCCTCCCCAGAAGATGCCCTGGATTGTGATTGTGATTGATGAATTAGCTAATCTTATGACCGTAGCCACCCGGGAAGTAGAGTGGCTGCTTGCCCGCTTAGCCCAAATGGCGCGGGCCGCGGGTATCCATCTTTTAGTTGCCACGCAGCGACCCTCGGTTGACATCGTAACCGGAACTATTAAGGCAAATTTCGCCGCTCGAATCTCTTTCCGGCTGGCCACTAAAACGGATTCACGGATAATTCTGGATTGCAACGGAGCGGAGAACCTTCTTAACCAGGGCGATATGCTTTTTCTTTCTCCCCGGAGCGGAAGAATTAAACGGCTCCAGGGACCTTTTCTCTCTGATGATGAAATCCTGAGGATCGTGGAGTTTCTTAAGGGGCAAGCGAAACCGGAGTATCAGGAACTCCACTTGGAGGTTGCGGATGAAACGTCAGATGACTCGGCTGAGGTTACGGATGAAAAGTACCGGGAGGCAGTGGCTTTGGTGACCAACCTGGGTCAGGCTTCCATCTCCTTGATCCAAAGGAAACTCCGGATCGGATATAACCGCGCTGCGCGGATGATAGAAAAAATGGAGGAAGATGGAATTGTCGGCCCCAGTGACGGCGTTAAACCCAGGGAGGTGTATCGAAAGATGGTGGATATTTAAAGCGTCCTATCAGCGTCTGGTATAAAATTGATCATGCATGGTTATATTTAACAAGGAAGGTGTGATAAAAATGAACAAACATATTTCGATAATGTGCCGGCGAAATTTTTCTCAAATTTTCTCTTATAAAATTATACTGCAACTAATTTTTATTCTCTCTTTAGCTTTTTTTTGCCTGAGCTTTAGAACTTCTCTGGCTAATGGAAATGCCGGGAAAGATGTTGTTGCCTCGGTCCAGCAAAAGTATAAAACCGTACTTTCGGTTGAAGCGGACTTTGTGCAGACTAATTATATCGCTTCATTAGACCAATCCCGGGAGTTTAGCGGGAAAATTTTTCTTGAAAAACCGAATTTGTTTAATATGGAAGTTTCTCATCCTGCGAAACAACGACAGACTTTTGACGGCCAGCACCTATGGGTTTATACGGCGGCCAATAACCAAGTTCTCAAAAATCTGGTGTCTCCTGATTTTTTACATCATCCTTTTATTAACCTTCTTTCCACCATGGAAAATTTGGAAAAAGATTTTTTTATCAGTGTTTGCACTGGAGAAGACACTTCGGACCCTTCCTTAAAGCTTACCCTCAGGGAAAAATATTCCGAGCTTCGCGAAGTGCTTATTACTGTGGAAAGAAACAGTTATCAGATTAGGGAATTAACTATTTATTACGAATCCGGGAATTATACCCGATTAGTTTTGAGCAAGACAAAAGAAAACCAAAAAATTTCTCCTCAATGCTTTCACTTTATTCCCCCTGCTGGAGTTGAGGTGGTTGAGCCTCCTGCACCACAAACAAGATAATAACTCTATGCCGCAGCTCCCAGTCTATTTAGTAAGCCTTGGTTGCGCCAAAAATCTTGTGGATAGCCAGATTATGCTGGGCGCCTTGCTTAAAGCGCAGTATCCGGTCGCGCGTATACCTGCCCAGGCAGAAATCATTATCATCAATACCTGCTCTTTTATTAATGCGGCGAAAGAAGAGGCACTCGAAACCATTTTTGAGTTTGCCCAGTACAAAAAATCCGGAAGCTGTAACTATTTGATTGTTACCGGGTGCTTGCCCCAGCGATACGGAAAATCATTATCTAAGCTGCTTCCTGAGGTAGATGTGTTTATCGGCACCGGAGAATTTTATCGGATCAGGGAAGTGCTTGAGTCACTGAGGAAAAAACAGACCGTTTCCCAATTTTATTTGGGAAAGCCACTCTATCTCTATGATGATACTACTGATCGGGTTAATACGTCTTTTCCCGGAAGCGCTTATATCAAAATTGCGGAAGGCTGTTCTCATTGCTGCTCCTTTTGTATTATTCCCAAAATCCGGGGGCGTTTTCGAAGCCGTTTCCCTGATTCAATCGTAAAGGAAGCGTTGAATTTATCTGCTCAGGGGGTAAAGGAGATAAATCTTATTGCTCAGGACACCACCATGTACGGCCGTGACCTTTCTCCCAAAGTTGATTTGGCGTTTTTGCTTCGCCGGTTGGCTAAGGTTGAAGGCATTGAATGGATCCGCCTGCTTTATGCTAATCCGCAAAAGATTAGTGATGAACTTATAAGGGTTATTAAGGAAGAAGAGAAGGTGTGTAAATATTTCGATATCCCTCTTCAGCATATTAATCCCGCAATTCTGAAAGCAATGAAACGGAAGAATAATCCCCAGTTTATCTATGACCTTATCGCTAAAATCAGGCATAATATTCCTGAGGCAACCATTCGAACGACTTTAATGGTAGGATTTCCAGGAGAAACGACAAAGCAGTTTAATGAATTGGTTGCCTTAGTTAAGCGAGTTGAGTTTGACCGTCTCGGAATTTTTGCTTATTCTCAGGAAGAGGGAACCTTGGCGGCCAAAATGCCCGGTCAACTCACTGAAAGAATAAAAGAAAAACGACGACGTGGTCTTATGAGCCTTCAAACAAAAATCTCACTCGAAAAAAATAGAAAGCTTATCGGTACGGTTCAAAAGGTCTTGATTGAAAGAAAGGAAAAATCAGGAGGTAGTGGGAGAATAGCTTCTCAGGCACCTGAAGTGGATGGAAAAATCAGAGTCGTAACAAAATACCCTCTTTTAATTCCTGGAGAAATCTATAATATCCTGGTTGCCAAAACCGGGGTTTATGATCTTGAGGGGAAAGTCTGCTCTTTGTCCACCCCTGAAATTAAAAAAAACTTTCGTTCCAAAGACCAGAAGATTTAAAAAATCAGGACAATTTAATTAATTGACAAAACTATTTTTTTAGGTAATATTGCCATTCATTTTTAAAAAAGGGGTTATCCTTATCCTAAAGGAGAATGTATGAAGAAAAATGAAGTAAGGGATATGTTATTGAAAATGAAAGATAATTTGCTCCAGGAAATTGCGTCCAATATGAAAATGGAAATCGGCCACCTTCAAGAAGCCATTGCAGATATGTATGATTTGGCTGATGACGAACGTGAAAGGCAATTTTCAATACTCCTTTGTAACCGCGACCGGGAAAAGCTTGAACTTATTGATGAAGCCTTAGAACGGATTGAGGAAGGAACTTACGGGATTTGCGAAAACTGCGGTTCTAAAATTGCTGAAGGGAGAGTAAAAGTTGTGCCTTTTGCCCGGTACTGCATTGCTTGTCAAAGCAAGATCGAAAAAGAAGAAAAATATCTGCGGAATCAGGATGATAGTCTTCGTTACCGCAGTGTTGTAAAGGATAGTGAAGAAATAGAGGAATAATGTGCTTATTAAATAATAAAACTCATCCCCTTTTCTAAAATTTCCTCTCACGCCTTGCTATTTTTCCCTCTATCTGATATTTTTTATTAGTTCTGTATCATCAAATCTAACAAAGCAACCTCCTCCCAGACTATACAATCATGACGAATATTATTTTAGGTACCGCCGGACATATTGATCATGGGAAGACAGCATTAATAAAAACACTTACCGGCGTGGATTTAGACCAGCTCAAGGAGGAGAAGGAAAGGGGGATAACGATTGAGCTGGGGTTCACCTCTTTAAGCATTCCGGGGGACCAAATGATTGGAGTGGTCGATGTTCCTGGACACGAAAAATTTATTAAACGAATGATCGCGGGTGCCGGGGGGATTGATTTGGTAATGCTGGTAGTAGCTGCTGATGATGGAGTAATGCCTCAGACAAGGGAGCATCTTGAAATTTGTCACCTTCTCGATATTAAATATGGTCTGATTGCCCTTACCAAGATTGACCTCGTTGAACCCGACTGGGTGGAGTTAATTAGGGAGGACCTCTTGAAACTTGTCAAGGGAACCTTTCTTGAAGGAGCGCCGATAGTGCCAGTCTCGGCGCTTACCGGAAAAGGGATTCCTCAACTAATTTCTACCATAGAAGCGCTTGTCCCCAAAATTAAAAAAACTTTTTCCGGGGGACTTGCTTTTTTGCCGATTGATCGAGTGTTCTCGATGAAAGGCTTTGGTACGGTTGTAACCGGGACCTTAATTTCCGGGGAAATCAGCATTGGTGAAACGATAGAAATACTCCCTGAAGGGCTGCAAGCAAAGGTGCGCGGAATTCAGGCTCACAATTCCCAAATAGAAACCGCCCATGCCGGTCAAAGAACTGCTATTAATCTGCAGGGGGTTGAGAGAAGTTTTTTTAAACGAGGAGATATTCTTTCCCACCCTGGAACACTTGAGCCTTCTTTTCGGTTTGATGTTTGGTTGAAAATTTTACCGGATATTCCCCAACCAATTAAACACGGTGATGAAATCCGTTTTCATCTTTTTACCACTCAAACCTTAGCTCGGGTAATTAGCTATGAAGGAAATGTTTTGGAGCCAGACGGTGAGTATTTTGCCCAAGTTCGTTTTTCTGAACCCATGACAACTATCCCTGGCGCGCGGTTTGTTATTAGGAATATAGATGCCAGCCGAACAATTGGGGGAGGGCAAGTATTAGACCCGCATCCTCAGAAACACAGGCGAAATGATCCAGCGACCAAGGATTGGTTTAAAATTTTACACGCCAATAACCTTGAGACTATTTTAACCACACTGGCCTTAACTTATGGCTTAGAAGGTATGACTCAAAAAGAGGTATTGCGGAGAATTTCCGCTCTCCCAAAAGAGATCGAAAAAGTTTGGAAAAGCCTTCTGCAATCAAAAACGCTGGTTGAGGTTAATCCGGAGACCCAGCACGCTTTCCATAAAGAAATCTTGGTTAACCATGAACAACGGCTAAAAACGCTCCTTCAGGACTTTCATAAAAACCATCCTTTAAAACCAGGACTCCCTTTGGAGGAAGCGCGACAACGGCTCGGAAGAAGAGTGTCTGAAGAGCTTTTTAAATACTTTATTAATGAACTAAAAACAAAGGGGGACATTGAGGTCTCGGGTGTGGTGATTCACCAGACCAGTCACAAAGTATCCCTGAAGGCTGAGCAGGTTAAACTAAAAAACGAGATAGAAGGCGCACTGCGCACCCATGGACTCACTCCCCCTACGGTTCGGGAATTTGCCGCACAGGTTTCGATTTCCCCAGAAGAAATAAAGAACCTTCTTGGCCTGTTAGTAACTGAGGAGAAGCTTATTAAAGTAAAAGATGACCTTTATTTTTTAAAAGAGCAAATTGTTGAACTTAAACAAAAGCTGATATTTTTTTTAGAAAAGAACAAAGAACTCACCCCTGGTGATTTTAAAGAAATAACGGGTGTAACGAGAAAATATGCTATCCCCTTGCTTGAATATTTTGACCGGGAAAAAGTTACCATGAGGAAGGGGGATGTACGTCTGCTTCGGGAGCGAAAACAAGCCGGCTAATAACCAAGTTGCATTCAAAAGTAGATCGAGGCGGTGACGAGGAATCGACGCAGGCGTACATTTAAGTGCGTCGAGGAATATGACGAGGAGCCAACAAAGATATGCACATGAAGGCGACTTGGTATAAACCAAAAAAATTGAAGGAAGATAAACGATTAAGGGTAAATGCAAAATTTATGATTTTTGTCATCAAATTTGTTGATTTTTATCATTGAACCACAACTTTCTTATGTTATTTTTACGTTTTACGCCTCGTTATTTATTAAAAAAGTTATATAAAAAGTTTAAAATTTCTTATCAGTGAAACCAAGATTTGACATACAGGGGAAGGAGGTGGGTTGTATCGTTTAAGTCCAGAGGAGATTTTTAATAATTTTTTAAGATTTATATCAGGAGGTAACGTTAATGGCATTGAAACATAAGACTCCATTGCTCGATGAACTCGAGAAGGGGCCGTGGCCAAGCTTTGTCACGGATATAAAAAGAATGGCAGAAAAGAAGCCGGCTTGCGACGACCTATTGGGGCTCATGGAGCTTTCTTACCAGGAAAAAGAAGGGCACTGGAAGCACGGCGGAATTGTGGGTGTTATGGGATATGGCGGCGGGGTAATTGGTCGTTACTGCGACCGACCCGACCTCTTTCCCAATATTGCTCATTTCCATACCATGCGGATAAACCAGCCCACGGGAAAATACTATACTACTGAACGGCTCCGGAAAGTCTGTGATATTTGGGAAGAGCATGGAAGCGGCATAACCAATATGCATGGTTCCACGGGGGATATTATTCTTTTGGGAACCACCACTGACCATCTGGAACCCTGTTTTCAGGACCTCACCCACATAGCTAATATGGATATCGGCGGTTCGGGTTCCGCGCTCCGCACTCCTGCGGCTTGTCTGGGAATGTCTCGATGCGAGTGGGCATGCATTGATAGCCAGAATATTATTTTTAATCTTACCCGGACATTCCAGGATGAATTACACCGACCGGCCTGGCCTTACAAATTTAAGTTTAAATGTTCTGCCTGTCCCAACGACTGCGTGGCCGCGGTTGCGCGGGCAGATTGCTCGATTGTAGGAACCTGGAAGGACAATATTCGCATTGACAAAGAAGCAGTAAGGGCCTATGCAGCCGGAGAATTAGCTCCCAATGGTAATGCTCATGGAACCGGTCCGGAGAAACTGGATATCCAAAAATGGGTGGTAGACCTTTGTCCTACTAAATGTATGAGCTGGGATGGTAAAGAATTGAAAATTAATGATAAGGAATGTACTCGGTGCATGCATTGTATTAATGTGATGCCGCGAGCCTTGCGACCCGGCAAAGAAACCGGTGCGACCATTTTAGTCGGCGCTAAAGCTCCTATCCTAGAAGGCGCGCAGCTTTCCAGTGTGGTCATTCCATTTATCAAGATGGAACCACCGTATACTGAATTCAAAGAATTTGTTGAAAAAATGTGGGAGTGGTGGGATGAAAACGGCAAAAACCGGGAACGCCTGGGGGAATTAATCCAGCGCTTGGGGTTGAGGAGCTTTTTGGAAACAATGGGCCTGCAACCGGATCCACGAATGATCAACACCCCCCGATACAACCCGTACATTTTCTTCAAAGAAGAAGAGGTTGAGGGTGGCTGGCAAAGGAGTGCTGAAGAATATCGTAAGAGACATAAGGCATAGAGGAGGTATAAAAATGGCTGAACAGAAATATCAAGATCGAATTACCGACATCGGGCCACCAGATTATCATGAGTTTCTTCCTCCGGTTATTAAAGATAACTACGGCACGTGGAAATATCATGAGATTCTTGAGCCCGGGGTTTTAGTCCATGTAGCTGAATCCGGAGCTGAGCTTTACACTGTTCGGGTAGGAGGAACGAGGGCAATGAGTATAGAGCATATCCGGGAAATTTGTGACATTGCAGATAAGTACTGCGGGGGCCACCTTCGCTTCACCACCAGAAACAACATCGAGTTTTTGGTAAGCGATAAATCCAAACTTGAGCCTTTAAAGAAAGACTTAAAGAGCCGCGGAAATAAATTTCCTATTGGTGGAACGGGTGCCGGGATTACCAATATCGTCCATACCCAGGGCTGGCTTCACTGCCATACCCCGGCAATTGATGCCTCTGGTGTTGTTAAAGCGGTCATGGATGAGCTGTTTGAGTACTTTACCTCAATGAAGCTTCCGGCTCAGGTTCGCATTTCATTAGCGTGTTGTCTCAACATGTGTGGTGCGGTCCATTGTTCGGATATTTCCATTTTGGGAATTCATCGGAAGCCACCTCTGGTTGAAGATCACCGCTTGGATGCTGTCTGCGAAATCCCGCTCGCGATTGCAGCGTGTCCTACCGCGGCAATTAAACCCGCCAAGAAGACAATCGAGGGAAAAGAGGTAAAGACCGTGGTTGTTAATCAAGAACGCTGCATGTTCTGCGGTAACTGCTACACCATGTGTTCTGCCCTGCCATTAGCTGACTTTGAAGGTGATGGGATCGCTCTCTGGGTTGGAGGTAAAGTCTCCAATTCTCGGTCCGCCCCCAAATTTTCCAAGTTAGCGGTTCCCTTTATTCCCAATGAACCCCCGCGCTGGCCTTCTACGGTAAAAGCGATAAAGCAAATAATTGAAGCTTACGCAAAAGGCGCTTATAAGTATGAGCGGATTGGGGAATGGATTGAAAGAATCGGCTGGGAAAGGTTCTTTGATCAGGCGGGTATCACATTCACTCATCAGCATATTGATGACTATCGCCTGGCGATGACCACCTGGAGAACGACCACCCAGTTTAAATGGTAAAATACAAAAAAAGTTAAGTGAAAGCGTAAGGAGAAAGGTTATTTCCTTTCTCCTTACGCTTTTTTTCTCGGTTATGTGGTGAAAATATTTGCAGGAACGGGACTAACAATTCCAACCATTATTCCCGCGTTTTTTGCTTTTTCCACGATAAATTTGCAATTTCCAAATTAGTTGGATAAACTTTACGTAAAAAAGTTCTTTAGTTAAAATAAAGGATTAAGATGGTGAGTATTAAGAAAGAGGAAGAAGAGATTTTTTTAGAGCTTAAAGCTCAATTGTTTGAAAGACCGAACTCAGCACCCCTCCACTATAACCTCGGTCTTGCCTATGCCCGCAGGGGGGAGTTGGATGAGGCGATATTTGAATTTAAGCAGGCGATAGCTATTAATTCTGGGTTGGTTGAGGCGTATGTAAACTTAGGAGGAATTTATTTCCGCAAGGGCAATATTGAGGGCTGTATTGAGCAGAACCTTAAGGCGCTCGAACATGATCCTGATTTTGTTCACGGTTATGTGAATCTTGGGTTTGCTTATTTTCAGCAAGGAAAATACGAAGAGGCGATCGTCCAATATCAAAAAGCAATTAAGGTTGCTCCCAAGTTTCCTCAGGCTTATGCAAACATCGGGAATATCTATCTCCACCAAGGCAACCTGGATGCCGCTGTCGAGGAAAATAAGAAAGCTCTCGAAATAGATCCCAACTTCAGCTTGGCCCACAATAACTTAGCAATCGCTTTTTTTCGCAAAGGTGACTATTCATCCGCTCTGCTTTACCTGGATAATGCCCTGAGGCTCGGTTTTCCGGTAAATCCGGAACTGAAAAAAGCATTGGACCCTTACCGAGGTGAACTGAGGGATTAAACAATTTAAGAATTGAAAAAAGGATAAGATGCAAGTCAGTGAGATCGGCACGTATGTAAGGATAAAATATACGGTGCGGCTTGAGTCTGGGGAAATTCTTAAAGGAGACCCAAAGGAAGGGTTAGAGTGCATGGATTTTATTACTGGGTTTGACCAAGTATTGCCTGGTTTAGAAAAGCGACTGATCGGTTTAAACCAAGGAGATGAAATTACCCTAACGATCCCGCCGGAAGAGGCTTTTGGTGCTTATGACCCCTCCTTAGTTAAAGAAAAAAAAATTTCTGAATTTCCAGAGGGAAAAATTCTCGAATCCGGAAAATGGGTTTTGGCAAAAAATGATAAGCACAAAATAACATGCGGCTATTTTGTCAAAGAAAAAGGATTGAATAGCGTTATCCTTGACTACAATCACCCTTTTGCGGGCAAGACGTTGATCTATTACCTAAAAGCCGTTGAAGTCAGGCCGTCCACTCAAGCAGAACTTGAAATTTTAAAACCGTGCGATTTTGAGCCGGCAAGCAAAAAAAAGGTATTATCTACTGACGTTGGAATAGAATAGATGACCATACTCACCCCAGAGGAAGAAAAAATGAAACGGGAAATATTTGAGGCGATGTCGCCTAAGAGACAACAAAGAATCCTCAACAAGGGGTATGAGCATTGGGATCCCTTCCAGAAACCCAAGGAACCGTTTGATAAGATACAAAAAAAAGAAAGCGAAAGGAAACGTATCGAGAATCTTTTGCGTGAATTCCTTAAAGAAACCAATCTCCTTAACCCCAGCAACGCCTTTATGCAAGGGGTTTTTGAAATCTGTAAAGGTATCGTGGAAGAGGATGAGCGGTACCGGGGTATGTTAGAATTTTGCCTATGGTATAAAGAAGGGAAAAGGGAAGAGAAAACCTGACGGTCTCACCCCGATTCCCAAAACAGTTTACGTTAAATTATTTCTTGGTTATTCCTGTAATTTTGCGTCCACATCTGCTTCTGAGAGCTGGAGCATGGTAGTGCTTCCCGTAGAATAGTACATCAGCGTCCCTTCAGCAATCATTTCGGTCGTTACTTTTTTTAGTTCTTTTTTGGAAAGTTCCGGCACGGGTTTGGAAAGATCGCTTAAATAAAACTTGGTCTTCCCTTTAGACTGCTTAAAAAAGTCAACAATCCGCTGTTTTGCATCTTCATTAGCCATTTTTTCCTCCTTGAGAAATTAAAACATATCAAAAAAACAATAAAAAAATTATTATACTCCTTTTCATCAAATGTCAAGGCATTTATACCGTTAGGGGTACTAATTTTCTATATAATGACTAATGGGAACCTCTAAAAATTCATTTTTTTGCCAAGACAAGTTCACCATTGTGAAAGTGAACTTAAACATCAGCACAACATCATAGGGCTTTGCTCCCGCATTGCTCTTTTTTTCTCTGACTCGGAGAGTTCCCAAAGCCGGTCGAAAACTACTC
>LQYC01000201.1_pt1 | contig 13993 bp, 7 predicted proteins | sample 661771 | NCBI WGS metagenome assembly LQYC01 (sample SAMN03483023, study PRJNA281117) | bioreactor metagenome | isolation source: benzene-degrading methanogenic enrichment culture from a contaminated... | place: USA: oil refinery in Oklahoma | collected 2011-05
ACATTCTCCTTTTCAATCAAGATGAGGGAATAAGTTGGTGGCACTCTCTCACGTACTTCTGCTCTAAATATTCTACACCAGAAAAACAAAGTAGCTAACTATCGGCGTTCAATTTTAAACAGTGGCATAATACGGCGAGGGCACTGTGGGGTATGTTCGAAAGACATGGTAAAAAACATCCTCAGCTTTCTTGCCCACTTCGCTTTCCGTATAATATTCAACAGGCAAACCGGTTTTTTCATCCCATAGAAAATTTCGAATTAATACTTTTACTTCATCTCTTGTTGGCTCTCTGTCTTGCCACTTGTAGAGATTCTTTAATTTATCTTTTAGTTTTTCCAAAAGTTCCTTTGCTACTTTTTTTATCTTTTTGATTTCTTGGGGCGTCAAATCCGGCTTTGCCAAAAGGTCATAAATAGCCAGAGTCTCCTCATCCAGATCCTCCCGCATTGCTCGGCTTTCTTCCTCATCCAGCTCTTGGACAAACTTCATTAATGCTTCAAAGGTGGCTTCAATATTTTGGCGGTCTTTTTCTTTGTTGTATTCGTCAATGATCTTCTCATAGTGTTCTTGAAAGTTTGTTCGAAGGGGATTCCTTTGAATGAGTCGCTGCAATTTTTTTTCGATCACGCTTTTCAGGCTTTGGACAGTAGTGTTTTTCGTCTTAACATGATCAAATTCTGCCCGCAATCGGTTAAAGTCAATTTTGCTGATATCATACGGTTTATTGGGCATTTTGGCTTTATCAGGAGCAACGGCGACCGACTCATCGATAACTTCATGCAGCTGTTTAATGATATCGCTGATATCGGCCAGGTCGCGGTCTTTTTGCAGGCTTTTATAAATAATATTGATAGCGTTGTATTGGTTACGACAAGCATTTACCCCGGGAATTGTCAGACACGCTTTGAATTTAATAAAAACTTCCCGGCACATAACCTCAAACTTCTTTCTGGTTTCATCATTTTGGTTGACTGCTTCTTTGGCCGCGACAATCGCCTTGTTTCTCTCAAATCCGCTGGTGTTGATGATGGCATCAAGCGGCGCTTTCCGCTCACTTAAGAAACCACTCACCAAGCCAATCGCTTGTTTTAAGTCCTCAAGTAATTCTTCCTTAGTTCTGGTTGGATCCAATTCGTCCGGCCCGAGTCCGCCGGGTCTGCCGGTATCGCCTGTGCCGGTAAACGTAGCAAGCGCCTTCCGCAGATTTTTCAAAATACCGCAGTAATCAACTATCAATCCATTGTTTTTATCTTTATTAACCCGGTTAGCGCGGGCAATCGCCTGCATGAGCGTGTGCGCTTTGAGCGGCTTGTCCAAATAAAGGTTTGCCAAACTCGGCACATCAAAGCCGGTGAGCCACATCGCGCAAACGATGGCAATCCGAAAAGTATGCTCTTCTTTTTTAAATGCAGAATCTACATCGATGCGCGTTCCGTCAGAGAGTTCAAAGCCGTTTTTGATGAGCCGCCGGTGCGGTGTGATATCGAAACCCCATTTTCTAAACTTATCTACCTCGCCTTGCTCCTCGCTCACAACAACCGCCATCTTTGTCTCTTTCATCCAAATAAGCTTATTGGAAAGATGATCCCTTTCTTCTCCTGCGGCCGATTTCCAGGATTCTTTGATTTCCTCCGCTTTTTGCTCCCAATACTGGCTAATCAATTCATACATCCGCACACAGGTGAGTTTATCGATGCATACAAACATCGCCTTGCCGGTTTCCCAGGAAGTGGTATAGTGCTCGACAAAATCTTTGGCGATTTGATTAAGCCGCTTTTCCGCCGTGATTATGTGGTAATCCCGCTTCAGCTCTTTTTCCAGCCGCTGGCTTACATCAATATCATCAATTTCAATTTGTTCCAGTTTTTCGGCAATCCGCTCATTAATATCGTTGGTGGCTACACCCAAGGTCTCGCCTCGCGAGTCATAATAGAGCGGGACCGTAGATTTGTCTTCCACCGCCCGTTGAAAGTCGTACGTAGAAACATACTCACCGAAAACTTGCATAGTGATTTGATCGTTTTTAAATAGCGGCGTGCCGGTAAAACCGATAAAATTGGCATCGGGCAAGGCATCGCGCATATTCAAGGCCAGCGTGCCGTATTGAGTGCGGTGCGCTTCGTCAGTGATCACAATAATGTCGCCGCGTCTGGTATAGCCTTCGTTGGGATCAACCTCCTGATTGAATTTTTGAATCGTGGTAAAGACATAGGCCTTGTGATCCGTCATCAGTTCGGCCAAATGCCTGCCGCTGGTCGGTCGGCACGGATTTTTATCGTTATCTGCCACACCGCATCCGGCAAAGGTTTTGTATATTTGTGTATCCAGATCATCACGATCGGTGCAGATGAGAAAAGTATAATTACCGCCGATTTTGCGATGCACTTTGGTGGTAAAAAACACCATAGAGTAGCTCTTCCCGGCGCCTTGCGTATGCCAGAATACACCGAGTTTCCCTTTGGCTCTCGCGGGATCATTCAGAGCTTTAATAACCTGATTCACTCCCAGGTACTGGTGGTTTTTTGCCAGCACTTTTATTCTCTTGCCGGTGGAATCGTCATAGATGATGAAATTTTCAAAAACGTCCATGAAATTCTTCTTATCGCAGACGCCTTTCAAAAGCGTTTCCATATCCACCACGCCCGGATCGGATTCCGACAAACGCTTCCACTCATGAAAATGTTCATAACCGGCAGTGATGCTGCCGACTTTAGCTTTTTCACCGTTGGCGATCATGACAATGGCGTTGTGATGGAAAAAATGCGGAATGGTGTCTTTGTAATCGGCAAGATTTCTTTCATACGCCTGCTTGAGGTCTTTATGAATATTTTTGCACTCGACAAATAAAAGCGGAATGCCGTTGACAAACCCGACAATGTCAATCCGCCGGCGGTAAAGATCGCCCTGAACCCACAGTTCACGCACTGCCAAGAAATGGTTGCCGGCGGCCTCGTCAAAATCAAAAATTTTGAGCCTTTCTCTTTTTATCTCGCCGTGTTCTCCCTGAAACGATACGAGCACACCATCTTTAAACAGTTTGTATTTATCAAAATTATTGGCAAGCAAAGACTGGCTCTGGGAATAATCCGCCACCTGACGCACAGCTTCATCGTAGGCGGTCTCAGGAAGATTGCGGTTAAACGTTTTAAGCGCTTGCCGCAAATAGCGGGTAAGTACTACCTCCCGATCGGAGTTTCTACCCAACAGGCCGTCAGAACCAAAGGTTTCCTGGTTGTAGGCATATATCGAATCCCAATTGAGTTGGTCATGGAGGTAATCGGCGGTTGTTTGTTGCACCAATGTATCTTCGTTTAAATAGGTCATGATTTCTTTTTTAAAGATTTTAATAATTTTTTAACTTCGCGGTCAAAATCGGATTCAAATAGCCGATCTTGAACAATTCTGTATTTCTCCCACTCGCTTTCCGCAAATGATTTAGCGATTTCAGCAGAAACCTTTCCCGGATTATCAAGGGCATCCCTCTCATTGAATTTGAGAAAAGCATCCAGTTTTTTTGACCAATCCTCCATGGTCATTGGTATTTTTCGGTTTGCCTGATCTTCAGCATAATCCAGATACATATTTACTATACGGTCCAGGGATACTATCTCGTCCTTGTTTAAGTAATTTTTAGCTATGGCAACATCGGATTTTTGAATTTTGCCTTTTGGCGCTTTTTTCCAGGTCATCAATCCCATATATTGTTTTTGGCTGTCAGCTCGCTGCATGATGATTTCTGACGCCGTTTGTCCATGTATGGCGTAATGCATCTTGTTTTGCACAGTAGCAAAAAACATTTTGGTGATAAGCGATTCAGAGTCGTAATCCAAGGCTGTGGCGTAGATATCGGTGATTTTTTGATAAAACCTGCGTTCGCTGGCGCGGATTTCGCGGATGATCTCCAGCAGCTCTTCAAAATAATCGCGCCCCAAAAATCCTTCGTTTTTCAACCGCTCCTTGTCAAGCACAAATCCCTTGATGGCAAATTCCTTAAGCACTCTGGTCGCCCACTGGCGAAACCGGGTGGCGCGCATGGAATTTACACGGTAGCCGACGGCGATGATAGCATCAAGATTATAATGTTTGGTGCTGTACTGTTTGCTGTCACTGGCAGTTACCGAGAATTCCTCGGTAACTGATTTTTCTTCCAGTTCGCCATCTTTGAAGATGTTTTTAAGATGTAGAGAGATATTGTCAGTAGAGCATTGAAACAACTCAGCCATCAATTTTTGGGTCAACCAGACGGTTTCGTCCTGAAAGCGCACCTCCAGCCCGTCCTGCCGGGAATCGGCGGTAAACATCAAAAACTCAGCCGTGCTGTTGCGGATCATTAAACCCTTTGATTTTTGATTGTCCGGTAGTTTTTTCATAATATTACACCTCAACCCCGTTAGATAATTTGTCATATTTAATGGGGTCAATCGCGCCGCTCATCAGCCGCGGCAAAAGCAAATCGCGAGCCTGGGCGAGTTTTTGGTTTTCCAATTTTAGGTTCTTAATCAAATTGAAAATGGGGGTTATCAGTTGCTCAAATTGCCCACATAAATCATCTGGGGCAACAAGTAACTTCATTCTGTTTAAGTCTCTTGGATAAACATGCGGTTGAGCAACACCAACTTGTAATCCAAAAATTGCGGTTTGCAGAGTTTTAAGTCTTAAATAAAGACAATAAAAATGTTTGGTTGAAATTTTATCAATATAAGAACAATCAGAAGCCCATATATCAGTATCGTACAAGTTAACATAACCAGCATTCGCACCAGATGCGCTTATTGTGATCACAGGAGCAGACACATTAGCTTTATTGTGATAGTACGTCGGCTCCAAACCACCCCCGACAACAGGAACATCTCCTTTAATTGCTTGCTCAAATGTAATATTTTTCCCTTTCTTGACAGTTGCAATATCTTCTAAAAGACCTTTCTCCCACCCCTCCGGCAGGCCATCAACTATTTTCACCCCAGTTGAACTTCTATATTCAACGGGGCAGGTTTTTTCATGACCGGCCTGCCCTGAGCTTAGTCGAAGGGGAAAGCGGAAATACACAAACCACTCACGGAATAAAAGCCGCGCCGATTCTTCCAAAAGCTGTATCCGGCGCCGGTTGATGTCGATGAGGTCGTCGTATGAGGAAAGGATGTCGGCGATTTTTTTTTGGTCATCTTTTTGTGGTATTCGAATTTTCAAACTCTGAATATGATTGCGGTTAAGAGTAGGATTTGCATTACCGACGTTGTAATTTTCAAGTTTAAGTATCTTTATAAAGTAGTAAACAAAACGAGGAATATTATTTTTTAAATTTTTACTCCAAAGAGTTGTATCGTGTGGCCAATAATCTGATTCGGAATAAAAGACAGTGCCTAGTGTTCCTTTGCGGCTAATAATTACTCCAGGGCCTTTGACCATTGATTTTGAGTGGTAACTTGTAATCCCGGAGGATGATATTACCGGTATATTTCCTTCGCTTTGCTCAGCTTTTGTGATATCGAACCCTCTTTGGAAAACTACTAAATCTTTTAATGTTGCATCGTTCCACTTTGTTCTTGAATTCATTGGATTCTTTATATCCCCAACTTCTTCAAATTAACACTAATCTTTTTCGCCAAACCAGAAGCTTGCGCGTTCAGGTTTTCCAGCTCGGAATGAATGGCGCGCATAGTTTCGCCAAAGTCAAAGTCCGGGTCTTCTTCTTCCGGCGCCACGCCTACATATCTGCCCGGAGTGAGGCTCCAGTCGTTTTCTTTAAGCTCCGCTTTATCCACCAGCTTTACCAAGCCCTCCACATCGCGCAGTTTTTCATCCGGGAAACGCTCAACCAGCCACTCGGCCTGGTGATGGAAATAACGGGCAAGTTTTAATTGACTCACCGCATTGTCTCGTGCCTCTTCGGTTTGTTTTTTGAGGTTGACAATTTCTCGCGTCTTCCATTCATCGCTCTCTTTGGCGTTGTGTTCATTGAGGCAAACATCAATCAAGCGGTTTGCATGCCGATACATAAGCTCTGCTTCTTTGATGAGCTTGTTGTTTTCTTCTGCCAGCGCTTCTAACTCTTTGAACGCTTCGGTCAGTTTCACGCCGTCTTTATTTTTCTTTTTCCACCAAGCGTTTTTTTCTTGAGCTAATTTTGCAAATAACCGGCAATTTTCTTTGTAGGCTTGTATGCAATCTGCAAGCTCCTTGACTGTTTCTTTGTGTTTACCATCTTTTGGGAGCGTAGAAAGAAACGGCTCAAGCTCTTTGTTTAATTTGGTAAAAACTGTTTCATAGTCACCGGCAAAAGAAATACTTTTCACCGCTTCATCAAGCGACTTTGAAATGTAACTCATCACCAAATCGTGGAAACGTTTTTTCTCCCCTCGATAAAGCCATACGATGGAAAGGATATTCTGCAATTGCTCCGGGCTGAAATCATAAATCTTTCGCGTGACTTTGCGGAAAATATTGCGCGCGTCAATCATCAGCACCTTGTCTTTAAGTTCTTTTGGTTTGGCTTTGTTGAAAAACCAGAGTTCGCACGGCACAGTGCGGGTATAGAAAAAATTTGAGCGAATAGCGATCATGATGTCCACATGACCGGTCCCAATCAGCTTTTCCCGCACCTTGGCTTCAGTGTTGCCTGCGCTTGACGCTTGGGATGACATTACAAATCCGGCTCTGCCTTGTTCAGTTAAATAACTGTAAAAATAACTGATCCAGACATAGTTGCCGTTGGATACTTTGCCTTTTTTATTCACACCGTGCAGACCGAAAGGCAAGCGGGGGTCGTTCTTGATCTTGTCCGCGTCAATCTCGTCCACATTAAACGGCGGATTAGCCATCACAAAGTCGGCTTTTTTATACAAATTATGCGGGTCTTCGTAGTAAGTAATCGCTTTTTTGATATCGCCCACCAGGCCATGCACCGCCAGGTTCATTTTGGCTAAATCAATGGTGGTTTCATTTTTTTCCAAACCATAAAAACCCAATTTTTCGTTTGGATTTTCGTGCAGTTTCTCCACAAATCGGGCGCTCTGGACAAACATCCCGCCGCTGCCGCAGGCCGGGTCAAGCACCGTGCCTTTTTTGGGTTCCAATACATTGGCAATCAGCGACACCAGTGAAACCGGGGTAAAAAACTCGCCGCCGTCGTGCGCCTTCTGATCGGCAAACTGGGTGAGAAAATATTCATAAATCCTGCCAAACACATCACCGGATACTTTTTTTAATTCATCGGGATTAAGCGCTCGAAGAAGCTGTCCTAAAATTTCATTACTCAGTTTTCGATATTCAGTTTTTGGCAATACGCCACGTAAGGTTTCATAATCTCTCTCGATTGATTCCATCGCATCAATAATTACCTTGGCGCGATCATCGCCGTCTTTCAAGCCCACCAGATAATCAAATTGAGCTTTGGGCTGTAAAAAAATTGCGGATTTTTTGCTGAAGTCTTCTTTAGTTAATTTTCTTTTGACGCCACCTCTGGTAGGCAGAGAGGCCTCGATCCCATCTTTTACTGTCAGATACCGGCTGTAGGCATGGCGTAAAAATACCAAACCCATGACCGGCATAAAATATTCATTGCTGGCGTAATTGGAGTTAGCCCGCAGAGTATCAGCCGCGCTCCAGAGGCGCTTTTCAATTGCTTCAATATTTTCAAGTTGTGACACAAAATTCTCCTAAAAAAGTAAACCTTTTTCTTTAAAGCTGATATACCCGTCATCGGTAATGATGATGTGATCCAGTACTTCAATATCAAGAATCGCGCCCGATTGAATAAGTTTTTCCGTGAGCTTAATATCTGCTTCCGACACGTCCATATTTTTTGAGGGATGGTTATGCGCCAGTATGACCGAGCAGGCAAGATAGCGAATGGCCGGTTCAAAGACTTCGCGCGGGTGCACCAGAGTTTCTGTAAGCGTGCCCATGGAAATAGTTTCTTTATGAACGAGCTGCTTGCGGGCGTTGAGATACAGAGTAATAAAGTATTCTTTTTGTTTGCCCCGTAAATCGGCAAGCTGAGCAACAGTTGCTTTTACGGAATCAAGGATAGGAAGAGAATCATGAAATGAGCCAACTGCGCGCCTGCCAAGCTCTAAAGCCGCTTTGATGGCAATGGCTTTGGTATCTTCTATGCCCTTTATGTTAGTGAGATCATCCTTCGTTACTGCCAATAGTTTTGATATAGGATATTTTTTTAAAGTTTCCCTGGCAATGTCCAAAGCGCTTTTTCCTGCCCGGCCGGTACGAATAAGAATTGCAAGAAGTTCAGCATCGCTCAAATTCTCTGCACCCTTTGCAGACAGCTTTTCTCTGGGCCTTTTGTGTTTTGGTAAGTCTTTAATTTTTGCCATATTAAATCTTGATTAACCCGTCTAAAATTATCCTAATATTGTTACAGACCAAAACGCTTTCTTGCCCAGTGGTTGGAGTTTTTTCATCCATTATTTATACCCAACCAAATATCCGTGCCTGCCTGCCCCGGCCGTCAAAATCAAACGCGAGTTGGAGGCTTTTCCCTTTCTCAGAGCGCGGCTCATCAACCTGCTCAATTATCTGAAACGGTAAAACGATATTACACACCTCGTTCGTCTTGCCGTTCCATACCAGTTCCACCTCTCGTTTTTCGCCGAAAAGTAAAAAACGGTACATGTCCGGCAAAGGCTTGCCCGCCTCAAGGTATTTCGTAATATCTCTGATTTCATTGTCCGTTAATCTCATGCTAAAACCTCATTTAACTTTCGTCCGGTTTTAAAAGTGAACTAAGGAAAAAACATCGTTCAATACTATCACTTTTGTCATTTGGCTTTTCCTTTTCAAGCACTTGAGCTCTTTTCATATTTTTATTACTATGCATAGCGTAGAGGTAGACGGCAGAGCCAATAAACTTGTCGCGTCGGTAATTGCCTGCGTTCTTGCTGCCAGTTCAACTAAATCGTTATGCGGCGTTCAGTGTATGTGACTTCGATTTCTCAGTTTTTAGCCATAAGCGGCAATTCAGACCTCGATGTTCTAAAGATTGAGGTTGACGCAATCCGGTCATTCGTCATCTTTTACGAAATGCACGTGCAAACATTTCAGAAAAAATTAGCCCTTACCATCCGTCACCTCAAGGAATATTGGCGAGGGAGCGTCCGATCCGAAAAGTTTCTTCTTCCGATGATCTTCCCATCGTGCGAAGCGGTTCTCGAGCCTGCCGTACACGGTGGATCCAAGTAACTTGATAGAGATGCCTTTCCGCGTGTAATTTGAATTCCAGACAGCAAACCTTCCGTCAACAATTTTTGAAAACAAGACTGCATAGCGCCAGAATTCTGTATTCTCGTCCGTCTGGCACATCTTCTCGAACCACTGTCGCGCCCAGACATTGCGATCGTAAGCATACTTGGCCGCTTTTTGTGCACTTCCGACTAAACCTGCAGTGCCCTCGTATCTCTTGAGGATTTCTTCATTGATTTTGCTTTGATCGGAAAAGCCTGCAACCATTATGCCCCGAGAGACTTCTGCCGGCTCCTCTTTAAGCAATTTTGCCTCGATATATGAGGTAAGCAACTCCTGCTGGCCGTTCAATAGGGCGGCCAGCACCTCAAGCGATAAATCGTGATCGGTACCCACTCGATCTATGCGCCCGAAACGCAGGTTATCCAAAACAGGACTGCGACCACCAGTCCAGGTGGCCATTGCATCAAGTTGGACACCAGCCTTGCCGAAGGTGAATCGCACCAGCGGTTTGCTATCTTTAACCAGAAGAAACAACTTTTCGGCCTTGTCTGGGGCTTTCTTCGCAAAAGCATGCGCCAGCAAAAGAATGATGTTATGGACAAAGGGCAGCTTGGTTTCAGCAATGCCCATAAACAACCCATACCAATGATCGGCAAGTTCTTCATCCGATGCCACCACAGTCGCGAATTCTTTGAGACTTAGATGATCGAGGATGATGCTGGCCTTCGCCTGAGTAAGATTGGCCCTGAATTCAAGGAATGCATCATAGCTGCGTTTCTGGCGTTGCTCGAAGGCTTCGTTGCTTTCAGACATCCGTTTCATCGCCTCCTTGATATCCTTGGATGCCGATGATCGTTCACTCACCCTAAACATGCTGGGCTCGTTAGAAGTGAGTGAATTTGCTTGAATCTCGATATCCGGTGCTACGAGATCATTCTTCAGCCAAGCGGCTTGATTGATCGATGCATTGATGCGTCGAGCGATTGCGCGGACCGCGTCTATATCAAGCATTGTCGCTGCCCGGCCATACAAGCGCGCTGAAATGCGTTTGAGCACTTCGTGATGCGCTATCAATCCTTTTGCCGCCGCTTTCAGAAGTGCCACCGAACCGTACCAGGCTTCAGAACTGTTTTCCGTTTCGGTATCCATGGCTTTCCAGTGGCTTTCGGTTACCTGGCGTAGCAGGCCTTCGTCGCCGCTTTGTGCTATGACGCCCAGGGCCTCCGCGCGCGCGCGCCCCGATTCCGACCTGAAGAGTGCCGCGACATGGGTGCAGGCATCCGTCGACAGCTGCACGGATGTAGATTTGGCAAGTGCGAGAAGCAAATACTTTTTGCGTTCGCTATTCTCAGCGCAGGCCGATCCCAGTAAGGTTTCAAATTCCTTCTCACCGAGTGGCTTCGTTACCTTCAGCAGATCGAGCAGAATACCTTCATCCGTTTCGTCCGACAATAGGATTTCGGCCTGCTCCCGAGCGCTGAGAAATGGAAAAGCCAGCAGCAGGCGGTATTGGGAGACAATCCAGACATCCTGTTCCGACAGGCTGCCTGCCGTACCGGCAGCTTTCGCCTCATGCCGCTTTTTGACGAGTTCGCGTGCCTCTTTAATTGTAAGCAGCGCATTGTGCTGACGGAGTTCGAGCAGTCCCTGTCGTAGAGGAAAACCTACGCGGTTAAGAACATCTGTAGCGAATTCCCTGTGCTTTGCGACCGCGACTTCCGGCTTGAACCGGGCGATACTGGGACGTGCCATGACAAAGAAATGGTCTTCGGAGGTCTGGCCCATACGCTGGCGCAGTTTGCCAACATCGATCGCCGTGTATAGCTCTGCGGTTCGCGTTACATTTTCCGGCTCTTCAGATGCGGGGTCGCAAGGGTCTGCCGCGCAGTATTGGTCAATAAGTCGCCAGCTTTCAAAGACGGGCCAGCCTTTGGTGAGGCCATCTACTAAAGACTGTGCTTCCTTGCCATCACCGGAGTGGCCCGTTGCACGAAGGATATTCACCAGCGTCCATTTTCCTGTCGTCGAAATGTCTGTTGCACGTAGCGGGGCACTCACTTTCAGCAATGCCTCACGAGTATGTGACCAGTCAATCCGGTTCAGGCTCACAAGATGAATGAAATCCTTGTATGGCGCGGAGTGGTCGGAATTCAGAGCGAATGAAAAACACCAGTTCAGGAGACTTCTCGCAAACAGTGCCAGAGGTTTTCCGGCCAGCAGCAACAGTGCAAGGCGTGATAGCGTGCTCAAGTCGCCCTCTACTTTCGGCAGATTGTCCAAAATTGATCGCTCATGCGCCGATAGGGATCGAAGTTTCTCTTCGATCTTTTTGCGGTTTTTATCGCGTTCTTCCCTGACTTTACCTTCCGGATCGCGCGCAAGATGCGAAAAAGTGTTCCGCTCCGGAGATAGCGAGTGGGCCGAGAGCCAGGAATGCACCCTACAGGCAATTTCCTGCCACGCGCGATTATCGCTACCTGCTTCGATCAGTGCGTTCTCTATCCAATCGAAGTTGGGCTGATGGCCACCCTCAAGACTGAGCACATGCGCGGCGTCCATAAAGCCTTGCGGGCGAGTTTTCGTTAAACCAACAAAGGCGGGGAATTTGGATTGATCAGGGTTTTGGAGGGCTGAAAACCCCTTTGTGAGAGAGGCGGCAATATCCTGCTCATAGGGCGCATCTGCCACAGTCACTGTCAACGCCGATAGAATAACGTTTGCCGTATCATCCAGTGCCGTGATCGGCTCCAGGATTGCGTCTAGCTCGCCATCAAGATTGTGGCCGTTCCTTTTCGCGGTTCGCAACCGGTCGATTACGGCGAAGCCCAGCGCCAGCGAAAGTCCATCATCCTTCAGAGAATAGCGCGTCGGATCATTATCAACAGTCTGGAAGAAACGCCCGTCCGCGACCGCTCCCATGTCGTCCTCAAAAACATTGAGATCGTCCTGCTGCTCTGCCTTCACCCTGGATATGATCGCCTGCGCATGCTTCTGCAACTTGCGCGCAAACTCCCTTGCCGGTTGCGGCACGGGAGCGTCCCGCTCGCTCACACGCATATGTTCGAAGAGAAGGCGGCTAACGCTTAGCTCTTCGAAATTGGTGACATCAGCTTTGTTCAGGAGCTCAAACGCAATTCCAAGAAGGCGCGGGTTGCGAAGGACTGTCCCTACGGCAGGATACATATCCGAAGGCTTTATGCCATGTCCGGTCAGGATTTCGTCGCGTTCTGCTTCTGTCCATTCCGGAACACTTATCTCAACGAAACGCACAGAAAGGCGGCCTTTTACACAGTCTTGGAAGTACTGTGTTCGCGCGGTAATGATAAGTAGGCCGTTAAACTGTTTCAACTCATCACCGAAACTCTCTATGATCCGCGCCCAATCGGTTTTAGGCCTTTGGTTGATACCATCAATGGCAACAATGAGCCGAGGACTATCTTTTGCTGGACGGCTACGCCACTGCCTCAACCTTCTGTGCCACCGCTCCCGTGTGGTTGCGGTGACCCTATCCCCGGTTTGTTTGATTAGTTTGGAGATAAGCAGATCACGAAAATCGTTTCGACCGGCTGTCTCGTCGAAATCGTCCGGACTCATGAAGACCATCAATGGCTTATGCGCCAATGCAAGCCAGCTTTGCGCGACGATCCAGGATTTGCCGTTACCCTCGCCACCGAGAATAGAAACTATCATTTCGTCCGAAATGGTGGTGAGATAGGGGTACAGTTTTTCGGTCAGAGTTTTGCGTTGCCGAACTGCCATTCTCGTGTCGCCAGGTGACAACGGTTGCCCAAGTTTTGTCTTCGCTTGTTTTCTGCTGGAGAAAGCATCAGTCATCCAGTCAATATTTGCTTTTTGCGCGAGAGCCCATCCCACTGTGGGTTCACTGCACTGTGCTCGTATCCGATCGGCGTGAGGAGTGAAGTCCTGAGAAGCCCTAACGGCTTCGAGGGCTTCGAGGGCTGTCCGAAGCGTCTTTTTATTACGGATATTGTGCTTCAGGAATTCTTGCACCCGCGTTCCGCCCATCGCCAAGGCGACCGCGAAAGGGGGTAGGTCTGTTGCGGACCAGTCGAGGATCAAAACGAAAACACCGTTGTTGAGTCCGATCTCCTGTATGGTATCCGCTAGTTGGCTCTTAATCTGGGAAGTAGCACCAAGAACCCAAATTTCAGTATCTGTTAGCGAAACTTCAGCGATTTTTGAGATTACTTTATCACGATCCACCGCACCGCTATAACGCTTCCCTTCGAAGCAAATAGCATCCCCTTCGTAAGTTGGCTTGCCGTCGACCCCGAACTGCGACCCGCTACCTGCAAGCCTGAAAGGCACCCCCGAAATTTCATAAAGTGTAGCCCCTATAAGACCTTCGAAGCCTCTCTCTCCCGTGGCCGGCAAAGACAAAAGGGAAGCTTTAAGATTTTTAACATGCTGAAAAAGTAACTGATTCATCTGATAACAACAATAGCAAAATATGCGTTTTGCAATTTCATCGATCTTCTTTTCTATTTATACGCGATGTTTTGGTTTTTCTGCCCAAAGGCGATCGATTTCCTCATTGATCGGAAGGTTGAAACTCATCAGTATAATATTTCTATTGATCCGTATAATATCCCAAATACCACTTCAGTGTCAGTGTTAGCGGTCAGTGATAAAAATGCATCCTGCCTTAAAGTAAAAAAGGCCCATCACCTTTTCTAATAAAGCAATCCGGCCTTGTTTTATTCTCACCACTCATGGAAGTCCCTTCCTCAGTGACACCAATTTTTTACTGCGATTATTGGTTGCTGGATTT
>LQYC01001812.1_pt1 | contig 13979 bp, 8 predicted proteins | sample 661771 | NCBI WGS metagenome assembly LQYC01 (sample SAMN03483023, study PRJNA281117) | bioreactor metagenome | isolation source: benzene-degrading methanogenic enrichment culture from a contaminated... | place: USA: oil refinery in Oklahoma | collected 2011-05
TTAATGACTTAAACCTTGTAAAAAGGTATTTTGCATTCATCGGTTTTCTTGAGTTTTAAACCATTTTTCAACTTAAATACGAATGAGGGATAATTTATTTGCTCGTGCTTTGCCACCTTTTAGTCCCCCAAGTCGTCCAAGGGCAACTGCTGCAGGATTTTTTTCTGGTGAACTTTTATCGGTTGGTTCTTCCGTGGCTTTTGCTACAATCTGAGAAGCAAGGATGTTGACAATGTTTATATTGATCGATATAAACCCCGTTGTTAAAGAATTTTATAATTTTATGGACGGCACCTTCATTTCTCCTTGCACGCCGATGTTAGGTGATATTTTCTTTAATTTTCATTACATATCTTAATGGCACCAATAATTGCTTCTTGTTCCATTGGTGCGGCGGGATATCCAATTGTAATACATTCCATTAAATATTGTTGAAGAAATGGCATAAAGCCTCCAAGCCTTTCGTATTGTGATGTATGAATGAACTCATGAGCAAGTAGTTGCCGATTATTGAAATGTTGTTCTTTTATAAAAATGCCGTATCGAACTGTAAGGCCATCAGTTCGTGGGGTAATTAACTGAGTTGCTTGTGCAGCTTTTTGTAAGGCAGGATGTTCTGGTAAAGGAATATAAGGTACCTTTAATAATCTAATTTTTTCTGGTTTTATTACACCAGCGGACTTGGCATCTTGCAATTGTTTCTCGTTTAAGAGGATTCCAGTTTGTAAAATAATGCCTTCTTGTTTTTCTGCCCATTCTGTTGCTAAAGGAAGAAGAAATTGAAATTGTTCCTGAGTAATTTGTAATGTCATAAATTACCTCACCTAACACTGTTTATATTGATTCGCATAAGGCGCCGTTTGTAAAAATTTTATGATTTAAGGGGCCCATCGATCCGCTAATAAAATCAAGCAAGTCCCCATCCCCCCGAATAGTGATAGAATTGGACAACGGCACTATGCTGAAGCGGTCAACAATTATCTACATTGTCTCCTTCTTCTTGCCATTCATCTACAATTTCTTTCCAATTAATTGTACGTTCTTCCTTTCCTGTCCATACATCCCAGAAATCAGGGTCTTTGGAATCTGGTCGATGCTCTTTTTTTAATTCATTCATATCAACAAGAATTGGAACAGGAGCAGCCCAACCGAGAAGTATAGCTTTTTTTGTCGGTAAAACAGGTAGTTCGTTTAAAATACTGCCGAGATTATCCGGCACAAATCTTTTGACGAGTTCTTGGTCTCTGTCATTGACTAAGCGATGTAATAAAAAGGTATTACATTGAGATAGAACTGTGGGTGATAGTTCTGAAGGCCTTTGAGAAGAAAGTAATAAACCAAGCCCGAATTTTCTCCCCTCTTTTGCAATTTTCTCAAATGATTGACTACATAACCTGGAAGGAGAGAATTCTTCATTGTCGGTATTATATCTACTAATAAAATTGTGTGCTTCTTCCATAACTAAAACAGTTGGTAAAAGTTTTGAGGTCTTACGTTTGTATCTCTGTATTGCCTCGAAAATAATCCGAGCCATTACCGCTACTACGATGTGAATAATGTCCGGCGGTACTAATGAAAGGTCAACAACAGCAATTTCCCCATTTTCCGCTTTGTTTTTTCCGACATACTTTTCTAACCAATCCGTAAGAGATATGCCAGTTTTGGTTCCAATAATTGAAGACATGCGTGTGTCAGAAAGAATTGTGCGCAAGCGCATTAGCAAGTAGTCTAAATACTGTGAAGATTCGCTTTCTTTTCCTAATGCATGTAAATAATTAACAAATACATCGGATTTAAAAGGCACCGGAACATCTTCTGATTTTACCAATAAATCCTGTTCACAGCCTCCGAACCCTTCAAAAGCATCGAAAATTTTTTCTTGTATTAAATTCACCTCGCTGATGTCAAATTCATAAGTAGGATACTTACCACTCCTATCGTTTAGTAGCCTTTCCAGCAAAGTGTTTAGTTCTTCTAATTTGATTCGTTCACTTGAGTTAGCAAGTCTCCCAAGTAAATTTTCTATTGATTTTTGCCACTTCTCGATTTTTTCAGTGAAGTTTTTAGGCTTAGGGAAACTTCCCCATGGACTTCCATTGCTTTTCTCTATTTTTATTGATGTCAATAGAGTCCCTAAAAAGATCTTTACTTCAACCTCTGTTGAGTCTGTAACACTAAACATTTGATTACGCATAGCCCGTAGTGCTTGTCTCAATAAAGGTCTTTGTGTCTTTCCACTCGCTTGTGTAATAGAACTCCATTCATAACTGTTCCACATCCAAGCAGGAACCTTCAACTGCTCATACCCAGTCTCCCCTTCACCCAAAGCGACCTTAAATAGTCTAGTCTTTCCAGATATTCCATCGAAAGTCTTTGTATATTCTCCATTAGGGTCAAGAATAATAAAACGAGCATTGGGTTTTTTGTCAGGCGCTATTCCGTCTTTCACAGCCTCCAGAGACCAACGAATCAAACCGGCGACAGAACAGGATTTACCGCTTCCAGTGTTACCCAATACAGCAACATGGCGGCCAAACAATTTATCTGGGTCCACATATACAGGACCATTTGCAGCAAGAGGTGAATTTCCAATTTTAATCTTTGCATGTTCGTCTTTGTTTTCAACAATTGATTGTAATTGCTCATACGTTGGAATTACTACAGCATCACCAACCGAAGGATAACTGTAAACCCCACGTTCGATTTTATAACCTTTATCTTCTCTCTTTAAAATACCAAGAGGGCTGATAGACATTTTGCGCAAAGGAAATGGTAAATCGACCAAATCAAAATCCTTAAGTCCTTTTCGCTTAGGATAATCCGAATGCTCTATCCCAATCCATGAAATCATACCTATTAGCGCCCCAGCTTCATTTGGAAGGAGTACATATCCATTTATTTTCGGAAAAAGTGTTGGGGTACCGGTGTTGAGGGCGGTATTTTGCGGAGCATGTATATCCAAAAGCACCTTTATCTCACGCGGAGAAACCGATTCTACGGTTCCAATTGTAAGGCTTCTTAAATCATCATAGTTAATTTCAGAAGGGTTCATCTGTCGAGTTCCCTTCTTTATTAGATTTAGAACTATTGTCTTTGCCTCTTTTTTCCAAAACACGCTGTTTTCTCTCTGTGATTCTGTCAATCGCCGCCTTGGGTAAATAATTTTCAACCAATGTCTTTAAATCTGCAAAATGCTCACCGATTAGGAGTGTGAATTGTGAAAGATTGTTGTTTTCTATAAACCTTTGAATTCGACCATTCGTATTGTCCCACGAAATAACAACCAGATGTGTAGACGGTATCGTCAACATATCTGCAAGAATACGATTTACATGAGAGTCTCCAAACCCATATCCGTAGGTAACTACGACCGAATTTGGACGGCAGACAGCAGTTGAAAAATCACGAAACAATTCAGCATAAGGGAAATAGATCGTTTCGATATCTTTCGCGGAATTAGGATAGATAACGACAAGGTCAAAAGGTTCTTCCGGAATACTTGGATGCTTGTCATCTGCACCAAAAGGTAATGGTGCTTTTAATATCCTGTTATCTTCAAACCGCCAATCCAAAGAACCATGAAGTTTTGTGTATTTCATCACACCTTCTACGTATCTCGGTTCCCCTCGAATACCCGGCGGATTATAATGATAATCCAATTCCAGTTTATTTGTTCTAAAAACAGGTGTGATTTTACCGATAAAACTATCAAGGACAATTATTCCCGCCATGTCGCAGGCATACTCAATAAAGCGGTCATAATTGGTTGTAACAATATTAAGGCGGTCCCGTGATGCTGTTCTGCTAGCAAAACTAATTAAAAAAGATTTTAAATAAGTTAATGCATTACTTTCTTCTTCGAGGAACTGCTTCTCTGCATTCAAGACTTTTTTTATAAAAGCGATAAGTTTATCGTTAATATCACGTTTAAGGTTTTTCGCGTCTTTGTCATTACCCTGAATAAGGAGCCCTTTGTAAAGTTCAATAGCAACACGGAGGTCATCTTCAATATTTGCTTCGCCTCGTCCCATTTCTTTTGCCTGTGAATCAGCGCTTCTTTTTATCTGCTCACCGAACTCTATAAACTCTATCCTATCCATCCCCGGTGCAGCAACTTTGGCAAGTGATGTAACTGCAGAAGTTAAGCCTGTTCCAGTTAAGAGAGCAAGATGTTCGCTTTGAAAGATGGCAGTGAGCCAAGGTTCTATTTTATCCCTGTATTTCTTTATGTCATCTTCTGAAATATCATCAAAGCATTCGGTTGCATTGCCAATTTTTAAAAAGTGTTTTTTAGCCCAGTCTATTTCATTCATCTTTTTTCCCTCACATTTTTTCCCAGTATGCTCCGATTTGTTAGTCGCTTATACCGACCGTCTCTTGGTGCCAGACATGTTTTTGACGGTGCCTTTTATGCCTACCTTCTGCATGGCTTTAGTTGCCGATAGCATGTCTTTCTGCGGAACCTGAAGGACATTTTGGAGCTTTCCACTGGCCTTGAGCCGGCGTGCAGCTTTCTCCAAACCAGACTGGGAACCACTACGTTCAACCTCTGTAGCTTTCTTCTGGCTGGCGGCATCAAGACGGCGACTGCGAGACAGCGGGCGACCAGCGGCGGCGCCTTTGGCACGTTTGTGACTTGATGTTTCAGTCATGGTTATTCCTCCTTTTTGCCCGTCGAACAATGTTTATATTGATTCACAAAGATCCATTGTTAAGAATTTTATAGTATTACGGACTTTTCCACCTCTCCGCCCATTCAGGTTGTCTTACCTCCCTGTTCCGTTCCCCCCCGGAATACCCTTTGTCATCCTTATCCCAAGCAATTGCACTGCAGTCCGTTAATCTGCATACCAAGGCTTTTCCAGATTTTGACATCCTCTTTACAAAGAGCAACTTCTGTTTTGCGGTCAAGCCTGTTTATAGTTTCGAGAATTGTTTTGAACATTGCCAAGCGGTGCTCGTCCGGGTATCTTAGTTTAGTACCATCGCTAATTAGTCCAGAATTAATCCTTAAGAGAGGCGAATCGGGGAATCGGGAGCTGATGTGCGAGGCAAGGCCCTTCGAAGGTCGATACTCACCTATGGTAATACGTTCAGGTTTAACATAAGTAAATATTTTCTCAACGAGATCAATGTAATCCTTTTTCCATGTCGAATAATAGATAACCGGGTCTATCCTAATGCGTATCTCGTATCCAGTCTGCTGCAGCTTCTTTGCGGCCATTAATCTTGCCTCAGGGGATGCAGTCCTATGCTCAAGCTGCTGGTATACCTTATCCGTATTGACGCTAAATGAAATTATTGTTTTGTTTCTGTGGGTCAGGTCAAGCAAAGAATCTATACGGTCACTCTTTGTCAGGAAAAGCAGCTTTGCTTTATTGGTTTCCTCTGCGACAAATGGGATAACCTCTTCGGCAAAACCTGTGATATCTTCAACTGCCAGCGGATCGCACAATTCGCCAAGGTTCAACACTCGCAAGACATCTGGGACATTTAGCCGATCAAAACTCACTATTTCTTTGAACATCTTGTCATAGTTCACAAAGTGTGTTGAAATCGGCATATTGCGGAAGGTGAGATAAAGGTAACAATATTCACACCAGAAATTGCAGTTATTGTATGCGGTCAATTTATAAAATTTGGAACACCTGCCAACCGGATGCTGAAACTGCTCAATAAAGGAGCTGCTGCGGTTCCTCAGCAAGAGGACGCCCCGCTCAGCCTGCAACTTCTTCACCCCTTTTGCCCCATTCAAAGAAGGTGTTGCATCAAACCACTTTAAGGGCAGATTCGCTTTTTTTGCTATCTTCATAGCTCTTAACTCGTTACAGTGTCCCCGCACAGCCCAAAGTTCAGAGATAAGCGAATGTTTATCCGGTTTATATGCATGATCTACCGCTTGCTCTTTTATTTCTAACTGTAGAGAAGTGGCCGCAGAATAATGAGACCTTTTCTTTGTCATCTCTGACCCTTCCTGTGCTTGTCAAATATCTCGGTCACAATATTTTTTGCAACAGACTTCTGAGATGCAAAACACAAGTAATAAAGCGGCCCGCCCACCTTATTTCTCATTAAAATTGGTTCAGGAACATCCTTGAAGCCGATCTCATTAAGCCTTTTGCAAAATTCTTTAGCGAGTGCCTGATAATCTGCTATTCTGATTTGATGAGTAGCTCCAAAAAGCGTTTTTTGGTCTCTATAAAGAAGCTGCTTCCAGCTTTTGTCCCCCCAAAAGGCATTCATTCTTTCAATATCTTCCGGGTCCGCCTTTGTAATATCTTCGAACAAGACATTTCGATTAATATCCATGATCGGGAAATTGATAAATAAATCGATTGTTTTCAGTTCTGCAGCTTCTTTTATTGTTTCCCACTTTAGATGCAAGCCATATGGATCAAGAAAGCACAACGCTCTTTTATATAATGCATAGGTTAGAGTTGGAAATACTTCTTTGAGAAGAATTTTGTTGCAATCACCGTGATATGAATGGACACTTGGATTTTTTTGCGCTATCTGGTTGAAAACATCTGCCCGTTCCTCATCAAGATCAATATAATGATATTCAGTAAACGGTGGTTTTACTTCCAGGGCATTTAGGGGAGATCCGGGGATCAGTTCCCCAGTTCGTTTGCTGATATGCGTTCCTGCGCCAGCAAAAGCGTCAATATATACATACCCCTTACACCATGCCTGATTTTTCATAATGCTTGTATAGGCACTGGCGTATTTCTTGATAATCTCAAGCTTAATTTCAGACCAAATGCCGATTGTGTCAATTTTCATTTCCTACCCTCCACAATCGCAATCTCTTCCGGTGTGAGGTTGTAGAGGGCATAGACCAGGCGGTCTATCTCGGTTTCAAGAGCAGAGGTGTCGGCATTGGGGTCTTTCTTTTTGGCGGTGAAGATTTGGTTTACAAGTAAAACGATTGGCTTTTTCTTCTCAGGCGGCACATCCGGTATAGGGATGTTGTCAAAATATTTTCCAAACCATTTTATTCCATCTTTCCCCCAGATTACTGAACCAAGTTTGAAATAGAATAGAACAATTTTTGAATTTAATACCGCTGACAAATATTCAATATCATCTCCAACTGCAAAAGAGGAACTGTCTACCGTAAATTCGCCGTTTACGCTTATTGAAAAAGCATTTTGGTTTGACAATCGTGTCCAAACCAATTTCTTCATCGAAAAATTATCATAGTAAGTACATTTTCTTAATTCATACCACTTTTTTTGTCCGTGCTTTGCTTCATAAACTTCTTCCAATTCAGCTCTATGTTTAGTCAAATATTTATATACAGCTGGATAGTCTTGGATTCTAATGCCAGTGGAAGTGAAAACCAAATATTGGTCAGGTTTACTTATCGAATACCGCTTAATATTAGCTCCTCTTAAAACAGGAACAAGTATATCCTTGCTTTTAGAATCTTCTTTTATTAGCTCATTTCTCTTAAATTCATCAATGATAAAAATATTGTTTGCTCCAGTTGTAATTCCACGATTAATTGTTATTCCCCTCCACTTATGAAAAGGCACTCCTTTATTTTCAATTTTCTGCTTCAGACTTTGGGAACTATTTTCATCGAAGCTCCATTGATTTTCACGATAAAAACTCCGATCAATCTTCTTGCAGCCTGACGAAATTATGAAAGGATTTAATTCACCCTTCACTTCGTTTACAACAATCTGCTTGTCAGACGATTTGTTGTTTTGAATAAATGTAACTATGCTCCCCACATTTGCACTTTCAAAAACATTTATCTCATTAAAATTGATAAGTTCAAGAATATTCTTTTGAGAAAGGTATCTCCTCAATCCAACACCATAGTTAGTAAAACAAAATCTATTTGATGATATGTAAGAGAGAATTCCGTTTGTACGCGAAAGATTCAATCCTTTTTCATAAAACAAGCAATAAATGTCAGCACCCTTTGAATATGTTTCATAATTCTGTTTGCTCAAAACATCGTTTGTTTCTTTTGGAAGATTAGCAATGGAAACGTAAGGCGGGTTTCCCATGACCACATCAAACCCATCCTCTATCCCAAACATCCAGCTCTTATTGAAAAATGGGGCCGGCTTGGAATCGTCAAAGGGGTCCCATCCGATAATTCTATTAGCAAAATCTGTATCAAGAAGCCTCTGCTTGATAAGCTCGAGAGACATCTTGAAAAGCTCACTGCTGATCGTATTGAATTCCTTTTTCAGTTTGTCTTTTTCCCTTTGGTGTAATGACGACTCAAAATATTGCTGCCGCACCGCTTTCAGCGCGTCAAGGTCTTTTTTGAAATTCATCAAGAATAATGATTCTATCTTGCCGGTCTGGAATTTATGAAGGAACTCATCATATCCGAGGTCTATCAAGGAATTGGCCGTGACAAACTTAAAATCAAGGTTCGGCAACGGTTTAATGTTTTTGGGATCTTCATCAACGATAAGGGAGAGCCAGCAACGAAGACGGCTTAATTCAGTTGCCATCGGCTGGATGTCAACGCCATAAATCGAGTTCTCAATCGTCTTGAGTTTAAGATCGTAGGGTGAGGTTTTGGGGTCCAACTGTTGCTTTAATCCGACAAGTTTCTGAAGCATGCTGATGGGAAAGGCCCCGGACCCGCAGGCAGGGTCAAGAACTTTAATGGCGCTCAGTTTATCAAGCAGCTCTTTACTGTGCGGCTTCAGCGCATCCAAGAGAGTGCCGGTGTGGATAAAATCCTCTATGAAGGGATCGAATTCCCCCTCACCCTTGCCCTCTCCCGGATGGGGCGAGGGAATGTAAGAGGTTTTGAGGTATGCTATCAGGCTCTCTTCCACCATGAAGTCCACAATTTCCCTCGGCGTGTAATATGAGCCGGTGGCCTTGCGCGCGGATTCTCCGGTCTCAGGGTTCTGTTCTGCCAGCAGGTTTTCGAATATTCTGCCGAGCATTTCGGGGTCAATGGCGATTTCCGAGCTTGCCGCCGTGTTTTCATCAACCGTGAAGTTGTATCGCTCCAGCGTATTGCGGAAAAAGTTCATAAACCAGTCATTCGGGATAGTGAGCGCCCAGTTGCCCTTATAATCATGCGACTGAGGCTCGAACAATCCTCCGTTCAGGAAGGGATAGTTTTTAATCAAAGCGGGGAGGTCTTTCCTCCGTTCATTCTGAGGAGTGTTGAAAACATCAAAGAACAAAGGCTCCAGCAGGTCGCGATAATAGTTCTGCTGCGTTTGAACCGCCCTGGAAGACATGACATCGTCGGCAACGATGCTTTTGCGCTTTAAAAACCAGCAAAAGATGATCCGGCCGATCAGGCGGATGGCAAACTGCACCCGGTCCTGATCGTTCGTCAGTACGCCCTTGCATTTTGGCAGATATTCTTTCGTAAGGGCGTCAAAGACCTCCTTGATTTCCGCATAGAACTTCTTATTAACGATTGAGATGTCAAAGGCTTCCCAAACCGCTTTCCACAGTCCTGAGGGTTCTTTGAACTCCTGGAACAGCCCGTTGGCGCTAAATTTCCTTTCAACTTCGCTGAGAATATAGTCGTAAGTTTTAAACCACTGCCCGGCTTCTAAGGTGAGAGTCTTTTGCTTTACCTTCTTACCTTCTTTGCCTGAAATGACAATCTTGAAGACATCGGCGTTTTTGTTCCCCAAAAACCAGATGACATACCTTTCGGCAGCCGTGCCGCCAATAAACTTACGAGTCAGCCTTTCAATAGCCGTCTTAGGCAGTTTCTCGTCCTTTAATTGCACATAGAAAAAAAGGAGCTGTGACAATTCTCCCTTCATCAGACAGAGCGGCCTTATTTCCTTGTGATTCGCAAGGGTAGGGTGGTCTGATACCAGTCTTAGGATTTCCCCTCCGAAAAGGGTCTGCTGCTGTTCATGGGGGAGCACGCTGTCCCATTTGACTGCCTGCTTGACGCCAAAACGTTCGATCAGGGCGGAGCAGAGTTCTTTATAGTGCAATGTGTCGGTATTATATATAAGGTCTTTGATGTTCATACCAAGTCGCCTTCATTTGCATATCTTTGTTGTCTCCTCGTCATACTCCTCGACGTACTAAAACAGTACGCCTGCGTCGATTCCTCGTCGTCGCCTCGATCTGCTTTTGAATGCAACCTGGTATCATACGTTTCGTTCTTCGCTATGAAAACCGAACCACATTACCGGATCAGGTGACTCCGCCGGCGTCTCATTCTTTACCATGTTGGCGCTCAGGATCGCAAGCGTATCGAGCAAATCTACTGAGATCTGGTTGTCGTACCTTTTGAGGTGATTCCTTATCCTGTTTTCTACTGCCAGGTTTCTTGAGGTCAGGAGGCTTTTTATCCTGTTTATGTTATCGGACGAATAGCGATCAGTGTTTTCCTGCAAAAGCTTGAGCAGCTCTTCTTTGTATCGTGCCAGAGATGTTGCCCCGCCAGTTCGTTTTACCCCCATAAATGATTCAAGGTCGGCATCTTCAATGGTACTTTGATAAGCCCTCTCTGCCTCGAATATTTCCAATGCCTTCTTTTCCAGGGCGGCTTTTTCATCAAAAGTCAGTTTCTCAACCTTTTTTTCTTTATCGAAGCTCCGGATCTGCCTCAATGCCTTCAACTGATTTTGTTCCTTGGCGACCTTTTTGCCGTCAGTCCTGATAAATTCAAATTCGCCTTTCCCCACATTGAACGAAAGCAGCTTCTCGTCATTCTTCAATGCCGGAATGCCACAATATTTATTGAAGTTCAGATTTCTGATATTTTCCTTCTCTTCATCAGATGCCTTTCTCATGAATTCCCTGAGATCGTTCTCAAATGCTTCGTCAAAGGCCAGATCATTTTCCCTTTCAAGTTCTTCCATTGCCTGCCGCTGCTTATCTTGGTCGCCGAAATAAATATTGTCAATCAGGCCGAACTGTTTTTCGGTTATTTGCTCACCCAGAACACTGCTGTCAATACCGACGCTGTACCCGATAACCCTGATCTTGTCCTGAAGCTTTTTCATGAGCTTCAGGAACTTGTCGAGTTGGTCCTCGGGCCTGAAGTTATAAATGAAAATCTCGTTGAAAGTTGACCCAAGGCGATTAATCCGGCCGTTTCGCTGAATCATCTTGATGGGGTTCCAATGGAGGTCATAGTTGATGATAATCCCGCAATCCTGGAGGTTCTGTCCTTCGCTTAAGACATCAGTGCTGCAAAGCACCTGCAATTCCGGCTGCCCGTTGATGAGTCCATTTACCGCTACCTGGTTTTGCGCTTTAGGAGAGAATCTCTGTATTATGGCCTGCTTGTTCTTACTGGTTTTGCTTTTCATAAATGCTATCTGATTCTCACTAATGCCTAATTCCGAAATAAAAGTCTTGTCCAGTTCCTGCGTTAGATAATCTATGGTGGTAGCAAAATAAGAGAAGACAAGCACTTTGTTGCCTTTGAGGGACTTCAAGAGGGTTTTAAGGCGGTTTAGTTTCGTGTCAACCTTGATGTCTTCAAGGACCCCTTTGATGATGCTGACTATCTCTTTATCCTGTTGAATACACGATCTGATCTTTTCAACGTTATAATCTGCGTGTTCTATAGCGATGTGAGAATTCTGAACCTTGTATGCCTGGTCGTTTTTTTTCTTCTCCTGCTCCCTCTCAGTAAATTTCGTGACCTCATCGAAAATCAAATCCATCACATCTTCGTCAGTCTCTTCCTGATGTCTTACCATGGCCTTCTGAATGATGACGGGCTTCACGATCTTTTTATATTCAAAGAAGAGCTGTTCAAAGTTAGATAGGTAGGATTCGTACTTCTCGATTCTTTTTTTGAATGTGTAGATAGATGAATCAAAAGACTTGAACAGAGTGACTTTCATAACCCCGGTAAGGCTTTTTCTGGCATTCGCCTGTATTTCTTCTTCCTCGGTCTTTACGAACTTTTCCGTAAGGTAGCTGTAAGGGATCAGCTTCAAGCCTTTGATTGCTTGGTCTATGAAATGGAATACTGACTCAAATTCTGTCTGGTTTATTTTTTTGCGCTTGATAGTGTCCTCGAACTTAAAAAACTCTTTTATCCCCTCTTTTTCCTCCAACTTTTCATCGCCCTCAGTCAATTCGTCGGTAAAAAAGCCATAAAGGGGATTATTCTCTTTTTCCAGAGACCTGAGTTTATTACTGATAGCTCTTCTTACCTCCTTGCTATCCAGCTCATACAAAACATTTTCGAGCCTTTCCTCAGGGAAAATAATTGCCTCACCGTTCAAGCGTGCATCAAGAAAATCCTTTTTAACCTGATGCTTAGTCCTTTTCACCATTATCTTGTTCAATATGGGATAGAGGTCCGCAAAGACGTCTTCGGAATCCCGGAGACTAAATTCCCTTTGAGTAGTGCCGAAGAGAGATAATATGTTTGGGATACCGAAATGGGCAAAGAACCTCTCATTGCCTCCTTTTGCGAGCAGGACCTGATTGGCGAGGTCCTTTATCCCGTTGTTGACCGGCGTTGCTGAGAGCATGAGAACTTTTGGCAGGGTCTGACAATACGCTTTGTCGGTAATAAGCTGAAGAAGGTTTTGAAATGATTGGCTTCCTTGGGTCTTGAGGTTATGACTTTCGTCTATTACCAGCAGGTCAACAGCATTATCACTTTTTGACGTAGCCTTTCTTTGCAATAGGTCACTTCTTATAGCCATAAAGCTGCCATCCTGGGAAAACTCCGTGATTGAATAGACCGGCCCATTAACGGTAATTTCTTTAAGATGGGTGTTCCAGTCATCCCGGAGGGAGGCAGGACAGACAACAACAACGTTCTTCCTTTGAAAATAGCCGTATTCCTCAAGGACCTTTCTGGCGATGAATGATTTCCCCAGACCAACACTGTCACCGACAAGGCACATGCCGACCTTGTCGTTGTTGAGCTTGGACAGTACTTTTCTGCAGCTTTCTTCCTGGAAGAGCGTCAAGTCAACTCTGCTTTCAAACCGCGCCTCAGACTTGAGCTTTTCTTCGATCTCTATATCTTCGCCGTATATCTCATACAATATCCTGATATACATTTCATAGGGAGAATAGGTCAGATTGCCGAACTTGCTGAGCCCTAATATTTCCATCTTGAACTGCTCGTTCCAGTCAACGTTCAGTTCATCGTTCCAGAGTTTTTCGAACCAGCTCCGGTGACTCGGGTCCTGGGTATCTTTTTTAGGAATGTAGTTCACTACCCTATGGTCATATTCCACATCATTCAACTCTGTATTCCCAAGCAGCCCGTTCCTGGTGAAGTTTGAACTGCCGATGATGCCAATGGCGTTTTCTTTCTCAGAGCCGATTATGTAACACTTGGCATGAAGAAAGCCTCTCTTATAGAGCTTAATTTTTATCTTTCCCGAATCCAGATGCTTGGTCAGGAAACTTGTCACATCCTGATACTCAGGCTTAAAAGGAAGATCGCTCAGGTCATCTTTGATATATCGTTCGGGGAAGGATGTATCTAACTGATTGATTCTTACCTTCGGCTCCTCTCCGATAAGGAATTTTATCTCAGAAAGCCTGTTGAAGGTTAGAAATGTTTCAAGCACCGGCAACAGTTCTAACATTCCGGGAAGATCCCAGTAACCAGTGGCGATCGAAAGTTCCGTGTATTTGTTTGAGGTGAGGAGATCGGTAAGGTGGGTTTTAAGCTGGAATTGGGGGGCTGAATTATCAAGTATTTTTGGGTTATTCACCGGCATGGACAACTGCTCCTTTCCAGCTTGAACGATTTCGGGGAGTTGCTCAAAGCAATCAATTTACCAAAGGACATTATCGTGATAAAAAGACATTATGTCATGAAAAATAAAGGACAAATCAACATCGGAGGACATTATATTCCCGGTTTGGTTTTTCACTGATTTATTGAATAAATTTGGGAAAAAGTCAACAAAAATAAAGTATTCTGGGAAATAAAAACCCCCCCCGCATTTGAGACTGTGTCACAATACACCTTTTGGTAGCCGCAAGCTTTAGCTTGCGCTTCTCAGATATGTAATTTCAAT
>LQYC01003889.1_pt1 | contig 13950 bp, 15 predicted proteins | sample 661771 | NCBI WGS metagenome assembly LQYC01 (sample SAMN03483023, study PRJNA281117) | bioreactor metagenome | isolation source: benzene-degrading methanogenic enrichment culture from a contaminated... | place: USA: oil refinery in Oklahoma | collected 2011-05
ATTGATTGCAATCCTATTTGACGGAATGGGCTTCCAGATATGGTTCAATTTCACCCTCACCCAGACCCTCTCCCTCAAGAGACTGTGTCGTAATATATATTTTGGTAGCCGCAAGCTTTAGCTTGCGCTTCTCGGATATATGATTTCAATAAGTTACGCAGCCTAAAGGCTGCGGCTACCCCCTATTTTTGAATTGTGACACAGTCTCCTTGGGGATTAAGGTGAGGAGGCATTATGTCATCATATTTATGCTCGGATTAATAACTAACTAAAGTCCTGCACTTTTTTAGGCCCATAATGTTTCGAGGTAAGTATCGAGAAAACTTTGGTTAAATTCAACTTTCATCCGATTTAAGGTAACCGTAATGTGTTTTAGCAAGATATGCCTTCGGACCTGAAAGACTAAGAGCCGAATGGATACGTCCAGGGAAACTGTTTGGTCTCTTAACCATTGGAGGATCTTCAAAAGAATTAAGAGAGTATAGCTCAACAGGGATAAAGCCACATGGCGCTGGATGGCTTGGAGATTCCGAACTTGATAATCTCCCAATCCTAATCGTTGTTTGAGGTCTTTGATCATCTGTTCAATCTTCCAGCGCTTAGCGTAATACTTGATGCTATCCAGGGCGGAGAGATGAAGATTCGTAGAAACAAGATAAAAGGTCTTTTTTCGTTTCTCTTTCACCACGACCACCGCCACTTTGCCCAACCCCTGGATGATCCCGACAAATCGAGCGATCTTAAGGGTTTTGTTTTGCCATACAAGAAAAGGGAGACCTCCCGATAAGCAGAACCGAGGGTGGAAAGAGTAGTCACCCTGGTTTTTTTACCATTCATCCAGAGGACGGACGTGGATTTGAGTTGAGAGATCATATGTTAACCACACTTCCGACAGACGTTGGCCAGGGTTTTAGCCCAGCACCAACTATCCGCCAACACATAGAGTTTACAAGGGAGAGGGAGTTGGAGTCCCTGAATAATCCTTTGGGCCATCGTAATCTTGGTCTGAAAACGTCCACAGCCCTTCGTCCCTTTAGGATGATAGAGTTTGGCCCAAAGGGGCAAAAGAAAATCTCTATAAAGCAAGGCCGCAAGTACCCATTGGTGGCCAAAGACATTGGCCATATTTTGAGCATGATCTTTGTACCAGGAGCACCCTGGAATCTTTTTGCCACTCTTTTGGGCAAGGGTATCATCGATAATAAGGAAGAGAACCGAGTGGGTTTTGATGCGCAAGATATGAAAGAACTGCTCCAAAGCAATTTCTGCAACCTCTTCGAAGGCCCAGAGGTTTTGTCCCGGGAATCGGGTGAAGCTGGAGAGAGAGCGGTGCAGAAAGGGATAGGTAAGGGATTGAACCATCGAGGAGGTGTGGGATTCTTTTCCCAGTCGGATAAAACCAGTGATAAAAGAGGAGAAAATTTTGGAAGAAGGTCTTGAAAAAACTTCTGAGAAGCAGGATAATAATCTTTGGATATCTTGTTTGGCATTTTGGATTTTCATGGGCTGTTCTCCTTTCTTGGTTAGAGTAAGTGTGCGCTTTCTTTAGCCAATTATAGGTTAACAGCCTTTTTTATACACACATTAAAAAGTGCAAGACTTTAGTAACTAAAATAAAATTTCTACGTGTCGACTGGAATGACAGTTAAGATTTACCGCCACCGGGAGACTGGCAATATGGCAGGGTTCCATAATAACATGGACAGCAAGAGCAGTAGTCCTTCCTCCTAAACCAGCCGGGCCAATCCCAAGGTCATTAATCTTTTTAAGCAATCTTTTTTCCATTTCCGCCAACTCGGGATCACTGTTTTCTTCACCAAGTGGTCTTAAAAGACTCTTCTTGGCAAGAAGCGCCGCCCTTTCCATGGTCCCTCCGATTCCCACTCCCACAATGATCGGAGGGCAAGGATTCGCCTGTGCTTCCCAAACCCGATTAACGACAAAATCCTCTACCCCAGCAAGTCCATCCGAAGGCTTGAGCATTGTCGCCCGACTCATATTTTCGCTTCCACCCCCTTTGGCGCAAAAAGTTATTGTCAACCGGTCTCCGGGAACAAGATCATAGTGAATAATTGCCGGGGTATTATCACCGGTATTCTTTCTGGTGAAAGAATGACATACCGATTTGCGGAGATAACCATCACGGTATCCCTCTCTCACCCCCTCATTAATAGCCTGGGCAACCTTGCTGCCGGCAATAGGGACCTGATCCCCCATTTCCACAAGGAAGACAGCCAGCCCGGTGTCCTGACATAACGGGATCCTTTCCTCCCGGGCGATACGGGCATTTTCAATAAGCTGATTTAATACTTCTTTCCCGATAGGGGAATCTTCTTGGTCAAGTGCCCGCCGAAAGGCTTCCAAAACGTCCTCTCCCAGGAGATAGTTGGTCTCGATACAGGCGTCTTTTACTTTTTCTTTTATGGTCTCATAAGAAATGGGAAGCACCATTCAGTATCCTTACAAAATTAATCGATAATCACTAATACATCACCCACCCTCACCTTATCACCAGGCTTAACGTTAAAAGCTTTGATGACTCCGGCCACCGGCGCAGTGAGGGGATTCCGCATCTTCATCGCCTCGAGGACGACTACCTCCTCACCTGCATGCACCGTATCGCCAACCCCGCGCTTTAGTTCCACGATCATTCCCGGCATGGGTGCCAGAATTGTCCCCTTGCCCTTTACGGCTTCCTCAGAAACTTCCTTCTTCTCCGCCACCGGCGCTGCCGCAGCAGATGCGCTGGCGGGCTTCGGTTCAGCCACTGCAAATGGTTTCTGTTTTGGCGCCGCAGTTACCTGACGCACTACCGGCTCTCCTCCCACTTCCTCAACCTCCACCGTATAGTAGTCTCCCTCCACAAACACATTATACTGCCTTAGCCCGGGACCTTTCTCCGGTGCCGCCTTCTTCGGCGGTTTTTCTATGAGTTCTCCACAGAGTGCTTTCTTGAGAAGTTCGTCTTCCCGCTTCACATCCTCCAGGGTCTTGGGCATTACTTCCGCTGGTGGTTTCTCCAACCCATACTTCCACCGGAGAAATCTCATCCCTGTTTGCGGGTAAAGGGCATACACAAGGACATCCCCAATATTCTTGGCGATTCCTTTCGTGGCTTCTTTCGCCTTTTCCATCTCCGGTTCGAGCACATCCGCAGCCCGGCAGGTGATTGGCTTTTCTCCCCGCGCATAGCCTTTAAGTGCTTTCTTACGCACTTTGGGGTCAATGGGCTGGGGAGGATTCCCGTAAAGGCCATAACAGTAATCTCTCACTTCCGAGGTAATCATGTTATACCGACCCATCAACACATTCATTACCGCCTGAACCCCCACAATCTGGCTAGTCGGGGTGACCAAAGGAGGATACCCCAGTTCCTTTCTCGTCTGCGGCAGCTCTTCAAAAACTTCTTTCAGCCGGTCGAGGGCATTGGCTTCTCTCATCTGGTTCACCAGGTTGCTGATCATCCCCCCCGGGATCTGATGGAGAAGTACTCCGGTATCGATCACTGCCATTTTGGTGGTATCGAGAAAGGTGCGGTATTTGGGAGCAATCGTCTCCAAATGTTCGCCAATCTTGAAAAGCTTATTCAGGTCAAGGCCGGTGTCGCGATGGCTCCCCTGCAGCGCCACCAGAATCGGTTCCAGTGCCGGCTGGGAAGAACGGAGCCCAAAAGGTGCCAGGGCGGTATCCACGACATCCACTCCCGCTTCGATTGCCTTCAGGTAGGCCATGGAAGCCATTCCACTGGTATAATGGGTGTGGAGTTGAATGGGAATGTCCAATTCTTCCTTCAAAGCCTTGACAAGATCGTAAACGTCATAGGGAGAGATTAACCCCGCCATATCCTTCACACACAAGGAGTCTGCCCCCATTGCTTCCATGATCTTCGCTTTTTTGACAAAATAGTCGACATTGAATATCGAGCCTCCCAGTCGCCTTTCAGTCAAGGAGTAACACACGGTTGCCTGAATGTGTTTCCCTGCTTCCTTGATCGCCTTAAACGAGGATTCAAAGTTTCTCTCGTCATTCAAAGCATCAAACACCCGGAAAATATCCATTCCACACTCTGCCGCATGCAGCACGAACTCTTTCACCACATCATCCGCGTAGTTACGATATCCCACCAGATTTTGTCCCCGGAGGAGCATTTGCAGCGGGGTATGAGGAAGCATCTTCTTGAGATTTCTGAGGCGATCCCAAGGATCCTCGTTCAGAAATCGGGTGGTCACATCAAAGGTAGCACCACCCCACACTTCTATGGAGTGGTATCCCACTGAATCCACCTCCTGCATAATGGGCAACATGTCTTCAGTTCTTAGTCTGGTTGCCAATAGTGACTGGTGTCCATCCCTGAACGTCGTATCAGTGATTTTAACCGGGTTGGTTACATTCTTTTTGCTGTTTTTTTTCACCAGAGTACCAATCCTTTCATGATAATTTTTATCGCTTATCCTCTCTATCTGTAAAATAACAGGTATCATCCTACCTAACCGAGGAAATGCCTCATACCCCTAATACAAACGCATTTGCCAGAGCCTCCGCTGCATCATAATCTCCTGACGCCCCGCCATTCCCCAGACATTCGCTCGTGACGCGGGGAGTGCGGGCACTGCCACTACCTTTGGTTCTTCCTCGATCATTCTCTCCGCATCAATAGATGCACGCATCGCCCCCGCTATTGCTGCAAGTACTTTCTTCTCCACCATCATGTCCCTCTTGATTCTCGTTTCAGATTTCTGTCTTCTGATTGCTCCTGCTACAGCGGTATGTTCCCATGCTTCTTCGCTGGTCTTAACTCACGCTTGGTCCGCAACATCTCCAACCCCCGGATAATCCACCGGCGACTCTCCCGCGGCGCTATCACTCCATCCACATACCCTCGGGATGCCGCTATATAGGGATTCGAAAAAAGCTCCCGATACTCCCTGATCTTCTCCTCCCGCTTCGCCTTTGGATCCGCAGCTTCCTTGATCTTCTTCCGAAACATAATATTCGCCGCCCCCTCTGCCCCCATCACCGCAATCTCTGCCCCAGGCCACGCAAGCACCAGGTCTGCCCCTAAATCACGACTGCACATTGCCAAGTACGAGCCCCCGTAATCCTTCCGGGTGATCAACGTAATTTTGGGGACGGTGGCCTCAGAATAGCACCACAAGAGTTTAGCTCCGTGACGGATAATCCCCCGCCACTCCTGATCACTCCCCGGTAAATACCCCGGTACATCTGCAATCGTAACCATGGGGATGTTAAAAGCATCGCAAAATCGGATAAACCGGGTTGCTTTATCCGAAGCATCAACGTCCAGACACCCAGACAGGTGAGTCGGTTGATTGGCAATGATCCCTACCGTCCCCCCCCCCATCCGGGCAAAACACACGATCATGTTCTTCGCAAAGTGCTCATGGGGTTCCAGAATCTCCCCATCATCCACTAACGAATGAATCACGTCCTTCATGTCGTAGTTCTTCTTCCGATCCTCCGGTATCAGACTGTCCAGTCGCTCATCCATCCGCTCCGGATCATCTCCCGTATCCACATACGGTGGATCTTCCATATTGTTCGAGGGAAGATAACTGAGCAGTTTCTTTACCTTCTCAATCGAGTCTGCATCGTTCTCGCAGGCAAAGTGAGCAACTCCGCTTTTCGTATTGTGGGTCATTGCCCCGCCCAAACTTTCAAAGTCTATCTCCTCGCCGGTGACCGACTTGATCACATCCGGGCCGGTTATGAACATGTAACTGCTTTTCTTCGTCATAAGCACCCAGTCAGTCATCGCCGGAGAATACACCGCACCCCCTGCCGTCGGACCCATTATCGCACTAATCTGCGGAATCACCCCTGAAGCACACGAATTCCGATAAAATATACTCCCATACCCCGAAAGCGCATCAACGCCTTCCTGAATCCGCGCTCCACCCGAGTCATTAAACCCTACGATTGGAGCTCCGGTTTTTAAAGCCAGATCCATTACCTTACAAATCTTCTTGGCATGCATTTCTCCCAGTGTGCCTGCCCGCGACGTGAAATCCTGGGAAAATACAAATACCGTTCGCCCCCCTACCTTCCCAAATCCCGTAACCACCCCATCTGCTGCAATCTCTGTCTCCGGCATGTCAAAATCCGTACACCGGTGCCGCACAAAAAGATCCATCTCCTGAAATGTCCCTGGGTCAAACAAAAGCTCTAATCTTTCCCGCGCAGTAAGCTTCTCTGACACATGTTGCCTCTGGATCTCTTTCTCCCCACCCATAGCGCGCACTCGAGCTTCTCGTTCCTCTAACTCTTTAAGTTTCTGCGGTTTTTCACCCATTGTCATTACCTCCACTCTTCCTTTCTTTGTGTATAATATCAATATTGCATCAGGGTTGAAAGACTATTTTTTAATATCTCCGGAAAGCTCCACCAGTACCCCAAAAGTATCCTTAGGGTGGAGGAAAGCGATCCGCTTATTCCCGGCTCCGATCCTTAAGTTTATAGTAAACAGGTAGGCGACTATACCTCAAAACAAAAGGGATCGTATCATCCTAAACACTGTTTTTTCATAGAAACGACTGAGCAAAAAGTCCAGCCCGTCTCTCCATCACTGCTTCCACCAAGCGACAGTAACCGTCCAAAGGATTACGGGCGTGGTGCACCGAAAGTTTAAACTTTTCCATTAGTTCTCCTCTCCCAGTAGCCGGCCAGGGTTACACACGAGCATAATCGGCCCTTCCATGTTACCTGTTTTCCTCGATCGTTTTGTAAAATAAGATAGTCTTTTTGTTCAGTTACAGTGCACTGAGCAAGATAACGTGAGACGCGGCGCCTGCTACGCTGCTCTCAATGCCTTCGCCTTTTCAGTGAGTACCGGCAATACTTTTAAGAGGTCATCGACGATTCCGTACTGAGCAACACTGAAGATGGGGGCTTTAGGGTCTTTATTGACCGCAATGATGGTGCCGGAGTTTTTCATTCCCGCCACATGCTGAAACGCGCCGCTTATTCCTAAGGCAATGTAAACCTTGGGCTTTACGGTTTTTCCGGAGGTGCCGACCTGCCGTTCTTTCGGGAGCCACTTTTTGTCAACCACCGGGCGAGAACAGGATAAGGTTGCTCCTAACGCCTGGGCCAAAGCTTCGGCTAAAGGAATGTTCTCAGCATCCCCGATACCCCGTCCCACGGAAACCAGGATGTCGGCCTGAGTAATATCAACCGCTCCGGCTGCGGCCTCAACAAACTCAAGAAACTTCCGCGCCTGTATCTCCGTGGTTAAAGGAGAAGGAACGGAAATGACCTCGCCTTCGTAAGCGGCATCGATTTCGGCCGGGAAAGAACCAGGACGAACCGTGACCAGAGAGTTCTTTGCTCCCCGGAATCCAATGCGGGCATTAACTTTGTCCGAATACATTTTGCGGATCGCTTCAATGTTTCCGTCGCTTACTTCTACTTCAACGCAGTCGGTAGCCAATGGCCATTTAAGGGCGGCTGAAAGTCGGGGAGCTAAATCCATCCCATACGAGGTGTGGCCCATGAGTAACAGCGTGGGAGCTTTTTCTCTCGCAAGGGCGCTTAGTACTGCTTGATAGGAAAGCGCGTTGTAGTGTTCTAACTGCTTATCCTCAATGGTCAGTATCCTGGAAGCGTATTTCTTTATCTTGTCAACATATGTCGTGGCATCCGACGTTAAGATGACGGCACTGAGCTCTTGCTTTAATTTTTCAGCCACCATTCGGCCTTTGCCTAACATTTCATAGCTTATTTCACGGATTTCTCCTCGTCGATGTTCGATTAAGACCCAGATTCCGCTCATGTTATAGCCCTCCTTTTTCTTTCAAGGTATCGATTACTTTTATTGAAACATCATCAGGGCTTCCTTTAAAAATTTCTGCGACCTTGCCGGTTGGTGGCAGAAACAATTCTTTCAACTCGGTTAAAGAGCCGGCGGCGCTCACCTGTTCCGGTGAAAGGCCGAGGTCTTTTATTAATACTTCCCGGATCTCTTTCTGCTTCGCCTTACGGATTCCCATGATAGAGACATACCGGGGGTCATTGATGCCGGTTTGAATGGTGAGTAGGGCGGGGAGTTCAATTTCACAGACTTCTTCCAGCCCACCTTCCAGCTCTCGGTGGATACGGGCCTTCTTGCCATCAATATCCACTTTGGTTACCATAGTAGCGTGGGGAATATTGAGCAGTTCTGCCAGGATTGGCCCTGTTTGAGCATATCCATCGTCCCCGGCCTGAACACCAGTGAAAAGCAAATCAAAGGGTTTCCCTTTTAAGGCCGCCTGCAATGCCTGGGCGGTAGCATAGGGATCCCCCCCCAAGAGCGAGGGGTCATTAAGATGAATTGCGCCTTCTGCCCCCATAGCCAGTGCGCGTCTCAGGGTATCCTGAGACTCCTGGGATCCTAAGGTGACCACGGTGATGGTGCCGCCCTCTTTCTCCCTGATCCTTATCGCCTCTTCCACCGCATAGTTATCCCACTCGTTAATATCAAAGACCAGGTCTTCGGTGTGAATATCTTTTCCCGATTTATCAATCGTGATCTCCGCTTCAGCAGTTTCGGGAACTCGTTTTACGCAGACAATGATGTTCATATATTCCTCCCGATTCTCTAACAATAGTGATTTCCCTCCCCTCATTGGAAGGGATTTTGCCTGTCACTGCCTGTGGGTTAACCTTCGCTCCTTCTCTCATCTCTCGGTAGTGCCCACCAGCCTTCGGTTAACACCTCAAAACAGTAAGTAGTTAAGAACTTATCCGTAAATAACAATCATTTGACGAAAAGCAATTAATGCAGATGCTAATTCCAATAAGCCCTCGTAAGCGGCAGTTGTTTTTTCAAAGCGAACCAACAATTTCCGGAACCGATTCAGCCAAAAATGGGTTCGATCAACCACCCATCGGCGAGCACGGTAGCGAGGATTTCTTTTCTTGGACGCCATCTCCTCCCCCCGTTGTCGAATGTGCGCAATGTAGTTGCTCTGCCGAATCAATTCCCGGGCAGGTTTCCCCACATACGCCTTATCCCCACACAGATGCTGTCGAGTAGTTCCCTTTCCCGAAGGCCGCTCAATTACTATATTGTCCAGCGTCGACTCTAATAACTTCAAATCATGCCGCTCAGCTCTGCTCACGACTAACGACAGCGGGATTCCATTCCCGTCGACAAGAAGGCTTCTCTTGGTCCCATTTTTTCCCCCGATCCGTCGGATTCGCTCCCACGGCCTCCAAAGCTAAAGGAGCTTTTACCGTCGCTCCATCTATGCTTTGCCACGACCAAGCGATCCCTTCCATCTCGTCGTATTCCGCCAGTCCCTTACGCCAAAGACGCGAAAATACCCCTTTGCGTTTCCACTCCAAAAAGTACTGGTGGATGGAACTGGCGCTGCCAAATTCCTTTTTCGGCAAGGCCTTCCATTGGCATCCGGTGCGCAATACGAAGATAATGCCTTCAAAGACTTTTCGGGACTCCATAGGTTTGCGGCCACCTCCAAGCCGCCGAAGATATTTACGCTTTCTCGAACGCTTTCTTTTTGGAATCAGCGGCTCGACCCGTTCCCAAAGTTTGTCGGACATGGTCCATGATTTTATAGCACTCATGCCTCATAATACCATAAACTCCTTAATCATTACAATAAATTATTTAAGGATAAGTTCTTAATGCTCGTTCAACCGAAATCTTCGCTATACTGCAGGAATGCCGCGCAGAGATCGATGATTTAATAAAAAATCGGGAAGGTTATATAGGAAAGGCAGATAGCCACTCTAAACAATAGTTTTTTTACAGCTCGATTTTTTAACCGGGATGAAGAATTTTGTCTAAAAAAGGATGCTTTTTTTTAAGTCCGTGTTGTGTCTCATCACGTTCGACCTCTTCGATCAGCTTCCCAACAATATTTTTTTCAACATAGTCATGGGCAACACGAATAGCGTTCATTACTGCCCGGTCATTTGATTTGCCGTGAGCAATAATGACGGGTTTGTCCACCCCCAGCAAAGGGGCGCCGCCATACTCCGCGTAATCAACCCGCTTTTTGAAGTTCGCAAATGATTTTTTCGCAAAAAGGTAACCAATGCGGGAAAAAAATCGGCCTTGGATCTCTCCGCGCAAACTTGCAATCATGCTTTCGGCTATCCCCTCAGCCACCTTAAGAAGCACATTGCCGACAAAACCATCGCACACGACGATATCAACGTCCCCCGCAAAAACATCCTTGCCTTCCGCATACCCGATATAGTTAAGCGTGCTCTTTTTGAGAAGTTCATTTGCCTCCCGGGTTAGGTCAGTCCCTTTGGTTTCCTCCTCGCCGTTGCTTAAAACCCCGACTTTCGGATTAAGAATGCCGAAAACATGTTGAAAATAAACTGAGCCCATAAGCGCAAATTGAGCCAAATTTTGAGGCCGGCAAAGAGTATTCGCTCCGGCGTCAATGACCATTACCCTCCCTTTTAAACTGGGCATAAGAGTAGCAATACCAGGGCGGCTGATATTTTTGATCCGTTTGAGAACAAAAAGGGCTCCGTAAACCACTGCTCCGGAATTTCCCGCGCTCATTAACGCCTGAGCTTCATTCTGCCGCACCAGTTCAAAAGCAATCCGCAGAGAAGAATGCTTCTTTTTACGAATCATATGATACGGTTCTTCACCCATTTCGATTACTTCGGGAGCGTGGCAGACTTCAATCGGAAGATTTTGGCCTTTGTTTTTCTCAAGCTCTGCCCTTATCTTATCCTCATATCCCACTAAAATGCTGCTGATATTAAAGTGTTGTGCGGCCAACACTGCTCCTTTAACCACCATTTCCGGGGCAAAATCTCCCCCCATAGCGTCTACTGCTATTTTTTTAACGGAAATTTCTCTGGAATTATCAAAGCCCATTCTCAACTCTTTTTAAGGTGAACATTTTTTCAGAGGACTATAGCGGTAATCAACCTTTCTGTCAAGCATCTGACTTCTGAACCTCTTGCATCCCGACGATAAAGTAACTAATATACAGTATACTCTTTATAGTGAAAAGGCAATGAACAACTCATGCACAGCGATGAAATTACTATTATTGGCGGTGGGTTAGCCGGAAGTGAGGCCGCTTGGCAGGCTGCTCAGGGAGGAATAAAAGTTATTCTGTGGGAAATGAAACCGTGTCGGTTTTCCCCTGCCCATAACTCCCCAAACCTGGCAGAATTAGTTTGCAGCAATTCTTTTCGCGCCGAATCATTAGAAAATGCCGTTGGGCTCCTCAAAGAGGAAATGAGACGCGTAGGGTCTCTTTTTATGCTGGCTGCTGATGCCACGCGAATACCTGCTGGAGGAGCTTTGGCAGTGGATCGGGTGAAGTTTTCATCTTTTATCACCTCCGCTCTTGAGCAGCAAAAAAACATAACCCTCATCCGTAAGGAAGTTACCAGGCTTCCCCTCCAAAGGCCCCTCATTTTCGCCTCCGGTCCACTCACCTCACCGTCTTTATCCGAAGAGATAACAAACCTGATTGGGAAAAATTATCTTTATTTTTATGATGCTATTTCTCCGGTAGTTGAGGCTGATTCCATCAACTTAAACAGTGCTTTTCGGGCTTCCCGCTATAATCGTGGTGGTGATGATTACCTCAATTGTCCCCTCAACCAAGAGGAATATTACCGCTTCGTAGCTGAGATCAAGAGCGCTGAAAAAGTTCTTCCAAGAGATTTTGAAAAACTTATCTTCTTTGAAGGATGCCTCCCCATTGAAGAAATGGCTGACCGAGGGAAAAATACCCTGGCTTTTGGCCCATTGAAACCAGTAGGGTTAAAAGATCCCCGGACCGGAGAACAACCCCATGCCGTGGTACAGCTTCGTCCGGAGAATAAAGAGCGGACAATTTATAATATGGTGGGGTTCCAAACTCGCTTAACCTGGCCGGAACAAAAACGGGTATTTCGACTGATTCCTGGTTTAGAAAAAGCGAATTTTGTTCGTCTCGGAAGTTGTCACCGCAATCTTTTTATAAATTCTCCCACCCTGCTGTTTCCCACCCTTCAGCTTCAAAAAGAAACAAAGATATTTTTTGCCGGCCAGATCACCGGGGTTGAGGGATATGTAGAATCTGCGGCTATGGGGATGGTAGCGGGCATTAATGCGGCCCGTTTTCTCTTAGAAAAACCATTGGTTATCCCATCTCCTGCTACCGCAACCGGGGCTTTATTACATTACATTACGACTGCTGATCCTGATCATTTTCAGCCCATGAACGTCACTTACGGCCTATTTCCACCCTTACCATCAGAAGTTAAAAAAAGAGGCCGCCGCAATTTTTTTATTCAGCAAGCTTTAAAGCACATTGAGGACTGGCGAAAGGAAATCCTGACAGAATAATGAAGACAAGTCTGGTTTCAATTTTATTTCTTTTCTTCTTGCTCCATTTTTTTAAGTTCCCTGGCGTCTCTGATTTCGATCAGTCCAAACAATAATGCCATCAATCCCCCGAAAAGCAGCCCCACTACAATACAAAATTGTAGGCCTATTATGAAAATCTTTATCCATTTAAAAAGAAGAATGATACCGATAAGGATGGCTATTATTCCTCCGACGATGCTTAGAATTTTCCCCACAATGTTTTCCTCCTTTCAAATCATAATTATCTGGTTAATATTAAATTAAAATGGTACACTAAATTTTATACATAAAAAATTTTATAATCTTCCAGAAGATATCTATCCCCATAGGGAGAAGACGGGAAAGTCTCTTTATGGATTTTTTAGCATAAAAAAATTTTTATTTCAAATATCTTAACTTTAAGATATAATTAGAAAAATAGTTTTTTATTGGAGATAATCAGTATGCCGATTTACTGCAAAGGGACAATTTGTAAGAATTGTATCGTGTTCTATGGCCATTCCTGGAAAAACTTTGATGAAGAGAGTAAAGAAGATCTCTGCTCAATAACTTTTCCGATCCGCTATAAAAAGCGCCAACTCATCTGTATGGAGGCAAACCCAGTTCAAAATATCTATATAGTAAAAAAGGGTCTTGTAAAGACCTACAAATCCTTGCCGGGCGGAAAGCAACAAATTCTTTCCATTATTAAAAAGGAAGATATCCTAAACATTCATTGTCTTTTTGAGGATTTTGGTCATCATAGTTCGGAAACTTTAGTTGATTCTGAACTATGCGCTATTGATAAAAACCTGTTAGAAAACCTGCTGAAACGAAAACCAAAGACCGGGATAATTTTTCTTGAAATCATGAAAAAAAAGTTGGTTCGCTCCTATCAAAAAATAATGGAACTGGGACAAAAAAATGCTCGTTCCCGCATAGCATCCTTCATCCTCGATCTCTCTGAAAACCTCTTTGATGAGCAACGACATGATTTCTCCTTGCCTTTGTCCCGGGTGGAATTTGCTGAAGTAGTAGGCCTTTGTGAAGAGACTGCGATACGGATTCTCCAGGATTTTAAGCGAGAAAGTTTGATTAATATTGATAAAAACTCAATTTCCCTTCTAAATCCTGCACGACTTCAAAAGATTTCCGAAAAATAGCAACTGACAAATTTCAGTAACTTTTTTGATAAAAATCATTTCTGGTGCTGAGAAATACGTTAGCACATCGGAAAATTTTTTAATAAATAGAAGCATCACTAAATTTATTGAAATTAGTGTTGATTTTTCGACAAGAAATTGAGGAAAATCAAATTGTGTCGTGATAAAAGTCATTTATGATTAGCATTAACAATGACATAAAAGCCAAAAACATCATTGCAGCAATGATGAAAAATACTATATCTTCTTTTACTTAGGCAATAATTCGGTGAAACCCACTGGATTCAAAAAAATAAAACTTACTTTAGCAATCTTAAGCCTTTTTTCTTCGTTAGCGCCTTCTGATTTCGCTTTTGCTAAAGTTAGCCCTGGATTTTGAACCGAGGAAGATTTACCGGACATATTTATACTTTTCTACTCTTCTTCGTTACAGAAAAATTTTCCCTTCTCCGG
>LQYC01004313.1_pt1 | contig 13941 bp, 11 predicted proteins | sample 661771 | NCBI WGS metagenome assembly LQYC01 (sample SAMN03483023, study PRJNA281117) | bioreactor metagenome | isolation source: benzene-degrading methanogenic enrichment culture from a contaminated... | place: USA: oil refinery in Oklahoma | collected 2011-05
CGTGCACTTTGGCTGGCCAATGTCTTCCTGGCTGGATCGTTTAAGCATCGGGGTTATGGTGTTTAATCTGATGCGGCTTCCTCGAGTTTTTCCAGCATTTAACTTTGTTATTAACTATTTTTCCCGGAGGAAGCCTATATAATATCAAAATAATGAAACCTTCGATAAATCTAAATTACCCGTATTTTTTCGTTAATATTTATGGGAATCTCTAAAAATGTCATTCTTGCGAAGGCCCCAAGTCGTAATACCTGTTTTGGTAGCCGCACGCTTTAGCTTGCGTTCCTCAAAAAGATAATTTCAATATGTTACGCAGCCTAAAGGCTGCGGCTACCCATTGTTTTTGAATTATGACACAACAGATTAAGAATTATTAGAGGTTCCCTTATATTTGACTTTCTGGTTTTTGAGATAAATAATAATAAAAAACTAAATATTATGTCGCCGAGATCCGTGCAAACCATGGATACGGGGGACCCAGGTAACAGGGGCTAATTTCTCATTGAGAAGAATAGGGCACTTCCAGGCCCGAGCCCGTCAGCTAACCTCGTAGGCATTTGGGAGGGCATTGGACAGAATATAAAAGACTGCTGCCATGCCAGGCCAGCGGTCTTTTTTTATTTCCGTCCTGCATTTCAGAAGGGCGATACCATGGAATCACATAATCAAGCTGAAGGAACATTTTTTAAGAAAATCATGGCACGAGGAATCTTCTTGCGTTTTTTTCTTTGATCTTATATAGTTATTACTATTTTTAGTGTTTTTTTTAAAAAATTAGGCCTATTTACTATACAAATTTCTTTCGTGCTGGACGTGCCGGATTTATTTATTTTGACTTTAACCGGAGAATAAAACATGAATCTTCATGAGAGTGCACAGATAGTTCTTTATCTTCTTGTATTAGTTGCCCTGACCCCAGTTCTCGGTTTGTTCATGGCAAAAGTTTTTAATGGCGAACGAACCTGGCTGACACCCATATTGCGGCCTCTTGAAAAAACAATTTACCGACTTGCTGGAATTGATGAAACCGCTGAAATGCGTTGGTCAACCTACGTCTGGACATTGCTTCTCTTCAATTTCCTCAGCTTCGTTGTTGTTTTTGTCATGCAACTGATTCAGGATAAGTTGCCGTTCAATCCGCAAAAAATGCCTGGTGTTTCTGTAGCCTTGGCGTTTAATACGGCGGTCAGCTTTATGACCAACACCAATTGGCAAAGCTATGCGGGGGAAACCACCCTCAGCTATTTTACGCAGATGCTGTGCCTGACGGTACAAAATTTTTTGAGCGCCGCCACCGGCGTGGCGGTTTTGCTTGCGCTGACACGCGGTTTGATGCGACGCTCAATGCAAACGATCGAAAATTTTTGGGTCGATCTTGTTCGCACAACACTGTATGTTTTTCTCCCCCTTGCTTTCATTGTTGCAGTCACACTTGTCGGACAAGGCGTTGTACAAACGTTTTCACCCTCCATGCACATACAGACACTTGAGGGGCATAGCCAGGTTATTCCGCTTGGCCCGGCTGCTTCGCAGATAGCTATAAAACAATTGGGCACCAACGGCGGCGGTTTTTTTAACGCCAACAGCGCGTATCCGCTGGAAAACCCCACGCCTCTCAGTAATTTTCTCCAAATGCTTTCCATTTTGCTGATTCCGGCAGCCCTGACCTATACCTACGGGAAAATGGTTGGTTCCCGACGGCAAGGCTGGGCAATTTTTGCGGCGATGATGGCTCTTTTTCTTATGGGATTAACGGTGTCGCTCTGGGCCGAATATGGCTTCAATCCGGTGACCGGTATTGCCGGGTCAATGGAAGGCAAGGAGGTGCGTTTCGGCATTGCGAACAGCGTGCTGTGGGCAACCGCAACCACTGCAGCCTCCAATGGCTCGGTGAATGCGATGCACAGCAGTCTTTCACCGCTCACGGGTTTGGTGGCAATGTTTAACATCATGCTCGGTGAAGTGATTTTTGGCGGCGTTGGCGCAGGACTTTACGGTATGCTTATTTTTGTCATCCTTACGGTTTTTATTGCGGGTTTGATGGTCGGCAGAACGCCGGAATACCTCGGCAAAAAAATTGAAGCGTTTGAGGTTAAAATGGCAATGGTGGCGGTGATTGCCCCGAGTCTCGTCATTCTGGTTTTTTCCGCGATTGCTTGCGTGACGGATACCGGTTTATCGAGCCTTGGAAACAAAGGCCCCCATGGGCTGAGTGAAATCCTTTATGCCTTTTCATCTGCGACGGGCAATAACGGCAGCGCGTTTGCGGGGTTGAATGCCAACACCACTTTCTACAACATCATGCTCGGTATCGCTATGCTCATCGGACGTTTCGCTGTCATCGTACCGGTGTTGGCTATCGCCGGCAGCATGGTCAACAAAAAAATTGCGCCGTTTTCCGCGGGAACTTTTCAAACCGATAATGCTACCTTTGTTGTTTTGCTGGTTGCGATCGTCATTATTGTTGGGGGGCTAACGTTTTTCCCCGCACTTTCACTCGGCCCGATTGTCGAACACCTTCTTATGCTCGCCGGTCACGCATTTTGAGGTATTACCGTCATTTTGACTTGTATTTAAGAAAGGTGAAATGGACTCGATAAAAAAACCTCCTAAACTCTTCGATAAAGCAATTATTTTTCGCGCGCTCGGGGATGCTTTTATCAAGCTCAATCCGCGCTGGCAAATCAAGAATCCGGTGATGTTCGTTGTTTTCATTGGAGCAATTTTAACAACCATCACTGTTTTTCGTGAACTCATAGCTGGGAAACCGGATTTTTTCAATATTCAAATTACGCTCTGGCTTTGGCTCACGGTGTTGTTTGCGAATTTTGCGGAAGCGGTTGCAGAAGGTCGCGGCAAGGCACAAGCCCAAAGTCTTCGCAAAATGCGAATAAATACAATCGCTCGTCGCTTCGTTAATGGTCGGGAAGAAAAAATTTCTGCTACCGAATTAAAAGTTGGGGATATCGTGATCTGCGAAGCTGATGATATTATTCCTGGCGATGGCGAAGTGATCGAGGGCATCGCCAGCGTTGATGAATCTGCGATTACCGGCGAATCCGCTCCCGTCATCCGAGAAAGTGGTGGTGACCGGAGCGCCGTCACCAGTGGCACCCGCGTATTGAGTGACAAAATTATTGTCCGCATCACATCGGAACCAGGTAACACGTTTCTCGACCGGATGATTGCCCTGGTGGAAGGAGCCAAGCGTCGCAAAACACCGAATGAGATTGCTCTGACGATCCTGCTTACCGCGCTTACCGTTATTTTTCTGCTGGTCGTTGCCTCGTTACTTCCTTTTGACATTTACAGCGAAAAAGCTGCGGGAATAAAAACCTCTTCTTTGCTGACCGTACCGGTTCTCGCAGCGCTCCTGGTCTGTCTTGCCCCGACAACCATTGGCGGTTTGCTCAGTGCAATTGGCATCAGCGGTATAGATCGGCTCATTCGGCGTAATGTGTTGGCGGTGAGCGGTCGAGCCGTTGAAGCGGCCGGGGATATTGATGTGCTTCTGCTTGACAAAACGGGAACTATCACCCTGGGCAACCGCATGGCAACGGAATTCGTACCTGCTCCGGATGTGACGGAAGAACGCTTGGCTGATGCTGCCCAATTAGCCTCGCTTGCCGATGAAACGCCGGAAGGCCGCTCGATTGTGGTGCTGGCGAAAAAAGACTTTGGCCTTCGCGGTCGGAACATCCAGGAGTTGGGGGCACGGTTTGTTCCCTTTAGCGCGCAGACCCAGATGAGTGGCGTTGATATTCCCGCTTTGGAGGGCCGCCCCGCACGAAGCATTCGTAAGGGTTCCCTTGAAGCCGTACGCAACTATTTAATCGAAAATGGCGCGGAAGATCAAGCCTCCAGCATGAGCATGCATGTCACGCAGATGATTGGAACGGATATCGCTTGGTCAGGGGGCACGCCGCTGCTGGTAATCGAAAATCTTGAAATTTTGGGATTGATTCAACTTAAGGATGTGGTAAAAGGGGACATAAAAGAACGTTTTGAACAACTGCGAGCGATGGGTATTCGCACGGTGATGATCACTGGCGATAATCAGCTTACCGCAGCATCAATTGCGGCCGAAGCTGGTGTGGATGATTTTATTGCCCAAGCCACACCGGAAATTAAATTGCAACGCATTCGTGAGGAACAGATGCAGGGCCGACTTATTGCCATGATTGGAGATGGAACGAATGATGCTCCTGCGTTGGCGCAAGCTGATGTTGGCGTCGCCATGAATACTGGCACACAAGCCGCACGCGAAGCAGGGAATATGGTTGACTTAGACAGCAATCCAACGAAATTGATCGAGATTGTTGAAATCGGCAAGCAACTGCTGATGACTCGGGGAGCGCTCACTACATTCAGTATCGCCAACGATGTAGCAAAATATTTTGCGATCTTACCCGCGCTTTTTGCTACGCTCTATGCTGTTGGGGGCACCACGGGTCCCTTTGGGGCGCTCAACATCATGAAGCTGGCTTCCCCGCAAAGCGCTATTCTTTCGGCTGTGATTTTTAATGCGCTCATTATCATCGCCCTGATTCCGCTGGCATTGAGGGGTATTACCTATCGTCCACGGGGAGCGAACGCTATTTTACTGCGTAATGTGATGATTTACGGTATCGGCGGCCTTATTGTTCCATTCCTCGGGATTAAAGTGATTGATATTTTGATTATCGCCTTAAAACTCGTATAAGGTGAATACATGAAACATCTTTTTTCAGCGATACGCCTTTTCCTCATTATGACAGTTCTGACAGGAATTGTTTATCCGCTTATCATCACCGGAATAGGACAAATCGTCTTTTCCCGCCAGGCCAACGGCAGCAGTATAACGGTTGATGGAAAAATCAAGGGCTCCGCATTGGTTGGGCAAAAATTTGTTAGCTCTCGTTATTTCTGGGGCCGCCCCTCGGCGATAGATTATAACCCCCTGCCTTCCGGGGGTACCAACCTTGGCCCGACAAGCGCCCTATTACGAGATGTAGTACAACAGCGACGGACACTACATAAGTGGACATGCGCGCTTTCATCAAATGCGAACATACCTGCTGATATGCTCTTTGCTTCAGCCAGTGGCGTTGACCCCCATATCAGTCCGGCGGCGGCGCGACTACAAGTTAACCGCATTGCAAATGTTCGCGGTTTTAGAGCGGAGCAAAGGCAAAAAATAGTTGACTTGGTGGAACACTTTATTGAGCCACCGCAATGGAGTATTTTTGGCGAGCCGCGTGTCAATGTCTTGCTTTTGAATGTGGCTCTTGACCAGCTCAACTGACGGAGAAATAAAAGTTATGAAAACCGAACATCGTCCCGACCCCGATGCGTTGCTGGCAGCAATAAAAAAAGAAGAGACCCGCCAACAAAAAGGCAGGCTGAAAATTTTTTTCGGTATGGCCGCTGGCGTCGGCAAAACATACGCCATGTTGCAAGCCGCCCGTCAGGTTTTATTAGAGGGCGCAGACGTTGTCGTGGGATATGTTGAAACACATGGACGCGCTGAAACTGAGGCATTACTTCAGGGCTTGCCAATCATCCCACGCCGAAAGATGGAATATCGTGGTGCGATATTCGATGAAATGGATTTAGATGCCATTCTCAATCGTAAACCCCAGCTTGTGCTGGTTGATGAGCTTGCTCACACTAATATCCCTGGGAGCCGTCACGCCAAGCGTTATCAGGATGTGCTCGAATTGCTCGATGCCGGTATCAATGTTTACACCACTGTCAACGTCCAGCATCTGGAGAGTCAAGCTGATGCGGTGCAGCAGATTGCCGGTCTTGTTATGCGAGAAACGGTTCCGGATTCGATTTTTGATCGAGGCGATGAGATCGAGCTTGTTGATATTACACCGGAGAAGTTGTTGAAACGTCTCGCAGAAGGAAAAGTTTATGTACCGGACAAGGCGCGTCTTGCCGCACAAAAATTTTTTCGCCGCGGCAATTTGACTGCATTGCGGGAGATGTCGCTACGGTTGACTGCACAACATGTTGATCAGCAATTGCGCGACTACATGCAACTTCACAAGATTTCTGGACCGTGGAAATCAGGCGAGCGCTTATTGGTTGCCGTTGGGCCAAGCCCGATGTCTTCTGAGCTGGTAAGATCGACCAGACATTTGGCGAATTCTCTCAGGTCGTCATGGGTCGCCGTAAGCGTGGACTTGCCGCATCGTCCACTTTCACCCGACGCAAAGAGGCGACAAGAAAAAAACTTAGAATTAGCCCGGGAACTGGGCGCGGAAATCATCACCACCACCGATACCGACCTTGTCACGGGAATTGTGCGCGTGGCTCGTCAGCACAATGTGGCGCAAATTATTGTCGGTAAAACTCAAGATTCTCCTTTTACGAAGCTTTTTCAGAGAGATTCATTTGTTTCGCGTCTTATTAAAGAGAGTGGGAGTATTGACGTCTACGTGGTCGCCAGCGACAAAGTCCTCGCGGTTAAACCGCAAGGACTTCGTTTTTCATTCTCTTCAGGTTTGCGACAGTATACGTATGTTCTCCTCACCATCATTGCTTTGGCAGGAATTTGCTTCCTTGCCCTGTCTGTCATCGACTACCAGACGGTAGGGTTGATTTTACTTTTTGCCATTTTACTGCTTGCGCTTTTTATTGGACGTGGCCCCATTATTTTTGCGGCAGCATTTAGCGCCTTGCTCTGGAATTTCTTTTTTATTCCTCCCTCCTTTACTTTTCATATCGCGGAGCCGCAAGACACAATCATGTTTGTGATGTATTTTGTCGTCGCCTCGATTCTTGGCAATCTCACTTCCCGCATTCGGGCCCAACAGCTTGCCCTCCAGCACCGCGAAGAGCAAGCTGTTGGGCTTTACACGCTCGCACGGGAAGTCGCCAATGCCACAAACATTGACGAAGTCCTGGTTACTGCTGTCAAACAATTAGGCAGTGTATTTAGCGCAAAAATTTCGATCTTACTTCCCGATCAAGTCTCAACTGCCCCTCTGGTGCTGCATTCAGCGAGTACGTTGGTTCTTGGTGAAAAAGATATTAGCGTTGCTACGTGGGTATTTAATTTACGCAAACCAGCCGGACGCTTTACTGATACCTTGCCAATGGCGGAAGCCTATTTCGTTCCACTGCTCACACCCACTCACGTAGTCGGCGTTATCGGTGTACGCACTCATCAAGCTGAACCCCTCACGATTGAACAAAAGGCCTTGCTCGAAACATTTGCCAGTCAGATTGCCAGTGCCGTCGAGCGGATGCGGATATTTTTGCCTCTTCCGGAAAAATGAATTATTTGAAGGAAATGGAGATGTTTGGTTCTTCTTTGGGTTTGGTCATCGCCAGGTGAGGAGGGAAGCGTTAGGCGTGATTGGACATTGGATTTTGGGTAATTTTAAGATTCGTCAGTATCATCTTTGATTGGTGATGATGCCGACAGCAAACATAAAAAGACCGAAGGCAAGCAAAACCGGGGATAAATTAAACCATGCGGGTTCCTTAACTTTCGTGTATTCAACTGTTCGGGCACGCTGCAGAATGGTTGCAATAATTTTTTCTTCACACGGTGGTTCATCCGCCCGGTAGTATTCTCCTCCCGTCAGACTCGCAATGGTTTTTAAGGTGTTCGGCACCAAACGAGTTTTCAAATAGGAACCATCCTCATCTCGATAATAATCCATAATTGTTGTTCCATTCGCATCCCGGATAGGGATGAGAACGTTCTGTCCGCTTCCGGTGCCCACCGCATATATGCTAATTCCCTGCGAAGCAGCCTGTCGAGATGCTTCAATAAGCGTGGTTTGGTCGTCGGTAATATCTTCCCCTTCAGAAATGATAATAATAACCTTGACCTTGCGGTTTGAAATGTTTTCAAGCATTGCCTTGCCGGTCAGGATTGCCTGACTTACATCAGTCCCGGGGATAGTAATCGTGGCATCATTGATGTGCTTTAAAAGATATTGGCAGTATCCGTAGTCCGTGGTCAGTGGTATCACCTCAACGCCCCGACTGGCAAACAGGAAGGCACCTATCCGCTCACCCCGCAATCCGGAAATTAAATCGAGTGCGCACAAGCGGGAACGGTTTAAACGGTTGGGGATGGTGAATATATTTTTCCCTTCTGTTGAGAGCATTTCATCTTCAGCAAGCATGGACTTTGAGACATCAACGCCGATTGCAAGGTCAATGCTTCCCCGGTTAAACACTGTCCGGGTATACTGAATTTTCGGTTCCGCCAAAGATAGAATGAGGGTCGCAAGCGTCAGGCTTAAACAAATTGTTGAGGCTATAAAAGCAGATATTTTTTTACGAAGGCCGGAAAATCCATATAACCAGGCAGTTGAATTTCGGAAGGAATAAAGCGCATAAACGATAACAATGGGGATTAATAGGAGCAACCAAAGATAATAACTATTTTCCAGAGCCATGGTTGATTGATGATCTATTTTTTAATTTTGGTCAAAATTTGATTTTTTTCTTTGGATGAGTTCAAACTCATCCTCTTTATCAGGATACCCGACATCATATTTCACCATAAAGCGGTCAACCTGAGATTCAGCCAAAGGGTAAGTGCCAATTTGCTCAATGGGATTCTGGGTAGCAAGAACCATAAAAGGATTGGGTATATCATAGCGATTGCATTCAACTGTTACTTCCTTTTCCTGCATAGCCTGCAACAACGCCGCTTGCACCTTGGGAGAAGCCCGGTTTATTTCGTCAGCGAGGAAAATGTTGCAAAAGATAGGCCCAAAGAAAAAAACAAATTTTTTATCCCGGTCATTATATACCATGGTGCCGGTTACGTCACTGGGCATTTTGTCCGGGGTAAACTGAAAGCGCTTAAAATCTCCGCCGATTACTTTTGCAAAGGTCTCAACCGCCAGGCCTTTTGCCAGTCCCGGCACTCCTTCGAGCAGGATATGTCCTTTGGAAAGAAGTGATAAGATAATAAGCTGTATCATCTCCTCCTGGCCAATAATCACTTTAGCGATTTCTGTTTTTACCTGCTCAATCTTTTGTGTATAAAGATCAAACATGGTTTCTGTGCTCTTTGTACCGGTTATTGTAGGTTGCATAATTTATAAACCTCAGTGATCTTTTTGCTACCTGGGGAGTAACTGAGTCAATAACATTACATATACTCAAACCGTTTCCGGTGTTTAATAATCAAATAGAGAAAAAATGGTCCTCCAAGCAGTGAGGTAATAATTCCGATTTTGAGATCAACCTGAACAATAATCCTGACAAACAAATCGGCATAGATAACAAACACTGCTGCCAGAAGCCCAGCAAAAAATATCAGCTTCTTGTTATCCGGCCCGATAAGACTGCGCATAATGTGCGGAGCAACCAGACCAACGAAGCCTATTACCCCGGAAACAGCAATAGCTCCCCCGGTTTCCACTGAAGAAAAAAACATCAAAGCATTCCGGGCACGCTTAATATTGACTCCCAGATTAGCTGCGGTTTCTTCTCCGAGCATGAGAATATTGAGGTCCTTAATAAAAAAAAGTGTCCCTGCCAGGGCGATAAGGGTAGTTGGAAAAACAATGCCAACATGCTCCCAGGAACGATTGTTGAGATCTCCCATGAGCCAGGTTACAATGACCCGTCCCACATCAAATTCCCTGGTGCTCAGGGTGATAACAAAGGATGTTAATGCGCTGAAAATAAAATTAAGAGCAATTCCGGCAAGCAGGAGCGTGGATATTGAGGTTTGTCCCCGTGCCGTCGCGGTGGTAAAGACCATAATAAGGGTGATGATGGAAAATACTATGGCAGAAAGCGGAAGGGCAAACAGCGATTTGGCGGCCAAGCCTAAATAAATCACCACCACTGCTCCGAACGCAGCCCCGGAATCAATACCAATGACGCCAGGGCTCGCCATCGGGTTTTTAAAAAGTCCCTGCATGATGGTGCCTGCTCCGCCGAGAGAAAAACCCACCAGAAGGCCAACGATAAAACGTGGAAGCCGTCCATCCCAGACGATGGTAGTTTCAACGTTATTAATGCTTCCCGAAAACAATCCCAATTTTACCATCACAATTTTTAACACATCAGTGGCGGCAATAGACCAGGGGCCTGAGGTCAGGGCAAAAAAGCCTCCCAAGAGTATTAAACCTAATAAGACTCCTAACAGAATAAGTTCCTTTTTAGTGATAAATTCAACGCGGTTTTGCATAAATAATTCCAGCGAGCAGATTGGCGCTTAAAACCATAAACTGTGAATCCACCCTCAAACAAACCCCGGGTATATAAATAACTTTTCGATTCCTAATTGCCTGGGCATGGGAAAGGACTTTATTTGAGGTTAGTTGTTGTTTAAGATTGCTGCCTTCGGGAACAGCAATCATGTCGGGATCCCATTTAAGCAGGGTTTCATTATCAATCTGAGACCACGATTTAATCCCCTTTTCAGCGCCAACATTAATGGCACCGATAATTTCGCATAATGAATTAAAATTCGACGATCTGCCCGGAATATAGCCTCCCTCATCATAATAAAGGACTCTGATCGGTTTGGCCATTTTAGGTAGTTTACCTTTTAATTCGAGAATACTGACATTTATTATTTTCACCAGCGCCTGAGCATTGTTTTCCTCTCCGATAATTTTACCGATAAGAAGAATTTGATCTTTAATAGACTCGATCGTTCCAAAATAACCAAGGTCACAATAGGGAATTTTTGCCTGGTTTAATTTTTCCTTGAAATCACTACCTGAATAAAAAACAGTAAAAACCATATCTGGTTGATATCCGATAATTAATTCAGTCTGCTTAGATTGAAAAATCCGGCCGTTTGCCTTCACCTGGTCGGCAATGAAACTGAATTCAGGGTCGGCAGAAAATTCATTAAAAGCAACCAGCCGCTCTCGGGGACAGATTGCCCATAAAATTTCAGCAACACCGACAGCATGGGGTATGATTCTCAAAGGCTTTTTTTTGATCTCAATAGTTTTTTCTTCTTGAGAGAAGGAGTCAGTCTTAAAATCGTAAATTTTAAAATTATATTTGACAACCCGAGGCCAAACGTCTCTTGTTGTTTCGCACCCCCTCACAAAACTTAGCGCCCTTTTTAACCCATACTGATCAAGAGGGGTAACTGTCTTGTTCTGATCACTGGGCTTACTGTAAGCGATTTTGGCCAGCAATAAAAATAATATCAGTCCGCTGATGAGGATTTTTTTTTTCATATCTGGAAAATATCTCACCTGCTAGAAAAAAAAATCAAGAAAAACGGAGGAGTTTTTTTTAAGCTCTCTGACATTAACCTCAAACACCTGCCGGATATTCTCTTCAGAAAATGCTTGTTCCGGGGAACCGTTAAAGAACACTTTCCCCCGGTGAATGATAGATATTGTATCGCAAAACTTCCGGGCAAGATTCAAATCGTGCATGGTAACGAGGATGGTTTTTCCTTGCTCTTTTAGCGTGTATAAAATACTAATGATGGCCAGGGTGTGTTTTATATCAAGCTCTGCGGTGGGTTCATCAAGCAATATGAGCGGTGCTTCGGTTGCAAAGGCGCGCGCGATAATTGACAGTTGACTCTCACCACCGGACAGTTCATTGATATTTCGGTCTTTCAGCTCATAAATATTCGTTTGTTTTAAGGCATGGTCTATTATTTCCTGGTCTTTTTTTTTTAAGCCCTCAAAACGTCCCAGATGAGGATTGCGACCCATAGCCACGATATCATAAACCGGTATGGGAAAGCTCACATTAGTTTGTTGGGGAACCAGGGTAACGATTTTGCTTAACTCCTTCCTTGGTATCGATCGATAGTCTCTATCATTGAGGATAATTGTGCCGGATTGAGGTTCCCAGATACGGCAAATATTTTTCAGCATGGTTGATTTTCCGGAACCATTTGGTCCTATTATCCCGTGAACCTTACCTGGTTCAAAGTGTGCTGAGATCCCGTCCAGGATCGTTTTATTTTCAATTGCAAAATGGATGTCATTTAATTTCAGCATATATTTGGTGGCGACTGAAATAATATAAATTTAATAACAGAACCTTAATTTATAAGCAATTGGCAAAATGAATTTTGATATCAATACCCCAAAAAAGCCAAAAAACACGGTAATCATAACTGGTAACGCGGTTAGATGGGGAGAAGATGCGATAGCAATGCCCAATGCTCCCCATATAAAGACCTGACCGATTAGGAGCTGAAAATTCTGAGCCAGGGTATATATTACCCAGAAATTTTTTGATAGGTATATATCCTCGCCTCTGCGGGATTTTAATTTCTACGATTTTGAACCAGGTCCTGCCTTCAACAATTTGGGCAGACCCGTAGCATGCATGGTGCAGAAAATAACACCATCAAAAATATTTTTACCGATAGTATAGCAAATTATTTCAATTTCGCCATAGGGTTAACCTGCAACACTGCTAAAAGCAGAAGGGGCTATACTATTTGGGTATAAGCAAATCTGCTAAAAAACGTTTAATTACAATAAGTCGAGAGTTTTTCAGGTGTTTTTCTCTGGATATAGACGCCCATGAGATTGCTTTTTTGACTGGTTTAAACCGCAATACTGTTATTCGTTATTTGCTCCTCATAAGAAAAAGGATTGCCGAATTTTGCGAGCAGTTATTTCCTTATTACAAAGAAATTGAACTAGACCAATGCACCCTCAGAGTCAGGCGTATAAAAGGGAACTGTGGCCGTGGTCCTTAGGGTAAAACACCGTCTTGGCCATTCTTCAGCCTGTTATGGTTAATACCGAGATCGTTCCCGACTGCGCCCGAAAGACCTTGCAAGCCATTTCCCGCGGCAAGGTGGAATCTGAACAGCATTATGCACTCCGATAGTGGTTTGGTTGACTTGGGATACAAAAAGCATTACCGTGTCCCCCATGGCAATGACCAGTTTGCCAATGGTAAGCGGCATATTAACGGCATCAACTCCTTCTGGTCTTATTTAAAACGCAGCCGCATGAAATTTCATGGAATTCCAAAGTCAACCTTTTACAATTAATGACAATTGCATAATGCTGCTATTAAATAGGAAACAACGTTACGTAATGAAATATGCTTTTATAAATGAAGAAAGTAGGAGGAATATCATTATGCACACCAGGAGTGTCTTAATATTTTTACTTTTAATAATTTTGGTTACTCCTGCACTTGTGTTGGCAGAAGTCAAGAAAGAATATTACCCGAACGGGAGGTTAAAGGCAGAATGGAACTATGACAGTGGAAAACTGGAAGGAATCAGCAAGGTATATTTTGAAGGCGGAAAATTACAGTATGAGGTGCACTATAAAAACGGCAAACAAGAAGGAATAACCAAAGAATACTTTGAAAGTGGGAAATTAAAGGGAGAGGTGAATTTTAAAGGCGGTAGGCTGGAAGGTGTTAATAAGAAATATTATGAAAATGGGAATTTAAAGGAAGCGGTAACCTTTAGCAATGGAAAACCGGCAGGAATTAGCAAGGGGTATTATGAAAGCGGGAAATTGAAAGAAGAGATGAGCTATAAAGACGGCAAACCGGAAGGGATAAGTAAGGGATACTATGAAAGCGGAAAATTAATGGACGAAGTGAACTATGTCAATGGCGCACAGGAAGGGATGGATAAGGAATATTATGAAAGCGGAAAAATAAAGGCAGCGCGGAGCTATAAAAACGACAAACAAGACGGAATAACAAAGTTATATTTTGAAAGCGGTACGATAATGGCAGAGGCAAATTTCAAGAATGAAAAGTTGGATGGTGTGTGTAAAACCTATTACCCGAACGGGAAGATACAATTCCTGGACACCTATCAAAACGGACAAAAGATAAACAGAAAAGCTTATGACGAGGAAGGAAAACTGCAATCTGACCAAGACTATCCATCTGCCAAGTAATCCAATAAATTATGTACGAGGTCGCGAGCCCGTTATCTCATAACCTGAAAGGAGGTTATCATATCAATTGCTCTTAACGGATATGTAGGCTGGGGGCGGA
>LQYC01004547.1_pt1 | contig 13872 bp, 9 predicted proteins | sample 661771 | NCBI WGS metagenome assembly LQYC01 (sample SAMN03483023, study PRJNA281117) | bioreactor metagenome | isolation source: benzene-degrading methanogenic enrichment culture from a contaminated... | place: USA: oil refinery in Oklahoma | collected 2011-05
CCAGCCGATAGGTGTTGCTATTGTCGGGGGTATGCTCTCTTCTACGCTGCTTACCTTAGTGGTGGTTCCCGTAATTTATAGCTACTTAGACCGGTTTACTCAAATCAGTCTTTTTTCAAAGATTAAAAAGAGAGTATGGGCGCAAGAAGAGGAACGGAAAGAAAATCCTTCCTAATATTGATTTACTGCGGTATGACTTAAACTTTTTGTGGTTATGATTTATTCAGGCACGTTTATTGAGATCTGAATTGACCGGGCCCCTTTCCCCCCTTTCAAAGCGGCAACCATACCGGTAAGGGTATTGATAAACATCTCCTGAATAAATGGTTTGAGGGGAGCGTAAGTGCCATCAAGCACAAGTGATACTGAAGGTGAAGGTTTTGTCTTTAAAAATTTATTTTGAATCAGATCAGCTAATCCCTTAACATCGTTGATATCAAAATAAGGCACCTTAAGGTCAAAATGCTGATCACTGGCGACCGCGATCAGGTTGTCATCTTCAGTGCAGAGGAGCTCTTGATGAACCTCCTTGCGAAAAACTTCGACTTTGGGCTTATTCCCTCGTTTGTATCCTTCGGTAAAGACAATATCCATATTCTGAAGATATGCGGCGGCAATAGCGTCTAAGGTCTCTTCCTGCTTGATATCTTTTATTATGGCAACCTTAGTAGGGGAGGAAATGGCAACTGCTGAAGCCCCTGCTTTTTTATGGCGCCAGGTATCTTTTCCCTCACGGTCAATGTCAAATCCGTGGGTGTCATGCTTGATGGTACCAACACGGTATCCACGGTTTTTAATTTCTGCGATGAGTTTTTCCAAGAGAGTAGTTTTCCCGCTGTCTGATTTCCCAACAATTGAGATGATCGGGGGCATAGATTTCCCTTTCTTTCAAGAGGGTTAAACAAGCAGTCAGGAGACAGAAGACAGAATTCAGAAGAAAAATCACCAAGGAGCGCAACCCGCTCAATCTATGACTCTCCTGTATTCTGACTCCTGTCTTCTGACTTCTGATTCATTATTCCTGACTTCTGACTCCTGTTTTAGGATGATGAAATTCCTCGTATGATTTCCGGGATTATATCTTTAATCCCATCAATCGCAAACTGAACTGCAATAACTGATAAGAGTAACCCCATCAAACGAACTAAAATATTGATTCCTGTTTGACCGCAAAGTCTCATAAGATATTGAGATTCTTTTAAGATAAAATACGTAAGCACTGAGACCACCACGATGATGGAAATAATGATCAGATAGTGAATAATATTATGGCAATTGTTGCGTAATAGGATAATGGTGGTGATGGCTCCCGGGCCGCTTAAAAGCGGGATGGCTAAGGGAAAGAAGGACACGTCATCTTTTTCCTTGGCTTCACGTTGCTCTTCAGGGCTGGTTTTTTGACTAGGTTTAAAAACAAACAGCATTCGTAGGGAGATAATAAAAATAAGAATTCCCCCGGCTATTTTAAAGGCTCCGATCGTGATATGAAAAAGGTTAAGAATTAAATTTCCGGTAAGAAGGAAAAATATCAGGATCAACCCACTGGCAATCGAAGCTTTTTCTACAATCTGTTTGCGCTCAATAAAATCATTTTTCGGAGTAATGGCGAGGAATAAAGGGACGTTTCCGATCGGGTCAACGATAAAGAAGAGAGCGGCAAAAGCAAAAGAGGCAAAATTGAGGTATTCACTTACCATAAAAAGTTCTCCGATAGTAAAAACCCTTTATTTCCTTATGGTTATGCTGGCGCTGTTCTCATCGGTGGCTATCCTGGGATTTTGATTTCAGGGTAACCACAGAAGGACGTTAACAATATCATTTATTTGCACGCTTGACAAGGGCAGACAAGTGATTACTTTTAAAAAACTCTTAAAGCCTAAAATTGATTTTAGAGAGGAAAAAATTAGCTATGAGATTAGATAAATTTACTATCAAAGCGCAAGAAGCAATCGTTGAGGCACATACTATCGCCAAAAATAATGATCATCAACAGGTGGAGCCGGAACATCTTCTTCTCAGTCTTCTTGAGCAACAGGAGGGACTTCTCGGAAGTCTTTTGAAAAAACTGGGAACTGATCCAAACTCGGTAAAAACTAAACTGAAGGAGATAATTAATAAAATTCCCAAGGTTTTTGGGGAAGGACGAGGGCAGTCTTACGTTTCTCCCCGGACTGAAAAAGTTTTGGATGAAGCGATTAATGAATCAACGCGTCTCAAAGATGATTATGTGAGCACCGAGCTTATTCTTCTTGCTATTTCGGACGAAAGGGGTGGGAGCGCTGCCGACCTTTTGAACCAAACCGGAGTAACCAGGGATCGAATTCTAAAAGCCTTAATAGAAATCAGAGGATCACAGAGGGTTACTGACCAAAATCCTGAGGAGAAATACCAAGCTTTAGAACGATATAGTAGAAACCTTACCGATCTTGCCCGTCAAGGAAAACTTGACCCGGTCATTGGTCGGGATAATGAAATTCGCAGGGTCATCCAGGTGCTTTCGCGAAGGACCAAGAATAATCCGGTGCTCATTGGCGAACCAGGAGTGGGGAAAACCGCAATTGTTGAGGGCTTAGCCCAAAGGGTTGTCAAAGGCGATATCCCGGAAACCTTGAAAAACAAAAAGGTGGTAGCGCTTGATCTTGGCGCCTTGATCGCAGGAACCAAATACCGAGGAGAATTTGAGGATCGCCTTAAGGCAGTAATAAAAGAAATCGAGGAAAGTGGAGGAGAAATTATCCTTTTTATCGACGAGCTTCATACGGTTGTCGGGGCCGGTGCGGCCGAAGGAGCGATTGATGCATCAAACATGCTTAAACCAGCCCTGGCGCGGGGAGAGCTTCGCTGCGTCGGAGCGACAACGCTCAATGAATATCGGAAATATATTGAAAAAGATGCGGCTTTGGAAAGACGTTTCCAACCGATCATAGTTGGTGAACCCATTGTGGAAGATACCATCTCTATTCTTCGCGGTTTGAAAGAACGATATGAGGTTCACCATGGCGTTAAAATTCAGGATGCTGCCCTGGTAGCAGCAGCTACGCTTTCCCATCGGTACATTTCTGATCGTTTTTTGCCGGATAAAGCGATTGATCTTATTGATGAGTCAGCTTCCCGGCTTCGGATCGAGATTGACAGTCTTCCCACGGAAATTGATGAAATTGAGCGGAAAATAACCAAGCTGGAAGTAGAGCGGGAGGCATTAAAAAAAGAAAAAGATCGAGCGTCCAAAGATCGGCTTTCAAATTTAGAAAAAGAGCTGAACGAACTAAAAGAAAACATCAAAGGGATGAAAGTTCGCTGGCTCCAGGAGAAAGAATTGATTCAAGGTATTCAGCGGCTTCGGGAGGTCGCGGAAAATTTAAAGATTAAATATGAACACGCCTACGAAAATGCCCGGAGAACCAACCTGAATGAAGATTATCAAAGGGCGGCTGAGGCGCAACACCTTCTAAAAAAGGCCCAAGACGAACTTGAAGAGAAGATCAAAAAACACCAGGAAATTCCTGAAAACGAGAGGATTTTGACGGAAGAGGTGAGGGCAGAGGATATTGCTGAGATTGTTGCTCGGTGGACCGGTATCCCTGTCTCCCGGATGATGGAGGGGGAAATTGAGAAATTGATCCACATGGAGGAACGAATCCATCAGCGGTTAGTGGGTCAGGAAGAGGCGGTTGCCTTGGTTTCGAACGCGGTACGAAGGGCGCGATCCGGATTGCAAGATCCTAATCATCCGATTGGTTCGTTTATTTTTCTTGGTCCAACCGGCGTGGGAAAGACGGAGCTGGGGCGCGCGTTAGCAGAATTTTTATTTGATGATGAACAGGCCATGGTGCGCATTGATATGTCTGAATTTATGGAAAAACACTCGGTTGCCCGCTTGATTGGCGCTCCCCCCGGATATGTGGGTTATGAAGAGGGAGGTTATCTCACTGAAGCGGTGCGGAGAAAGCCTTATTCCGTGATCTTGTTTGATGAGATTGAAAAGGCCCATACTGAGGTCTTCAACCTCCTACTGCAGATTTTAGATGAGGGGAGACTCACCGATGGCCATGGGAAAACCGTTGATTTTAAAAACTCTATCATCATTATGACCTCAAACTTAGGAAGCCAGTGGATTCAGGATCTGGGGATGAAAGATCGCGATTATGAATTGATGAAAACCCGGGTGATGGAGGTGGTGCGTAACAGTTTTAAACCGGAGTTTCTTAACCGGATTGATGAGATCATTATATTCCATAACCTTACTCGAGAGGACATAAAAAAGATTGTGGAAATTCAGATAAAACACCTCAAAAACCGGCTTAAAGAGAAAAAAATGGATATTGAACTCAAAGAGGGGGCAAAATATCTGCTCTGTGAACTCGGCTATGATCCCACCTACGGAGCGCGACCACTTAAGCGGACAATTCAAAAGTATATCCAGGATCCTCTGGCATTAAAAATACTGGAGGGAAATTTTGTTGAGGGAGATATTATTATCGTGGATTGCGACCGGACACGAAAAGAATTTATCTTTAGCCACCCAAAGAGGAGTGTGAAAGCTTAAGGTTTATGAGGTGAACCTGGTAAACCAATTCTGATGAAGAGTTTGATACCAAGTCGCCTTCATGTGCATGTCTTTGTTGTCTCCTCGTCATACTGCTCGACGTACTAAAACGTACGCCTGCGTCGATTTCTCGTCACCGCCTCGATCTGCTTTTGAATGCAACGTGGTATGAAACAAAAGGATAAACAAAAAAAGAGAGAGGTAAATTTTTTAACCTCTCTCTTTTTTTCTGCCTTGTGATCTTCTGCTATAAAAAAAATTTTATTTTGCCGGCTCATCTGGTGCAGCCTCAGGAGCAGGTGCAGCCTCAGGAGCAGCAGCTTCAGGAGCAGCAGCCTCAGGAGCAGCAGCCTCAGGAGCAGCAGCTTCAGGAGCAGCAGCCTCAGGAGCAGCAGCTACTTCTTCACTTGGAGCAGTTGCAGGCGCTGCCTCTTCAGCTTTTTTCTTGCACGCGCTTAAAGTCAAACACACGCAGGTTAGAGCTACCAAGAGTACGATCAAGAGTTTTTTCATTTCGTTATACCTCCCATTAATTTGTTGTTAATATAAAAAAACAAATTTTTAATAGCATAGTTATTTACTTGTCGGCATAAAGTCATCCCGCCGATTTTTAGCCCACGATGCTTCACTATGGCCGGGATCAAACGGTTTTTCTTCGCCCAAGCTCACGGTTTCGAGACGGTCAGCGGAGACTCCTAATTTAACCAAATATTCTTTTGCAGTGTTAGCTCGGCGGTCGCCTAAAGCCATATTGTATTCATTAGTGCCGCGCTCATCACAGTTGCCTTCAATCCGGATATTAACAGTAGTTTTTTTTGCAAGCCAGGCAGCGGTTTTGTCGAGGTCTTTCTTAGCCTCTGACTTCAGATTTGATTTGTCATAGTCAAAGTAAATCGGCATAAGCGCGCCTTCTGCCTGCGCTTCTTTTAATAAGGCTGCTAATTCCGCTGCAATTACCTCTGGAGAAGGTTCTTGTTCTACGACTGCTGGGGGAGCAGTTACCGTTTCAGTCTGCCCTTTGCCTTTGAAGAGGCAACAACCGGATAATGCTACTACTAAAACCAATAAAATTAGAATGCTTAAACCTTTAACCCAGTTCTTCGTCATTTATCATTACTCCTTTCTTTTTTTGTTAACCACAGATAATTAGAGGATTTTAAAGAAAAATATTTTTCCTTTTTTTTTGCCAAGCACAACTTTACTACTTGGGTTTTTTACGTTTATATTTTTCAGAAATCTCCTCCTTGTTTATACGCCATCAAACTATGTTATGCGTGTCACCCCCTTTCTTTTTATATGGTTATATTTATATCAATTTTAGGAAAATTCAACAAAAATTTAACAATGATAAATTGATATGCAACCAAAAAAATTTTTTAAAAGTCAAGTATTTTTAAGTAATTAAACTCAGTTAAATCCAAGTAGCGTCTTTGACACCTGAGCAATCCCTCCGTCCTTAAGCTCAACCGGGTTAAACACTGCATTGTTTTTGCAATAACCAATTTAAGCGGCCGCATATTTTCTGGCCAAGGAAGAAGCACGTCTAAGCGCAGGTGTGCTTTACTGCTTATCTTGCGCAATGTTTTACTAAAAGAAAAATTATATTGCTCAATATAGTATTTTGCAAGTAAAAAATTATCTAAAACCCTTTATTTAAGAGGGAGAAGAACAATTGGGAGACCATTTAAACGATAGAAGAGATTCTTTTCGAACCGCTCTTTTTTTATTTTATCGTTCAGTCTCCGATTCTAGGTTGTTCCCAGGCAGACACGTATTCTCCCAGGATTGAATTTTTTTCTTCCAAAAACCTAAGAAACTTTGTTCAACGTCCGGGACCGGATTCATTAAAGAAAAAGGTCTCACCATTGATAAACTTACTCATTTTTTTTTCTCTCTGCAAGGAATATCTGATTTTTTTGACCTTAACAGAGCAAAAAATATTCGTTACCCTAAAAAATGTCTGATATTTTATAATGTTAGTATATTAAATCCAATAATTTTTTAAGAAAATAAGGAGATTAATAGGCCTGGAACGGAACATATATTTCATCACACCAGTTTTCAATCTTTTCTAAATTTAGAGATTGCCACGGCTTCTCCTTGCAATTAAAAACTAAATAATAACGATCTGTTATTGTCATTGCGAGGAGTTCCGATTTTATTGGGACGACGAAGCAATCTTATTCACAAAAGCCTAAAACTATCAAGCCGGTATTATGCTAATTTGGACAACATTGACCAGTTTTATAGATTAATTTCTGAGTGTTAAGAGACAGGGGGTTACTTAGCCAGTCTTGCTCTTGATGTTGGTGTTGTCAAAACTGTATTTAACCTCTTGAAAGGCAGAACGGAATCGATTTACTTCTTCCTTTACTTTTTTCTTGTCGACGATACATTCTTTAATCAACTCGGCAATTCTTCGCATCTCCTCTTTTCCCATGCCAAACCGGGTCATCTCTTGCACACCGATTCGAATTCCTTCCGGGTGATTGAAGGTTGAAAGGGCCTCATGGGGAAGCATGTTCATGTTGAGAATAATGTCGTTCATCTCCAGAGTTATGGAGGTCTTTTCTCCGCCATTAAATTTTTTTACATTAACGGCGACCTGATGGCTTTCGGTATAACCAAACTCCTTAGCCGCCACATCGAATCCCAATTGATCAAGGGCTTCAGCTAAAGCTTTGGCATTGGCAATGACGGCTGCAGCGTATTGAACGCCGAATTCCATCATTTCATAGGTGCAGATAGCTAACTGGGCCAGGGTGTCAAGGTGATGGTTGCTGGAGGAACCAGGAAAAGCGCCTCGATCAATCTTTCTCCAAAGGCTATCATCCATGTTGCTCAAAATTAATCCCCGCTGGCTCCCAAAAAAAGTCTTATGAGTGCTGGCGGTTATCAGGTGGGCGCCTTCCCTAAGGGGGTCCTGGAATTTTTTTCCGGCGATTAGTCCCAGCACATGGGCAGCATCATAAAGCATAATAATATTATTTTCCTGACAGATTTCAACGAGATCGGCAATTGGTTCAGGAAACAAAAAGAGGCTTTTTCCCAGGACGATCAGCGTAGGTTTTACTCTATGGATCAAATCTTTGGTCTTTTCCACATCAATATGATAGCCGTCCTTGGTTAACGGAAAATCAATAATATTTTTAGTGAATTTTCCAACCGATCCTTGTCGATGATGGCTGATATGCCCCCCTCCGGGTGTGGAATTTACCATTACCACATCATTGTAGTTGATCAGGCGGCTAAAAACTGCTTCATTAGCATTGGTGCCGCTGATTGGCCTAACCTCGCAATGGTTACACTCAAAAAGCATTTTGAAATCGCTTTTCACGTTGCTCTCTATGGTGTCAACAAAATTCGTTCCTCGATAATATCTTTCTCCCGGATGGCCTTCGGCATAACGGTGGGCAAAATCTGATCCTGCCTGAGACCGTGCTCGGCGGCTCATGACATTTTCGCTGGCAATTAAGTTGATACAGCTCATTCGCCATTCGTTCTGCTGACTGATAAGGCTCTCAACCTCCCGGACCATTTTTTCATACATAACTCGATGTACCTCCTTTTTAAAAAAAACAAGAGTTAAGATTAAACACTTACAAAGAAGAAGTCAATGTTTTCCTTATGCTGTATGAGGAAGGATTGATGGGAAAAATATCTTTTATTGATTTTTCTTGGGACAACGGAAAGTTAATCGGATGCCTAAAAAATGACCGTATTATGTGCATCGCACGTTTCTGGTGGATCAGTAAAAAAGCACTCAAAGCTTTACTGAGTTATGATGTTTATTAAATCAACTGAGTTTTTAATCAACACCTTGGCGCCGCTTGCAATAAGCTCTTCTGCTGTTCGAAAACCCCAGAGTACTCCAACCGGATGCATACCTGCGGCAAGAGCGGTCTTCATATCTACTTCCGAATCCCCTATAAATAGAAACGTGCGTGGGGGAATCTTTAAGTTTTCCGCGATAGCTAATGCGGCATAAGGGTCAGGTTTTTTTGGCACAAAGGGTTTTTCCCCCTGGACGATAGAGAACTGCCATTTCATTAAAAAATTCGCCACCATTTCTTTGGTGAAATCATCCGGCTTATTGGAGAGAATGGCCATCTTGATTCCCTGATTAGTCAGGGAATCAAGAATGTCGGGAACTTCTGGATAAAGACGGGTTTTATTGGCCCACCTTTTACTATAGTCCGCTCGCATCAAGGTGACACAAAGGGTGATAAAATCCTCCTCGAATTTTTTTTGGGGGAGTGCTCGTTGGATTAATCTTCCTATCCCCTCACCGACAAGGTATTTGTAGGTTTGAAGATTATGCTGCGGAAAATCGAAGCGGCTTAGAACGCTATTTGCTGCGTCAGCAATATCCTCAAGGGTATCCAGCAATGTCCCATCAAGATCAAAAATAATGGCTTGGTATTTCATAAAAATTCCGCTGATAATGTCATGTTTTTAGGTAGTTACATAAGATACGCCACACCAAGATACTATCTTACCTTGGTAATTATTGCATTTCTTTTAGCCTGTCAACGTATTGTGCAGTAAATTGAAGGGCGATAGGCTATATTAAAACGGACGGGATCGTTAAATCCCCTCATCGAGGAAGGACACAATAACAGACAGCACGGTTTTGTCTACGGTCCATGGCTACTCGGAAACTGCTTTTATTCGTTTGATTACTTACCACCCTTACCACCGATGAAAACTGGGAAAACTCTGGAGCAATTTCCTTAAGAAGGTTGGAGGTATTATGGAGAAAATTTTCATTAAGGTAGTTATTGCTCAGGCCAGGGTAGACGGCCAAATAATAGATTCCGTCTTCTACCAAATCCTGGAAAAAATGGGTTCCATAGGATACTTCGGGTACGTATCCTCCCGAACTCTTTGCTATTTCAACAATCATTGCCGCAGCGTCAATATCCGCATAGGTGACCTTTACTCCCAACTCGATATTGTTGCTTCCCCAGCGACCTGGTCCGATCAGGATATACCGCTCGCCATGAACTTCTAGGACTCCGTTTATTCGGCCAATGGCTCTGGCAATCTGTAATTTTTTGTCGGGCGGAAGCGCATGGTACCCTTCACTGTCAACATACACGAGGTAGTGAATATTTTCAACTGAAGCAGTATTAACACAGGTATCAGTCTGGAAAATCAGGTCTTGAGGGTTTACTCTCGCGGGAAAGGAAACGTTTTCTTGGTCCCGCACCTCGCTCAGCGGGCGGCATTGGAGCAGGTTAATCTTAACGCGACCACGTTCATCTACTTCAGCCACAAACTCAATATCTACGGGAATACCATATCCTTCCTCTAGTTTGCATAAAATTTTATCCATGAGGGCGGCAAAAGGAGTTTTTTTAATAAAATTATTAAAAGTTAAAATTTTATTCTGAGTATTTTTAAATTGCATAATGCTGATGGGATCAAGGATAGTTCCGTCGTCATGGATAGAAAAAAGATACTGATAGCCCTGGATGCTTTGTTTGTCCACTACCTCGTTGAGTTGCTTAGTCTGGAAAAGGTTTGAGGAAAGGTCAATTACATCCACGTAATGCTGTGAGTAACGTTTGATTTCCGACTCATAGAGGACCGGGCGTAGGGTTGGATGACTTAGGGCAATCATGCGCGGATAATCATTGCCCACGCGGTCAACTGCACGAGTGCCGAGCCCATAGACAATGCGGAGTAGGCCTTTGTTGGTATCGATGCGGGGTGACCAGGGGTGAAAATTGCGAGAGAAACCTACGCCGGCAACCATGGGCATAAAGGAATTACCGATATTCTGGCCTTCCACCCTCATGACTAAAAGAGCCATCTGTTCATCAGTATAAATTAATTTATGTTTCATGCGGTAAAGCAGGGCATCGGGTTTTAAGACGCTGCTGTAAACTATTTTGATGGCATTCAAGAAATCATGCAAGCGATCATCGAAATCTCCTTGGTTCGGGCAAAAAACGCTCTCATACTTGCCGGCAAAAGCATAACCAAAATTATCCTCAAGGAGGCTTGAAGACCGAACAATGATTGGGTGGGTACCAAAATGGTCGAGCACCTTTTTGCATTGAGCGATTGTTTCCGGCCGGAAGTCCCCGGCCAGAAAATGGTTGCGCAGGTTTGTGAACTCAGAAACAATAGTTTCCCGGCTTTGATACTGCTGGCTGAGAAGATAAAGAAGATCATTATCGAGCAAAAACTCAAAAAAAACGTCGGAACCAATATAAAAGGAATCATGATCTTGCAAGACTTCTTTTAACTCCGGCAATTCTTTTTCTGTTGCTTTTTCCAGGATCTTCCCGGCCAACAGCATACCTGCAGACTTCCCCCCAATGCGGCCGGAGCCAATCAAACGGTCATAAATTTTTTCTAAGTCTTCCAGTTCGAAATATTTTCGGGCTATCTGGAAATACTCAGACCGCTGGCTAATAACGGTTTTGATCAGCTCCATTCGTAGCGCTTCACAGTTAGCTGGTGACCAACAAGCCCGGGACTTAAGTCGACGTAGCAAGGTCTCAATAGGCTGGAGGTATTCAGATTGCGGAGGCGTTTCGTGGGTCATCATTTTGGGAACTTGCTCGGCTCCCACCCATGGGCCTTCCGGAGCTTTGCCCACCGGAGAAATGAGCTGGTGGGTTTCAAACATCGTGGGGGAATATCGGTCCCAAACCTTGAGAGGTCTGATGTAGGACTGGCCGTTTTGTACATAAAAGTCGATGAGAAGCTGGGTAGTGTCACGAATTCTGGCTATGGTCTGATTATTATGACTCCCCCGTAAGATGCAAAAATAAGCAATAGTTTCAAGTTCAAACAACCGAGGGCAGACCGTTCGGAAAAAATTGGCCAGGGATTCATCGCTTCCCCACTGCCGGGCCAAAAGCGAAAGGTTATCAAAAATGTAGTAAACCCTTTTTCCCATGGACTCCATAGTGTCATGGATAAACCGGTAGAAATAGTCGAAACCTTGATTTTGGTCAACCGTGATGACTTTGCAATGGGGAGAAGTTCCCGGAATCGCATAGGCGTCAAAGTGAATATAGTAAATGTCCACTCCTTGCTTGACCGCTTCATGGACAAAGGGCGCAACCAACCAAGAATATTCAACCGGGGTAGTGACTTGCCATACTACGTTATCCCCCCATCGAAGACCGTCGATAAGGGTGTCAATAACGGGTATACCCGTGCTTGCTTTGATTACTTTTTCGGTCATAACCGTGCTCTGCTATCGAAAAGAACTTGCTGGTAAAGCAACCCCTTGGGTTTGAATTTCCCAAAATGGCATGAGGTTTGTAAAATCAAATAAAGTTTTCATGGCAGTGTTTGTTGTGGCAATCCCGCATTCCTCCACTGCCGCCAAGGGGTTTAAACCTCCCGCCACAATCATACCCACTCTCTCCTCAGATACTGGAATATCTAAAAGAGGACGCCCGGGTTTGCCAATCATTAAAACTCCCCCCAAACCAAGGTCGTTCAGTTTTTTCTTTATTTTTTCAACCCGTTGAAGTGCGATGGAGGGGATTTCCCGAAAACTTGCTCCAATTTTTCCATTACCAGTCAGGGCAGCTTGGTAAACGCTTGTAATTTTGCCCTTGATGAAGATTTCGAGAGGATCAAGGGAGGTACCATCGTAATGAATAATTTCGGTAAAACGCAAGGGCCGACCCTTGAAAAGCTCCAAAATTCCGCCAAACCGGGAAGTAGCAGGAATGCCCTCTTTAAGGAGGACTCCATTGACGGTTACACTGCAGACCGTCCCCACCGCAACTTCTCCTTTATCAATCACGGTGTTCCCGATCTTTTCTCCTCCTAAACCTATAATAACCAATCTACCCATAGATAAGCCGGCACGGAATACCCTATCAATATAGGGAATAGCTTTGGGTAAGTCCTTTATATTTAAGGTAGAAACATTGAGAATGATTTTGCCTTTTGAGGTTCGCAGGGAAAAATCCATCTGGCAAGCCAAAGTGTCAATTTTGGCGGCGATAAATCCAAGTTTATCAAGGACAAATGCATTTTTGAGTTCCCCCTCCCCTTTAGGAGTTATTATCCGCCCCCTTTTCCCAATATCTTGGGTAAGACCATCCTTGTCCATCTTTTTAAGGTAATATCTTGCGGTTCTCTGGCTCAGGTCGTACCCAAGCTCTTGAAGCTTTTGGGCGATCCGCGTTCCTCCCAAGGGTTTTTCAGCTTCCCGGAGGATGTTTAAGATGGAGACGATTTTGCGCTGTGAAGACGTATACATACGATTTTTTTTCCACCATGTTGACAAATTTATTTTTTGGTATGGGAGTAAGAGAGGAATTAGCTCATGTTTAAAAATCCCATATCTACAATAAAAAAACCACAAAAATATTCTTTTGTCAAAATAACCGGCAATATTGCCTAAAAAAAAACATATCATGAAACCAAAATATTGGTCAGAAAAAATCCGAAACCGAAATAGAAAATAAAGAAATCAAAAAAAATGATAGGGAGGCAAAGAAAAAAATTTTTTCGGGAATGAAAGAATTAGTTAAACCCCAGTAGCCCGAGAAATTCTTTTGATTTATAAAATACCTTTAAATTTCGAAAAGTTGCTTTCTGGGTTGAAAAAAACTTTTTTCGCAAACGTTAATTTTGGCGCCTGGCTTCACAAAAATAGGGGAAAAGCAAATATAAAAAATTTTCTTGACAGGTTTTTTACCCAATGGTAGGAATAACCAATTTGCATAGGCTAAAGATTGCCGAATGGTTCTTTAAAGAAAAAACATAAACTAGGAGGGCTATTATCATGACGTTAAGCAAACCTAATGCAAGTCCGGCAACTTTAACTCGTAACCGGGTAAAACCTTCCCCTATTTCTGGAATTTGTGTAACCTGTCTAGATGGCTGCCCTGGCCTCTGTGAGGTGGGGCGCTCGGCCCTACGGGGGAGAGAAAACCTTTATCCTGAACCCTTTGGAAAAGTAACCGCAGGCTCTGAAAAAGATTATCCCAACGATTTTTCTTACTTTAATATCCAGGGTACCTGTGTTGGTGCGGTCGGAGTTGAGGCTGATTCAGATAAAGCTACATTTCCGGCGGTGGATGTTTCTACGCAAATTGGTGCTCAAAATAAAATAAAGCTTCGTTTTCCTATCTTCACGGGTGCAATAGGATCAACAGAGATTGCTCGGGTCCACTGGGAAGGAATGGCTATCGGGGCCGCTATTTCGGGAATAATGGTCATCGCAGGGGAAAATATCTGTGGGATGGACATGGAGGCGGAGTTCAAAAATGGTAAAATTGTTCGCTCACCGGAAATGGAACGTCGTGTGAAAACCTTTCAGGAATGGCAGGATGGTTATG
>LQYC01000042.1_pt1 | contig 13839 bp, 20 predicted proteins | sample 661771 | NCBI WGS metagenome assembly LQYC01 (sample SAMN03483023, study PRJNA281117) | bioreactor metagenome | isolation source: benzene-degrading methanogenic enrichment culture from a contaminated... | place: USA: oil refinery in Oklahoma | collected 2011-05
AGATCAAAATTAAAGTGATCCTCTATAACCTCTCAAGAATGATGTTAACAATTTCAGTTCTTATTCGTATTGAGGAATTCTACAGAGCCAGAATACCATACCTGGCACAGGATATTTCTCTTGTAAAATACCAGATTGTTCATCCGGATATCTCAATTAAGGACAGTGAATCATGGGAAATGTCATAAAACTGGGAATTATCATCTGTGACCGGTACCGGACCTGTGCCGGAGGCAAATGCATGCGGGCTCTGTACAACCGTGAGGGCGCTTTTATGCGATACAAAGACAATGATGTGGAGCTTGTTGGCTTTGCTACCTGCAACGGGTGCCCCGGGGGGAATGTTGAGTACGTGCCGCAGGAGATGAAGAACAATGGTGCGGAGGTCATCCACCTTGCCACCGGCCTTATTGTCGGGTACCCTCCGTGCCCCCGGATTTCCTATTTTTCCCGGTTCATTAAGGAAAAGTACGGGATGGACGTGGTTGTTGGCACGCACCCGATCCCCCAGAAATATTACACAACCCACCAGAAGCTCGGCTCGTGGGATTCGGCAGTGTGGAAAGAACTGATTGCACCAACGCTCACCGATGAGAAGACCCGGCTTGCGTACGATTAAGCAGACTGTTCATCATTTTGGGTATTGGAGCGGCCGGTACGATAAAAAGGTGAGACCCGTAATTAATATCCGGCATTTACAATTTATCCTCATGCAGAAACATCAGGATTGAAACGAAACGTGATAAATATGGGAAAAAAAGGCCAAGAGCAGGCTGAAGGCTATGATGAAGCTGCCCGCGCAACCGATTGGCAGGGCCCGTCACTGGTCTTTGACCTTCTGTCAAGGTATATACAGCAAGGCCAGACAGTCCTCGATATCGGCATTGGTACCGGCCTTGGATCGGAGCCCCTGTTCAGAGCAGGACTACGAGTCACCGGGATGGACTCAAGTGACGGAATGCTGGATGCCTGCCGGAAGAAAGGGTTTGCCGAACGCCTTGTCCGCCATGACCTCACGGTCGTCCCGTACCCATTCGGTGACGGATCGATTGATATTGTCATTTCCACCGGCGTCTTCCAGTTCTTCCCCAACCTTGAAATTGTATTCGATGATGTTGCCCGGATCCTACCCGAGGGCGGCAGGTTCGCATTTGTTACCATTGATCGCACTCCGGAAGAACCGGCCGAGATCATTGCCAGCCCGGAACAAACCGGTACGGATGAGACGATTATGATGTACTGCCATACCCCCATGCAGGTCACCGGCTGGCTGGAGAAGAGCGGATTTGTGCTCGTGGATTCTGTTGAATTCACCATCTGGATGGATGAAAAACGGTCGAAGAATTTTTTTGCACGGGCATACCTTGCACAGAAGAAGGGGACGGGCCATTATAAAGAACAACGGGAAAATCCGCATACAAAATGAATGATTCAGCCGGTTGCCTTCACGGAGGAGTATAATTGAATACAAAACGCAGCGTCTTTGAAGATTTCGCAGAATACTACGACCGTTGGTTCGATACCCATAAAGACGTGTACCGGGCGCAGGTACGGCTGCTGAAAAGGGCAGTCCCGCGAAAGGGACAGCTGCTTGAGATTGGCGTTGGATCAGGACGCTTTGCTGCACCGCTGGGGATTCAAAACGGCATCGATCCCTCGCGCCCCCTCGTAAGGATGGCAAAGGGCCGGGGGGTTAATGGTGCTCTCGGAATCGGGGAACACCTTCCGTACCGCCATGACTCATTCGATGCAGTCGTGATGATGACGGTTATCTGCTTCCTTGATGATCCATCCAAAGTCCTGCGGGAGGCCATCCGCGTCCTAATCCCATCGGGCACTATCATTATCGGGTTCATCGAAAGGGACGGTGAAATTTTCAGGCACTACCATGCGGAGCCGGAAAAGGGGAGATTTTTACGCCACGCGCAGTTCTATTCCATCGACGAAGTTACCCGGGAGCTCCGGATGGCTGGCTTCTCCTCCATTAAAAAAGCTGCACAGGAACGCGGGTTCTGTGTCCTTACCGGGAAAAAGCCGTTGGTTTGCGGCACCGGTTCTGTCACCCTTCCGGCATAGGGTGTGCATCCGGATTTGGGGGATTTCTCTGGAGAGCAGTTGAGAAAGGGGATGCTACCATGATCTTATCATTCCTGTCTGCATAAACTCCCATGATGACCGTCCGATCCTCAATGACCATTCCCGAAGCTGCCGAAGTGCTTGGCATTAACGGCAGGAGGAGCCTGAACGGGATATATGCCCGGTTCCATGAACTGGTCAAAGAGTGGCACCCGGATGTGTCGCATTATGATCCGGATCTTTCCCATGTTACCTTCATCCGCATAAAAGAAGCCTATGATATTCTCGTGGAGTGCGGCATGAACTATGAATTGTCGTTCCGTGCAGAAGATATCAGGAAAGGCACTGAATATGACTCAAGGGAATTCTGGACGACTCATTTTGGTGATGACCCGATCAAAGGATAAATGATCCCTATAACTATTTCCGGTTACCTGCGCCATGTCGCGCCCCCCCCACTCAGTTTGAGGTAATGTATATCCTGTCACTCCATGTACCGGTGTTCCGCTTCCTCGCCTTCAAGACATGAACATCACATCAGGTTCCAAAGCACTCCCGGTCATCAGGAGATTGCCCTGACCAAAGTTTTTAAGCATTTATGCGCATATGAGTAATTAAGGTACCAAAACAGGTGCCAGGAGAATATCAATGCCAGGATTTAACGGAAAAGGACCACAAGGAACTGGTCCGATGAGTGGCAGGGGCTTTGGCAGGTGCCGGACAATGACTGCACCTGAACAGGAGCCTGCTGCCCCATTACAGCAAGCGTATGAGGGGAACGAATCGGCGATAACGCAGGGTTCTATACAGAATATTCCGGTCTACGGTCGCGGGCGCGGGGGAGTCCCCTGCAGGTGCGGACGTGGCTTTGGATTCGGTGGCGGCAGGCGTTTCCAAGGATAAGAATTTAATATTTTTCGAGGTTTTTTTAATGAAAGTTGCAATTGCAAAAGACGGAGATTTCGTGTCAGAGCATTTCGGGCACTGTAAAGAATATGCACTGTTCGTTGTGGAGAATTCAAAGATTACCTCACGGGAGAATCTTGTAAGCCCCGGGCATGAACCGGGAAGACTGCCTGCCCTGCTTGCCGAGCATAAAGTCACGCACGTCCTTGCAGGCGGCATGGGGCCAAAGGCAGTGGACCTGTTCTGCACAAATAATATTAAGGTATTCCTTGGAGTACGAGGTCTAATCGAGAGCGTAATAAAAGATTTTATCGCAGGAAAAATTGCACAGGGACAGAGCAGTTGTACCCATGGCCCTGATCATCAGGGGTGTGGGGAATAACTCCTGTATAGCAGAGGTATCTTCCTGAAGAGATGATGATCACTACCCGTTTGACGGAGGGGCAAGGCTGAAAATTCGTGCAACAGTCTAAAGAGTGCCTCACACCGGTAAACGTTTTTGACACTGGATATTATGATAACAAATACTCATGAACACACCAGCCCGAAGGGTGAATCCCATGCGCAAAAAGGGCTTCCCCCGAAAGCAACGATCGATGTAAAACATGTAATCCTTGTATTGAGCGGTAAAGGAGGCGTCGGAAAATCAACTGTTTCTATCAACCTCGCTTCTGCCTTGTCGGCTCACGGCAGGAAGGTCGGACTTCTCGATCTTGACATTCATGGCCCCAACATTCCAAAGATGCTGGGTATCGAAGGTCAGCGGCCTGCTGTCCTGGAAAATACCATGGAACCGGTCCACGTAACCGGGACACTTGCAGTCATGTCGATGGCGTTTCTTCTTCCGGATACGAGTACGCCGGTTGTCTGGCGCGGGCCAATGAAGATGGCTGCAATCCAGCAGTTCTTAAACGAAGTGAACTGGGGATCACTGGATTATCTCGTGGTCGATCTCCCTCCTGGTACCGGGGATGAGGCACTCTCCATTATCCAGCTCGCACCCAATGTCCAGGGCGCTGTTATCGTTACCACTCCACAGGATGTATCAGTTCTCGACGCGGTTAAAGCAGTGAAATTCATTGAAAAACTGGAGCTGCCGGTAATCGGGATCATCGAGAATATGAGCGGGATGACCTGTCCCCACTGCGGGGAGACCTTAGACCTTTTCGGCAGGGGTGGAGGGGAGAAGGCAGCACAGGAACTGGGCGTACCCTATCTTGGCTCCATTCCGCTCGATCCGGAAATGGTGAAAGCCGGTGACGAGGGACGCCCATATGTCCTCCGCCATGCCGATACCCCAACATGGAAAGCTGTGGATGCGGTAATGGAAAATCTGGTCAAACGAGTCGAGTCCTGATGAAAAAACACACAACCTGCCCTCATGAGAAAATATCCCGGTATCCCGGAACTGCTCGAAGCATACATGGCGGAGAATGCAGCCGATGAACGGTGGATTACCGTGCACGAACTTCGCGACCGGTTCGGACTGACGCGCTACCAGAGCAACACGATATCTGCATTCCTTCGGCGGCTGAATGTCGGGCCGTTCGGCAGGTTTCCCTTCATCGTGGCAAAGATCGCGCGAGAAGAGGGTGAAAATCCATCCGATCCGAAAAAGTACCGATACCTCCTGAAACTGCGGGTGTGAACTATTACACAGCAACGGCGAATAAAAAGCCGGGGGATCCGCGACGGGGAACGTTAAGAAAGAGACGCAGCAGTATCGGCAATTATTTTGATTATCACCCGGAACTATCCGCTTCACGACGGCCCAATTAACAAAAACATCAGGAGATAGAAATTATGTCGCGTAAAAGTGAGATTCCTGTACTCCTTGAACAGTACATGGAGCACCATGGAGGGTCGGAACAATGGATTACGGTGAAGGAGTTCCGCACCTATTTTCAGCTTGATGAAATTTTTGCACCGATAATATCAGGATTTTTCTGCAGGCTCTCCCAAGGGTCGTTTCTCAAATGCCCGTACCGCGTGGCAAGAATCGAAAAACTGATCATGACCAAACCGCAGAGACGGATGATCAAGCGCTATCTTATAACACGAAGACCTGAACCGAGGAAAAAACAGGCCACTCGATCTGATCGTACACAATCATTCATCCGGCAGTAAGAAGATTATTTCCACTGATAAGAGAATGATTGATCACAGGAGAATGATGCATGACGGACAGCGAAGAGTTAGAAATTCCCCGGTGCCCGCGACGGGGCAGGCCCCGCATCCGGCGCATCATAAACAATGGTTCACAATCGCGGTGCTACAAGCCCTGCTGCTGTCCGGAGGAGGATAGTGGGGGCATCACGCTGCGTCCCGACGAACTGGAACTGTTACGGCTCGTCGACCTTGAAGGACTGGAACAGGAAGAGGCAGCCGAAAAACTCGGGGTCTCGCGAAAGACCGCATGGCGCGACCTGCACCAGGCGAGGCGCAAGATAACCGAAGCGCTCGTATTTGGCAAGGGCATCCAGATGGAGGGCTGTCAGAAAGCGGCGGAAGGCCGGTGCCCGAAGTGCCTGCATCCGGTAGAATAACTGAGACATGGAAAAAAGCTTAATTTTTTTCATGCTGCTGTCGCAGGGTATCGTGGCGATCGATATTGCCCCCCTGTTCAAAATTGTTGCGTCCAACACTATACGTTTAAGTGGTTCTGCTCATATGAGTAAATACGGCTCCCCAAACATGAGGTGCCATGAGGCAGCAATATGAGCAACGAACCGATGAAGATACAGATAAATTATGCAGACGCAGCCGAGACGCTTAAAAAAGTGCTGGGCCTGAAGGGTTCTCCCGTTGCAATAAAATTTGCAACATCAAAAGAAGAGGTCCCGGCAGGAATGGAGGAACTCGAGAAGACCATCCGTCACTGTTCGATGGTGAACCTTGCCAGGACAGAAGGCAAAATTTTCTACGCGACATCCACAAAACACGAGTGCAACGGCGGTGCGTGGTCTCTTGGCCTCCGGGAGATAACACCGACGTTAAAGACCGGCGAATTTTATTTCAAACTGGGCAAGTTTGACAGTGCGGCAGCCTGCAAGCGCACAATCGACAAAGTCCCCCATCTGAATTCAGGCGACACCTATGCAACCCTGTATGCCCCGCTCGAGAAGACACCGTTCACACCCCATGTTGTGATGATGGTGACAAACCCGAGGAACATGCTCAAACTCGCCCAAAGCTCGCTCTTCCGGCTTGGCGGGCGTATCTATGCAGAATTCTCAGGTATCCAGTCAGTATGCTCGGACGCGACTACCCAGACATACCTGACCGGACGGCCGAACTTTTCCCTTGGTTGTGACGGGTCAAGAAAATTCTCCGGGATCGCTGACGACGAGATGTTGATGGGGCTTCCCGCAGAACTTCTCCCGGAGATGACAACAGCCCTCAAAATCGTGATCGGTGCCCCGGGCTCAAAATAAAAATTTCCCTGAAATACAAGCAAAAAGCGGAAGGTCACTGCCTGAAGTGCCGGTGCCTGTATCGCAACCAGGAGATGCACATGCAGCAGGCTCCCCCGCTCACTTCTTCTTTTTGGTTCACAATGATTAAATCTTTATGCGCATATGTGTAAATATTCATAACAAGAATGGTGAGGACATAAATCATGCTGAATTTTGACGGGACGGGATCTCTGAAACGGGGGCGGATCATCGGCAGGGATCTTGGCCACTGCAGGGAAAGTGGGGTCTGCAAGATCTGCAGCCGGAACGCGGAAACGAATGAGAGACACAATAAACCTTCGAGTGAGTGAGTTTCGGGGAATCCTCTTGCCAGCGCCATTCATCAGTGTAAAAGACCTCTCCATGAAGTTTGGCAGCACAACCGTCCTTGACAATATCTCGTTTGAGATCCCGGAAGGGGAGATTGTCGGTATTATCGGCAGGAGCGGCGCGGGCAAGAGTGTGCTCATGCACCTGCTCCGGGGCATTGAAGACCCCCCGACATCCGGTTCGATCGTATACCATATGGCTGCCTGCGACACCTGCGGGCATATGGACGTGCAGAGCAGGGCCGGCAGCACCTGCCCCCGGTGCAGCGGCCGGCTTGTTGCAGAAGATATTGACCTCTGGGACAAGAACAGCGACGGGATGAAATCCCGGGTGATGCGCCGGACCGCAATCATGTTCCAGCGCACGTTCGCCCTGTACGGCGACGACCGGGTCATCGAGAACGTGCTCCATGCACTGGATGACATCAATTACCCCCAGGACAAGGCGATCACCCGGGCTGCCGACCTGATCGACCAGGTAAAGCTGTCTCACCGGATGATGCATATCGCCCGCGACCTCTCCGGCGGCGAGAAACAGCGGGTCGTGCTCGCCCGCCAGCTGGCCAAGGACCCGGCGATGCTGTTTGCCGATGAACCAACTGGAACACTCGACCCGCAGACGGCACGGCTTGTGCATGCGATGCTCACGGAAGCTGCAAAGAAGAACAGCATGGGGATGGTCGTGACTTCCCATTTCTCGCAGGTCATCGAGGACATGACCCACCGTGCCATTCTCTTGGAGAACGGGAAGATTGCAAAGATCGGTTTTCCAAGGGACGTGATCCGGTCATTTACAAGGAACCATAACGAGGAAGATTACGAGATCCCGCAGCAATTCGGCGAGAAGGTACTTGCCGCCCGCGATGTGAGCAAACGATACTTCTCGGTCGACCGGGGCGTGGTCAGGGCAGTCAACCTCGTTACATTCGATGTGGCAAAGAAGGAGATCTTCGGCATCATCGGGAAGAGCGGCGCGGGCAAGACAACGCTCTCGCGGATGATCGCCGGTATCATCGAACCGACAAGCGGGGAGATGAACATCCTTATCGGGGACGACTGGGTGGACATGACAAAGCCCGGTGTCGATGAGCGCGGCAGGGCAAAGGAGTATATCGGTCTCCTGCACCAGGAATATGACCTCTATCCCCACCGCACCGTGCTCGACAACCTGACCGATGCGATCGGGCTGGAGTTCCCCAAAGAGCTCGCAATGCGAAAAGCCATGGTCACGCTGGGCATGGCGGGGTTTACCCAGGAGAAGGCGCACGAGATCCTCAACCGCCTCCCCGGTGAACTCTCTGACGGCGAGCGGCACCGGGTCGCCCTTGCGCAGGTACTTATCCATGAGCCCCGCCTCGTGATACTCGATGAGCCGACAGGAACGATGGACCCGATCACCAAACAGGACGTGAAATACTCGATCCGGAACGCCCGCGACGAGATGGACGAGACATTTATCGTAGTGTCGCATGACATGGAATTTGTAGAAGACATCTGTGACAGGGTTGCACTGATGCGGGGGGGGAAGATTATCCAGATCGGAAAGACTGCTGAGGTCATTGCAAGCCTTACCCCGGAGGAACGGGGCAGCACGGTATAACCCGAGGGAAAAGACTCCCTGAAATCCTTTTTTATACTGTGGTATGCAAAGGTATCCCACAAAGAGGTCACGGTATGAAAATTGCGGATGTTTTAAAAGTTGTGTCTGGCACAAACCCGAACAATGTCGACGCACGCAAGATCTACGAATCACCGCAGCGACGGCAGTCGTCATCACGCTTTTGCCCGGGGAATCGTTAAATAAGCATATCATGCCGGTCGACGTCTTCTTCTATGTACTGGAAGGAACCGGCGTCATTGAGATCGGCAATGAGAAGCAGACCGTCGGCAGGGACATGTTTGTGGAGAGCCCCGCACGGATTCCCCACTGCTGGATCAACGAGAGTGCCGCGGTATTCCGGGTGCTCGTGGTCAAGGTGCCCGGACCAACGGAGGAGACCAGACTGCTCTGACCGGTATCCCTGTCCCTTTTTTTCTTAATATGGGAGTGCTGGCTGATACCGGGTGCATTTTTGGGTGCATGAAACTCTTTTTTTACGCCTTCTGCCCCAGAACGGGTAAGAAAAGAAAACAAATATACGGATACGAAGGGTAGATTTGTGTAATGAAAAATCCTTTTCATGTGATGCTCATCCCGACGTTAGGCTGTCCTTCCAGATGCAGTTATTGCTGGAGCTCGGAGGAAGGATCGCCCCTCATGACCATCGAGACCGTCAGGGAAGTGGTCGCATGGCTCAGGGATTTCCGGACCGACCGGGTCACCTTCACCTTCCACGGGGGTGAACCGCTCCTTGCCGGTGCGGATTTTTACCGGCAGGCGCTGCCGCTGCTCGCAGACGGCCTCCCCCACTTAAAGCCGGAATTTGCGCTGCAGTCCAATCTCTGGAAGATGACTCCTGAGATCGCCAAAGTCCTCGCGGAATACCATGTGCCGATCGGCTCCAGCATTGACGGCCCCAAGGAGATCAATGACCTCCAGAGAGGTAACGGGTATTTCGAGAAGACCATGCGGGGCTATGAGATTGCAAAGGCAAACGGCCTTGATGTGCGGTTCATCTGCACATTCACCTCCACATCGGTCAAGTCCCGGGAAGCGATCTTTGACTTTTTTTTAAAAAATGGGTTTACCATGAAACTGCACCCCGCTCTGCCGTCGCTGCGGTCTGAAAATCCAAACCAGTGGGCACTTGAACCGGAGGAATACGGCGACCTGCTGGTATACCTTCTTGACAAGTCGTTGGAACACCTGCAGGAGATTGACGTGATGAATATCAACGACCTGTTCCGGTGCGTGTTCACCCGGAGGGGCAATGTCTGCACGTTTGCAGACTGCATGGGAAACACCTTTGCAGTCGGACCGGATGGCAGCATCTATCCCTGTTACCGGTTTGTCGGCATGACGGAATATGTCATGGGTAACGTCCGTGACCGTCCCACTCCTGAAGACCTTGCCGGATCCGATGCATGGAAGCTGATGTTTTCCTATAAGGATTACGTAGATACGGCATGCGGGGGATGCCGACATATAAAATATTGCCGGGGCGGCTGCCCCTACAATGCCATTGCACCGACGGACGGCATCATCAAAGGTGTCGACCCCCACTGTGTTGCCTACCGGAGGATCTTTGACGAGATTGCTGCCCGTCTCGATCGGGAGATGTCGGAATCCTCGATGATGGACATGGCATTTTCGTCACGGACCAAGAAGGGGAAAAAACCCGGAGTCGCGGCGCTGATGCACAAGATGGTGTCGGGATAAAACTTCGATGCTTTTTTTTATAAGCTGCAGGTTATTCCACCCGAATCCCATCAACTGAATAGTGTCTGGGATGAACCGCTGACTTCGGGCTAATAAAAGAGATGAGATTAATATCATCAGCAATCACAATTTTCCTTATACCTCCCCGGAAAAAACCACCAAATAAACCAGCCCGGAAAAAACAAAAAAAGAGGGGGATCGACCCTCAGGTAACTGAAACAATTTCACAGATCCTCTCATATGCCCTTAAAAACCAGGAGGATTTTATCATAACCTATGAAATAAACATCGAAGATGGGGAGAGAGAGGAGATCCATGTGCTAACGGGAAAACTGATAACACCATGTATGCTGGGCACATTGAAAAACCGGGTTGAGCTGCAGGAGAGCGAGGGGAGCAGGCGCCATACGATGGAATGGAAATAATAAAAAAGAGAAGAGATCCGGCCCGTTTTTTCATCTCCATGATACCTGTATTTTTTGACCCTGCATATACAGAAATCGACGATACCGCAACCGGTATCACCCCGGACCCGATCGTCCAACATCAACTCAACTTTTTTTGAGTTAAAGTAAATTTACCTGTTTAAAATCCCGCAATTTTTGCTTCTTTTATAAATCGGGCAAATTTAATTGCGATTTGACGAATTCTGTTTCGAAACCTTTTAATTAAGTACAAACTAATTTTAGAATGACCACAAAGAGTTTTAACTCGATGTGCGTGGCATTGCATTTTGAATACTCTCGTGCACTCTTCAGCACGCAGGGAGGAGGCTAAATGGAGAATATTGTATTTGGCATTGGAATTACTGCATTGACAGGAGCTCTTGCCACCGTAGCCGGAGCTGCGGAAGATACTGAATCCAACATCGGATCACAAGGTGACCCGAACTCACAGGTTCAGCTCGCTCCGCAGATGGGTTTCCTGCACCGCATCTTCAATAAGGCGGTCGCAGGTGAACCCCCGGCATACGGTCTCTGGTGCGCTCTGGGCGCCGGACTCGCATGGGCATTTATGGCGATGCAGATCAACGCGGTCCTCGCGATCGTCCTTGGCTGTGTCCTCGCAGTCTTTGTCCAGGGCGTGTACGCAACCACCGCGTATCTCGGCAGGACGGCAAGCCTGAAGAAATTCGGGCAGCCGGTCTACGTTGACATTTTGAAGTCGATGACCACGGTCACGATGGCGCATGCATTTATCGCTATCTTCTGTACCGTCACCCTCTGTTACCTGATGAACGCCGCACTGGGACACCCGTTCCCGCTGCCGCTGCTCGGCCTGTTATGGGGTATTGCACTCGGTGCAGCAGGATCTGCGACAGGCAACCCGTACTATGGCAAGGAACGCCAGTACCAGAACCAGAAGTTTGGTGCAGGCGTCCCGATCTCAGCATCAGGCAACATCGTCCGCTATGCCGAAGCCGGCGAGCGCAACTCAATTGACAACGGGTTCTTCACGGCAAAACTGGGCGGACCCGCATCAGGAGTCTGCTTTGGCCTGATCGTATTCCTCGAACTCTGGCGCACGATCCTCTTTGAGAAGATCGGTGGAGGATGGGGTGCGATCATTGTCGGTGTCCTGATGATCCTGGTCTTTACGATCATCGACCGGTACATTGAAGTCTGGGCACGCAAGACCTACGGGCCATACACAGAACCGGTAAAGGAGGCGTCCTCATGAGCGCAGTTGCAGCAAAACCGGCAGCTGGCGGCGCAATGAACCCGACCGCAATGGCGGTGGGTGTCGTCATGCTGCTCGTAATTCTCGGAATCTGCTGGAAGATCGCTCCAGGCCTCGGCCTCATGGCCCTTATCGGTATGGTGATCGGCGGTGTCCTGATCGGATTTGGCACCCACTTCGTCCCGGTCGGCGGTGCGCCGGCTGCGATGGGGCAGGCTCCCGGTATCGCAACCGGTGTTGCAATGCTCGCTGCCGGTGCAGGTCTCGCCGGGCTCTTTGGCGGGGCATGGGCAGCTGAACTGGGAACGACCGTTGCAGTTATCACCGGCGGCGTCGGTGGCGGTCTGATGATGGCAATCACCTGCATGATGGTGAACTTCATCTACGTCTTTGGTATGGGTATCCCTTCAGCATCTGGCAAGATCAAGGTAGACCCGATCACCGGTGACACACAGCCTGAATTCAAGTCACAGGGTACTGAAGGACATGGACTGCCGTTCGTCTCGTTCGTCGGTGGAGTCATCGGCGGTATTCTCGGAGGAGCAGGCGGTACGCTCATCTACCTGATGCTCCTTGACCTGTACAAGGCAACACTGCCCGCGATGATGAGGGCAACCGAAGCCCAGATCCTGCCGATCGCAATTTCGGCAGCAGGAATATTCGCTGTCGGTATGTTCCTCGTGAACGCGGTGCTGACCGCTTACAATATCACCGGAACAATCGAAGGCCCTCACGACCCGAAGTTCAAGCGCTGGCCGCGATCAGTCGTCGCATCTGCTGTCGCAACCGCACTCTGCGGGTTCGTCGCGATCCTGATTGTTACGGTGTGAGGTGGAGAAATGACAGTAAAAATTGAAGTTATTGCAGGGGGCATCCCGCACACCAAGATCATGGTGGCAGGTATCATTGCCAGCCTTGTCTGTCTCTACCTGTCCTACTTAAACGTAGTGACAAATACCGAGATGTTCTCGTTCTTCGGCGGACTTGCCGTGATTGCAGCACTCGTCTGGGGCAGCAACACGATCAAGGTGCTGTGCAGCTATGGTATCGGTACCGGTGTTCCCTCGGCGGGTATGATCTCGTTCGGGTCCGGTGTCATTGCGATGCTGCTTGCGACCAAGTTCGGTGTCGCAGCCCCAATCGTTGCACTCGTGCTCGCAGCAGTCATCGGCCTGATCCTCGGCTACCTCTCAAACGACGTGCTGAACATGAAGATTCCGGCGATGGTCCAGTCGCTGACAGAGCTTGCAGTTGTAGGCGCATTCACCCTTATGGGATTTGCAGTCTTAATGACCGGCGGGTTCACCTTTGCAGCGCTGACAACCGGTTCGGTCATGGTCTTTGGCCTCAGTCTTCCCAGCTTCCAGGCAACCTTTATCGGAGGGTGCCTGATTGCCGTGGCGTTCATGCTCGGTGCACTGGCAATCCAGCACCCGTTCAATGCATGTCTCGGACCTGGCTGGACGCAGGACCGCATGCTCATGTGTGCCGCTGAATGCGGATTTTTAAGCATGATCGTTGCAGCCATCATGTCCTTTGCGTTGATAACTACCGGATCAGCACTGATCTCGCTTGTTATCGCACTGGTCGGGTGGGCATACACATACATGCAGTACATTGAGCTCTCCAAGCGCGACGCAGCCGCATGGCTTGATGCAAAACCGATTCCTGAAGTGGAGGCACACTGACATGGCATACATTCTGGTACTTCCGGAATTCGGGCTTGTCGCTGACCCTGTTGTCGGCATCATCACCACCGCAGGCGAATCGTTCACGCCCATCATGGAAAAAGTCACGGTGCTTGAGAGCGTGACCGACGATCTGGTCAACATGCTCTCGGGCGAGGGTAACTACCTTGCATCGTTCCCGAACCGCGAGCAGGCACTTCCTATCGCGGGCACAATGAACTCGTTCTGGTACGGTCTTGCGGTCGGACTACTCATTGCAGGAGTCATTGCATTCCAGATGATCAAGGTGGGTTAATATGGCAGACAAGAAATCACCCGCAAGCGGATGGCCACTCGTCAAGGGAGACTTTGTCTCCGGTGACGCTAACAGCCCCGTCGCCGTAGTG
>LQYC01004587.1_pt1 | contig 13659 bp, 16 predicted proteins | sample 661771 | NCBI WGS metagenome assembly LQYC01 (sample SAMN03483023, study PRJNA281117) | bioreactor metagenome | isolation source: benzene-degrading methanogenic enrichment culture from a contaminated... | place: USA: oil refinery in Oklahoma | collected 2011-05
AAAAACGTCTTCGTATCTCTCGACTCGTGTTAGCTTTGATTTTTCCTATAATTTCGGAAACCGAATATTTCGGCGGTATCACGATGATCAAATGCACATGATCTTCTTGAACACTGCATTTTTCAATCTCAATATCTGGATGATGCTTTTGAATGTCTCCTAAATGCTTCTCGACCAATCGTTGCAGGTTTCCTTTCATTATCTTTTTGCGATATTTCGGGATCCAGACAACATGAAATTGGTGATGATATGCCCCATGAGCGCTCAGCCTTATTTCCATGATCTGAGCATATCATAGCCGAGTCCTTTTGCTGGGACGCTTTCACCCACGGGCTTACGCCCGTGGTCCTCAGCGTTCTTTTGATAGAAAAATATTTTAATACGGATTTTGCGCCGGTAGTTGGGGGGGTAGGGTCCTGCGCCTGACTTATTGGTCGTTACCATTCACCTTCTGTGTTGAAAAAAAATAAAATGAAGGTTAATCAGAAAAAACCAAGGGAAGAAAATAATAGTTGATTCATAACCTGTAAAGGTTTTTACTATTACGGTATGCAATTAAAAATTAATCCCTGAATCTATAACGGAAACTCAGTTTAGATAAATTTTTCCACTTGGGACTTACGACATTCAGGAGGTAATTATTGCTCGGAAATAAAAAAAAATACGATTTAATTTTCAGTATAGGCGAGAGTTGTTCTTGTTCGCAAACATTGAGAAGAAATAACTTACAAATATTTTCTTATCCATTTGATTGGCTTGGCGGTTCAGATTTTATGGGCCGAGTCGATATTTTGACATCCAGTTTTGATAACTTTATTAACCTTGAAGATTTTGAATACCTAGAAAAAACAGATCCTGAAACAGAGCCTAAACTTACTGATTCTTACTATAACAAGAGAAATGGTATAAGATTCAGGCACGATTTTCCTTTGAATATTCCTATAGAAAAATCTTATACAGATGTAAAAGCAAAGTATGATCGAAGAATTAACCGTTTGTTTGAACAAATAGAAAAATCAGAAAGAATTTTGATTGTTTATATTGAAATTCCAAGTTGTCAAAATAAACTACAAGATAATAATATCTTGATAGAAGGTTATAAAAAATTGTCCGAAAAATTTTCTGATAAACAAATTGATTTATTATTCCTAACAAACTGTGAGGAGAAAAAATTAAACGATATTTGTTCAGAAAAGATTAGTAATGATATTACAAAACAAATTTTAAATTATAAAAGTCTTAGGAAGAATAAAAAACCTCGGGCGATTAATAAAAAAATATTAAGAAAAATATTCCGCAGATATAAATTAAAATTGACCATCAAACAAAAACTATTAAATATAATTCGAGCTAAAATACTAAAACCAGGAGAAGATATTGGACGTTGATTTACTGTTTCAGACAAATCAAGTAAAAAAAGTGTTAGTTAGAGGCCTCGAATTGAGAGAGTTTTTCTCTCATTCTCCGAAGGAGACAATAAGCCCATCCGCCTTTAGCCTTTTTTTCAAATCTTCGAAGCTGATTGTCGGCTCATCTTTTCTTTCCGCAATGACAGCCAGATCATGAACATCTTCCAAAAGTTCCTCATATTCCTCAACCGGTAAAATCACCGCCGTCTTCTTACCGGATTCATCAACAACGAATTTAGTATTCATTCCAACCTCACAAAAAGTATAATACTAAAATGGTGACCTGATTTACGCTAACGTGAACAAAGTTCCTTTTGTTTTTTATTGTTTTCTGTTTTGGATGTACTCCTTAAAGGGAAAAAAGTCAATCAGAAGTCTAATTCCTAACCTTTCTTAAGCAGATAATATTTTATAACTCTTTAAAAACATTTCTATTTTAAAAATAAATGCCTTTCTTCTTTGCCTGGCAATTGACAATTTGAACTTTTCTTTTTAATATAAAGCGTTTTAAAAACAATAATGATAACCCTCAAGTAATTTCAAGTCCTTGGGAGGTTCAGGAGCCATTCAATGAAAATTTCCCGCGATCAGGTTGAGCATATTTCTCTTCTTGCCCGTTTGGAGTTTAGCGAAAAAGAACTCGAAGCCTTCACCCGGCAGATGGACAACATTCTTACCTATTTTGACAAACTCAAGGAAGTTGATACCACCTCAGTTGAGCCGACGAGTCATGCTATTCGGGTTACAAACGTTTTCCGCGAAGATGAGGTCAAAAAATCGATCGCCTTGGATTTGAGCTTGAAAAACGCTCCGGAACAGGAAGGCAACTGTTTTCGCGTTCCTAAAATTATTGAATAAACCCCGTTAGATATTTGATATCTAACGGGGCAAGCGGGGCATTTCTAACGGGGTAAATTTATTTTTTCGTCATTCCGGACTTGATCCGGAATCCAGTTATCATAACCAAACAACTTAAAAAAGAAATAATGGATCTCCATACCCTTACCATTCACGAAGCCCACGAAAAATTAAAAAATAAGGATTTTTCTTCCCGGGAGCTAACCCAGGCGCTTCTCAAGAGAATAGAAGCAGTCGAACCCAGGGTAAAAGCCTATATTACTGTAACACCGGAAAAGGCGCTCGCGGAAGCGGAACAAGCCGACAAGATGATTGCTGCCGGAAAAATAACGCCGCTGACCGGTATCCCTTTGGCAATCAAAGACGTCTTGTGCACCGAGGACATTACCACGACCTGCGGCTCAAAGATCCTCAAAAATTTTGTTCCGGTTTATGACGCCACGGTGGTGCGTAATTTAAAAAGGGCCGGTGCCATTACCCTGGGAAAAGCGAATATGGATGAGTTTGCCATGGGTTCATCCACGGAAAATTCTTCTTTTGGCCCCAGCCATAATCCCTGGGACTTAAGCGCCATCCCCGGAGGCTCAAGCGGCGGCTCGGCCGCAGCAGTGGCGGCGGATGAATGTATCGCTTCTTTGGGCACGGATACCGGCGGTTCAATCCGGCAGCCGGCTTCCTGCTGCGGTATTGTGGGATTAAAACCGACCTACGGAAGAGTTTCCCGGTTTGGTCTGATCGCTTTCGGTTCTTCACTCGATCAGATCGGGCCTTTGACCAAAGATGTCCGGGATGCCGCGCTTCTTATGAATATACTGGCGGGCTACGACCCGCAGGATTCGACCTCAGTGAATAAAGAGGTGCCTGACTATACCACCTTTTTGAAATCAGACCTTAAAGGAATAACCATCGGGGTTGCCAAGGAATACTTTATCGAAGGCATTGATCCGGAGGTTGAAAAGGCAGTTAAGGAAGCATTACATGTTTTACAGAGCTTGGGGGCAAAGACGGTTGATATTGCTCTTCCCCATACTGAATACGCTCTGCCGGTCTATTATCTGATCGCTCCGGCTGAGGCAAGCTCCAACCTCGCCCGCTATGATGGGGTGAAGTATGGCTTTCGAGCGGCAAAAGATGAAAACCTGATCGCCATGTATAAAAAGACCCGCTCAGAAGGATTCGGCGCCGAGGTAAAAAGAAGGATCATGCTCGGAACCTACGCGCTCTCCGCCGGATACTATGACGCTTATTATGGCAAAGCGTCTCAGGTGCGAACCCTGATCCGGCGGGATTTTGAAGCGGCATTTAAAAAATGCGATGTGATTGTTACGCCAACCGCCCCGACCCCTGCGTTTAAGATCGGAGAGAAGACAGATGACCCCTTGCAGATGTATCTTTCGGATATTTTCACCATCCCGGTCAACTTAGCCGGAATAGCGGGCATTTCGATTCCCTGCGGTTTGACCCGCAACCGCCTCCCGATCGGGTTACAGGTTATTTCCGGTCCTTTTGAGGAAGGCAAGGTCCTGCAGACCGCTTTTGCGTACGAACAAAACACGGATTGGCACGTTAAAAAGCCGAAACTGTAAGGAAGTGTTAAGGATCGAGGATCGAGGTTTAAGGGTTAAGGGTGAACGGACGACTGACAACTGACTACCGACAACTGACAACGGACAACTGACAAAACAAGAAAACCATGATTAATCGTGAGCAAGCGTTAACCCTGCTAAAAAAACACACTCAGGCGGAAAACCTGATCAAGCATTGCCTGGCCACAGAAGCGATTATGCGCAGTGTGGCCAAGCGTTTGGGTAAAGATGAAGAACTCTGGGGATTAACCGGATTGCTCCATGACATTGATTTAGAAATCACCCGTGATGATCAATCCAAGCACGCCTTAGTCGGCGCGGAAATGTTAGCGCACGAAGGATTTCCTCTTGAAGCGCTCCAAACCATCCGGGCGCATAATGGAGAGCGGCTGGGGATTCCGAGGCAAACCGAGTTTGAGCACGCTTTGGCGGCTTCGGAAACCATCACCGGTTTGATTGTGGCCACTGCCCTGGTGCAGCCGGAGAAAAAAATCGCGAGCGTCAAGGTAAAATCCGTCACCAAGCGGATGAAGGAAAAACGGTTCGCGGAAAATGTGAACCGGGACATTATCCTGGAATGTGAAGACATCGGAATCCCTTTGGAGGATTTTGTCGCCTTAAGCATCACGGCAATGCAGGGGATTGCAAACGATTTGGGGTTGTAAAAAAATCCCGGATAGTTTATTGCGAATTCAGTACCTGGTGTTGTGTCACAGAAATAAGTTGCAGAATTATGGCAGACCTCTTATTCAAATACTGCCCACAAATAAATTACAAGTCCCCCTTTGGTAAAGGGGGACTGAGGGGGATTCGTTGACTGGTAACAGGATGAAACCATAAAACAAATCCTCTCTGACTCCCCTTTACTAAAGGGGAGAACCCGTTGTCGCGCTGTTTGGTTATTGTTTTGCAAGATCCCGTCAATATCCAGCAACCAGCATCCGGAAAGGAGGCTGCCATGCTCATGGTAGAAGTAAGCATGTTTCCGGTCGATAAAGGGGAAAGTTTAAGCGCGTATGTATCCAAAGTCTTGGGCATCATCGACAAAAGCGGTCTTGCGTACCGGATAAACCCCATGGGAACAGTGATTGAAGGCGAATGGGATGAGGTGATGGGAGTGATTAAAAAATGTCATACTGCTTTGGAAAAGGACTGCCGCCGGATCTCCACCTCGATCAAGATCGACTATCGAAAAGGAAAAAAACACCGGATGGAAGCCAAGATAGAATCACTAGAACAAAAGGTCGGAAAAGCGTTGAAAAAATAGCAACGGGGTATCAAAAAAATTTAATTCTGTCATTCCTCTGGACTTGATCCGGAATCCAGGGGAGAAACTGGATTCCCGCTTTTGCGGGAATGACGAACTCGCCGCAAGCGGCGGAGAATACAACCCGAAGGGATTTAAAAAATGGAATACGAAGCGATTATCGGTCTTGAAGTTCATGCGCAGTTACTGACCAAAAGTAAAATATTCTGCTCGTGCACGACCCAGTTTGGTGCTTCCCCCAACACCAATACCTGTCCGGTCTGCTTGGGCATGCCGGGAGTGTTACCGGTGCTCAACAAAAAGGTGGTGGAATGCGCCATCAAAACTGGGTTGGCGCTTAACTGTGAGATCGCGCCGTATTCCGTGTTTGCCCGGAAAAATTACTTTTATCCTGACCTCCCCAAAGGTTACCAGATATCCCAGTATGAACGTCCGCTGGCCAAAAACGGGTACCTTGATATTGAACGGGACGGAACAGTCAAAAGAATCGGCATTACCCGGGCGCACGTGGAAGAAGATGCCGGAAAACTGATGCACGAGATCGAAGGAACAGTCACCGGATATAGCTATGTTGATTTCAACCGCACCGGCGTTCCCCTCTTGGAGATTGTCAGTGAACCGGATCTGCGCTCCGGAGAAGAAGCGAGCGTCTACCTTCAGACCCTCCGGAGCATTTTACGCTTTCTTGAGGTCTGTGACGGCAACATGGAAGAAGGGAGCCTCCGGTGTGATGCCAATATATCGGTGCGGCCCAAAGGCCGAAAAGAATTCGGCACTAGGGCTGAACTCAAGAACATGAATTCCTTTAAATTCGTCCGCATGGCCTTGGACTATGAGATTGAACGGCAAATTGAGATACTTGAAGAAGGCAATACGGTGGTGCAGGAAACCCGACTCTTTGATTCCAAGCAGGGCATTACCATTTCGATGCGGGGAAAAGAGGAGGCCCATGACTACCGCTATTTCCCTGACCCTGATTTAGTGCCGATTGAGCCGGGCAAAGACTGGATCGAAGCAATCAAGGAGGCTCTTCCTGAGCTTCCTCAGCAAAAGGTGGAACGTTTTACCCGGGACTATGCTCTCCCTGAGTATGACAGCAGAATACTCTCAACCTCTAAAGCGCTGGCGGATTATTTTGAAGAATGCGTTAGAGTTTTTCCTCAACCGAAAGCGGTGAGCAACTGGATCATGAGCGAAGTATTGCGTTTATTGAAAAGGGACAATCGGGAGATCGAAGACTGCCCGGTTACCCCTCAACAGCTTGCCGCGATGTTCCACGTGATGGACAAAGGAACGATCAGCGGCAAGATTGCCAAGCAGGTGTTTGAGGAAATGTACGAGACCGGCTCTTCCGCTGAGGATATTGTGCGCAAGAAAGGCCTCACCCAGGTCTCGGATGGGGCGGAGATCGAGAACATCATCGCCAAAGTACTGGCGGCAAATCCCGATGGGGTGGAGAAATACCGAAGCGGCAACACGAAGGTCTTTGGCTTTTTTGTCGGCGAGGTGATGAAGGAAACCAAAGGCAAGGCGAATCCAAAAATGGTAAACCACATTCTTCAGGAGAAATTAAAGACATGACGATTCAACCGATAAAATGGAAAGATGATAAAGTATTACTCCTTGACCAGCGCGTCCTGCCCGAAAAGGAAGTCTATCTTCAATGCCGAACCTACCAGGAAGTAGCCCTTGCTATCAAAAGCATGGTGGTGCGCGGCGCTCCGGCGGTGGGGGTTTCCGCGGCCATGGGAATCGCCTTAGGCGTGCGGGCAATTCCGGAAAAAAATAAAAAGAAGTTTTTACCTCAGTTTGATAAAATATGCAACACCCTTGCTTCCACCCGTCCGACTGCGGTCAATCTCTTCTGGGCGATTGAAAGAATGAAGGAACTGGTATTTCAAAATCTCCGTTCTTCCCTGAAAGTTTTGAGCCTTCTGCTCAAAAAGGAAGCTCTGAAAATTCTCAAAGAAGACATCGAGAGCAACAAACGGATGGGAAAGTATGGAAGCAAACTCATTAAAAACGGAGCTGTCATCCTTACTCACTGCAATGCCGGCGCTTTGGCAACCGGAGGGTATGGAACCGCTCTGGGAGTGATCCGGGCAGCCAAGGCCCAGGGGAAAAAAGTTCAGGTTATCGCGGATGAGACACGGCCTTTCCTTCAAGGAGCGCGGTTGACTGCCTGGGAGCTTAAAAAAGACAGGATTCCGGTTACCGTGATTACTGACAACATGGCAGCTTTTATGATGCAACAAAAGCGAATTGATGCTATTATCGTGGGAGCTGACCGGATTGCGGCCAATGGTGATACGGCGAATAAAATCGGTACTTATTCGCTTGCCATTTTGGCGAAGGAACACAACATCCCCTTTTATGTGGCTGCCCCTCTTTCCACGATTGATTTTACCATTAAAACCGGCAAGGAGATTCCGATTGAGGAGCGAAATAAAGAAGAGGTAAGCCACATCCGGGGCAAGAGGGTGGTACCGCGGGGAGTTCCCATCTGGAACCCGGCGTTTGATGTTACCCCAAACCGGTTTATTTCAGCGATAATAACCGATCAAGGGGTGGTGAAAAAACCTTTTCAAAAAAATTTAAAAAAAATTGGTTTCAAAATAAAATCTAAAGAGAGGCAAAACCATGGACTCAAAAACAGATAAAATTTGGCTTGATGGTAAACTTGTTGATTGGGATAAAGCCCAGATTCACATCCTTACCCATACCCTCCATTATGGCTGGGGAGTGTTTGAGGGGATTCGCTGTTATCATTGCCATGATGGCTCTTCCGCTATTTTCCGGCTTAAAGAACACGTGGACCGTCTTTTTGATTCCGGCCATATTGTAGGCATTAAAATTCCTTTTACCCATGAAGAGATCTCTTCCGCGATTCTCGAAACCTTCCGGATTAATAAACTTAAAGAGGGATACATCCGCCCGATTGTCTTTGTTGGTGACGGCGAGATGGGCATATACGTCAAAAAGGTGGATGTGCGGGTAGCGATTGCTGTTTGGAGCTGGGGCGCGTACCTGGGAGATGAAGGCTTAGCAAAGGGGATTAGAGCTAAGGTGTCCTCTTTTACTCGTCTGCAGGTCAACAGCCAAATGACCAAAGCCAAAGTCTGCGGCAACTATGTTAATTCGATCTTAGCCAAAAGAGAAATTATGGCTGCCGGTTATGACGAAGCCATCCTCCTTGATACCGAGGGGTATGTGTCGGAAGCAAGCGGGGAAAATATCTTCATGGTGAAAAACGGGAAAATCAAAACCTCTCCGCTTACCTCTATCCTTCCGGGGATAACGAGGGATTCCGTCATTACCATTGCGAAAGACAAGGGGTACCCGATTATTGAAGAACGTTTCACCCGGGATGAACTCTACCTTGCGGATGAGGCTTTTTTCAGTGGCACGGCGGCGGAGATTACACCCATTCGGGAAGTTGATGACCGCCAAATCGGACCCGGACACCCGGGACCAATCACCAAGGATATCCAAGCGACCTTCTTTGATACGGTTAAAGGTAAGATAGATAAATACAAGGGGTGGCTGGTGCGCCTTTAATCTCCCCGCTATGAGCTTTAGTTTTTACCTAAAATCTTTATAAATTTATTTTCTTGACTATGCATATTATATATGTATAATAAAAATGACGATTGAATGGGATCCCGAAAAGGCAAAATCAAATTTTCAAAACCATAAAATTCGGTTTTCGGATGCGGAGTCGGTTTTATTTGACCCCTTAGCTTTAACCCGAGAAGACGAAGATGCTGACGGGGAACAGCGTTTTGTTTCTATTGGCACTGATGCCTTTAACCGTGTTTTAGTTGTGGTGTACACCTTTCGCGGGGATAAAATCCGAATCATTTCCGCAAGGCGGGCAACAAAAAAAGAGAGAAAATGCTATGAAGAAAGAATATGATTTTCGCAATGCAAAACGTGGTCAGGTTGTAATCCCAAAAGGAAAAACTCGTATTACGATCTATATTGATAATGATGTGCTCGAAAGATTTCGTTCTCGGGCGGATGACACCGGATACGGTTACCAAACAATGATAAATGAGGCTTTAAGACAATATCTTAACCAGCCTCACGAGTCCTCGCTTAATGAGAGCACACTGCGAAAAGTGGTTCGTGAAGAGTTAAAACGGGTTGCCCATCATTAATAAAATCTAATCCTCCTGTTATTCTTTCTGTTCCCGGTTCAAAAGGTCATGGGTTCCTATCCTCCGAAAGAGGACCGTATCTTCAGAGATCTGATAAGTAAACCGATAGTTCATCGTAACCGACCCCTCCCATCGGTTTTCGGTTCCTTTAATTTTTTTTACTCGTAAGGATGGATGGTGAATGTTATTTAAAAAAAGACGGAATTTTTTATCAAAGGCTTCTTGTACCTCTCTATGAAGGTCGGCATACTCTTTTTTAAACTGTTTACTGAAACGATACGTGGCTACTTTTTCAACCACTGCAATCCCTCTTCCGCTTTTTTAAATCCGGGAGAAAGTTCTCCCCGTTCAATCTCCTTATCCACCTCGCTCTCAACTTTTTGCCACTCTTGGGTCCAATACCACCCTTGGGAAGGATCAATGAGTTTTCGGGGCTTAAGGACAATTTGGTCCTTTGCTAACTCAACCTCAAGATAATCGCCATTTCCAATCTTTAAGGCCTCCATAATTTTCTTGGGGACTCGAATCTGACCCTGGGGGCTTATTTTCATTATGCTCGACATAAAAAATCTCCAACTTAGATTTTAAGCAGTTAAACAATTAAACTTTTAAACAATATTTAACTTACTATTCTGTCGGGCATTTGTCAAGATTTTAATAAAATTTTTGATATCCAACCTCGCAGATTTGAAAGCTAAGCCCGGATTTCCTCAACCAGTCTCAGATGCACCTTTTGGTCTGACCGCATGAGTTCCGTGTCAAAGGCAAAGGCATTCGCATTGGAAATTTCTATTTGCCGGTAGTCGTTTAATGGCCTTTCTTGATAGTAAAGAAGCACACAGCGAAGCACTGCCAGGTGGGTCACGGCAGCAACAATCGTTTCCTCGTTATGGCTGAGGCACCACTTTTTGAGTACCGAAAGGATCCTTTGTTGTACGGCCTCAAGCGGCTCCATCCCTTCCAATCGTAACTCCGTAGGAGTTTCATTCCATATCTTCCAGGCCTCCGGGAATTGGGCTATTACCTGGGTGTGCGACAACCCGTCTAAAGGACCAAGCAGAATCTCCCGAAGCTCTTTTTCAACAACCACCGGCACCTTTAATGTGCGTGTCAATATTTCTGCTGTCTCAACCGCGCGGGTTAACGGGCTGGCATATATCCGGCTAATGCCTTTTCCTTCTAAACGAGAGGCAAGGAGAGCAACCTGCCGTTCTCCGTTCTGATTCAGGGACTCTTCGCTTGTGCCCGCATAAATTTTTTGAACGTTTGATTCTATTTCCCCATGCCTGATCAAATATATCCGCACAACATTCTCCTTGTAATCTGAAGCAAAAAACTACTTTTCAATCGAACACAACTTCAAAAAATATCTATAATTTTGAAGAATTATTCCTATACAATAAGGATTAAATTGTCAAGGTTGTTTTTCAAAAAATGACCAGCAAACATATTAATAATATTTAAAAGTCCTGCCTTAAAAAAACTTTATAATCTTAAATCCTTCAGGAGCAGATTTTTTTCCTCTAAATTATGATTTCCGCTAATTTTTGATCCGTCTTTTTTGCCATCCTATCTCTATTTAATTCCAAAAATACAAAATTCTTACCGGTTAAAAACAAAAGGAAATATTGACTTTAAAGGAAAAACATCAGGGTCAGGTCTATAGGGGCTGTTGCCCAAAGCTCTTTGAAATTGTAATAGTTCAATGCGATATGGATTAGACGTCAGTATATACCGGGTTCATTATATTCGCTGGTAGAGCACAGTTAATTCGATGAATCAGGTTACTTATTGAAACAAAAGCTGCATTTGTTGCTTTTGTAAGCGTTTTCTTGACCGGGTTTAATGCCATCGCGAGGGTTCTCTTTGGCATAGCGCTATACTTCACCAAAACCTGGATGTTCTGGATAGCGCAGGTGAGATATTCTTGTATCCGCATTCGCCCAAGTCCTCGCCACCGGGCTCGGTCATAACCGTAGCGCTTGGCCCTGGCAAAGGAACGCTCCATCAAGTGTTGTCTGGTTCTTAAGTCCCGTTTGGACTTCGATGAACGGCTCGCCTCTCTCGGGCAACTCGTCTCCGGCATCGCCCATGAAATCAACAACCCCAATACCTTCATACGAGGGAACATCGGGATCATTTCCGAAGCGATGGAAACCATTCTTCCTATGTTGGACGACCATAAGAAAAAAAATACAGACTTCAAAATAGCTCGGTTACCCTACGAATATTTCAGAAAAACTATTCCGATACTTCTTTCCGATATTCAGAATGGGGCCGATAGAATTATGAACATCGTTTCCGACTTAAGAAAATTCGCCCGCCGCGACGAAGGACATCTGGACGAAGACGTTGATTTTAATCTCGTTATTAAAAGCAGCCTGCGGCTGGTGCACAATCAGGTTAAACGAACCGCGAACATTAACCTTGACTTAGCAGAAAAAATTCCTACGATTAAGGGCAATGTACAGAAACTGGAACAGGTGATGGTGAATATCATCATTAACGCTTCTCACGCTATTGAACAGAAAAATAATGGAGAAATGGGTAATATTTATATTAAAACTTTCCTTTATAATAACAACACCCTCCATGTGAATATAAAGGATGATGGAACCGGAATGACAAACGATGTGAAAAAAAGAATTTTTGATCCCTTCTTCACCACCAAGAAGGCCCGACAAGGAACGGGGTTGGGACTTTCTATTGCCTACGGCATTATTGAAGAACATGGGGGAACGATCAGTGTTGATACCTGGCCCGGTGAAGGAAGTGAATTTAAAATAGTATTGCCGTACCAGCGGTTGGAAAACGGCAACAAAAGCGCCCTCGCAATTACTCACGCGTGATATCATGACTTTTGAAATCAATTCTTTAATGAAAAAACAGGAATTAAACGGTGCATAAAATATTAATCATAGACGATGACCAGGCGATTCTCAATTATTTAGAAGTCCTTTTGATGCAAGCGGGTAAATTCGAGGTGCAATGCCTGAGCGAGAGCAAAAAGGCTTTCGAAACTATTTTAGAATTTCAGCCGGAGCTGATTTTACTTGACATGGATATGCCCGAAGTTACCGGATTAGATATTTTGCATTATCTATCAGAAAGAACAGAGGCGCCGGAAATTCTTATTCTCTCCGGAGTGGAAGACATTGAACTTGCCGTAAAGGCAATCAAGCTCGGAGCGTATGATTATCTGACCAAACCCCTTGACCGGGCTAAACTCCTTATCTCTATTGATCGAACCCTTGAGCGACGAACCCTCAAATTGAAAGTTGAGGAGCTGAGGAGCCATCTTGAAGGAGCAGAAGATGACGACCCATTTGTCAAAATTATTAACTGCTCTCCCCAAATGCAAAAAGTATTAAAATATATTGAAAAAATAGCACCGACCGACAATCCGGTGCTTATCTGGGGAGAATCCGGCACCGGTAAAGAGCTTATTGCCCGTGCGATCCATAAACTTTCAAAGCGCAAAGATAAACTCTTTGTTGCTATCAATGCCAGCGTTCTGGCGTCAGAGCTTTTTGCCTCTGAATTTTTCGGACATACCAAAGGAGCTTTTACCGGCGCGGTTTCGGATAAAACGGGTATTTTGGAAAAAGCGGATCACGGCACACTTTTTCTGGATGAAATCGGCGATCTTTCCCTGTCCGTTCAAGTAAAGTTGCTTCGCGTTTTACAGGAGGGTGAATTTTTCCCGGTCGGTTCTACCAAAAGCCGCCGTGCGGACGTAAGACTTATCACTGCCACCAACAAAGACCTGCAGGAAGAAATTCAGCAGGGAAATTTTCGCACCGACCTTTTTTACCGTCTCAATGTTTCCTCGGTTTTTGTTGAACCCCTTCGAAAAAGGGAAGGCGATATTGTTTTCCTGGCCCAATACTTTCTGAAAAAATATGCCACTACCCACAACAAAAAAATCAATACCATTTCAGAAGATGTTTTGACATTGCTCCAGCGATATCACTACCCCGGAAATGTCCGAGAGTTGGAAAATATCATTAATAGTGCAGTCCTTCTTGAAAACAGCAAAGAATTGACCAGAAGATCACTGCCCCAATATTTCTTGGAAGCAACGTTAAAGGCGAAATACTCTCTTGTTGATACCCAATGCAAATCTATGGTCCAGGTAGAAAAAGAGCACATCGAGCGTATCCTTAAACACACCGGTGGAAATCGCACCATGGCATCCAAAATCCTTGGCCTCTCCAGAGTGTCACTCATCGCAAAAATCAAGCAATATAAACTTAATATCTAATCGCTGATCTTACCACCACAAACTATTCCCAAATCAAGCGAATATAAAATAGCATGAAAAAAAATTCAGTTAGAATCCCCACCACGTCACGATGGGTATTAATTTTTTGTTTAGG
>LQYC01004500.1_pt1 | contig 13609 bp, 12 predicted proteins | sample 661771 | NCBI WGS metagenome assembly LQYC01 (sample SAMN03483023, study PRJNA281117) | bioreactor metagenome | isolation source: benzene-degrading methanogenic enrichment culture from a contaminated... | place: USA: oil refinery in Oklahoma | collected 2011-05
CCCCAATATATCCCTCTGAACGGTCAATAATAATCGGTTCGCGTTCTTGCGTGGTTAAAGCGGCATTAATGCCTGCAATAAGTCCTTGTCCCGCAGCCTCTTCATATCCCGTGGTACCGTTAATTTGGCCCGCAAGAAAAAGGTGGCGTATAAGCTTGGTTTCCAAGGTAGGCTTTAATTGTAAGGGATTAACATAATCATGTTCAATCGCATAACCCGGTCGTCTGATTTCAACCCTTTCCAGTCCCTCGATGCTTCGAAGCATTGCAATCTGAGTATCGTAAGGCAGGCTGGTTGCGACACCATTAGGATAGTATTCATTGGTGTGGATCCCATCAGGTTCTAAAAAGATCTGGTGTCGTTCCTTATCAGAGAAACGGACTATCTTATCTTCAATCGAAGGACAATATCTCACCCCAGTGCCCGCAATAATCCCTGTATAAAGAGGTGACCGATCAAATCCGGTCTGAATTATTCTGTGGGTTTTATGATTGGTATAGGTAATATAGCAAACTGCTTGGTTATTCAGTTGATTCATGGTTGAAAAGGAAAAAGGAATCGGGGTATCATCTCCCGCTTGAGGGGTAACTATTGAAAAATCAATGGTTTTTCCATCAAGACGCGGAGTGGTACCCGTTTTGAACCGTCCAATTTCAAAGCCCAGATCTCTAAGCTGCTGAGGAAGCGCAATCGAGGGAAAATCTCCCATCCGACCAGCCGGAAAGTTCACCAAACCGATATGAATAAGACCATTAAAGAATGTTCCGGGTGTTATTACCACCGCCTTCCCCACAAACCCTTCTTCAGTGTGAGTCTTTACCCCATAGACCGTGCTATTTTTTATGAGCAAATGGTCAACCATGGATTGCTTAAGGTCTAAGTTTGGTTGTCTTTCTAAAACCATTTTCATATAGAGTCGATAGTCTTGCCGGTCTATTTGGGCTCGGGAAGAACGGACTGCTGGACCTTTTTTAGTGTTTAAGCGGCGAAATTGAATGCCCGTGTGGTCAGCCGCTTTTCCCATTTCTCCGCCTAAGGCATCTATTTCTTTTACTATTTGTCCTTTCGCAAGACCGCCGATAGCAGGATTACACGACATGAGGCCAACATTGTCTATATTCATGGTGATCAGCAGAGTGGAACAGCCTATCCGGGCAGAAGCTAACGCAGCTTCACACCCAGCATGCCCCCCGCCAATAACAATAACATCATATTCTTTTGGATAAAAAATCATCCCGTCTCACCTATGACAATGTTTTTTAATTGGCTTGATTAATTTTTAAATTTCAATATATTCAATAATATCAAAGAAATTAAAAAAAAACAACGTTAAATTACTATTGACAATTTAATAAATAACAACTAAAATATTTTGTTTAAATAAATCAAAGCAATCTACTCTATTTTACTCTGTTTTTCCAAGCATCCACTTCCCTTCTTAATTTTCTCAAAAAGTATAAAAAACCAAAAACAAGGGGAGTGGTAATTATTAATAATTATTTTCACCAACTAACCCCAAAGATGACAAAGCGAGACTATTATGAAGTTCTGGGGGTACCGAGGGACGCAGGCGAAGCGGATATAAAAAAAGCTTACCGGCAATTGGCCCTCCAGTACCATCCGGACCGAAATCCAGGCGACAAAGAAGCAGAGGAAAAATTTAAAGAAGCTGCTGAGGCTTACGAGGTTCTTCGTGATTCAGAAAAAAGATCCCTCTATGACCGCTTTGGCCATGAAGGCTTGCGGGGGACCGGTTTTACCGGCTTTACCGGCTTTGAAGATATTTTTTCCAGTTTTGGATCTATTTTTGAAGAATTCTTTGGCTTTGGCACCAGGACGCGAAGCCGTACCGCTCCTCACGCAGGCGCTGATTTACGTTATGACATGAGGATTTCTTTTTTAGAAGCGGCTTTTGGCGTAGAAAAAGAAGTCGAAATAGAAAAAAGGCAAATTTGTGATTCCTGTAAAGGAACGGGGTCTGCTCCCGGCACTCGGCCGGAAACATGCCCTACGTGTAGAGGTCGAGGGCAGGTTATGCATTCCCAAGGATTTTTCAGCATCAGCACCACCTGCCCCCAATGTCACGGAGAAGCGACCATTATTAAAAATCCTTGTTCTCATTGTCGGGGCGCAGGCAAGATAAGAAAAAATAAAAAGGTACTGGTTAAAGTCCCTGCGGGAGTTGAAACCGGAACTAGGCTTCGATTGTCCGGCGAAGGGGAAGATGGTATTCGTGGTGGTTCTTCCGGAGACCTTTATGTGGTTATTTTTGTCCAGGAACATGATTTTTTTGAACGCAAGGGCTATGATATCTCTTGTCAGATACCCATCTCTTTTCCCCAAGCCGCGCTTGGAGCAGAGATTGAAGTGCCGACATTAGAAGGATCAACCAAAATTTCTCTTCCCCAGGGCACTCAATCAGGAGAAGTTTTTAGGTTGAAAGATTTGGGAATACCCTTTGTGCGGGGGGGAGGACGAGGGGATCAGTATGTTCAGATCATTGTTAAAACTCCGGCCAACTTATCTGAACAACAAGAAGGGTTGTTACGCGAGTTTGCAAAAATAAGCGGAGAGAAAGTTTCTCCGGAAAAGAAAAAATTTTGGAAACTAACAAATAAGAAGAAATAAAAAACAGGAATAACATCTTTATAAAAAGATATTCGTTTTTCTTCTTGGGGATTTCTGCCCACGTAAAATCTCCTGACCTACTGGAAGTCTTCAGGTAAGCCACGTAAAATTTTTCATTTCTCGTCAAAATGATTAAATACGGTTTTCGGTAAGGCCATCCAAGGATGGATACTGTTTTTTAAAGCAGATTATTCCTATGAAGAAAACTCTGTTGATATTAAGGAGTGATGTATGCGGTATTTATTTCTGATAATCCTTTTGATTACTACTTTTGCTTGTTCCAATCACGAGAGTAAAGTTTCCTTGTCCAATCCTGAGGAACCCACCCGGGAAAAATTGCGCGACGCTATGCGCTTTCACGGCATCTTGATTGCGAAACAAGATGAAAACCACGAATGGTATTTTATGCGCGAGGGAAAGCGTTGTCCACTCTTTGCTTATTTAAAAAAACAGCGCAATAAACAAAGCAACGCATCTGAAAATAACTCTTAACCTTTTCCGGATTTCGCTCTCACTGAGAAAAGTTTTAGAATTCACATGATCGGTCAAAATGAAGGGGGGCAAAACTTTTTTGTATCGGAACGATCACAGAGGGAAGGTTGTTTTTAGTGGCTTTCCAGTTCAAAGATGTGATCTAATACTTGAACGCTTACTTTTTCTCCAGCCTTAATCTCCTTCTTATCTTCAGTTACCACCATTAATCCATTGGCCTGAATCATGGATTTAAGAATACCTGAGCCTTGATCACCAGTGGTGGTAGCGCAGAGGACTCCCTCTCGAAAGCCTAAACGAACCCTGATAAAAAAACGGAGGTCCTTTTTCGTTTTGACATCATCAACCAAAACTGCTTCAATCTGAGGTCGGAACAGGTGCGTATGCCCCATTTTTTTAAGCAGCGCGGGCCGAACAAACTGTTCAAAACAAACCATGCAAGAAACCGGGTTGCCGGGCAATCCAAAAATTAGTTTATCAGCAACAAGACCGAACGCTGTGGGTTTTCCGGGTCTCATCGCTACGTTCCAGAATTTTAATTCGCCACCCATCTCCTCCAAAACATCTTTGACAAAATCATATTCTCCGACGGAAACGCCGCCGGTGGTAAGCATAACATCAGCAGAAAGCCCCTGCGTGATTTTTGCCAAAATCTCCCTTTTATCATCCCTTGCAATCCCCAACATGAGGGGCACAGCTCCGCATTCTTTAACCTGGGCAGCGAGAGAATAGGTATTGCTGTTTATAATTTTCGACGAGTCTCCCTCTTCATCTATATCGATTACCTCATCTCCGGTAGAGAGAATCGCTACCGTGGGCACCTGATAGACCGCAATAAAACTTTTCGCAAAAGAAGCAAGCATACCAACATGAGGCGGCCGGATAACCGTTCTCGCTTGAATAACCTTGTCCCCTCGCATGACATTCTCGCCTGCGAGTCTGATATTTTCCCCTTTGTTCGGAGGTGCCAAAATGTGAACGTTCTCTCCTGAAAACGAGGTATCCTCCTTTCTCACTACCGTATCCGCTCCTTGGGGGATCGGAGCACCTGTCATAATATGGGTAGCTTGCATAGGTCCAACCTGATTTTTGGGTAAAAACCCGGCCGGGAGCTCCTCAATGACTTTTAATTTTGCTGGTTTATCAAAAGAAGCATTTTTTATATCTTCAAACCGTACCGCATACCCATCCATCGCTGAGTTGTCCCATGGGGGGATGTTAAACGGGGCAATAATTTCTTCCCCGATCACTCTTCCGAGAGACGTGAGCAGATCAACCTTCTCAAGGCCCATAGGGTGGGTATGACTCAAAACAATAGTTCGGGCTTCATCAACGCTGATCATGGCTACACCAAGCTTCCTTAATACTGGCGATAAACTTATTTACGGAATTCTTAGTATCTTCTTTTTTTCTTTCCCTTAAACTTTTCTTCCCACCATATTACCACGGGACTGGCAATATAAAGCGTAGAATACGTTCCGGAAATACATCCCACCAACATGGCAAAAGCAAAATTATGGATAACCCCGCCGCCAAATAAAAGCAATGCTATAACAGCCAATAAAACTGTTCCGGTTGTGATAATGGTGCGGCTGAGGGTTTCATTGATGCTCTGGTTAATGACCTCCGGTAACGAAGCACTCGGGGCTTTACGGCGATTCTCTCGAACCCGATCATAAATCACAATCGTATCATTAATCGAAAAACCAACAATGGTCAGTAACGCAGCAACGATGGTAAGGTCTATCTCCCGATTAGTAAGTGAAAAGGCCCCCACTGTTACCAGTACATCATGTGCCAGGGCAACGATTCCACCCAGGCCAAAGCTAAAATGTTTAAAGCGAAAAGCCACATAAATAAGCATCATCCCCCAGGAAATGATCACCGCCCAGAGTCCTTTTTTTCGAAGGTCTTTACCCACTTTGGGGCCTACGGTCTCAACTTTTCGAATCTCAAAGCGACCTTCTCCAAATTTTTTTGATAACGCTTGACGGAGTGACGCCTGAATATTTTCAATATCAAGGTTTTCTTTGCCTGATTGAATCTGGAACTCATGCTGACCTTTTTCAATAAACTCTTGTACAATACAATTAGATAAATTTAGGGTTTGAATTCCGCTCTTGATTTCGGCAGCAGTTACCGGTTGAGAAAATTTTACCCTGACTGAGATACCCCCGGAAAAGTCAACCCCGTAGCGGGGGCCCTTATGAATGATTAAGGAGATGATAGTGATCAGGATTAAAATACTTGAAAAAGCAAGGGCGTAATTCTTTTTCCCGATAAAATCAATATTAGTTTTAATCCGAAAAAATTCCATAGTAAATATCCTTTCCCTTTTTAAATGCTTACGCTCTTAACCTTTTTGACTAACACAAAATAATCAAACACCACCCGGGTTACGAATATAGCCGTAAAGAAACTCGCCATAATTCCAACACACAAAGTCACGGCAAATCCTTTTACCGGACCCGTGCCAAATTGAAAAAGAATGGCAGCGGCAAGCACGGTGGTAAGGTTCGAATCGAAAATAGCAGAAAAAGCTTTCGTGTAACCCGCATCTACCGCAGCCCAGATGGTTTTACCAGCGCGCAACTCCTCCCGGATACGTTCAAAAATAAGGACATTAGCGTCCACCGCCATACCGAGGGTGAGCACAATTCCCGCGATACCAGGAAGAGTGAGAGCTGCCTCAAAAGCTGCTAATACTGCAAAAATCATAACCATGTTGAGGATAAGAGCAATATTAGCAATCAATCCGGATAATTTATAATAAATAAACATAAATAATAATACGAGGAGACTTCCGATAACGGTAGCACGAATCCCTTGGTCAATAGAGTCCTTTCCGAGAGAAGGCCCCACGGTTCGTTCTTCTAAAATTTTAATTGGCGCCGGCAGAGATCCTGCTCGTAATACGATCGCCAGGTCTTTGGCCTCCTCTAAGGAAAAGCTTCCCTCAATCTGCGCCCGACCTCCGCCGATTGGCTCCCTAATAACAGGAGCTGATCTAACCGCATTATCGAGAACAATGGCAAGCCTTTTTCCCACGTTGTTTGTGGTCACTGTTTTAAAAATCTTTGCCCCTTTGGCATTAAACTTAATGGAAACATAGGGTCGATTATACTGGGCGCTATCAATTTGGGGTTGGGCGTCAACCAGCATATCTCCGGTCAACAGAGTTCTTTTTTTTAACAGTAACGGTACGTGGTTCGTTACTATTCCGGTTTCTTTATCCACTGTTTCTTCATAAAGGATTTCATTTTCCGGAGGAACTCTTCCTTCGAGCGCTTTCTGCACACTGTCTTCATCATTGACCAGCTTGAATTCTAACATCGCCGTCTGTTTGAGTAACTTTTTTGCTCGTTCCGGATCACTAAGACCGGGCAATTGAATGAGAATCCGGTCCTCCCCCTGGCGCTGAATATTTGGTTCGGTCACCCCAAACTGGTCAATCCGGTTTCGGATAGTCTCGAGAGCTTGTTTTACTGCCGAGTCCTTGGCCGTGCGGATTTCATTTTTATCCAACGCGAAAATCGGCCGATAAAAGCTCTCGCCCGTTTCAGGTTTCAGGCTGGAGAGCGCGGGGAAGTTTTTTTTCATGACCTCTGCAAATTTTTCATTGTTAGATTGATCCAGCAATTCGACGGCAATGGTTTGATCCTTACGGAGGGTTATTTCTATAAAAGGTATCTTTTCTTCATCGAGCACCTCTTCCAGCGTCTGGACATACTGATTGAGAGTATTTTCGATCGCTTTATCAGTCTGAACTTCAGTAATGAGGTGCATTCCTCCTTGGAGGTCTAATCCCAGACGAATTTTATCTACATTATCCTTCCACCATGGAGGGAGACTATCGGTAATCGAAGGAATTAAATAAAACATGCCAGCTACAATAGCGAGTATAACTAAACCAGCTCGCCACGTTAAATTCCTCACCATCTTTTCATCTCCTTGTTTATGTTAAACTGCCTCATTCTGATTTTATTTCACTGTGTCCCAAAACCTGATCACGAGAAACTTTTATCTTTACATTGGGGGCAATTTCCAAAGTAACAATATTATCTGTAAGACCGGTAATTTTTCCATGGATGCCACTACTGGTTACCACGTTTTTCCCCTTTTCCAGTTCTTTTAAAAAATCCCGGTGCTTTTTGATTTTCCTTTGTTGAGGAAGAATCAGGAGAAAATAAAAAATTACGAAGATAAGGATTAAAGGGAGAAATTGCATTAATCCAGCCTGCTGTCCTCCACCGCTATTCCCTCCAGTGCCTAAAGCATAAGCAATACCAAACATTACTGTACCTCCAATTGTTAAAAAGTTAATCAGTTATTACTCAATATTTTTTTGTTCTAAGAAACCTCTTGGTCAGGAAACCACCGGGGAGCAAAATCCTACTGCATAAAATAAAAAGAACGTGTTGTCCCCTGGTTTACCATGACCGTTTTTTGTTTTTCGTAAAAATCGCAACTAAGTTCTTCCACACGATCCGCACGGATAGCATCGCGGATATCTTTCATAAGATTGAGATAATAATATAAGTTATGAATAGTATTCAACCGAGCAGAAAGTATTTCCTTGGCCATAAACAGGTGGCGCAAATAGGCCCGGGAATAGTATTTACAGGTATAACATCCGCACTGAGGATCAATTGGTTTCGGATCATCAGCATATTCCGCGTTTTTAATCACCAGGTTCCCGAAACTGGTAAAAAGCATCCCATTGCGGGCATGTCGTGTCGGCATGACACAATCAAACATATCAATCCCCTTTTTCGCGCACTCCAAGAGATCCTGCGGAGTTCCTACCCCCATAAGGTAACGAGGCTTGTCGTGGGGAATTAAAGGCACCGTGGTATCTAAAATTTCATGCAGCGTATCTTTCGTCTCTCCTACCCCTAAACCACCTACGGCGTATCCTGGAAAATCAAAACCCACGATTTCTCGGGTGCTTTGCTTTCTTAAATCCGGATACATCCCTCCCTGGATAATTCCAAACAGGGCCTGATCTTTTCTCGTATGCGCCTTTTTACTCCGTTCTGCCCATCGAGTAGTAAGTGATAATGAACCTTGCGTATAATCGAAACTTGAAGGATAGGGCGTGCATTCATCCAAACACATAATAATATCTGCTCCCAATGCCTCCTGAACCTCGACCGCTTTTTCCGGGGTAAGTAAATGCGAAGAACCATCCAAATGCGACCGAAAAAATACTCCCTCTTCTTTTATCTTTCTTAAGGTGCTGATGCTATAAATTTGAAAACCTCCGCTATCGGTCAGAAGGGGGTGCTTCCAATGGATAAAGGAATGCAATCCTCCTAAACGGGCAATCACCTCATGCCCCGGCCGAAGATAGAGATGGTACGTATTGCAGAGAATGATCTCGGCGTTTAGATCTTCTATGTCCTCTGGGGTAAGCGACTTCACTGTTCCCTGAGTTCCTACCGGCATGAAAGCCGGAGTATTCACCTCACCATGAGACGTGAGTATTTTCCCCAGCCGGGCTGAAGAGTTACTATCTTCTTTAATAACCGTAAACGAAAAACTCATATAATGTTCCAACAGAAGACAGGAGTCAGGAGCCAGAAGCCTGAAGTCAGAAGTATAAAAATTACTTCTGAATTCTGTCTCCTGTCTTCTTAGAGGATCAACATCGCATCCCCATAACTATAAAATCGATACTTTTTTGTAATCGCCTCGTGATAAGCTCTAAAAATCATTTCCGTGCCCGCAAAAGCCGAAACCATCATCAACAAGGTAGACCGGGGCAGATGGAAATTGGTAATCATTCCCTTAACAGCCTGAAACTCATACCCCGGATAAATAAAAAGGTCAGTAAAACCGCTCAAGGTGTTTTTTTTACTTATCCAGGTTTCGAGGACTCGCGCTGACGTGGTACCACACGCGATAATCCTTTGCCCGTGTTCGATAGCCTGCGTAATCTTTGCCGCAGTCTCAGGGCTTATTTCATAATATTCGCTATGCATCCGATGGGCTTCAACCTTATCTGCCCGGACGGGTTGAAAAGTACCTACCCCCACATGAAGCGTGAGTGACACGACCTCAATCCCTCTTTTCTTTATTCGGTTTATAACCCTCTCGGTAAAATGCAGGCCAGCTGTCGGAGCAGCGGCTGAGCCACGATACCGGGCAAAAATTGTTTGATAGCAAGCCCGGTCAAAAGTTTCCTGATTGCCATCTTCTCTTTTAATATAAGGAGGAAGCGGTGTTTTTCCAATCCGTTCTAAAATTTCCTCCAGATCACCGGCGTAGATTAACTCAATATCCCAAAGCCCTTCCTTTTTTTGCTTAACCACCTGCGCTTTAAGCTCTGGCCCAAAGGAAAGGGTTGATCCGATCTGCGGATTTTTTGAACAATCAATGAGCGCTTCCCAAATAATTTTTTCTTTAGGGTATTCCAGGGAATTTAAGGGCTGGAGAAGCAAAACCTCCACTTTACCCCCTGTTTCCTTATAGCCAAAAATCCTTGCCGGCCGCACCTTAGTGTCGTTTACAACGACAATATCTCCAGAATTTAAGTAATTATCAATTTTCGCAAAAATGGTGTGTTCAATTTTCTCTTCCTCGCGGCAAACAACCATGAGCCGGGATTCATCCCGCTCTGGAGCGGGAACCTGAGCTACTAATTCTGGAGGCAAGTGATAATCAAATTCTTTAACCAGCATAAGAATATTTATAGTAAAAGTTTTTAATTCTTAACAAATTAAGGTATTAATTTCAAGGAGAAAAAATCAGGGAAAGACAAAAATAAGATCAAATACTTAAAAACTTCGTTCTGAGCCTATATTGTTGGGGGGTTATTTTAAGAAATAATGAGCGAAACGCGAAATGATGAGGCCTATTTCTTAGGTTTTGTGGTTCCTTCCCAGATAAATCTCCCGCTTTTTCCTCCAGATTTTTTCTTCAGGTGGATATCGGAAATAGTCATACCTCGGTCAACTGCTTTGCACATATCATAAATCGTGAGAGCAGCTACTGCAACCGCGGTAAAAGCCTCCATTTCCACTCCGGTTTTTCCCTTGATCTTAACCGTGGCTCTAATATCAATCCGGCTTTTTTCCCCCACCGGGGAAAAGTTAACATGAACACTGGTAATTGCAAGAGGATGGCACAGAGGGATTATGTCAGGAGTCCGTTTCGCCCCCATAATTCCAGCAATCCGGGCCGCTCCTAACACATCTCCTTTGCTGATCTTCTTATCCATGATAAGGCGGAAAGTTTCGGGTTTCATAAATATAGAGCCACATGCAGTCGCTTCCCGCAAGGTCTCATCCTTTTTACTCACATCCACCATTATTGCCTTCCCGTGTTCATCAAAATGGGTTAATTTACTCATAGTACCTCAAATAGCTTTGCAATTACTGTCAAAAAAAAATTTTCTGAGATTGCTGAAAACCTCCATTTTTGTCACCCTGAGCTCGTTTCAGGGTCTCACAACTCATTGATTTTATTATCTGCCGCCGTAGGCAGGGATGCTGCAACAAGTTCAGCATGATTTTTTTGCCCTAAGCCAAAATTTTTTTAAACAATTTCTTCCTTAACCCCTAACCACTGATCACTCAATCACTAACCCCTACCCTCCGATCACACTCATTGTCCGCTGGCACTTCTTGAAATGCGCTTCATGAATCTGATGTTGCTCGGGTTTTTTCTCGAGAGCATGGAGAAGCTTTTCGCGTAATTTTTCGCCATCGCAGCCATTCCTTAAGAAAGGTTTAAGGTCTATCTCATCATCATGAAAAAGACAGGTACGCAAGTGTCCGTCTGAGGTTAAACGAATCCGGTTGCACAGGTGACAAAAATGGCTGCTTATCGGATTTATGAAACCAATTTCTCCGAGCGAGTTTTTAAATTGATACCGAACTGCCGGGCCATCATTTTTTTCATCAGGCAAGGGAATTAATGTTCCCAGCTCTTGAATTTGTTCCTTAATTTGAGAGTTAGGATACACCAGCTCAGGGTTCCACCGGCTCTCCCCAGCCGGCATATATTCAATAAATCTGATGACCAACGGAAACTCGAGGGTAAGGCGGGCAAAATCGAAAACTTCCTTTTCATTTGTCCCGTTAATGATAACCACATTCAGTTTTACCGGAGAGAATCCCTCTGTTATGGATTCCTGTATCCCTGCCCAAACATCATGAAATTTATCTCTTCGGGTAATGCGAAAAAAGGTTTCCGGGTCGAGCGTGTCCAGGCTGATATTGATCCTCTTTAAGCCAGCAACTTTTAAAGGACGGGCAAGGTCCTTAAGCAAAACCCCGTTGGTGGTCATACTCAGATCTCTAATGCCGGGTATTGCGGAAAGCTCGGTGATAAAATTAACAATACCTTTTCTCACCAATGGTTCTCCACCGGTGATTCGAACCTTGTTAATTCCTTCTTGAGCGTAGACCCTTACCAAACGAAGAATTTCTTCATATCGCAGAATATCCTCATGATCAATAAGCGGTATCCCCTCTTCCGGCATACAGTATTGACATCGGAGGTTGCACCGGTCAGTAACCGAAATTCTTAAATAATTAATGGTGCGTTGATATCGGTCTTTAAGAATTTTCATAAGCAAAAATAAAAAAAGCCGCCTTCCTTGCTGGGAACCGGCTTATTAATTTTTCTCCTTTCCAAGCACGGGAGGCAACGCCGTTTCCAGCGATACCCTAACGGCCTTTTACCCTGAGTAAGCCCCGTTAGAAGAATTTCAAACGGAGCCTTTACCCCATGCTTCTTTACCCTATAGGGTGGTTGATATTTAACAGGGCAAGCAGAGCATTTCTAACGGGGTAAAAACTTTTAGGTACAAAGGCTCGGAGGCATAATAATAATGTATCTTTTTCATAATCAAAGTCAAGAAAATAAAACTTTAGGAAAAATCCAGCCTTCCGGAAAAAGTATTTATTTTCAGGTACATTCAAATTAATGATGCTCCTTAATCAGATCTTTTTAAGTAACGTGATTGATTCCAGATGAAAGGTTTGGGGAAACATGTCAAACGGTTGAGTCATTTCTACTCCATAAGAGCCATATTTTTTAAGAAATTGAACGTCGCGGACAAGGGTAGCCGGCTCGCAAGAAATATATATAATATTTTTTGAGTTTAACTGGATAATTTCTTTTAAAATTTCTTTTGCTCCTTTCCGAGGGGGGTCCATTATTATCAGATCAAAGGATTCTTTTCTCAAGGATTTTATTCCATCTTTTACTGAGCCGGTTATCCATTGAATGTTTTTCCGAACATGCCGTAAGGCATTGGCTTTCGCGTTTTCCACCGCATAAGGGTTACTTTCTATTGCTAAAACATTTTGAGTCACGAAACTCACCGGGATGGTGAAATTTCCCATGCCCGCGTAAAGTTCTAATACTTGTTGAACTCCCAGGTGTTGGATCCAGCCTAAAACAATGGACATTATTATCCGGTTAACCTCAGGGTTTACCTGACGAAACACCTCAGGCCAAGCCTCAAGAACAAGATATCCCTCCCCATCTTTAAACGGCAGGGAATATAAAACCCCGGAAGGCGCTCCCGCTTCTTTCCACAAAATAACCGGCTTTCTTTCTTTCCGAGCAACTAAGTAAAGCCCCTTAACCAGAGGAATCTCTTGAACTATTTTCTCTAACGTCTTCTCCACATTATCGGGAAGTCTTGTCGCGCTAAAAAAAGTGATCAGGTTTTTATCACCAGGAAAATCACAGGAAATAGCCACATCAGTCACCTGGTTAGCGTCGGCTCTTTTTAGCATTCCGCTTATCTCTGCCAAAATTGACTGGATCAGAGGATGAAGCACAAGACATTGATTTACGGGGACTACTTTATTGTCTCTGGGGGTCATAAACCCGACTAAAGGTTTTTCGCGCCAGTCAACGTGCAACTGACTATGAGAGCGATAGTCAAATTCATTCGAGGAAAATAAAAGTTCTTTTACTCTTTGTTCGTCAACTTTCACGTGATGTGTAAGCATTTCCCGAAAAATTTCTTCTTTTAACGTCCTTTGAAAAAATATCGGAAGGTGTTGCAGCTGACACCCGCCACAAGCGCCAAAAAAAGGACACGGAGGTTCCCGGCGCAACAAAGAGGGTTTGATTAATTTAATGATTTCCGCCTCATCGTAATCCCGGTGAGCACGGGTAATGTTGACTTCCGCTTGATCTCCCGGGGCGGCAAAGGGAACCAAAACCACCTTTCCTCCCCTGCGGGCAATCCCCATACCTCGGTGTCCCATTTTTTGTATATCCACGACAAAATTCATTTATTCCTTTTACGCAACTATTGTTACAGTACGGTTGATTTTTGGCTCAGTTAACGGCATAATACTACTTTAATTGAGTGAAAAAATATTGCCAATCCCCCCTTGGCCCAGACCTGGCTTTCTGAAGTGCGAGGGTTGGCTGGTCAAATGGGCAACTTTGTTAGGTTGCGATATAATGCCAGCCAAGTCGCGCCAGGGCAGGCTCTGACTCCCCTTTACTAAAGGGG
>LQYC01000313.1_pt1 | contig 13599 bp, 12 predicted proteins | sample 661771 | NCBI WGS metagenome assembly LQYC01 (sample SAMN03483023, study PRJNA281117) | bioreactor metagenome | isolation source: benzene-degrading methanogenic enrichment culture from a contaminated... | place: USA: oil refinery in Oklahoma | collected 2011-05
ACCAGGTCGAATAGTAAGCGGAATTCCTTTCATAAGTTTTTCGGGAATCTTCTTTTTCACTTTTTGCATGAATGGCCTCCAAAAAATAAAAATTGTCTATTCCCAGTAACTATAGGCCATTCCACTGCTTTTATCAACCTAAATCAGCGCTTATCGCTGGATTAAGGTCTAATCTAATACAAGCAATCATTAGAAACGCAGAATGGATGTTGATACTTTGTTGATCCCCATCTACTCTTAGACATCCGTTACGGCATTGGGAATTTCATCAGTATCGAAAGCAAATCCTAACAGATAAAATCCTGAAACCAATTCTCGCAATTTAATTGACATGATCAATAGTAATAAAAATATACCCGATGACCGCGAAGGTGAAAGATGACTAGCCGCACGTCCCGCGCTATTAGTGGAACGCTGACAAGCTTTGTTGAATTTGGCCTTCGCATTGGATTGCAGGCCGCACTGGCACCCCTTGTCTTGCGTGTGGCGGGCCAGGAAACTTTAGGAGCCTATGGCGCCTTAATGCAGGTGGTCGGGTATTTAGCGCTGGTTGATCTTGGTTTTGGAGTAGCGCTTAGCCGCTATATGGCTCAGGCTTTCGGATACGATGATCAGAAAAAAAGATTTAGTGCAATATTTACTACAGGTAGAACTTTTTACCTGGCAAGTAACTGCGTAGTCGCACTCTTCGCATTTATTCTAAGCATTTATGTGGGAAACTTATTTTCTCTGAGCGGGCCTGTCGAAACGCAGGCGAGAATTGGCTTGTGGATTCTTGCCGCATGGAGTGTTCTCCGAACTCCACTGGCTGTGTACGGAGGCGCCCTGATAGCGACGCAGAATCTTGCTGCAGCTAATATAATCAGCGTGGTTGGAAATGCGCTGCGCTTAATAATTTCACTTGGCATGGTTTTATTAGGTTTTGATTTAGTTGGCTTGATGTTAGCAGACGTTTTTGCAGAAGCCGTTACTTTTTCGCTTCAGCGGTGGCAATATAGAAAAACATATCCAGGCGAGAGGTTTGGATGGAGTATACCAGACTGGCAGCTTTTTCGTGAAATGTTAGGTTTTGGGATTGGATACCTGTTGGTTACAATCGGCGTTCGATTGACTTTCAACACGGATAATCTTGTGGTTGGCTATTTGTATGGCGGAGTTGCCACCTCGATTTATTATACTACTCAGATGCCGACATTTTTGTTAATCGCATTAATATGGAAAATTACAGATAATGCGACTCCTGCTTTCAATGAACTTTATGCCAGAAAGGACATGGAAAGGCTCCGGAATGCCTATTATAAGCTGATAAAATACGGACTTATCCTCTCACTTGGGTTGGGATTAGGACTTTTAGTCCTCAATCGAACTCTAATCACCTTGTGGGTTGGGGAGAGTCAATACGCCGGGGATCTGATGACCATATCGCTTGCTTTATTTTCAGTTGGCGCAGTTATTAGTCATGTGAATGGCACGGTATTGGTTGCCTACGGTGCTGTACGATTGCTGTCTATTATAAGTATTGCGGGGGGCGTATGCAACTTGGTTCTATCTCTATTGCTGGGCAAAACCTTGGGGCTACAGGGTGTTATGGTTGCAAGTGCTGTGGTCGAAACAGTTGTTGTAGGAGTTTTATGGGTTTATAGTTTGTCGTTGCTGAAGATAAATGTCTTTAGTCTATGGCGGAAGGCGGTAGCTCCTGCGTTATTAGCAAACCTTTTTTTGATACCTGTGGTCCCTTTTATTTATTTGTATCATCAAACTGTATCGTGGCTCATGCTGATGGTTTGGTCTTTTGTTTTTATGGCCATTTGGGCTATTGGAACCTTCACGGCAGGATTAGATAGAGAAGAGCTTGCCCATATACGAAGTTATTGTGGAAAGATCATCATAACCAATAGATAGATTTTCCAAACAGGAAAAATGTATGCTAACTATAGCAATTCCAACATTCAATCGCGCTGAGAAAGTAAAAAGGCTGCTCAGTGTAATCAAAGATGAAATCTTTTCTTCTCGGTTGCAGGATCAGGTTGCTGTTATTGTAAGTAACAACGCTTCAACAGATGAAACCCATTCGGCGGTCTCGGGATTTCTTAATTGTGGTTTAAATCTGAAGTACTACAGACAATTAGAAAATCTTGGATTTGATGGAAATCTACGCTTCTTATACAGACAAGCCAAGACGCGGTATGTCTGGTTTATGGCTGATGATGATCTTCCGCTTAAAGGTGCTATCGCCAAGATTGCTAAAACACTTGAGATGTGTGATCCTGATGTGCTCCTGTTTTCTTTTATTCAACCTCCGGGTTCCACAGCCAAGACATTTGATTTCCCGGAAACAGTTCATTTGGTTACGGAGACTGTCCCAGCTATTGAGTGTGTGCTTCACTGTCGTAAAGTTAGTATATATGTTCTTCGCAAATGTTTTTTTACCGATCGCCAGTGGTGCACCCTTGATGAAAACCTTGGAGATGGTTGGTATTTCATCTCGCTCGCATTTTCAGTGCTGGAAGCTTCGTCTAATTTGAAACTTGCTGCCATTTCCGAACCACTGGCTACATGTGATGAAGGCTTTGTGAGACTTCCATGGACACCGGAGGCATTCCTATGCATGGACAAAATGGTGAGCCACCCTTTCGCCTTAGTCCATATTCCAGACCTGCCGAAACTTTATTGTAAAAGAGGCTACTACAACGCTATTCAGTTTGCATTTGCCGCAAAAGTCGGGGCACTCTTGCCGGAATCACCAGAGGAATACGATACGTTTATTAAACGCTTGGAATGGCGTATCCCTGTTTTACTCAAGGCCCCACGATTTTTTCTCCAGTTGATTGCTTTAAAGTTTCAAATTACATGGTTATGGCCAAAAATTAAGTATATTGTAAAGAAGGTAAGGAATTGATGAACAGCTGGTTTCTATATTTTCATGTCGGCAAATCAGAGATTACTTTAGGAAACAGCTATACTGAGTAAAGGTGATTTGAACGTGAGGCTCTGATTATAAGTTATGATAACAATTGACAAAACAGACTGTCCTCTTTGTGACAATTCAAAATATAAAATTCTTTTCCGCGACCATAACCGCCGTGACAATATCGACTGTTTCGGTACTTACGTTCAGTGTCGTGAATGTTCTTTGGTCTATCTGCGGGAACGACCACCGTGGGAGGAGATTGTGAAATTTTACTCATCTCTGGACGAGGAACAAACCGCAAATGCAGGGCAGTCAGATGCGAAAGAGTTAATGCGACAGGCTGAAAAACCTGTCCCGATGTGGAAGCGGATTTTACGCAAAGTGCGCTTTCGTCCTCACTCATGGCCGCTTGAGTCTGTGCCGCAGGGGAGCAAAAGAGTTTTAGACCTTGGGTGCGGGAACGGGGCTAAGCTTTTTGAATTTGCCGAACGCGGTTATGAGATCTGGGGTGTGGATGTGGGATCTGATGCCATCCACCTTTGCAAAGAATTGCTGCCGCAAGGCCATTTTTTCCAAGGGGAATTGCAAGAGACTGGTCTGCCGGACGGGCATTTTGATTATATACGGATCGACAATGCCTTGGAACATGTACCAAACCCCAAAGAGGTCATCAGAGAATGCCGCCGACTCCTTTGCGGGGGGGGCAAGCTTATGGTCTATGTGCCGCACGGCAGAAGCCTGAGTATGAGGTTTATGAAAGGCAATTCCATTTCTGCATGGATACCGTTTCATCTTCAGCTTTTCACAAAGAAGTCGCTTCATTTGCTGATGAAAGAAGCGGGTTTTGCGAATATTAAAATTTATGGTTATAACCCAATGTCATGGCTACCTGCGAGCATTATGCAGTGGAAATACCAAAAACAGGCCACAGTGAAATATGTCCATCCCGCGTGGCTTACTTTGGTTTGTTATCCCATAGGTTGGTTTGCCGCTGTATCGGGGGCAGGGGAAGAGCTAACAGCAACTGGAAGGGCAAGGCTTTTTGGAGGTGTTTCATCAATGGTGGTTTCATCATAATTATCAGGGAACAGAGATGAGCATAAAACAAAGATTAAAAAACATCCCGTTTTTGTATCACGCCAATGCTGCTTTTAAAGCAAGGTTGCAGGAGCGAAGGTCAGCGGGTGAGTTTGCGTATTGTCAACGTAAGGCATCCGAAAGCGGGATAAAACTGCCGGAGTATGATGCTCTGTCTGAAGCATTAAAGGAAAGACTGGTACTGCGAGGAATTAATTCAAGGCCAAAGCACATGGGCAAGCTTCATATTTTTTTGACCTATGCGATGAATAATTGGGAAAGTGTTTTACCTGTTGCCTTAAAAGCTTTTGGTCGAGTTACCATTTTTGAATGGCGTTCTCTGGGATTTGATGACCGATCCTCCCAGTGGCTGAAGTACAGAGATTCTATGAATGTCCAAATGCTACGGGCATTCCAAAAGGCCCACTCTGAACAGCCAATAGATGCTGTAGTGGGATACTTGTCTGGATACTATGTTGATCCCAAGATACTTTGTACTATGGGTAAAAAGGGTGCAGTTATTTTTAACTTTTGCTGGGATGATAAACTTAACTTCCCCGGCAAAATTATCGGTGGCCGATATTCAAGCACTGCTGCTATTGCCTCTGCGGTTGATCTCAATCTTACCAATTCTCCTGAATCTGTTATTAAATATTTAGTCTGTGGTGGTTTGGCGATGTTCTGGCCTGAGGCGGCTCATCCTCATAATCATAAACCGGATGAATTGCCCTTTGAATATGATGTTTCTTTTGTTGGTGGAAAATATGGCTGGAGGCCGAAATTGGTAGCGAAGCTCCAAAAGATGGGCATAAAGATTACCTGTTTTGGCAATGGATGGGCAAATGGTTCTTTGTCTGATGAAGAACTGGTTAAACTTTATTCCCGTAGCCGGATTAACCTTGGTTTTGCCGGTATCGGTTATTCCCAAAAACTTATGTGTTTGAAAAGTCGGGATTTTGAAGTTCCCATGAGCGGAGGTCTATTATTAACCCAGAATAACCCGGAGCTGCATCTTGTCTATGAGGTAGGCAAAGAAATAGTTACTTATGTGGACGAGTTTGATTGTGCCCAAAAGATTAAGTGGCTATTGGAGCACCCGGAAAAAGCTGAGCAAATTCGCCGAATGGGGCATATGCGCGCCCTTCGTGACCATACGTGGTCGCACAGATTTCAGAAAATATTCCTATTGTCGAACCTTTTGCAAAACGATGTCTAACATATAAAGAATAGACTATTATGCCGCAAGTTATAACCAGTAAAAAGGATAAGAAGGTCAGGGAAAATTTAAAGGGGGTTTTTAAATTCTTTTTGTCCGGTATTACTAAAACAACCTGGCCCTTAATACCAAGAAGTTTGTATTTTAATCATATTGACAGGGTCTGTGTCGCACTTACACGGAAATGCAACGCAGCATGCACTTTCTGCGCATATCAATTCCTTGAAAACCAGTTTAAGAAATCTATGCCAGATGAGATATTTGAGATAGTTTTACAGGAACTAAGAAAGAATTCCGTAAAAGAAGTCATGGCTTCTCCAGATTTGGGAGACCCACTATTGGCTCCAAACCTTATTGATAAATTAAAAGCGATAAAAAAAGTAGGGGTGGAAAAAATAGAATTAACCACTAATGGAATTTTGCTAAATAAAATAGGGATCGATGATCTCCTTGAGAGTGCAGATATCATAAATATTTCAATTGCTGGTTTTGACGAAGAAATGTGCAGGAGGGTTTACAGAGTAACAAGATATCAACAGATAAGAAACAATGTCTTAGAATTGTTGATTAAAAACAACAGGCGCGAGAATCCCAAATTTATTCGTGTCTGGCTTAGAGGCGACCTTGAAGTTGCGGATCAATTAAGTTTTTCAGAGATAGACATTGTTAAAGAATATGCTGATGAGTTAGCTGTTATGACAGAAGTGGATTCATGGAATGGTAAAATTACTCAGGAAATGTTAACTGGGACGATGAAACTACAAACTGAACTACCAAAAATCACGAACCGACCTTGCCTGATTTTATTAAACATTACCGTACATCCTGATGGAAATATACATGCATGTTCTTGCCGAAATATTAATAATGACATGGACCTATACCTTGGCAATATTAGAGAGATTGGTTTTCGTATGGCTTATGATAATATAAGTAAAATCCTTGATAAATGGGAAAATGGTTATATCCCTCCAATCTGTCAATCTTGTTGTATGTATAATGATCCCGCTAATGGCATTTTAGGCACAATCGAAAGAGCGTTTAGCAGACCATATTTATTAAAAAAAGGTTAAAAAAGCATGGTAGATTACCGTACCCGTATTTATAAAAATTATGCCTCCCGCATGCAAGATGCACCTTTTATTTTTGATGAAGTGGATGCAAAGCGCTGGGGTAGAGCATACAATACTTTTCTTGTGAGATGGCTTCCTGAGAATAAGAATGCTGCAATCTTAGAAATTGCGTGCGGTGGGGGTAACTTACTATATTTTTTGAAATCCAAAGGATATACTAACTTGCAGGGAGTGGATATAAGCCTGGAGCAGGTCAAACTTGCAAGGCAGGTGATAGACAGTGTTGCAGAAGAAGATGCGTTAAATTACTTAAATAAATACTGCGATTATTTTGATTTAATTGTTGGCTTGGATATTATCGAGCATTTCAGGAAAGAAGAAGTGATTTCATTTATAGATGCTTGCTATAAAGCATTGCTACCCAAGGGACGTTTAATACTCCAAACACCCAATGCAGAAAGCCCTTGGGGAACGGGAGTAATGCATGGTGATTTTACTCATGAACAGGCTTTTACCTCTAATAGCCTAAAAAAACTTCTGGAATTATGCAAGTTTGTAGAAATAGAGTCAAGAGAGGCAGGACCTGTGGTTCATGGTATTTTTTCTTTGGGAAGGTTTATCTTTTGGAAAATTATTCGGGGAATATTAGCTTTCAGGTGCCTCGTTGAAACAGGAAGCATCGGGAGCGGCATTTTTACCCGGGTTTTTCTTATTTCAGGAGTGAAAACTGAGTGAAATGAAAATCCTCTATGTTGGACCTCTGTGGGAAGGTAGTACTTGTCTTCACCGCATGATAGCTTTGAAAGATTTGGGACATGAGCTTTTTCCCGTTGATACGGAACCCCAACAGGTGCAACATAAACAGAAGTTATTTTTCTACAGAGTACGACGAAAGCTGTTTGGCCCCTGGGATATAGCAGATGCAAATAAGCAAATTTGTCAAATAATAAAAAAAGATTCTTTTGATGTTATCTGGTTAGACAAAGCACTCACCATATTTCCAAAAACAATTCAACTGGTCAAAACCCTAAACCACAAAACGATAATCGCGGGTTACTCACCTGATGATATGGCAGGAAAGCATAATCAATCGAGGGCTTTTTTGGACAGCTTATCATTATATCATGTTTTTTTTACAACCAAGAGTTATGGGGTAAAAGAACTTGAAGACCTCGGCGCACATCGAGTAGTTTTCATTGGCAATGCCTACGATCCCCACACCCATCATCCAATGCAGATTTCACCTCAAGAAAAACAAGAGTTAGGTGGACCAGTTGGGTTTATCGGTGATTACGAAAAGGAAAGAGCACTATCTATGTATTACTTAGCGCAACACGGTATTCCCGTGCGGATATGGGGTCCCAATTGGGCCAGAAAATGCGCCTTGAAACAACCTAACCTCAAGATAGAAGGGAAGCCATTATGGGGAGATGACTATACAAAAGCCATCTGTTCTTTTGATATAAATTTAGTATTTTTAAGAAAAGCAAATAGGGATTTACAAACCAGTAGAAGTATAGAAATCCCAGCCTGCGGTGACTTTATGCTGGCAGAACGCACCAATGAAAATTTAGAGCTCTTTGAAGAGGGAAAGGAAGCAGAGTTTTTTAGCTCTGACGAAGAGTTGCTTGAAAAAGTCCGATTTTATCTTGCTCACCCCGAGGAACGAAACCGTATCGCTGCCGCCGGTAGAGAACGCTGCATGAAAAGTGGTTACAGCAATCAAGAACGTTTAAAGGCAATATTTAAAATACTAACAAGTAATAATTTTTGAGGTTTCGCAAAATGCGCATAGGAAATGCCGGAATAGCTTACTCATCAGCTACAGATTTTACTAAAAAAAATTACGGAACGGGTGCGCTGTTTCTTTTGGTTCTGGCAGCAACTATTATTGTAAATTCTTTCCCCTTTAGTTCAATTTTTGTAAAAACCTGGATAACTACCGGCTTTGCTCTTATTGTTGTCTGGGGATATTTATATTTGCGCTATAAAACTTTTCTTCCTTTACGCAGCAATACTATGTTTCTCATTGGCCTCAGTTTATTAAATCTTTTACCCCAACTCTATTTAAGTTGCCGACTGAATAGTGCCAATATGGACCCTTATAATGTGGCAGATGTATATCCATTAGTTGCATTCTTGACAGCAATTAGCGCCCTATGCTTTATGGTGGGTTACAATGTTTGCACCAGCAAAACTCAAAAAGAAAATCCGGAAAAAATTTTTTCACCTCTCCCGTTTAATAATATAATTATAGTTTGTATAGGTATTGCCATATTAACCTGGGGCGCACGATTTTTCCTCCTAACACAGGGGGTGTATTATTGGGCTTATAATGAGTATGATTTTTTATTTGGTCGTTGGTTTTCATTATGTAGTCAAATCGCACGCTATGGAATAATTTTGCCGGTTTTAGTTTGGCTCAATGTGGATCGCAATAAGCGTTGGTTGCCCTTTGCCTGGGGTTTAACAATTTTGGAATTTTTATGGATATTTCCAAGTGGGGCACGGGAAATACTTATTGAAGCACTTGTAACATTTTATCTGGTATCAGTCTGGCGTCATCACAAAATCCATTACTTAAGGGTGATTGTAATCTTAAGCGCTGTAATTCTTTTAATGCCCGTTTTAAAGGAATATCGGTATACCATTAGCCAAGTTACAGAGTATAACCAATTAAATTCCCAAAATACCATTGAGGCGTTACAAAAAGCACGTGATCGTGCTGAAAACCTTTCTGGTGTAACTTTTTTAGATAAACGCGACCGTTTTTTTGACCGGCTTTATGATGGACAGTTTTTTGGATTTTTGCTTAAGCACTATCAAAAAGATTATGCGTTTGAATGGGGGAAAACTTATTTGGAACGGTTACCGTATGTAATAATTCCTTACTTTATGACTACGGATCGTCCGATTATGCAAGTGCCCCTTGGCGATTGGTATAAACTCATAGTGGGAGGTAGTCAACCAGTTACCTTTTTAGGTGAGGCTTTTATAAACTTTGGCTATTTTGGAATTCTTTTAATGTCTTTTTTACTGGGTATGCTTTTAAGCCTTTACGATAATGCGTTTCGAAAAAGTAACAATGTTCTAATTAATGCGGTTTATATATTCTTTTTAGCTTCCTTTATTTATAAAGTAACCGCTCCTTTTGCTGTATGGCTTGCCCACCTAAGAACTGCTATTTTAATAATTTTACTTGCACATTTGGTTTTTAAATTTTGGGGAAAATCCAAGCAACCCATCGAAAATCAACAATGAAAAAAATATTAATTTATCGTATTGGGAATTTGGGAGATATAATTTGCTCCATGCCGGCAATGGTGGCAATACGGGACCATTTTCCAAACGCATGGGTTGGACTTCTTACCAACAAGGAAACCACAGGCAACCCGAACGCCGAAGAAATATTAAAAGGAAATGGTTTTCTCTCCGGGATTATCACTTATGAATCAGAAAAAATCTCACAACCTTCTTACTTATGGAAGCTTTCAAAAAATTTTCGAAAACGAAACATCGACCTTCTGGTATATCTTGCGCTTTCAAAAACTACTCGAAAGCGTTTAATAAGAGACTGGCTTTTCTTTTCTTTGTCCGGTTGCAGAAAACTTGTTGGGTTTAAACTGCCAACACCTTTAAGAAGCGATATCCGTGGATCAAAAATACCTGTTTATCCTCAAGAGGTTGACCGCTTAATGTCTTTAGTAGCTCCCCTTGGGATAGATACAAGAAACGTGAATTTCCGTTTGCCAATTACAGAGACCGAAAGAAAACACGTAGATGACATTTGGTTAAAATTTAATTTAGCCAATAATCTATTAATCGCTGTCTGTCCGGGTGCAAAGTTTCCTGTCAAACGATGGCCAATAGACCGTTTTATTCAAGTAATATTATTCCTGCAAAAAAAATGTGGCGCAAAGATAATTCTTGTTGGCGGTAGTTTCGAAAAGGATGAGGCTGATGAAATAATGCGAAAATCAGAAGAAACCGTGATTAATCTAATAGGAAAAACTTCTTATATGGAGTCTGCAGAGGTGCTTTCAAGGTGTCGTCTTCTAATTTCTAATGATTGTGGTCCAGCACACTTAGCGGCAGCAGTGGGAACACCAGTTGTGGGAATTTACTCCTCAAGGGATTTTCCCGGCGCATGGCATCCATGGGGGGAAAACCATATTGTGCTTCGAAATGATACCTTGGATTGTCGTTTTTGCTTTCGAACGGAATGCGACACTATGGAATGTATCAAGAGCATAACGGTTGAGCAAGTTACTAATGCCTGCTTACCCTATCTTCAGTAATCTATAAAACTTCATTTCATTAATTTAACATGAAACTGGCAATATTAAACTTGACAGCAGGCGGAATGAGTGGAGGGTATCGGAATTACCTTAAGAAGATTATCCCAAGAATGGCTTTACATAGCGATATAGAATCGTTACTTTGCATTTCTCCCTCTACCTTGCACGTTAAAAAGTGGTTTCAACCCATTCCGAACGTTGAATTTATTAATTGCCAACCATACCGAGTGGTTTGCTATGGAGAATATCCGAACATAAAAAAAGCTTTAGAGCGATTTTCACCTGACCTTATATTTATTCCAATGGAACGCTATTTGAGTTTTGGCAAAACCCCTGTTGTTAATATGATTCAAAACATGGAACCTTTTACAAAAGGAGTTCACGGCAATCCCTTTACTGAAAAGCTCAGACATGGTTTGCAATCTAACGTGGCTAAAAGGTCTTTAAGGAAGGCGGACAGAGTGATTGCCGTTTCAGGTTTTGTTCGAGACTTTCTGATAAATCACTGGAGCATTCCCGAAGATAAGATCAGTCTGGTTTATCATGGGTCAGACCCGGTTGAAAATAAAGAAGGTATCCGGCCAAGCTTTATTCCTAAGGATTGGGATGGGCAATTTTTATTTACCGCAGGTTCAATTCGACCAGCCAGAGGGTTGGAAGACCTGCTTGGGGCAATGAAACTTCTTTTGCCTAAAACCTCAGAGATAAAAGGGTTGGTTATTGCCGGAGATTGCGCATCTAATATGATCGGGTATCAGAGGAAATTAAAGAGCTTGATCGAGGCACAGGGTCTCTCATCTAAAATTTGTTGGGCGGGTAGCTTGCCAGAAAATGAAATGACATGGTGTTACCAGAATTGCCGGTTTTTTGTAATGACCAGTCGGGTTGAATCCTTTGGTATAATCGCGGTTGAGGCTATGGCGCATGGATGTATCTGCATAGCAGCTGATAATCCTTGCCTGCCGGAGATATTTGAAGATGCAGCTATTTATTATCCGGCAAAAAACTGGGAAACTCTTTCGGAGGTAATCACAAAAGTTTTTTGTATTGATGGCCAGAAAAGAGAGTTGATGGCCGAGAAGGCAAAAAAAAGGGCGGCGCAATTTTCTTGGGATGTTTGCGCAGAAACGACAATCTCTGAACTAAAGAAAACAATTGAGACTTTTAATAAAAACTTAACCAGATAGCGATTAAAAATGAAGCCGATAGTTTTGCTTGAAAGTTTAGCAAATACTCCAAAGCACTTGGAGCAACAGTTTTCTAAAGCGTTCTCCACCACATCCCTTGGTGATGCTTTTGAAAAAGCAAAAGCAATTTTTATAAAACCTAATCTCACGTATCCTACTTATAAAAAAGGAGTAACCACCAGAAAGGATTTTGTTGAAGCGCTTATTTCGGCTCTTAGAAAAATCAACGAAAGGACATTGATTTATATTGGAGAAGGAGAAGGTGGATACAACAGCTATTCAATGACCAATGCCATGACTACCATGGGTTATTTTGATCTGGAGATGTCTTGCCCCAATGTTAAAATAGTTAATCTTTCCCAACTTCCCTCACGACAGGTAACCCTTCAAGCAAATGGCACTTCTTATCTTTTAAATCTACCAGAGCTATTTTTCGATGAAATTGACTTTTCAATCACGTGCCCTCTTCCCAAAGTGCATTGTATGACTAAAATAACACTGTCTTTAAAAAATCAATGGGGCTGCCTACCGGACACCATGAGACTAAAAAACCATTATGTCTTTAATGAGATCATCGGTCAACTTTGTGAGAAGTTAAAATTTCGCTATGCCTTTCTCGATGGGAAATTTGGATTAGATGAAAATGGTCCTATGACAGGAGAAGCGGTAGAGTTGAATTGGTTTGTGGCATCTAATTCATTGGGGGCTTTTGATGTTGTGGTATCGGAGATGATGGGTTTTGACTGGAGAAGGATTCGACACCTTAAGGCCGCAGCAAAATTAGGGCTAATCCCGCAAAGAAAAAACATTGAGATAATCGGCAATATTGATTCCTTTAAGAGGAAATTTACTTTACAAAGATCTTTTTGGAACTATCCAGCGCTCTTTGCTTTTCATTCCAGTGCGTTAACGCATTTTTTTTATTTATCAAAGTGGTCAAAAATTTTGCATGATATAATGTATACGTTTCGTAAAAGGCCAATCGGAGGATAAGGTAAATCATCCGAAATTATAAAATTGGCGAAGTTAACGTCCCTTGCAAGTTCAAAAAGTTTAGATTGATTTGACCCGCAAAAGCTACGAAGAGACCTGGCAGAAAAGAATTTTGATAAATATTATGAAAAGATAATTGAAAAAGTAAAAAAGGGTTAAGGGTTAAGAGGTAAGGAATAGTGATTAAGATTTAAGTTTTAAGACTTAAGATTTAAGGGATAAGGAGGGGATGAGATGGCTTATTGTTCGTTTGAAAATTTGGAGGTTTGGAAAAGGTCATGTCAGTTGGCCGTGAGGGTGTATGAGCTTCTTAAAAACTGCAAAGATTTTGGATTGAAAGATCAAATGACGAGGGCTGCGGTTTCGATTGCGTCTAACATTGCTGAAGGAGCTGAAAGGGGTTCAAAACCGGATTATATTCGTTTTCTCTGCATTGCTAAAGGGTCTGCTGCGGAGCTAAGAACTCAGGTGTACATAGCGCAAAGCATTCTCCTAATCGAAAAGATTGCAGCCGAAGTGTTGTTAAAGGAGCTTAACGAATTATCCGCAATGCTCCAAGGCCTCATAAAATCTCTTAGGAAGATTTAAGGGTTAAGGGTTAAGGGTTAAGGGTTAAGGGTTACGGGTTACGGGTTACGGGTTATGGGTTACGGGTTATGGGTTATGGGTAACATTTCCTTGAAAATTACCATTGCGCATGTTAGTTTTTATGTATGGGAAAAATGACAAAAATTCAACGGTCAGAACTTATCGCCTACCTCAAGAAGAAATATGATGATGACCTAATAATGAGGAGGAAAAATGGAACGGATTGTTATTGATAAAAATATCAGGCACGGAAAAC
>LQYC01004515.1_pt1 | contig 13521 bp, 7 predicted proteins | sample 661771 | NCBI WGS metagenome assembly LQYC01 (sample SAMN03483023, study PRJNA281117) | bioreactor metagenome | isolation source: benzene-degrading methanogenic enrichment culture from a contaminated... | place: USA: oil refinery in Oklahoma | collected 2011-05
GGGTATAATTCTCCTTTCTCCCGTTTGGGAATTGTTTTATTCCATTGAGAATTATACCCTTTATTGAATTTACAGAAAATATTTTACGCTATCTGTTCTATGGGTAAGTGTATGTTTCTGGAAAAGGAAAAAAACTATTAACCCCACGAACAATGTAAGAATAAAGAGAATAAAATATAACGCTACACCTCCATAAACTATTTGTATAAACGTCGGAACATAAGAAATATATTTGAAACAGTCAACAAGGGTTAAACGCGTGTTGAACGTTTCGAGAACAATTATATCCATTACATAGATTACAAATATACCGATAGAAACTATACGCAGTAAAACAGAAATTGGTTTTGGTAGTTTTTTTATAAAAGAGATATAACAAAGAAACAGCATAACAAAATATATAAGGGAATCATGGACAATTACCTGGAACCCCCCATACAATCTTTTGAATACATGGTCGAAGACACGGCCTTCTACATAAAGTGATCTGAGTAAGAGCGGATAGATAAACACTATCAGATAAATAAACTTTACTGTTCTCGAACTAACAATTTTCATTCCTATCCTCTAAAATTTACCATCCAATTTTATCGTATGACAAACGTGCTGATCTGCTCCGGTGTGCAAAAAATCAATACTCTATTTATATAGGGCGAGATTCCCCCGCTTAAAAATTATTTATAAAAAATATCACATTAGAAAAATTTGTCAAAAAAAATAAAACCCCGTCAGATTCCTCCAAACGGGGTTTTGTTCTTTTTTGCTTTATTGGATAAAAAAGGTTTTAGATTTTTATGCTATTTTGGAGGGCAGAGATTTTTTAGCAGGCTGTTGAAAAAAACCATAAATTATGGAAAATGTCATGTCGAACCCTGAAAGGTCATGCCGAAGTCATTTCGGCATCTCTTCAGGGCAGGCTTGTTTCAGCATCTAATAAAATAAAACTATATGAGACCCTGAACCAAGTTCAGGGTGACAAACGAGCGGTTTTTGAATAGTGTGATGGTGATCAAACATTGCAATACGATCTTGATCTTTCTATCAACGCTCAAGACCTGTTCCCTTTTCGACGTCCGGGGGCTTTGCGCAGGCGTATTGCCTGAGGGGTTATCTCAACCAGCTCATCATCGTTGATATAGGCCATGCACTGTTCCAGGCTCATTTCAATGGGGTTGTTGAGCACCACATTCGCATCTGAGCCGGCCGCGCGCATGTTGGTCTGCTTTTTACCTTTGGCCGGATTCACAACCAGGTCGTTTTCATGGCAGTGCTCTCCCACGATCTGACCGGCATAGACGTTGAGACCGGGGCCACAGAAAAGCTTCCCGCGGTCCTGCAGGTTGAAGAGAGCGTAGGCAACAGTAGTGCAGGTGTTTTTTACCACCAGGACGCCGTTCTTGCGGTTTTTAAGCTCGCCAGCATGCGCCCCGTACTCGCTGAACACATAGTTCATGATCCCCATGCCTTTGGTAATGTTCATAAACTCCGGCCGAAAACCCAAAAGTCCCCGGGTCGGGATTTTGTAAATCAAGCGCGCCATACCGTTGCCGTTTGCCGGGTGCAATTCGCAGAGGTGCCCTTTGCGGCTGCCAAGCTGTTCGATCACTGAGCCCATGTATTGTTCTTCGACATCCACGGTAAGCTCCTCGTAGGGCTCCAGGAGCTTTTCCCCCTCGCGCTGCATGATAACCACCGGCCGGGTCACCTGAAACTCATATCCTTCGCGCCGCATCCGCTCGATAAGAATCGACAGGTGAAGCTCGCCTCTGCCGGATACTTTGTAACCGGGCCGTCCCGCAAGCTCTTCAACCACCAGCGCAACATCAGAAAGAATTTCACGCTGTAACCGATCTCCCAGGTGGCGGGACGTGACATATTTACCTTCTGTTCCGGAAAACGGAGAATCGTTCGCGATGAAGTTCATGGAAATTGTGGGGGGATCGATTTCAACCGGTGGCAGAGGGATCGGATTTTCCGGATCAGTAAAGGTTACCCCGACAGTAATGGCATCCACTCCCGCAACCGCAACAATTTGGCCGACTCCGGCCACGTCCACCGCAACTTTATGGTTTCCTTCAAAGCAATAGATCTTGCTGATCCGCGAGGGAATCAACGTTCCATCCCGCTGTGCTACGGCAATGTCTTTATTGATGCTGAGGGTTCCGGAGGTGATTTTCCCGATTCCCAGTCTCCCCAAATAGGGGGAATAATCAATCGAGCTGACCAGCATTTGCAGGGGGTTATCCGCATCTCCCTTGGGCGGAGGTATATGAGAGATGATCTTCCGACAAAGCGGCTCCATGGAGGAGCGTTGATCGTCAACATCATCCAGAGCATAGCCGTCACGCGCGGACGCGTAGATCACCGGAAAATCCAAAATATCCCCAGGCGCGTTCAGTTTGACAAAAAGATCAAACACCTGATTGACCGCCCACTCTGACCGGGCTGCAGGCTTATCGATCTTGTTAATGACAACGATGATGGGCAGATGAAAAGCCAATGCTTTTTTCAGCACAAAATAGGTCTGGGGCATGGGGCCTTCCTGCGCGTCAACCAGCAGCAGAGCGCCGTCTGCCATCTTCAGCACCCGTTCAACCTGCCCGCCAAAATCCGCGTGCCCGGGCGTGTCGATAATGTTGATCCGAAAATCCCGGTAGTGAAACGAGCCGTTTTTGGAGGCGATGGTAATTCCCCGCTCCCGCTCGAGATCAATGCTGTCCATCAGCCTTTCAGCGACGGTCTGGTTTTCGTGGAACATGCCGCTGTGCCTGAACAGCTGGTCAACCAGGGTTGTTTTACCGTGGTCAACGTGGGCGATAATAGCGACATTTCTTATTGTGTTCTGATCCATCTCTTCTGCTTTGAAAAATAATGTTCCCCGTGATAACAACGGGGATACCATCCGGTTAATAGTAGGGCATTGATTACGTTGATCCTGCCCGGCACGTCATCACCGATATGCACGTATCCCCCTCGGTCAAGTTTTAACGATCATAACTGATCGCTTCACCTTTTTTTCTGCATAATGTAATGTAAAGCTCCCATGAATCGCTTGATCCGTGAAGTGCTACGCGAGCGAGGAGAAAAACATTATGACCGATACGAATGCCGGCAGGAGTAAGTAATTATCCCCTTTGGCAGGAAAAAAAGCAAGAAAAATCTTTCAAAGGCCCTCGCGGGCAATGAATGTCTTTTAATATCAGTTCGTTATGAGCTGCCTTGCTCATATGTTTTTCCCCGGTATACTACCCGCTTCAGCCCCAATGAACCCTTGGGTTCAAAAGCGTTTTTCGCTATCGTCAAATTCCCGTGCTCCATCTTTAAGCCCAGGATGGTATAGGCAGTATAAAGCATACGGCCGGCAGAGCCGGTGTACCAGCTCCACCCCCCGCGGCCCTCATAACCCGGGCCAAAGTAGATGTCCGCCGCCTGCTGGTGGGGAGAAAGGCCATAGGAGCGGTTATTCATGTGCATCAGGGGCGAAATCTTAAGCCACACCTCAACCGCCTTTGCCCGGTACGTGGCCGCCTGATTAGCCTTTCCTCTTTCCTCCGCCAGATCAGCAAGACACACCAAAGCGTCCACTATCCATGATGCGCCGTGGGAATACTGGCCGCCGTTTTCCCGGACCCCGGGTGGGTAGTCAGCGATCCTTCCCGGATACGGGTCTGAATCATCAGTAAAAGGCGGGGAACAAAGCAAAATCATATTGTCCTTTTCCAGCTCCTTTAAGCCGGTTTCCATCGCCTTTGCTCCTTTTTCAAAATCCGCTGCATGAGAAATAATTGGCCATGAGGCAGTAAGAGCATCAGCCACATCAAGCTCCCGGCCATCATCAGTGATAGCGCGAATGTAATGATTACCCCGCCACATCCGGTCAAGGGCCTGCTTCAGGTTTTGGGCTTTTTGAGAAAAATATTCTTTGGTAAATGTATCTTGCTTTATTTCCATCAGTTCGGAAAACCGGCAAAGAACCTCATAAAGGAAAAACCCGAGCCAGACGCTTTCACCTTTACCGCGAGGACCCACCTGATTCAACCCGTCATTCCAATCGCCCGTGCCGATAAGCGGGAGCCCGTGAGATCCTTGTTTGCGGAGGGAAAAACGAATCGCCTTCAGGCAATGTTCGTAAAGCGAAGCAAACCCCCGTGAACTGCGCTGGGCAAAGAGAATTTCATTCGCGCCTTTCGGAATCGGACGCGGCTCAAGAAACGGCACCTTTTCATCAAGGATGCCGTGGTCACCCGTTGCGTGCACATAATGGAAGACCATGTAAGGCAGCCAGAGGTGGTGGTCAGAGGCGCGGCCCCGAAGCCCAAGCCCGGTTTTTCCTTCCCAAGACTGATGCCACCATTGCAGGACATCGCCTTCAGCAAACTGCTGGCTCGCGTGGAGCAGTATTTGGCTGCGGCAGGTTTCAGGATCAATAAACATAAAGGGCAGAACATCCTGAATCTGGTCACGAAACCCGTAGGCCCCGCTCCGCTGGCATAGCCCGGTTCTTCCCCACAAGTGAGAGACGTAAACCTGGTAGGGCAGCCAGTCGTTTACCATCCGGTCAAAGGCCGGCTCGTTGGTCTCGATTCTCATGCTGGAAAGCTTGTCCGACCACCAGCGTTTGGTCTTTTCCAAAGCCTCCCGTGCTGCCGGAACCTCGCGCAGGGTTCTGATGATTGTGCCGGCAGTCTCAAAATCATCAGCCTGGCCGACCACGATGGCGATGGTTTCTTCCCCGCCGGGCGGAATGGTTATGGTAGAGGCAAAGCCGGCGATGCGGTAGCCCCCGTCAGTCTGGCTTGGATCAGGCGTTCCGTGCTCAACCATGTAGGGCCAGGAAATTCTCCGGTCCGGTCCGCCAATAAATCGTTTTCTGAGGGTCTCAACAGCTTCCATCTGAAGGCTGGTGGCAATAAAGGCCCATCCTTTGTGAAAATCATTGCCCGGATTCGTGAAAAAGAACCCTTGTCGGGCATCGTCAAAACGGGCGATTATTTTCCCCGCAGTATCAAAGGCCTCCTCGCCGAGCATCATCTGAAAATAGGGCACGACCCGGTAGGAAATCATCTCGTTCCCCCGGTTGCGGATCGTCAGCAGACGGACCTCAGCGGGCTGGTCAGGAAGCACCGCAAGGGTATATTCCATATCCACGCTTTCCCGTACCTTTTTGTAAATTACATACCCACGGCCAAAGGTTATCCGATACTGGGCATCTTTCTGCCGTAAGGGGGCATAGGTGGGTGTTTCCGCTTTCCCCGTGGCCTGGTTGAACAGGTAGAGCACCTGGCTCGGAGTCTGCACCAGGGTCGAGCCAAAATTAAACGGCGTAAGACCATTTTGCTGGGCGTTTCCCATGAAAGAATAAATGTCGCCGTCATTGCCTGCGATCGCTCCATATCCTTTTTCGTTGGCCATGATGTGAGCCCAGGGCCGGGGGGTTTTCCAACCCATGTGAAGCTCGGTTCCGTCTTCGGAAAAAGAAAACACTCCGGCATCAGGGGAAAGTGCTTTTTCCTGGTGGGGCTGGCGCAGGGTATCATGATTCCCCGACGCTTCATGGTTCAGTAACCCCCGCCTCTTAGCAAACGAGGCATCGAAGGTATGTCCGTTCGGGTTGGGAATTCCCAGATAGCGCGTAATCATCTGAGCAGCCTGATGCTCATCTGCGGCGTAACCGTCCACAAACTGCACCTCCGTGCCCCCGTGAGGCGGAAGCTGGATGAGAAGCCGCAGACAGGCAGCAGGAGAAAAACTGTACAGCAAGCCTTCGTCTTGCGGATCTCTCAGGTTCTTACGCAATCCTTCGGGCATACGAAGGGTTGCCTGCCCGAGGAAGTAAGGCCGGTAGTCTTCATAGCCAATCAAGGTTACGGTTCCATCAGCATTTTCTTTAACCGCGTGGAAGGTCGTCTCCCGCGACCGTTTTTTCCTCGTGGAATCACGGCGCACGTTTTTAAGCAAGTTATTGCGGGCAAAAATGGCATTGAGGGGTTTCACAAACCAGGTAGCCACATGAAGGTTGTTAAAAATAGGATGCCGCCAGAATGAGCCGCGCGCGTTCATGACCAGCTCGCGGTAACTGGTAAGTTCCAGGGTTCGGGGCCGATTTTCCAGGTTCTGCAAACGCACCTGCCAGATTTCCACCGGGTCCTGTCCGGCAACCGAAAGCACGGCCTCGGAATAAATGCGGTTATAGGTATGGGAAATTTTTACAGAGTCCGGGCTCAGCCGGGTGGCCGCGTAATCAAGGCCGGCCCGCTGCACCGGGTTATAGGACAAAGACCAGATGCTGCCCAAATTTTCTTCCGGCAGATCTTTGTCTTTCAGATAGAAAAATTTTCCGCACAACCACTGCGGATCAGCAGGCGGACGAGTCAAGTCAAGCTCTTCGCCCTTGCGCACGGAGCTGAACACCCGGCTGTATCCCCGGCCACCGGCCTTTAATTCAACGGTGTAAACGCCATTGGTAAGCACATGCGTTTTTTCTTCAAAGAGAGCCGGTGGACAGCCCGAAGATTCTGATTCCTCCCCCCGGTATTGCGGGGAGTTGCCTCGAAAGCTGCAGCGCACGTTTCGGACCAGCATAAAAAGCCCGATTGTCAACGCGCCAAGAATGCATGCCCCAATCAGAAAGGCTCCGGGAGGCAAAAAAGTCTGGCCTTGGATTTTACTCGCGGCCTCATACTGGGTCCAGACCATATCCCACTCATTGCCCCGGGGAATAAAAAAAGGAATTAACAGCGGCGCCCAGGTCGCAAATCGCCTCACCCCTTCCGGCATCCAGCGCGTGCGGGCAGAGTAGCCGAGAGCGCGGGCAGCTTTTTCATCAACCAGGTCGCCGCCCACAAATGACAAGTTCACTAAGGTTGCCACCCTCAACCCCATGTGATCAAACCAGATAAGAACCCGGAACCAATCATAGACCAGAAGATTCGTGAACACGTGCAGGCTCCACGAGCGAAATGAATCCGAACCCACCGCAAACGTTTTCACAGTTGCCAGGGTGCTGCGAATCGCGCCGTCCTGGTTATACCACGTTGGATCCGGGGACATTTTCAGAAAAGAATTAATAATGGGCGCCATCCATAAGCCCCACCGCAACACGCGGACGGTCTGTTCAACAACACCGGTAAAACCGGCCATGCTCATCAGTTCCCGCAGTGGCGCGGTGCTGCGGCGTAAAAGCGCGGTAAGCAAAACCAGGTTAATGCTAAAAAGCGGCGCGGCAAACGCCCAGTTGACCACGCCGGCAACTGCCTCAGAATACAAAAGCCGGACGCCCCCCCCCACCGTGCCGAGATTCACGGCGCCCCATTTGTTAAAAAGAGGGTAGGTAAAGTAGTCCTTTACTTCGATTCCTGAGGCCGGATAAAAGAGAGCGGCATAGCGTTGCAGCTTCTCAGCAACCACGCTGGTCTGAGGTCCGTCAAAATACCAGGCGAGAATGCCGCCGATCATGCCTCCCAGAAAAATGCCAAGAGCGTATACTTTCCATGTCTGCAATTTTTCCCGCGTGCCTTTTGCGCTTTCAATCATGTCGCGGAACAGATCAACTCCGCCATAGGCAACCGCGCCGATGGCAAAGCCCCAGGTGAATCGATCAAGGCTTTCGGCAATAAGCAACCCGCCGCGCAATGCGTAGCAGAGCACGCCTCCAACGACCGCTCCCCGCAAACAATGGGTGACTACCTGGTAATTAGTGGCAAGCCTTCCGAAAATGGGCGTACTCACGTCAAAACTTTCAATGATAGTTTTTAAAAGCGGAAACAGGAGAGATCCAATCACCAGAGAGGTTATCAAAGGATTGTGGGTGAAAAATAACTGAACCTGCTGATTCTTAAGCAGCAGGACACTACTGTGGACAAGCGCCATGAAAATCCCGCTATACACGGCTCCCTTCACGCACCCGTTCCGGAAATGTTCCGTTCCCCAGTACCACGTCGGCTTCTTGCCGTGCATGACGTCCAGAAGAATACCGGTCAAAAGATACACTTGTCCCCACAGCCCAGCTTGGGAAGCCATGGTGGCGGCAAGGACCAGCGCCATCCTTGAGACAAACGGCAGAGACGCAACGCCGGCGACTGAACCCCAGTTTGCAATTGCCGGGGTAAGCCCACACCAGACCGCGCTCGTGATCAACAGGACATGTACCCGACCGTCCCCCACCAGGCGTCCGGCAATAAGAATGCTCACCAGGCCGGCAACTCCCTCGTTAAATACTGTTAAAACAATCACCCGGCCCAAGGCCTGAAAAAACTCCGGTGAAACCTTCATGCCGAACATCAGGGCTGAGCCGGTTTGTTGAAGCAGCACCGGAGACTGTAAAAGAAGCAGCAAATTAAAAAGAACCGGGGCGGCAAGCACACCAGCGGCGTGCAAGGGTTTTTCGCGGCCGCTGGTCGTAGCGAGAGAAAAAATGATCAGTCCAAAATAGACGACGATGACCAGCGCGGCGGCAAAATCGGTGAACGTAAAAATTTCGCCCCACGAAGCCGGCGCTTGCCATATCCGCAAAGTACTCCGCACTGATAAAACCAGCAGTCCCGTGACAAGAAAGTCCTGGATCGCTTCCCGGAAAGTGAGAAACCGCCCGGTAAAGGAATAGGTAAGAATCGCGGTGGCAATCACGCCGGACACAGCGGCAATAAGCGCCTTTGCCGCTGTGCCTCCCTGGTAGGCAATCAGGACAACGCCTGCCATGGAGACTATCGCCCCAGCGGAAAGCATCGCATGAACTAATAGTCCTTTCCGAGGGACAACCCGTCGGTTTTGATCCATGGTCATCTCCTGTAATAATCAAACCCTGGTAAGTGCCAAGAATAACCGGGCTTCCAGCCAGTTAAGCATATCATCAGACTCCCCGTTAGAAGGATTGTACACGGGGCATTCATCTCGTTAGAAAATTTCCTAATGGGATTTACTCCGTATGAAAAAATGTAAAAATTTTTAAGCTTACCCCGTGCTTCTTCACCCTGTCAGATATTTGATATCTAACAGGGTTTCTAACGGGGTAAACCCCTTAGAAAAATTTTTCTTAAAAAAGTCAGTGGTTTTTTCCGAAAATATTCCCTCTCAGCAACGAAGATCTCAATTTTAATTATGATTTTGTTTCATAATCAGCAAAATTTGTCAATGAGATTTTAAAAATGGATGCCTGTGGCTATTATTAAACAAATACCGTTCCTGAAAATCGTCAAGAGAAACAAACGCTCTTCTCATTAAACACCACCAACAGCGCTCTCCACCTCACTACTAACCTGTTTGAATTTTCCCCACAATAACTCGGCCTGTGGACAAACAGATTTGCCGCGAACCAGTGCGCACAAGGTTGCTAATTTTTTCAAGAAGTCTTCTCATTTTTTGCTCTTCGGTAGTGTGTAATTGATAATGTGTCGAAAACTTTTACCACATCGGGCGAACCTATTTCAGAAGCCAAAACATCCTGAAGATGCTTGTACGTTGTAAAAGCCTTTTGCACATTTGAATCATTACGCACAACCAAAAACACCGCCGAAGGAGCGGTCTTCTGTAACGTCTTTTTTATTCCTTCAATTTCTCCAAAACTTGCATCGTCTTTAATAGATATTTGATCCTCCATCGGCAATTCATGGTAATAATATCGGATTGGTCCTGAAAAATAAGACGGATAAAATATCACAACATCATGGGGTTTCCTTGTTTGTTGTAATGTTTGTGCTATGTCCCGTGTATATTCATAAGGTGTCCACGCATTATGCGCTGTCCAGACAACGATGGTGTTCATGCTGATGATAAGAAGCGCGGCAGTGGAGATCATTTTTATTTTTGGGAGTTTGATTGTGGTAGCCTGCACCCCCATAAACCCGATTAAGGGAATCATTGCCGGCAGTGCGGTTCGTTCTCCGAAAATGGGAACTTTCAAGAACGAAAACCCTATTAATAACAAACAATAGGTCGCCGCGGCAGCCAGCAAGGGAAAATTCCGGCGCCAATTCCCCGCCCAAAGACTCCCAAAAAAAACCACAAAAGAGCTGAATAAAACCGCCATAAGCGGAACCGCAATCATCGGACCGTATTTCTGCACGAGAGTTAACGTCCATGACAGGGAAGGAGCACCAAGCAAATAGGCGGCAACAAATCCAATGAGATCGCTTGTCACCTGCGGCATCCACCAGGTCTCCGCAGTTCTGGCACGAACTCCTGCGGGCATGAAAAAATAATATTCCAGAACGAAAACAACACTGGGAATAACCAGCCATAGGATGATTGAAAGCACGTGATATTTTTGACGGCTCGGCATACTGAGCAAGAGAAAAAGCAAAATGGTCGGCAGCAGCATTACTCCCACCAAATGCGTGGCAACCGCAGCCGTAAGCGCAGAGGTTAATCCGATATAATAGAAACGGGTTCCAGGCTTCATGACAATCTGTGACGCAAAGTAAAATGACAAGGCCGTGGCAAAAAGAAGAAGTGAGTATCCGCGAATTTCCTGAGAAAAGCGAAGCATGGCCGGCATAAAGGCACAACATATTCCCGAAATAAGTCCGGCGCGAGGTGAATAGCCCTCGATCCATTTTATCACCACAATAATGGTTCCCACCCACCAGATAACAGAGAATAATCGTAAAAATGGTTCCGAGGTGTTAATTAGATACCACAGTTTCAGAAAAACAAAATAGAGCGGCGGATGATCATATCCTCTCACGTTCGTCATCACGTTACCATGAGATATTAAGTCGATCGAACTATATTCGTCGAGCCAGATTCCCTTGGTGAGCCCTACTAACCGCAAGGCAAGACCAAGACCGACAAGTACAATGATCAAAAAAGAGATGCGCCGTGAGTTAAAACGGAAAAGATTTTCCATGATAGTTCCATTGCAACCGATTGGGTAAGCAGTTTATAAGGTAATTGTTTTTGGGCCACTGGCCTTTTCTCTCGCTTATGATTCGGGAAAAGCGCGGTTATAGTCTTTGAACATGCAGCGGTCCTGAATAAAAATGATGCCATTTTTTTCCGCCAACCTTTTGGCTTCTTCGTTTTGAATCCCTTCCTGGAGCCAAATGACCGCTATATCGCCTTTCTCCTGTTTTCTTGCGATAGCTTCCTGGACAATGCTAAGCGCTTCTTCGGAAGGACGAAACACCTCAATGATGTCAATCTGCTCCTCTACTTCTTTTAAACCGTGATAGCATCGTCGGTTAAGAATCTTATCCGCGCTGGGATTAACGGGGATGATGGCATATCCCTTGGAAAGGAGGAATGCGGGGACTCGATGCGCGGCCTTCTCAGGATTTTTCGACATTCCATAGACCGCAATGGTATGGTAGTTTTCAAAAACTTCACGGATACGATCATTGTTTTCCACACAAGTCTCTCCTTTTTCGCCTTTCAGTCCAACCCTCCTTAAGAAAAGCATGATTTTATGGGTGCCCCATACTTTTTTAAGTTTAGAGATCGTATGTTATACTTTTTTCTTTTTATTTTTTTAACACTATTTACAATTATTCGCAATAATTGGCTACGACAATCCGCATCGCATCTGCTTCTGAAGATAATTCCCAACGAAACCAAATCCAAAATAAAAAAGACGACGTATTTGATTTATACGTCGTCTTTTTTTGTTGTCTCGCTTTTCTCAGTTAACCCAAGATAGTTACATTCTCAGCCTGGGGGCCTTTCTGTCCCTCAGTAACCGTAAGCTCCACTCGCTGGCCTTCTTCCAAGTTACGGAAGCCACCGCCTGAAATGGCGCTATAGTGCACGAAAACATCGGGTCCTTGCTCACGCTGGATAAAACCAAATCCTTTGGAGCCATTAAACCACTTCACTGTGCCAGTTTCTCGCTCTGCCATATTACTTCACCACCTTTCTTTTATTTATTTCGTTGTAGCAGAGCGTTCTAAACCAGCCTAAGAATTACTTCTGTACTAAATATTAAACCACTCTCAACAACATGTACGCAGTAAATAATCTACGTTAATTAATAAATACACCCGGGATAATATCGCTGTCAAGAGAAAACAGCATTAAGAAAAAAATATCAGTTCTTGGATTATCAACATTTCCCACTGAGAAAAGAACATAAACCCATAAGTTACAAGTATTTCAATAAAAGAACATATCAAATAAAAGTATACCGTGCCGGAGTAAACCCCGTTAGAAGGATTTCACACGGGGCATTTCTAACGGGGTAAATAAAAAAAACAATTCACGTTCTGCTCAAAATAAAGGATTTTTGGTCAAAAAATACTACTTTTACCCCATAGTCTCCTTTTTTGAAATACGATAGTAATAGCCTTCAGAAAAATAATGGGGGATTGCGTAACCGTACCCACCCAGCATGGCCCGGAAGAAAAATTTTACTGATATTCCGATTGGTCTATGGAAAGCACAATTAATCGCCGTGAATTTTTAAAACTAACCGTCTTAGGGGCGGCAACCTTACTGCAGGGCTGCCGTACGTTATACAATAAACCACAATCAAAGGAGGAACCAACCATGGCTTATAGTGCAAAAGATTACTCAAAGCTCATTGGCATGGAGGGTTTTAGCGAGACGCTTCTCAAAAACCATTTCACGCTTTATCAAGGTTATGTTACCAACACCAACAAACTCTTGGAGACCGTTGGTCAGATGCTCAAAGACGGAAAAACCGGAACACCAGAGTACGCTGAGCTAAAAAGAAGGATGGGGTGGGAATTCAACGGGATGCGTCTCCACGAATACTACTTTGAAAACCTCGGAGGGAAGACCTCTCCTGGGAAAAACAAGCGACTCAGCAAAGAACTTGCCGAGAATTTCGGGAGCTACGAAGCCTGGGAAAAGGACTTTAAAGCCACCGGAGCGATGCGCGGTATAGGCTGGGTGGTGCTTTATCAGGACCCGATGGCCAATAAACTCATTAACTTTTGGATCAATGAGCATGATGTTTCCCATCCTGCCGGCTGCAACCCCCTGCTCATCATGGATGTATTCGAACACGCCTTTATGCTTGATTATGGTCTCAAACGGGCTGATTATATTGATGCATTCTTTAAAAATATCGATTGGTCACCGGTGGAGGCCAGGCTAAAATAAGCAGTGAACTATACGGGAAATTATCAAGATTTTTCATTTGATATCATCCGGAAATATTTTTTCTGCTCAATCCCACGGAAATACCATGATAAATGGCAACAGAAATATAAAGACCTGCCTACCGGAGCATGGATATACCCTATCAAATCACCCCGTCATGGGTACCTGTCATACTTTGAGTTCTCCTGCTCGTGAGGAAGGCTTGAGTCGCGCGGCGAGCTTGGAGGTTGGCGTCTCCACAAACACATGCAGCACATGAGCAGCGCCGATACTTGCCAGAATAGCCAGCGCCAGCCAGAGCAAAGCCGCATGTGGGTGGTCTCCGGTGATATGATAGCCAAGGTTAGTAACCAGCCAACCGGAAGGATAATGAACTAGACCCTAACCAAGTGCAATAAAGATAGTTTTTACCAAAAAAACACTCGAAATGCCCGCAAATATTGGTTAAAATGAATTTAACCGAAA
>LQYC01001645.1_pt1 | contig 13477 bp, 16 predicted proteins | sample 661771 | NCBI WGS metagenome assembly LQYC01 (sample SAMN03483023, study PRJNA281117) | bioreactor metagenome | isolation source: benzene-degrading methanogenic enrichment culture from a contaminated... | place: USA: oil refinery in Oklahoma | collected 2011-05
TAACCCTCAGGCTAAAATCTGTGCTGTACCCAATTGTCAAGAATATGCGATCCCGTCTCTATATTTTCCAATAACCTCAACCGTCCCGTCCGTTGAGCCACCGTCAATGATGATGTGTTCAATATTGGAATAGGTTTGACCGGCAGCACTTTTTATGCAGTCTTCGATTGTGTTTTTACCGTTATATACAACTGTGATTATGGAAACTTTCACTCAAAATTACCTCTTGCTCTCTTAATCCCAAAATTCTTAATCCCATAATTTATGGCTCCTTCACTTTTCACATTTCGCTCTTCACGAGTGTTTCTAAATCTTGAACCTAAAACTTTGAACTCTTTTTTTCCCTTGAGCTTGTAACAATTTTAAAAATTTACTTGTTTGATGTATTCCGAAAATAGAACAATCTTTTTGCTGTCTGAGGGGTGAAATAAGAAAGGTTCCACGTCGTTGGCCAATTCTTGCAGATTCAAGCCTTTTAAATGGTCAAGCAGTTTCTTTTTCAGCGCCTGCGAATCGACCAAACCGGTTTTTTGTTTCAGATAGGCATAATTAGGTTTTGTTTTTTGCAGCAGGAAAATCACATCATAAAAATCCCGGCCCTTAGCTCTTTTACGATTGAGTAAAGCATAAATCTTCTGTGCAAGCAGAATGTCGGGCGGTGTGACGGCTATCTGTGTGAAGACGTCAAATTTATTAAGAAACACTTTGTCCGGTGTGTAGGCAAAATCATGCGGTTCCGTATCCACCTGGATTAAGATTTTTTCGTCCTTTAAATCCGACATGGCATTATCAAATAAAACGTGCGGCAGTTTGATATAACAGCGAAAAGCGCTTTTTAAAACGTTGCGAACCTCCACACTATAGCCTTCCATCTGAAGACCCTTTTGGATTTCCCTGGTCAGCAGAATAAAATCACTTTCACTAAGTTTGAAATTGTCAAAATCAAGATCTTCTGAAAAACGTGTGTTTTCATGGACGATACGTAAAACCGTTCCGCCGAGGAAAGACAGTTTGGACGCCGGTCTGGAATTGAAAATGATTTCCAGGATTTTGTATTGCAGGTATTCACGCATAATGTTTCTTTTGAAACCGCGCAGGTTCTCGGGATAGTATTTCTCGATCTGCTTTATGTTAATCATGATGTATATATTTTAAAAATTTGTTGAACCTTTTTTCGAGTCTTTTATTGCCGAAGGCGATAAGATAACTTCGGAGTTTATCCTTATCCGTCTGTTCTTTGAATTCTTCGCTGTTGAAACGTAACCCGGCAAAGTCTTCTGTCGCATTTAAATCCGTATTCAAATAGAAATAGTCCAGAATTGCCTTTTCCGGTTCCGCGATTTTAAAATTTTGGCCGCTATATCCGATCAGCTTGTAACCAAACATCAGTTGCGGCTTGATGTGTCGATAAATAAATTCGCCAAAATCCGTCTTGAAACGATTTGTTTTGCGGGATGTAACAGAGGTAATTCCATAAACAGCTTCCGGGATCAGGTTATAATGTGAAAGAGCCATTTCCAGCGACACGTAGGAAGGTGTGTAAATTTTATTGGCGAGCAGGGAAAGAACAGATTCATTGATTTCAAGACCGGAAAAGGCATAATGCCCTCTCCTGATCATTTTTATGTAGCCTTTCTCCTGCCATTCGTTTAAGCGGCGCAGATCAAAACCGGCATCAATTTTACGAATGTCGTTCAAATTGAACGCCGCAAAATCCTTTAATTTTTCTTTAAATTCCAGGATATTCATATCATATATTTCCATATTATGTTAATAATAACATATTACGGAATTATAATAACATATTTTGAGTAAATATCAAGTTCATTTTTTACGAAGTTTTAGCTATTAGTATTGGAATTTTACCCAAAACCGCTTTGAGCGGAAATGGGTAGGTAAGAATCTTATAATTTTATGGACGTCCCCAAACTACACTTGGTTATTTTATTTTCGTATTTTTTTATAACATCCAGAGTGCCATCCGTAGAGCCGCCGTCAATGATGATGTGTTCGATGTTTTTATGACTTTGGGAAAAAACGCTTTTTATGCAATCTTCAATAATTTCTACTCCATTCAGAACGGCTGTAATAACAGTTACTTTCATAAATAGATCTCCAGTCACTTATTATTTTGATTATGTTTTACCCCTGCAAGGATTTTCTCCCTGATCATTGAAACAACCATTTCTATCGCAATTGGATTATGTCCTTCGGGAATAATGATATCCGCATAACGCTTGCTCGGGTCAACAAACTCAATGTGCATCGGTCTTACTGTTTTTATATACTGCTCAATAACAGACTCCATGCTTCTATTTCGTTTCTTGATATCTCTCTGGAGACGCCGTATAAACCGAATGTCGTCATCGGTGTCCACAAATATTTTGAGATCCATCATTTCCCGGAGGCTGCGGTCAGTGAAAATAAGAATCCCGTCTATGATGATTGCTTTTGCAGGTTTTACAATCTTTGCTCTCCTTTTTCGTGTGTGAGTTGAAAAATCGTATATGGGTATTTCTACTTGCCGACCTGATTTCAGTTGCTTCAGATGTTTTACCAAGAGCTCTGTTTCCAGGGCATCAGGATGGTCATAGTTTATCTTTTCTCTCTTCGAAGTGGGCAGATGACTCTGATCTCGTAGTAAGAATCGTGCTGAATGATTACGACGTCTTGATGGTTCAAACTGTCAACAATCGTCTCAGTTACGGTTGTCTTTCCCGACCCCGTACCGCCCGCAACGCCGATAATGAAGGGTTTCTTATTCATGTCTTGTCAGCTTATGATACAGTTCTTTATAAGCTGCTGCGCAATTTTTTATAGTAAATTTTAAGCTTCTCTGCCTCAATGAACTAGGGTCAGGAAGCAATATCTTATGATTAATAATATTTTCTATGACTTGCGCGACTTCCTGTGGATGACTATTTTCTAAATATGTGCCCATATCTCCAACAATCTCTTTATTTACCCTATTATTTAACAAGAGCACGGGTGTACCACAAGCCATGGCCTCAACATTCGAAAGACAAAATGTTTCATTTCTGCTTAAATTAACAAAAAGATTTGCCCGAGAAAGGATTTTCACAATGTCTTTTTTTTCATTTACATATCCGTGTGCTTTCACAGTAATATCCCTGATAAGGTGTCGATATATAAAAGGCAAATGTAGGTTTCCAATCAAATCAATAGAAAAGCTGTTCTTTATGTCTTTGTTGGCAAGAATAGATAGCGCCCTGATAAGGGTTAGGAATCCCTTTCTTTTATCTTTGAAATCGGATGCCATTGCAATAATTTTAAAATTGCCGGTAGAATCAGATTCACTATTCTTGTGGGGCGTGAATGTATCAGTATCAACCCCATTGTGAATTACCTGGATATTCAGATTTGGATAAACACGCTGGATTTCTTTTTTTGCATATTCAGAGACTGCCACAAACACTATGTGACCCGATAAGGATTTAATTAACTTCCTTTTATTATGTGATATTGAAACTCCTCTGTTCAAAAACCAACTCTTCGTATATTCATTTAGTTTGTAGTACTTGCCAGTTTCATAATCAAATTTTTTTTCATCATAATAACATACCCTGGAGGTATTTAACCAAAAATCATGAACTGTCCATATGCATGGCTTTGTTTTAAAGAGATCTATATCATTCAAATTAAAATAGTACCCATGTAAATTATGTAAATGTATTATGTCGCAATTCTCAGCAATATATTTTTCTATTGCCGACGGCTTTGAAAATGGCAAGCCAAAACAATCTTTTCCCGTGAACCTTGTATAAAAAACATTACAAAGAAATTGCGTTTTGTTTAGCAGCTCGCAAGCTTTTTTCCCCGAAGAGTAATCTCTTCCCACTATGAATGATGATGAAATCCCACTGTCTATGGCTGACACATGATTGGAAATGTCATACATTGCGTAAGCTGCCCCACCTTTTCCATAGGCATTATTAATATGTAATATTTTAATTTTTTTTGATGTTTTATTTGTGGACATATATGTCTTCTGAAAATGTTCTTGTCCATACTGAATTCATCACATCTATGAATTCTTTAGGTTTTAGCATATGGATAAATTGTTTGTTTAATGATTTTATACTATAGGGATCCCGAATATCTATTTTTATCTTCGTCTTAATACGTTTTCAACAGCCTCAGCAACTTTTGTTGCAGTTCTTTCTAATTCATAGCCCTTGATAATTTCCAAGGAGTTTTCCCCAAATTTTTTTAAATCCACTCTGCCGACTACAATTTCTTTCATTAAACAAAACAGCTCGTCTTTGTTAAGTGGGTCAAATGAAAACCCGTTTTCACCATCTTTAACTAAATCAGGGTAACAACCACACTTCTTTGAAATCAAAACAGGCAATCCTGTGACCATTGCCTCATTAACCACAAGCCCCCATGTTTCCGATATGCTTGGAAGAATAAACACTTCACTTATGGCAAAGTAAAGGACAAGTTCAATACCCTGCTTAAAATCCACAAGCAAAACATCTCTTATTTCATTTTGCGCAATGAGATTTTCAATGTCCTTTCTTTGAGGACCATTCCCAACCAAGATAAGTCCCCATTCGTTAACACCTTCATCTTTAAGTTTCCCAAATGCTTTTAACAGAAATAATAGATTTTTTTCTTCAGAGAACCTTCCAACAAAAAGGAAATTTTTTGGAGGGATGCCTAATTGTTTATGAGTTTCGAATTTGTTTAATCTAAATTTTGCAATATTCTCTTTAGAGAACTCCTGATTTATTGCTCCCACTCCATTTATTATAAATACGTTGTCTTTTTTTATACCCAAACTGATTGCATAATTTTTATGTTTAGTCCCGGGAACAAGGGCAGCATTACATTTAGATAAGAAAAATTTTTTAAATTTTTCTTTTAAAAAAGATCTTGGCTTATCCTCAAAATGAGATTCAATTATTACAATCAACTTTTTGTTATGCCTCATACACCATAACATTGTTGCCCAGTATGCTAAATACTTATAGCCAGAAACAATAACCACATAAGGATTATAAAAATTTAGTCTTTTATAGGTCTCCCAAGCCATCTTGATAGAGTTTATATCTTCTACATTACCCTTGAACATCACATCAAAATGGAACTTTAATTCATTTTTATCCGCCTTCCACTCCCTAATTTTTTCAGTTTCAGCTAAATACAAAACTCTAAATTTCAGTTTCATGATTTTTTCTAATTCATTGAATAATAGAGTTTTGTATGGAGATATAATATTGTGGAGCAATAAACATATTGGATTATTCATATTTAATAAGCCGTTGCTATACTTTATTAATTATTTTGCCGAAAGTCGTTCTCAAGAAATAACTCGTGCAAAGACGCGAATCAAAGAACCTAAGTTTGCTTTATAAACTATCCAGTCAATAATAGGTGCCCCATATTTTAAAGCCCAATATTTCTGATAGAATTCATTGGATGCCACAAACTTAAAAGTGTTTACGCAAAGAATTTGAAAACCACTTTGCAAAATCAAACTTGTTATTGTTGAAGGATTAAAGAACCATAGATGAACCGGTGGATGTGTATAGGGCACAGGGTAACCTCTGCGAATAGCTGATAGTCTCCCAACTAACGAATTGAATTCATTCGGAAGCTCAAGTACCAGTAATCCAGATGGCTTAAGCCAGGTTTTTATTATGTTTAAAGTGTCAATTGGGTCATCAATGTGTTCTAAAACATGCCACATAGTTATAACATCAAAACTATTTGGTTGAAAATTAGTTCGTGCTATGGGAGATGTAACAATAGGAGAACTTGTACTTTTACGTGCAATATCTGCAGCAAATTTTGAAATCTCCAAACCTGTGACAGTATAACCAACGGATTGTGAAAATTTAATAAACTCACCAAAACCACAGCCAACATCTAACAGATCCCCCTCTTTTTGAAACTTTAATATTTGATTCGTTCTTTCTATGTAAAGATTTCTATCATGATTTGTTTTTAATCTTCCCTGATGGTAATCAATTTCATATTCAGGGAGTTGAACTTTGGGATAATGCAAATAAAAGCCACAAGTTAAACAACGCACAATTTGTTTATCCCCTTCTCGCCAAATTGGCACAACTTTTCTTTTTCCACAAATAATACAAGATTCTTTCATGGTAAGGAGAGTAGGCTTAGTGAAAATTCGCATGGTTGTTTTTCTTTATTATTGAAGAGATAATTGCTTTAAAACTCTCTTAGCTATATTCTCAAAAGAGTTATTTTTCGCTATTTGGACCCTTCGCTCTTTAAAAGCTTCGACATTTAACTGAAGAGCCTCATGTAAAGATTGCTCAAAACTGGAATACGATTTTGCTATCCACAGACAATTTTCAATAGGTTGCAATTCTCCAATGTTTGTTGATACGACAGGAAGCCCTGTTGCAAAATACTCATATAGTTTCGCAGGATTAATATATTTTGTAAACTCTGTCTGTACGTATGGTATAATTCCAACATCCAATCCTGATAGCCAACGATAAAGTTCTTGAAATGGTTTTTCTCCTAACCAGAAAAAATTCTTGAATTTCATTAGACTGTTTACTTCACTCGTAGCAGAGGGATCAAGAGATCCTATGAATACTATAGACCAGTCTGATCGAGTCTCTAATAATCTCTGAACTAATTGAAAATCAATCCAATCACGAATATTGCCCACCAAACCGATTCTGGGACATGGAATATTTTTGATGTCATCCGGCAAATCAAACTCAGTTTTTGATGCCATAGATAATAAATCAAAAGATGTGCCTTGACCTATACAATGAACATTGGTGTGCAACCTCTTCTTTTGTGAGGCAAGTAATTCACTAATGGTAAACACCACATGGCATTTTTTCAGCATCTTTTTTTCCATAGTGACTTGATGTCTTCTGATTTTACCTTGAGCTGTTAAGGTGTATTCATCAACAAGCTGATATACTACATATGCAGAGGAATATAGTTGAGAAAATGGCCAATGTATTGGTGAATAAAGCCAAAGAACAACATGTTCATTTGAAGTAGGTCCTATCCCCATATGATTTAATAGATATCGCAACCATACACACTGAATTCTGTTTAAAAAAGGAACCCAAGATGCTACATAATCATTTAAGAAAAAAAAAGGACGAACTACGATTAAGTTATCTGTAATTTTACGGATTTTTTTTCCCAATAACATAGAATAAAGACGTTTTCTGCTTTTTAATAATCCTATAAATAAGTCTGCAGGTCGTTCAATACAAACAACTTTTGAAGGGTATACCTCCTTTGCTATAGCCTTGATAAGTCCTCTTTGATAACAATGATCCCAATCAAGGTAAAGGTAAAATAAAAAATGGGTTTTCTTATCCATTGTAAATCTCTCTATAAATTTCCACTGTTTTATTAGAAATAGACTCCCAGGAGAATTGTGCTTTCCACAAATTGAAAGCTGAATGACCCAAACTCACGCGTAAATCATGGTCATTAATGAGTTCAAATATTGCAGCGGCTAATTTATTCACATTATCAGGGGGAACTAAAAGCACATTATCATGATCTACTAATGAATAGAGTGTCTTACTATGGCTGGTAGTAATTACAGGTAAGCTAAATGATAATGCAGCAGGCAAACTTGAACGACCAAGGGTATTTCTCCTAAAAGGTAACGCACAAGCATCTGAACATAAAAAATAGTGAGCTATTTGTTGCTCATTGCAAAAGCCGGTCCAAACCACGTAGGATTCTAAATGAAGCTTGGTTATAAGGTGAGACAATTTTTCAAAGTACTTCCTATTGCTGTTGTAAGGATTACCACCTATCATAATTACCCGCAAGTTACAACCACGTTTGCGAAGCAAGCTAACTGCACACATAAGGGTCTCTATGCCCCGCGACCAGTCCAGGTAACCAAAATGGCAAACATAAAAACTATTTTTATCTAAGCTGTACTGCTCTCGTAATTTAAGACGATCATTATACGACATACCAATATTTGGGATATTAGATCCTGAGGGTAAGTAACGAAGTCGTCTTTTGAGATATGGGAAATATTTTTTGATAATCCTGATTACAAAATCACTATCCGAAATCAATCGATTGCTAATATGCAGTAATGTCAAAATAGCAATACGCGTTCTGAGATTTCCACGTAAAAAAGAAAAACCATATAATGTTGTAATAAGGGGTTTTGAAGTTGATAATTTAGCTAACATTGGCAGTTGATATTTGTTGCCAAAAGTCGAGCATGGGAAAATGGTGTGGATTATATCTGGCTGAGTTTCTTTGAGTACGGTGTTTAATTGCTTGAAATTATCAATCCCCAGCTCCCAATCATCTATTACAGGAAATACATTAACCTTATCATTTTGGACTTCTTTGTAAGTTGATGCAACACGGCTCGATGTAATAACAGAAACCTCGATTCCAAATCTGTGCAAACTTCCTGCTAAATTTTTAAGAAAACCAGCTCCCCCATCTGGTATAGGTGGATATGCGCCATATAAAAAAGTTATTCTCACAGATTTTTCACGATAATGTATTATATTCTTATTTAGAACTCATGAAGGGCTGATGGTCTCTTTTATTGCGTATGAGTTTGTACCTGCAAAAGCTGGCAATATCCCTCCCATCAATCCTATAATAAATGCAAACCCTCGATCAGAAAACGGTGATCCAGCCACCGCAGTAGCTAAATTTGTTATAACCCAGATTAGAACTCCTAAGGCGATTACCCTTAATTTGTCATCATTTTTTGTTTTACTTATAGAATAAGCTAACCGTATTATGGACCAAAAATACCATAAAAATACAAGGGCTCCGATTGTTCCAAATTTCATCAAAATCTCTGTATAGCCCACATGATGCTGAAACGAGGTTTGAACCCATTTATTATTCCATTCCCTCCGTTCCATGCGATGTCCAGTCCCTTGGCCGATTATAGGGTTCTTGCGAAATAGTGCGAATGATGCTTCAGCTTCCAACCTTCGGGAATAAAGTGATGTATCATCTAAAAGACTGTCTCGGGATCCCAAAGAGATATAAAATTGTCGAGTTTTTTCTCCTCCGGGCAGTGGGAGATCGCCATTTATGCTACCCAAAACATAAAAAATAAAAAGAAAACCTATAAAAAGAGGAAATGCAGCATGTAATTTTTTCTTTCCAGGAGAAGTCAACCAAACTCCACAAAACGCCACAACATTCATTGCCACGAAGGCAAGAAGTCTGCTGCGATATCCTGAAGCAAGTGAAAAGATCAATAATGTTGCAAGAGCTAATGCAGAAAGCAGACGGATTCGATGCCTTCGGTTTATAAGCAGTAAAGGCCATAAAGCACCTATGGCAGGTCCTAAATATGAACTGCCAACCGGAGCAACCAATATATCTTTATATAATAAAGGATCAAATTTTCGCTCCCACCAAGCATAGTTACTCCAAAGATAAAAGGGAATTCCTATTAAGGTTATGATTATAAATAATTTCCAAGCGGTTTTGTGATCTTTAACCAATCCTGCAACAGGAAACAATATCAAATAACCAATATATTGACCTAAATCGCGGAAGACATCCGTATAAGAAGCACCATTTTTAAAACCAATTGGAGCGCTTATAAATAGCACAGCTGCTAGTGAGACGGAAGGAAGGAACATCGGGTGTTGCGTAACGCTCAGATTTTTTGTGCGCTTAATTAGTAGGTGAGCTGCCCAGCTTACAATCCAGGCTCCAAACAGTATAGCGAACCCTATTTCAACAGGTCTGGGTTCCTCCCCGTAACCAACGAAAAAAGGAAAAACTATTAAAACTATAAATAAGCCTATGGAAGGATCAATCAATACAAACACCGCGAAAATTAATAAACAAATTGTAAGAGCTGCAATTCCCCCAAAGGAAACAACGAATACCCCGCATATAAATGAGATCAAGATAATCACAAGGGTTAGTTGGGACATAAAAAAAGCCTCTATTGTTTAGTGTCTAACACTTCATTAATAACCCATCTTATTAGCCGTGTTCGCATAGGGTGAAGCCAGAGAGGCGCAATGATTATTATTAAAAATGAGAATACGATTAAATTATTTAGAATAATGCTATTGAATAAATGACTCAGTTTATAACGCATTATTAAAACCGAGGCAATACCGATCAAACAGATTATAAAAAGCATTCTACTTGTTTGTGGCAGTAATTCGCTAAAAGGAATTTGATGCTTATTGTGATAAGATAGGTAAATTAAGCTACTGCCAAAAGTGAGGGAAATTATCCAGCCGATAGCCACTCCAAAGCCATCATAAAATGTGCCCAACAAAAATCCAAGCAAAGCGTTTAACAACGCTATGGTAATATGCCCAATAAGATTCCAGCGAAGCTCGCCAATACCCAGGTAGACAAAATAAGCCGGAACTGACAACGTATTTAAGAGCCACCCGATGGATAATAAAATTCCAAAAAATACAAAAATACTTTCATAGCGCCCAATCCAAAGTTTCGATATCAGCGGTGTACTAACAATTATTAGGGAGAATAAAGGTATGGCAAGATAGAAGGTCAAATGATAACAAGTCAGATAGACTTCTTTTATTTTTTCCGGGTTTTTCTCTTGCAGGTTCGCAATCGCAGGGACAAGAACCTGGTTCGCGGACACAATGAGCGCCCGGAACTGCTGAACCATTTTATTAGCCATCTCATAAAACCCTACCATGGAAAGCCCGCCAAATTTGCTTAAAAGGGCCTTCGTAATCGGATCATAAAACATTGTAGAAACCGATATAAGCTGAAAATTTATCCCGTACGTTACAATTTCCTTAAAAAAGCTTTTGTCCCATTGGTAGGGGACAATGGGAAGGAACGGGGACTGGCGTTTTAGGAAAACCCAGCTAATAATGAAAACTGAAAAATTCTGGATAATGCTTGAATACGCCACCCCCGTCAATCCATAAGTCGGAGCAAGCATAAAACAAAAACAAAGATGAATTGTTGCCCCGGTCATTAAAAGCATGCTTCGAAGGTCAATACGCTGGTATCCGTCAAGGCCGGATTGGAATATGCTGGTGATTGCCAATAACCACAAAGAGAAAAGCGCAAACGGAAGGATAGATAGAGCAGCGGGAAGAGACTCCTGGGCTACGACCAGACCAAGTATCCACTTAATGACCGGATACCCAACAAGGAGGACCAGGCCAATAAAAGCGGCTATTGATAGAGAAGCGGTTTGAATCACCGCGGAGACATTTTTATGTTCATCACGGGCAACATATTTGGCGACAAACTTTACCACACCCCCGGATAAGCCAAGATTCGCGATTTGGGTTACTGAGGTAGTTGCCAGTACCAAAGACCAGATGCCCAACTGTTTAACGCCGATTGTTTTCAGCAAAAACCGGTAGAGGATAAATAAGACTCCCCCGATTATTACCACCTGCACTATTGACATTATCGCGTTAAAAAGAACTTGACGCTTTTGCATCATTTATTCTGGTAAAAAAAGTATATTGTCGTATTGGTACGGCTCAGTTCTAATGTGGTGTTTTTTGATTTCCCCGTCTTTAAATTCATACGGTTGATAATTTTTATTTATAAGAAAATTAATTAGGTCTTGGCTCGTTCGCACATCTTTATCCCCTAAATCTCCAACTTCTATTGAGATCATGGGGTGAAACCTGTCAATGATCTTTGACATGCCAAGGAGTATTTCGTATTCCGCATTTTCAGCATCTATTTTGATAAAGTCGGGTTTTATGCCTCTCTTTTCAACATATTCGTCTATGGGAATTGCCTCAACCTGATAGTTGTCTGGTTTTAGTTCTTTTGAAATTTTCACAGGCAATCTGGAATCACAGATTGAATTGAAAGCAGAGTATTTGAGACCATAATCATTAAAAGGGATCATTCTTCTTCCCGAAGATACCGCATAATTGTTTAAAAAGATGTTGCCTTTATTAAAACAATTATCCTTGAGTATATTAAAGGTGCTTGGTGTAGGTTCGAAGGAATGTACTTGCCCTTCCAAACCAACCAGGAAAGAACTAAGCAGGGTAAAATAACCATAATGAGAACCAATATCAAAAAAAGTCATGCCAGCCTTGAGATATTTTAAAACCATCCGGGTTAAACCCTCTTCAAAGAAGCCATAACGGAAAATGAAAATCGAGACTCCTTCCGGTATCACCACAATTATCTCTTCATCCCAAAATGTTTTGGCTTTCATTCTGACAGGACTTTTTCGCCAAGGAGAGATGAGGTCCAAAATCTTAGTATGAAGTATTCTCCCCGGGGCTTGCCAAAATCTTTGTATGCGCGATCCCTTAGAGCGCGTTACACATTTTTCCAAGGATGCTATTAACTCATTGTTATTCATTTTAACCTTCAAACTATCTTACAAAAACTGCGTCAATAAACACCACATGCCCATCGTCATCGTAAACTTGGTCTAAATTTCCACAAAAATGGTATCCAAGGTCGGTAAGAAGCAAAAAGATATCTTTAAAAGTTGGTTGCCCTTTATATAACTGATCCAAGTTAATCTCTACAATACAAGCTGTTGCTTTACTTAAAATTTTTTGTCCACCACGAATAACCCTATCCTCATATCCTTGCACATCTAACTTTACGAGTACTTCTTGGGATAGTGGGACAGATAAGCTATCAATCCAATTATCAAGAGTTGTTACTTTAACCTGCGCGGAAACCTGTTTCTTAGTAAAGGGATAATAACGTTCGCATACCTCGGTAGTCTTTAGCAAGGATGATGATGAACTATGGTGAAGGTGGTTAAATATTTCAAAAACACCCTCCTGATCTCCCAGGGCAAAATTAAAAGCGGAGATTCTTCCTTTTTGTTTTTCAGCCCATTGATGTAATTTTTTAAAAGTCTCTGGAAGTGGTTCAAAGCAATAGAGATTGGCTTCGGGGAAAATTTTTAAAACCTCTTTTGCGAACTGTCCCTCATTTGCACCAACATCAATAATAGTTTTGATAGGAAGGTTTTTTAATCCCAAGAGTGAATGAGCAGGATTTTTGGAAGATTGTGCAATATCGAACCCAATTAGATTAAAAGTTTTTTTAATAAATTTTTTTAGGGGATGAAAAAGTGACAAGCTAGTTTTTTTCATAAGGTATGAGATTCCAATTTTATATGACTCGAAGGGGACATCCTATATTGATCCTGTCAAGAAAAAAGTAAAAAGTTAAAAAGCACGGAGCATGGGGCAGGGAGCGAAGAGCAAAGAGAAAAGGTTCGAGGCTCGAGGAACGAGGCACGAGATTTCATTTTGACAAAAATCTCCTTTTGGTCCTCATTAGACCGCCGATCATCAGGGATATTTCTTTGGCTTCGTTCAACCATGCGTTTCCAGTTTCCCGGTCAACATAATTAATTTCCATGGCGATATAAATTTGGGTTCTGAGTTCCCCGCATGAGCCCTTAGTCTACCCTGTTAAATAAGATTTGAGCCTTTTGCGAAGAAACATTTTTCCGTGATATGACTTCAGGTATTTTTCCCGT
>LQYC01004302.1_pt1 | contig 13458 bp, 11 predicted proteins | sample 661771 | NCBI WGS metagenome assembly LQYC01 (sample SAMN03483023, study PRJNA281117) | bioreactor metagenome | isolation source: benzene-degrading methanogenic enrichment culture from a contaminated... | place: USA: oil refinery in Oklahoma | collected 2011-05
TTTGTTTCTGGATTCCCCGATCAAGTCGGGGAATGAGGATGTGCTTTGTATAATTTTTGGGATACCCCGCAGCTTGCTGCGGGGAGGTTCATTATGAAAGAGCACTGAAGATGCCCATTTATGAATTTCGATGTAATGATTGTGGAAATGAGTTTGAAGAACTTGTTTTTGGAAGTGACACTGAGGTGGTGTGCAAGAAATGTCAAAGTAATAAAATTGAAAAGCTGATGTCAGCCGTTAGCTTTAAGAGCAGTGGTGGTTTTACTCCTGCCTCAGGTGCATCCGGTTGTTCAAGCTGTACAGGAAAGAGTTGTAGTACATGCAAATAACTCCCCTCTTATTTTTTAGACAGATTGATCTCTACCTTTTTTACCTTACCATTACCATTTATTGTGTTGGCACCATTAATTTTCTTATTTACCTCATCAAACCACGACCATTAATTTCTTTTCTAGCGTTTTATATAACGATTATTGGATTTGTTTTTCACAGTATAATTTTTATTTTTCGTTATCTTGCTTATGCCTGCTTTCCTGTAACTGATCTCCATCAGTCCCTTTTTTTCTTTGCTTGGTGTTTTGTAGGAGTTTTCATTATTTTTAATATCAGGCATAAAATTCCGGTCTTGGGGTCATTCGTAACGCCATTGGCCACAGTTTTTCTTATCTCTTCAGCTACTCTTTTTACTCAAAAGCCGGTCCAGATTCCACCACCGCTTCGAAGCATTTGGTTGCCTATTCACACCACGCTTGCCTTTTTGGGAGAAGCGTTTTTTGGATTCGCCTTTTGCGGGGGAATCATGTATTTAATCCAGGAAAATCAAATTAAAAATAAAAAGTGGAGCCATTTTTTACATAGACTTCCTTCTCTCCAGACCCTTGATGATCTTAACTATCTGTGTCTTAGCTTTGGATTTCTTTTTCTCACCCTTGGAATAATTACCGGTTCGATATGGGCAGAGTTTGCGTGGGGATCTTATTGGAGTTGGGATCCTAAAGAGACCTGGTCTTTGGTGACCTGGCTGATTTATGCTGCTTTACTGCATGGGCGATTAACCATTGGTTGGCGAGGCAGACAGGCGGCTTTCTTTTTGATCATAGGTTTTGGTGTGGTGTTATTTACCTTTTTGGGAGTAAACCTTCTTTTGCCCGGGCTCCATAGCTACGAAAGTTTTACCTCTCCCTAACATCTCATCATTTTTTTGCAATGAATATTATTGTAGCTGGTTTAAGCCATAAGACGGCATCGATTGAGATAAGAGAAAAGCTTTCTTTTTCTTCCCATAATCTCTATGCCCCGCTTCAGCAAATAGTAAATTTGCCGACCTTATATGAAGCTATTATTCTTTCTACCTGTAATCGTGTGGAAATTGTCTGTACTGCCGTTGATAGCGAAAAAGTTATTCGGGAAATCAAGATATTTTTAGCTGATTTTCACAAGCTATCCTTGGACGAAATCACTCCTCACCTTTACTTTTATACTGGCCAAGATGCTATCCGGCATGTGTTTAGAGTAGCCTCAAGCCTGGATTCAATGATAGTAGGCGAGCCACAAATACTCGGTCAGTTAAAAGATGCATATCGTTCCGCCGTGGAAAACAAAACAACCGGTTCAATTCTCAACCGATTTCTTCATAAAGCTTTTTCGGTGGCTAAACGGGTGCGCACTGAAACGGGTATCGCCTCAAACGCGGTATCGATTAGTTTTGCGGCAGTGGAATTGGCACGCAAAATTTTTGATAATTTAGAAGACAAAAAGATTCTTTTGATCGGTGCGGGGGAAATGGCTGAATTACTTACCCGACATCTCGTTTCCCATATGGTTAAGGAACTCTTTATCACAAATCGAACCTTCGAACATGCTTTACTGCTGGCCAATGAATTTGGTGGAAAAGTTTTAAAGTTTGACGAGCTTTTTGATAATCTTGCCCAGATGGATATTATCATCAGTTCTACTGACGCACACGACATCATCATTACGTATGAGAAAATTGCAAAAGCGCTTCGAGTGAGAAAAAACAAACCAATATTTTTGATTGATATTGCGGTGCCCCGAAATATTGATCCTCGCGTCAATGACCACTCCAATGTTTACCTTTACAATATTGATGACCTTGATGGGATTGTTGAAAAAAACCGCCAGGTAAGAGAAAAAGAAGCCAAACAAGCGGAAGAGATTGTCGAAGAGGAACAGATGCGGTTTTATATCTGGCTTCAACAGCAAGAAGTAACTCCGACAATAATAACATTAAAAGAAAAAATAGAGAGTATCCGCCTTAAAGAAATTGAAAAGACTTTCTCACACTGGGAAGGGTTAAGAGAAGAAGACAAAGAGAAAATTAATGCGCTTACCCACGCAATTGTCAATAAAGTTCTTCACGGTCCGATAAATTTCTTAAAAACCAAAGGTGAAAAAAACCGGTTTCCCATCGAAGAAATAAAAAAAATATTTAATTTAAATGATAAAGAAGATGCGTGACCTGTCCACCCGATAACATTAGGGGAATATCCTTGTCCATGGAATCGGTTTTCCTCATTTTATCTGCACCAAAAGATTTTCCAATTTTAAAATAATAACGAGTTCCCCGAACCGGAGCAAACATTCGCTTTAATGGAAGAACGTACTTTAAAGTTTCTTGTTGATCACACGCTCGGAAAATTGGCCAAGTATTTACGTATGCTGGGTATTGATACCGTTTATTTTACTCAAACTGACGTATTCACGTTAATTGAGAAGGCATCTCAAGAAAAAAGGATCATCCTCAGCCCCAATACTAAGCTTAAAAACCTTGACAATCGTCCTGATTTTTTTTTCATAACTGATGACCAACCAGATAAACAGCTTAGTGAGGTGCTTAAGTATTTTAAAATTCACATCACTCACGGCCAGCTTTTTACGCGCTGCCTCACGTGCAATCAAAAACTGATCGCCGGTAATCACGACGACGTAAAAGGAAAAGTTCCTCCCTATATTCTCGGAATCCAGAAAAAGTTTTCTCTGTGTCCCCAGTGTAAAAAGGTTTATTGGAAGGGCACCCATTTAGAAAAGATGGAAGAAATAATATGGAAGGTGTTGAAGAAAAAAGACTAAAAGCTTCCGCACTCGCTGGGGTCGCCTTTGAGCTTGGCGAGTGCGTGGGGGATTACGGGTAACAAGGTGGAAAGATTTTCGCGGACTCCTTTGGGACTTCCCGGAAGGTTAATAATGAGACAATGACCTCGCGTTCCGACAATACTTCGGGAAAGCATGCCAAAAGGAGTTATTTTGAGTGAATCGAATCGCATTGCCTCAGCCATCCCGATCACTTCCCGATCAATGACCTTTTTCGTTGCTTCTGGAGTAACATCACGCGGACTTAAACCGGTTCCTCCTGAGGTGATAACAAGATCTAAATTTTCTTTGTCGGCATACGCAATTAAAGTCTCGATAATAATTTTTTCCTCATCAGGGATGATTGCATACGCGGTTATTGCGGCGGCAGGGAGATGGTCTATTACTTTTTTTATTTCCTCAACACTCAGGTCTTCCCGTTCTCCTCTGCTCCCTTTGTCACTGATGGTAATAATTCCGACTTTAATCATAATTACGTTAGATAACACGAATAGATATGCGGTCGGAGATACGGACCGTAAAACTCACCGTGATTATCTCGAATCCGAAGTTAGTCTTCTTCCTTCTCTTTTTTTGCAGCGGCGATAATTTTATCGGATAAATACGAAGGGAGTTCTTCGTAGTGGTCAAGGATCATGGTAAATGATCCTCTGCCGCGGGTTATGGATTTGAGGGTATGGTCATAGTCCAGTATCTCCGCCATTGGAGCATGCGCACGTATAACTTGATTTTTATTTTTAGGGTCCATGCCCAACACTCGTCCTCGACGGCTGTTGAGGTCGCCAATAATATCACCCTGGCATTCCTCGGGAACGGTGATTACCATTTCCATGATTGGTTCAAGCAGGATAGGGTTGGCTTCCATAAAACCTTTTTTAAAACCCATCGAAGCAGCAATTTTAAAAGCCATATCCGAGGAATCAACGTCATGATACGAACCATCTACCAGTGTTACCTTAACGTCAACAACGGGATAACCAGCCAGAATCCCCTGGGGCATGGTTTCTGCGATTCCTTTTTCAACTGAAGGAATATAATTTCTGGGGATAACCCCACCTCGATTGTCAATTACCCACCCACGATCTTGTCCACAAATTCAAAACCTTTACCTCGCGGCAGCGGCTCAAGCTCAATCCACGCATCACCGTACTGGCCTCGGCCCCCTGATTGACGTTTGTATTTACCCTGAACGCGGGTTTTTCCCTTAATGGTTTCTTTGTACGGAACTGTCGGCGTCTTAAGTTCAACTTCTACTCCAAATTTTCGCTTAAGCTTTTCAACCACAACTTCCAGATGTATCTGTCCCATACCTGATATGAGAAATTCCTTGGTTTGTTCATCCCGACTAAAATGAACGGTTGGATCCTCTTCCTGGAGGCGCGCCAGGGCCCCGCTCAGCTTATCTTCATCACCGCGTGATTTTGGATTGATGGCATAAAAAATAGCGGGTGTCGGATACTTAAGTCCCTCAAAAACAACCTCGCTTTTGCCTTCGGTCAGCGTGTCATTAGTTGTCGTCTCCTTTAATTTAGCGAGCGCGACAATATCACCTGCCACTGCGGGATTAATCGGTTTTTGGGATTTGCCTTCAAGCTTTAAAACCTGTCCAATCTTTTCTTTGACGTTTCGGGTAATATTAAAAATGGTTGAGTCAGAATTTAAGGCCCCTGAAAATACTTTTAACACCGTTAGCTTACCGGTGTAAGGGTCAGACACGGTTTTAAAAACAAATCCATAAAAGGGTCCTCCCGAGCTCATTTGTAAAACTTCTTCAGCTCCTGTTTTTACATTTTTTGCTTTTCGCGAAGAGTGGTCCTGAGGGGAGGGAAAATTATCGGCAACTAAATCTAATACCGGCTGAATTCCCATATTTAGCAGCGCCGCACCGCACATAACCGGAGAGAAAACATTTTTTAGAATTCCATTTCTCAACCCATTACTCACTTCCTCATCAGAAAGTTCTCCTGAATCAAGGTATTTTTCCAAAAGCGTATCATTAGATTCGGCCACAGCTTCAATTAATTTTTCCCGATAGAAAATGGCTTCATCTTTTAATTCTTCGGGTAGGTCTGCTTTGGTAATTTCGCCGCTTCCTTCCTTAGAAAACAAAAGGGCTTTTTGGGTTATAATATCCACCACCCCTTTAAAATTATTTTCCTTACCAATGGGGATTTGAAGGATAACGAGTTTTGCCTTTAAATTATCCTCAATGCTTTTAACAGCTGAGAAAAAATCGGCTCGTTCTCGATCCATTTTATTTATAAAGAGTATCGTGGGAATATTGTTTTCTTGGGCAACCTGCCAGACTCTATCTGTTTGTACCTCTACCCCGGCAACCGCATCAATCAAAAGCACCGCACTATCGGCAATACTCAATGAAGAAAAAGTTTCGGTAATAAAATTGGTATCCCCTGGCGTATCAATAATATTGATGATTTTCTTCTTCCATTTTAAATAATGGAATGAAGACGTTATCGTGGTTTTTCGTTTGATTTCTTCAGGTTCATAGTCTAAGACTGAATTCCCATCATCAACTCGACAGAGACGATCCGTTACCGTACCGTTAAAAAGGAATGCCTCCCCCATAGATGTCTTTCCCGCACCTGAGTGGGCAATAATCGCAATATTCCGAATATCTTTGGTTTCATACGCATTCATTATTCCTTTCCTCCTGAAGACAAAAATTAAAAAGAAAACGATATCCTAAGAAATAATTTAAATAATGTCAATAAAAAGAAAATAGTTAAAAAATGAAAAGCGCGTGGCGGGTAAAGCGAAAAAGTAAGCTCCGTTAGAAGGCGTTCACAGGGGGCATGTATCCTCTGTGCAAAAGCGTAAAAATTTTAAATTTTCTGTTAGATATTTGATGCCTAACAGAGCATGCGGGGGCTTTCTAACGGGGTAAGTAAAATAATAGCGGTCTGATAATCTTGGAAAAACAAACCAAAACATTTGCCTTCACCCCGCTTTCAGGATAAGTTATGCAAGAGAAGATCTTTTAAATAATCTGCAGACCCCTATAACCTTTTTCCCCAAACATAAAAGACATGCATCCTATTCTTTCCATTGATATCGGCGCCGGGACTACGGACATTCTCGTTTTCTACCCGGATACTCAAGAACATTACAAAGCAGTTTCTGTTTCCCCGATCAAAAAAATCGCGGAAACTATTCTTGGTACGCAAGGGGACCTGCTTCTTTCAGGGACGATAATGGGAGGTGGCGCGGTCTCCAATGCGGTTATTCAGCATGCCAAGACACATAATGTTTTTATGACCCCAACAGCGGCAAAAACAATTAATGATAACCTGGAAAAAGTTCGAGATAAAGGAATCACCATAATTTCTGACGTGGAAAAAGAAAAATTACCAGGAGATAATATTACCCACCTAATCCTTAGAGATATATCTACCCCGGGTATTCGTGTTCTTTTAAACGAGCTTGGAGCAGCGTGGGAGTTTAGCTATATAGCGGCTGCGGTGCAGGACCATGGCGTTGCACCCAGTGGAGTAAGCAGCATTGACTTCCGGCATCAAATAATGAAAGCGATCATTGAAAAAAACCTTTTTCCGGAAGCGTTTCTTTTTTGGGTTGAAAAAATTCCTCCTTACTTCACCCGAATGAAAGCAACCGGAGCGCTTCTTTCTGAAATACCTCACCAAAAGGCTTTTATGATGGACACTGGAATGGCGGCAGTACTCGGAGCTTCTTTAGACCGCAACCTTCAGGGATGTTCTCATTGTTTGGTTGTGGATATCGGCAATTCTCACACCCTTGGCGCCTGTCTCACTAACAATATATTAGGGGGTTTTTTTGAGTATCACACTAATCATTTAACATCTCAACGCATTGAAGAACTTCTTGTTGGTTTAGGGAACGGCACTCTTAAACACCACCAAGTGGTTTCCGAAGGAGGTCATGGAGCCTATATCCGGTCTTGTCCTGGATTTAATCAAATTGAAAAAATCGTGGTGACCGGACCACGACGTCGGGAAATAATGCAGGGCGTAACCCTTGAATATTGTGAAGGTGGCCCTTTAGGTGATACGATGATGGCAGGCACAGTTGGGCTTCTTGAGGCGATTAAAAGAAATGAAAATTTGAATATTACTCTATAAAATTTTATTTTATCAGGAAGGAGGTAGGATGGTGATAACCGACAAGCAAAATTTTGAACTGATTGATAAAATTAAAAATCTTAATGTGTTTAATCGATTCGAGGAAGATCAAATTGAGGAATTTATTAATGTATGTGCGCTAAAAAAATTTACTCAAGGTGAAATCATCATTAATGAAGGGAGCGTTGATAACTGGATATATATTTTGATTTCAGGTAGTGTTAAAATATTAAAAGGGAACCAAACCTTTGGCATCTTTAAAAGGGTAGGGGAAGTCTTTGGGGAGATGCGGGTTATTGTTGATTCTCCTCGTTCCGCATCAATTATCGCGGATGCTGAAACAACGTGTCTCGCAATTGATTTTTCCAAATTTAAAACAGATTTTAAAAAAGCGCAACCAGTAATTTTAACGATTTTATACCGAATGTTTGCGGAAATCCTTGCTGTTCGGTTGCGAAAGACAACTGAAGAATTGGCAGAAGCAAAAAAACAAATTGAGAGATTAAAAAAATGACCAAAAGAACCGAAAAAGGCATTTGCGGAATCTGTCCGGCAAATTGCGGCGTTGAAATCGGTTTAGAGCATGATCGCATCGTTAACATCCACCCGTGGAAGGGACATCCCCAAGGAATTCCGTGTGTCCGCGGACGACACGCTCCGGATATTATTTACTCCTCTGATCGGCTCAAGACCCCCTTGAAAAGAAAGGGGCCCAAAGGCACCTTGAAATTTGAGGCAATTTCCTGGGAACACGCATTGGATGAAATCGCCAAAATAATTTTTGCCTTAAAAAGCCAGTACGGACCCGAGTGTATCGCTTCCTTTTTTGGCCGGGGGAATTTTGAACAGTCCCTCTGGCAGATGTTCAGTCCCAAAGAAGGGGGGTATTGCATCAATTCGATCTTCATGCCTCTTGGTTCCCCTAATGCGTTTTCAGTGACAAGCCTTTGTTTTGTTTCTTATGGTGTTTTTGCTCCTACTGCCACGTTCGGAGCTCCCATGGGGATACTCCGACCGGACTTAGAGAATGCTGAGATCATTTTTGTCTGGGGAACAAATCCCGCTACCAACTCTCCTCTTAACGATATGATTCGCCTCCAAGCAGCAAAAAAACGAGGCGCGCAGGTGATTGTCATCGATCCTTTGCGGACCGCTGCCGCCAAATTAGCTGATCAATGGATCCCAATCCAACCGGGAACTGATGGGGCTCTTATACACGGCATTTTAAATCAATGCTTCAAAAAGGGGACTATAGACCGGGAGTTTGGTGAAAAGTACTGTGAGGGATTTGCGCTACTGGAAGAATACGCGGAGCGGTTCGATCCCCAATGTGTTGCAAACATAACCCGAGTCCCTCAAAATACCCTCTTTGAATTAGCGGACATTTTTACATTATCCAAGCGGATTAGTCTCCTTACGCATACGGGTCTGGAATACTCCAACTCCGGCGTTCAATCGATCCGTGCCCTTTTGACCCTCTTTGCATTGACCGGCCATCTGGACACTCAAGGAGAACTGCGTTTTCAATTCCCCCCCTCGGCTTCTTTGCGAAAGCCTGATGTGAAATTCCCTACTGAGGTACCCCCTATTGGTATTGACAGATATCCATTTTACTGCCGTATGACCAAGAACGGGCAATTTATGGAGTTTCCACGATCAGTTCTGGAGGAAGAACCCTATAAAATCAGGTTTCTTCTTATCGGCGGAGCGTCAATTCTCACCAGCTTCCCTAATACTGCCCTGTTCACAAAGGCTCTTAACGCTCTCGAATATCTTGTCTCCGTTGACCGGTTCTTCAGTGCTGATGCTCTCTTTGCCGATATGGTTCTTCCGGCCACCACCTATTTTGAAAACGTATCCTATTGCGGTTTTCCTCCGCTGACACCTCGGCCTGATTCGATACAATACCGGAAAAAAATTATCGAGCCGCGGGGAGAGGCAATGAATGACTATCTCATTTATTCCCGATTGGCGGAGAGGCTTGGGTATGGTCATCTCTATCCACAATCTGAAGAAGAAATGGTGAAGTATGTGATGAGAGATATGCCCTTCAGTTTTGATGATTTTAAATGCCGTTCCACTGAGGGAACTATCCCCCTTGAGGACAAATCGACTGCCTCCCTGGAAGAAAAAAAATGGCGCTCCGGGAGATTGAGACGGGATGGAAAACCCGGATTTCCCACTCCTTCGGGAAAGTGGGAGATTACTTCTTCCGCGCTCAAAGCATGTAATTATGATCCTTTCCCAGGTTACACAGAAGTAAGAGAAGGCTTGCAGAATAAAGAAATCAACAAGAATTTTCCCTTGACGCTCACCAGTGGAACGCGAATTCAATCCACCTTTAGGAGCCAGCATCTCAATATTCCCGAGATTCTGAGGCGGCAACCTGATGCCGAAGCTCTCATTCATCTGGAGGATGCAAAACCCCGCAATATAAAGAGCGGGGATAAAGTTAAGGTAAAAACAGTCCGGGGAGAGGTTCAATTTACCGCCCGGGTGACTTCCGATATCTTGCAAGGTGTAGTGGAAGTAAATCAAGGTGGCGGCTCCCCCATTCAGGCCGAAGGGTGGCGGCGCGCCAATGTCAATTTTCTCACCGATGACCAGAACCGCGATCCGATTTCCGGATTTCCGGTTTTAAAGGCTCTCCTGTGCGAGGTGGAAAAAATTTGAATAAATTTGATTATAATAAAAATGTATGTTATTAAAATTCGGATATCCGAATCACAAAAAGCAGTAAACGCGCTAAATAATATTGTATAAAAAATCTGTAAACCTTTTTTTTCCCAAGGCGTCTAAAAAGTTATATTTGCTAAACAAAGAGGAAAGATTAATTTCGAATTTATGGAGGAAAAAATGATGAGTAAGAAAATTTATGGAATCTTTGTTTTTGTTATTATTATCATTTTATTAACGTCATGCGCCACTGAACATAAAAAAACAGCGGTCGGCGCTGGCGCCGGCGCAGTTATTGGAGGTGGTTTAGGCGCGATCATCGGCCATCAGACCGGACATGCCGGCGCGGGAGCGGCAATCGGCGCAGCAACAGGTGCCTTAATCGGCGGGGGTATCGGCTATTATCTCGACAAGCAAGCGGCAGACTTAAGAAGGGTTCAAGAGATCCAAAATGTAAGACAAGAGCGTGATCGGCTGATTGCCACCATGTCCAATTCTCTTTTGTTTGACGTTAATTCCGCTGTCATCAAACCTGGTGGAATTGACGGCTTGACTAAGGTTGCTGACGTATTAAATCGTTATCCCGAGACCACGATAACTGTCAAGGGCCATACCGACAGCACCGGAAGCGAGGTGTATAACCAGGACCTCTCCGAAAAACGAGCCAGATCAGTGGCCGACTTTTTGGTCGGGAGGGGCGTTGACCCTGGGCGTGTTACTTCGATCGGTTATGGGGAATCATTACCGATAGCCGGTAATGATACTGAGGCGGGAAGGCTGCAAAATCGTCGAGTGGAAATAGAAATTATACCAAGAGATACTGCAGGCCAGCAGGGGTAGAAAACATTGTAAGTTTTAAAACGTGCTTTTCCCGGTACGTGTCTTTTAAAACATGACTTTTTCCTAAAATGGCAGTTCATTATTTTGTAACCAATGAGCTGCCATTTTATTTTAGGGGAGTTACCTTTCACTCCGTCTAAATTCTCTATCGAGAGGGGCGTCACGAAGTAAGGGGGTGTTTTCTTCGTTCTTCACCCCTCTTTTCTTTTACCTTCTCCTTAAAACGTAAATCGTAAAACGTTAGGTGTTGTCACTCTTTCTTACTGTTTACTTTTCACGTTTTACTTTTTACGCTTAACGGACTTTGACTTTTAGACCCTTGGACTTTTCATCGTACAACTTTAGTCATTTTAGTTATTCTATCATGAATGAGACCTTTGCAAAAGTATTTTTTGGTCACTCTGAACTCGTTTCAGGGTCTCATAATACATTGATTTTATTAGCATGACACTTTGCATGTCTTATGTTTCAACAGCCTGTTAGAGATCACGAAACGCAAGGGGGGTTGTTTAGGGCATTTGGTACCTTTTTTGGCAATAAACTCAAACTGATTTATCCCAAGTCGCCTTCATTTGTATATCTTTGTTGGCTCCTCGTTATCCTCCTCGACGTACTTAAATGTACGCCTGCGTCGATTCTTTGTCGCCGCCTCGATCTGCTTTTGAATGCAACTTGGTATTACCCCTCGTGCTTTGAGGAATTTTTTTCTTTTGAAACGTGGGGAAAGTTATTCTAATGCTTTTACCTCAGACCGGATGGTTTTGAGACGGGTCTCCATAAATTTAAGTACGGCTTTAATATTTATTTCTAATGATCTTAAATCATTACTTTTATTTAGTTCTTGTTCTATTCTTTCTTTCCAGGTTTTTATCGCTTCTTCTTCTATTTTTAGTTTTTCCAGGCTTATTTTTTTTATTAAAAGGGCTTCTAATTTTTTATCGAATTCCATTATCATATCCTCCAAACGTTTTATTCGTGTCCTTTGCAAACGTCATAAAATAATGTGTCATGTCATGCTGAACCCTGAACGTGTCATTCCTTGTGCTGGACTTGTTTCAGTAGTGGTTCAGAATCTTCAGGGCATCTGATAAAATCAACATGTTTTGAGACCCTGAAATCGTAGACCCTGAACGTGATTCAGAGCATGGTTCAGGGTGACCAAAAAATAATTTTACAAAGGTCTTTATTCGTGGGTTATCCGATCTTCAGGGAGTTGGTATTCTAAAGAACGGGCAAGTTGGTAAAAATCAGAATTCTTATGAATATAGCGGATTTTTGCGAGTAAGGTTTTTGGATCAATTAACTCATGAAAAGGGACATATTTAATTTGCATTTGGTCCTCAACGCTTACCATTACTCCTGAAAGACCTTTTTGACAAATGGCTCGAAAGGCTCCGACACCCAATTGACTTCCCAACATAACATCAAAAGCGGCAGGCTCCGCACACCGTGTCTCATAACCAATCTGCTTTGCTCGAACCTTTAATGATTCTTTGGGGTGTAGTTCTTTATATCGTGCCTCAAGCTCATTTGCTATAAACTTTCCGACTTCAGCGTCTCCGAGGACAACATTCCCGTGTCGGTCAACCCTTGTTGGCCTTAAATTTTCAGGAAGGAGTTCGGCTAAGCCTTCACTGACACAAACCACTCCATATTTTTTGCCCTCGCGCGCCCGTGCCTCCATAAGCGCCAACAGGTCATCAATAAGCTTATCAAGATTAAACTCACCCTTGATATTTTCCACACTTATCATGCGGACCGCCTCGCCGGCAATGCCTGCCGCATAGGTAAGCCAGCCTGTTTTCCTGCCCATAATTTCTAAGATAAACCAGCTATTCGTGGATGCAGCATCTGCCCCCAGATTTCTAATTTCATTTGCGGCAAAATTTGCGGCCGAGGTGTACCCAAAAGTCCAATCAATCCCCAGGTAGTCGTTATCAATGGTTTTCGGGATATGAACAATATGCATTGGTCTGATATCAGGAACGTGATATTGCATCAAATAAAGATAATTTGCCGTTTTAAGGGTGTCATCGCCACCGATGGTAATAAGACCATCAATTTTAAAATAATCCATCCATTTATAAACATTTAATAACCGATTATTTTTTTCAGGGTTGGTTAAATCGTGCATCGATTGAATTCCCTTCCCGGGGTTTGCACGAGAAGTTTTAATAATAATCGACTTAATATTTCGAATGCCGCTTACATCCGATAACGTCAATATTTTATAATGCTCATTGAAAGCTAAAGTCTTTCCTTCCTCGTATTCCTGTAAAAATTCAAACCCTTGCAAAAAACCATATACTTCAATTCCCACATTCACCAGATTCATAACCGTTGCTGAAATAACTGCGTTGGCGGCTGGAGCTGGTCCACCAGAAAAAAGAATTCCAATATGTTTAATTTTTGGCAATTCCATATTTAAATACCTTTCATGGAAATATTTTGTTTATAACTATTAATTACCGACAAATTTTAAATAAAATAAATCGGGTTCCTATGCTTAAAATTTAAAAAATATATTAACTAATTTTAAAAAAGTCAACCGGTGTATATAATATAATACACCCCAAAAACTGGACAGAGGGGTAAGGTGCATGATAGCCTGCCATACTGACAAGGAGGTCGTATGGGGCGAAACATTCGAAGGGGCCATGATGGGGCTTTTAAAGCCAAAGTTGCCCTGGAAGCTCTAAGAGGTGAAAATACC
>LQYC01004585.1_pt1 | contig 13452 bp, 16 predicted proteins | sample 661771 | NCBI WGS metagenome assembly LQYC01 (sample SAMN03483023, study PRJNA281117) | bioreactor metagenome | isolation source: benzene-degrading methanogenic enrichment culture from a contaminated... | place: USA: oil refinery in Oklahoma | collected 2011-05
GGAATCCAGAAACAAAGAAACTGGATTCGGAGCCTGTCCCGTACTTGATACGGGAGTCAAGCCAGAGAATGACACAATGAGACCCTGTAGCAAGTTATCAAGTTAAACGCTTTGTGTTATTTCAACTATGAGTAAAACCTATCCAGAGCTAAAAGAAAAGTCGGGTGTTCACACCGAAGAAGCGCTCAGTGAACCGACTCAGTACAAAATCTTAATGCATAATGATCATTATACTACTATGGATTTTGTGGTCCAGGTACTGGAAACAGTTTTTAATAAACCCCCAGCCGAAGCAGTCCAGATCATGTTAAATATCCATCAAAAGGGGGTAGGATTGTGTGGAATTTACACCGAGGAAATTGCCGAGACCAAAGTGGATACCGTACATTTTTTAGCCAAACAGCAAGGTTTCCCATTAAAATGTAGCATGGAAGAAGTATAATGATCAGTAAGGCATTAGAAATGGTTTTTGCGGCCGCTGTCAGGGAGGCAAGAATTCGCCGCCATGAGCTTCTCACTATTGAGCATATCTTATATGCTCTCTTGGATGATGAGATGGGGAGCCGAATTTTGCGCTCCTGCAGTTCTAATCTTCTGGATCTCAAAAAGAAGCTCGAAACCTTCTTTTCTGAACACCTTGAAGCGCTCCCCGAAGGAAGCAACAAAAAGATCATTCAGACGGTTAGCTTTCAGCGGATGTTGCAACGCGCTTTACTCCACGTCCAATCAGCCGAAAAAAAAGAGGTGAACGCTGGTGACATCCTGGCTTCCATGCTTGAGGAGGAAAATTCTTACGCGGTATACTTTCTTAAATCTCAAGGGGTTAGCCGGCTGGATATTTTGAACTACATTTCCCATGGCCTACCAAAAACAGGAGAGGATGAATGGCCATTAACCTCAGAAGAAAGGGAAGGTGATCTCGGGGACAAGCAAAAGCCATCAAGTCACCTGGAGCGCTTTACCATTGCCCTTATTGAAAAGGCAAAATCGGGCCAGATTGACCCCCTTATTGGACGAGAAGCAGAACTGGAAAGAACGATACAGGTCCTGGGCCGTCGCCTCAAAAATAATCCGATTTTTGTTGGCGATCCCGGCGTTGGAAAAACTGCTATCATTGAAGGGTTGGCATTAAAAATCTTTAAGTGTGAACTGCCTGAGGCTTTTTTAAATACGGAGATTTATGCGCTTGATATGGGCTCTCTTTTGGCGGGCACAAAGTTTCGGGGCGACTTTGAGGCGCGGTTAAAAGGAGTACTTTCAGAATTAAAAAATTTGCCGAGCGCAATTTTAGCGATTGACGAGATCCACACGGTGGTTGGAGCAGGGTCAACCACCGGTAGTTCGATGGACGCCTCAAACATCCTTAAACCAGTACTTGCCTCAGGCAAGCTCCGCTGTATTGGCACCACCACGTATGAAGAATACAAAAATTATTTTGAAAAGGATCGCGCTCTTTCCCGACGTTTCCAGAAGATCGAAATTGCTGAGCCGTCCGTTTCCGAGACCATTGAAATTCTTAAGGGCTTAAAAACTTACTACGAAACTCATCACCATGTTACCTACACCCCCGGAGCAATTAAGACCGCGGCAGAATTAGCCGCCAAGCACATTAATGACCGGTACCTCCCTGATAAAGCGATTGATGTGATTGATGAGGCGGGGGCGATGATTAAGGTGAGTCCGGCGTATAAACACCGGAAAAACATTACCACCGCGGACATCGAAAAAATAGTCGCCCGCATCGCCAAAGTGCCCCTTCGCAGTGTCTCCTCTTCGGATAAATTACACATTCAAAATTTGGAAAAGGAGCTTAAACAAAAAGTCTTTGGTCAGGATGAAGCGATCCATAACCTGGTGAAAGCAATTAAACGATCTCGGGCAGGACTGAGAATCCCTGATAAGCCGATCGGCTCTTTTCTCTTCATCGGGCCAACCGGCGTGGGAAAGACTGAAGTAGCAAAACAAATGGCAACAGTTCTGGGCGTAATTTTTTTGCGCTTTGACATGAGCGAATATATGGAAAAACATACAGTTGCCCGGCTCATTGGTGCCCCCCCCGGATATATTGGATTTGACCAGGGAGGCTTGCTTACTGATGCGATTCGCAAGCACCCCTATAGCGTTCTCTTGTTGGATGAGATCGAAAAAGCGCATTTCGACATCTTCAATATTTTGCTGCAGATTATGGATCATGCCACCCTTACGGATAACAACGGCAAAAAAGCTGATTTTCGTCATGTCATCCTCATGATGACCTCAAACGCGGGTGCCCGGGAGATGGCAGCCGCCAGTATTGGTTTTGATGGGATTAAGTCCGAGGAGAAATCCGATAAAGGATTAAAGGCCATAGAGAAACTTTTTAGTCCTGAGTTTCGCAACCGCCTTGACAGCATTATCAACTTCCATTCCCTTTCTCATGAAATTATGGAGAAGATTGTTGACAAATTTATGGCAGAACTCAATGAGCAGTTAGTTTTTAAAAAGGTTAACGCCCGGTTGTCTCCAGAAGCCCGCACCTGGCTCGCGCGAAGCGGATATGACCCGACGTATGGCGCTCGTCCTCTTGCCCGATTGATACAAAAAGAGATTAAAGATCCCCTGGCTGAAGAAATTCTCTTTGGAAAGCTTTCTGGGGGCGGGAACGTATTCATAGACTATAATAATCAGAGCAACCTTCTTTCCTTTGTCTATAAGTAACCCCTTGACAGTCTACCGACTTCCCAAGGAGTTGGTTTTTCCTTCCCCGGATGAGGCAGAACCGGAAGGTCTTTTAGCTATTGGCGGTGACCTGACCCTGGAGAGACTGCTCCTTGCTTATTCCTCAGGAATCTTTCCCTGGTACTCTGAAGGTTCCCCGATTTTATGGTGGTCTCCCGATCCCCGGCTTATCCTTGCACCAAAAAACCTCCATGTCTCAAAAAGCCTCTCTAAGGTTATTAAGAAAGACATCTTTAAGATAACATTAGACCAATCTTTTGGAGAGGTTGTTCAAGGATGTGCGCGTGCCCAAAGGCCGGACGGGAAAGGCACCTGGATTGTCAAGGATATGATCAAAGCCTACATCCGTTTACATGAAGCTGGCTTTGCGCATTCGGTTGAAAGCTGGTTTAACGGTAAACTCGTTGGCGGAGTATATGGCGTTTCGCTGGGAAGGATCTTCTTTGGTGAATCGATGTTTTATACTATGGAAAATGCTTCTAAAGTAGCTTTCGTTTATCTGGCACGGTTGTTAGAAAAATGGAGGTTTGACATGATTGACTGCCAGGTGAGCACTACCAACCTACTCAGGTTCGGCGCTCACGAAATCTCCCGCTCCCAGTTTTTAAAGCGCCTCGCAAAAGCCCTCAAACAACAAACCTTTCGGGGCCGGTGGCAGTTGCCGGAACGCTTTGAAGTCTAAATCCTTTCCGTCATGTTCCTTTTACCCGGATTCCTGTCTAACGGTTACTGTAATACAGGAGATGAGGATAAGCATTGACCCTACAATTGCCCATAATGAAAGATGCTCATGGAATACTACCACTCCCGCAAAAAAGTTAAGCACGGGCACTAACATACTCAGAAGAGATCCGGTAGTTACTGAAAGATAGCGATAGCCTTCTGTCAAAAGGAGTTGGCCGATCGTGGCAAAGATACCGATACCGAGTAAAAGGATGCCCCCAAAATATCCGATCGCCCGAGGCACAAGATTGGCGGGAATAATCATGAGCCATAAACCAACCACGCATTGGGCAAAGAATATTGCATAGGTAGAATCAGTCTCATGGAGACGTTTTATTGAAATTATTGATATTCCCGAAAAAATAGCGCCAACCACAGCCAAGGCTTCATATTTTCCAAATTTGGCAAACATAGTCATCCCCTCACCTTCACTTTTGAGAAGAGATATGCCGACTAACGCAATGGCAATCGCACCCCACTTCAAAACGCCAATCCTCTCCTTTAAAAAAAGAACGCTCATAATACTTGCGAAAATAGGATAGGAATAACTGATAATGGTCCCCTTAGCGATACCCAATTTCATTATTGACAAAAAAAGAAAAAAGACACCCGCGCCGCCAGTCAGCCCGCGTGAAAAAAGAAGCCAGTTATTCACAAAGTGGAGTTTTAGCTTGCCAAATAGGGCAGCCACTCCCAGCAAGCCTAGGCCAATAACAAATCGAAAGAGCGTTGTTCGGTATGGATCAAGGAAGGAACCATATTTTATGAGGCTGGCCATCACGCAAAAAGCTCCAGCTGCTCCGCCCATCAACAGTAAGCCTTTCATGGGGTGATCCTTGTTAATCATCCTATAAACCTGCCTTTACACATCCTTTTTATGGTGCTCACAATAAGAAAAGTTTCCAGGGGGGGGAATAATATTAAGGGTCTCAAAATCGAATTGACATGCATCTGAAAATCTCCCCCAGACCCTCTTTACCAAAGAGGGGTGTTTTACCTCCCTTTGATAAAGGGAGGCGAGGAGGGATTTTATAAAATAATGTCATTATAGTATGATGACTGTTGATACCTGAAGAGGAAGGTCCTGTTTAGCCCCTGAAAAATTTCTGGTTAAGCTATTTCCACTAATTCAACCTCAAAAAGCAATGCCTCACCGGCTAAGGGGTGGTTAGCATCAATAGTGATCATATCTCCATCTATGCCGGTAATGAGCAAGTCTAAAACTTCTCCCGCCGGTAAGGTAATCTGCAGGGGTTGTCCGATAGTCGGGGTACTATCAGGAGGGAAATGGCTTTTTTCTACTGTCGCGACCAATTCCTCGCGCCTCGATCCATAGGCTTCTTCCGGCAAAACAGTAAAAGTTTTTGAATCCCCCATTGTCATTCCAAGAATTTCTTTTTCAAAACCCGGCATCATTTCTCCGGCGCCGACGGTAAATTCAAGCGGCTTACTATCTTTTGAACTATCAAATATTTTTCCGTTTTTCAGCTTGCCGGTGAAATGCACTTTTACTTTATCGCCATTTTTTGCTAAACTCATTAAAATCTCCGGCTGAATATTAATAAAATATTTTCACCTTATAGTAATTTAATAATAAAGCAAGCATTTTTACCCCTTGTTTATTTTTCTTTTGGTTTGCGAAAATCAATTGAAAGAGCGCAAGAGACTTTAATGCTTAAAAACAAATAGCCCTGATGATGAAGACAGAAAAACAAGGAACAAACAAAGAAAAAATAAAAAAGATTATCCCGCTTCTTAAAAAAATGCACCCTCAGGCACATTGTGAACTTGATCACCGCAATCCCTTGGAACTTCTTATCGCCACCATCCTTTCAGCCCAGTGCACGGACAAACGAGTCAATCAGGTTACCCCGCACCTGTTTAAAAAATATCCCCTTGCGAAGGACTACGCGGAATCTGCTCCCGGAGAACTGGAAGAAGAGATTAAATCAACCGGCTTTTTTCGCAACAAGGCAAAAATGATCCGGGAATCCACCCGCGAACTGGTGCCCCGCTTTGGCGGAAAGGTGCCGGACCGGTTGGAAGACTTGATCACCCTGCCGGGAATCGGCCGGAAGACGGCTAATGTCATCTTAGGTACCGCCTTTGGTGTACCGGGAATCGTGGTTGACACCCATGTGCTTCGGGTGAGTGAACGTCTGGGGTTAACAAAAAATACCGACCCAATAAAGGTGGAGTTTGATTTAATGGAGATTGTGTCGAAAAAGGCGTGGATCGATTTTTCCCATCTCATTGTCTTTCACGGGCGGTATATCTGCAATGCCCGCAAACCGTTTTGCGACCAATGCGCGCTTACCCCGTATTGCGACTACTTTCAAAAAACCCTGCCCTTAAAAAAATAAGGCCCTCATCTTCGGAACGATTTTCGCCGGGGGAAAGTGTTTATCAGGATCATGCCGAAAACAAATCCGCCCACATGCGCCCACCAGGCTACTCCCCCGCCTCCGGTTTGGGCGGTTGCCGCAATTGATAAGGTTCCGCTGAAAAACTGGAGCACAAACCAAAAGACCAAGAGAATAACCGCAGGTATTTCAATCACCGTAAGATAAAAAAAGATCGGCACCAAGGTTACCACGCGGGCAAACGGAAACAAGATAAGATAAGTGCCTAATACCCCGGCAATCGCGCCACTTGCACCAACACAGGGCGTCGTAGCGTTGGGGTTTAAAATAACATGGGCCACAGCCGCGCCGATGCCACACACTAAATAAAAAATAAAAAACCGAACATGTCCCAGACGATCCTCAATATTGTCTCCAAAAATCCAGAGATACCACATATTACCGATCACATGAAGCCAGCCACCATGGAGGAACATGGAAGTAAAGAAAGAAAAGAAAACGGACGTTACTGATCTCCCCGAACTTTCCCCAACGAAAAAAATGTTGGCGGGAATCAAAGCGTAGCGGTTAAAAAACGGGGTCAGGTTATCACCCAAAGAAAGCTGATAAATAAAAACCAACACATTGGTGATAATCAAAAGCACCGTGACCAGCGGAAACCTTCCCGAAGGATTTTTGTCCCGTAAAGGAATCATTGTTCCGTTAAAGTGTCTCCACTAAAAAAATATAAAAATCGGCAAAGCAATCAAAGATAAATTCCACGTAACCTACTTTTTCCGGATACATCACGAAAAGAACACGATTTTAAAACGTTCCCAATTGGCAGGAGTTAATTTTAATCCTCATTTTTTCACACGCCGACGAAATCACCATCTTTGGCACTTTGCATTTTGCCGCCAGCGTAAAGGCTGCAGCACAGGAGAGGCGGCCATTCACGAGTTCTTTTTGAATTGCTTTTTCTAAATCCGGTGCAACTGATTCCGCAGGTTTTATTACTCTCCTTTGGGGTGCGTATCCCATGAGTCCGAGTTGACATTTCAAGATGGGAAGCTCCAGAAGGTCCGCACTGCGGCCCACGTCACTGGGCGAAACTGATAAATCCCTGGCAATTTTGAAGGCGATAGCACAGAAAAGCCCTCCTTCGAGAACTTGAGCGCGAATCTCTTGAGCAATCCTTTCATCTAACGTGGCCCCGGGATGTTTTCGAGCAAAATGGCCTTTATCTTTTTCCGTCATGCATTTTTCCCTCCGTTGGTTGAATGTGACTTTTTCTTTTAAGTCTGCCTCACATAAATATGAGAAGCCATCTCTTTATCAAGGGCAAACTGACTTTTTCCCACTTGAATCACATATGAAGGAAATTTCTGGAGAAGCAAGATTTCAGTTTTGGGTAATACCCCCATTGCAATTATCTTTTGAAGGACATCCCGGTTCCCGGTTTGCAAGTATGCTACTTTCCCCTTTTTCTTTACCTCCAGTTCAGCCAAAGGCATAATAACTTTTTTGAGATATTCTTTTGAAGCACCCCGGCAGCAGCTTCCCGGTGGGATCGGCTTTCCATGAGGGCAGGTCTTAGGATGACCCAAGAGAGTACAGATGCTTTTTTCCAGGCCCTTATGAAGGAGGTGTTCAAATTTACAACTTGTTTCATGGATCAATCTGCTCTTTTCAACAAACACATCCGTCATAAGTCTCTCTGCCAAACGGTGCCGCCTGATACACTTCTGGGCTTCTATTTTACCGGTTTCAGTCAACCCAAGTTGGTTTTCCTTAATCAAGACATATCCCATTTTTATTAAATCCTTTACTGCTTCATCATCCTTTAAGAGGCTGAAGTCACTTTTATCCTTTTGCCCCTCCACCGTAATAATCCAGAGCGATTCCAAAAGTTCTTCAACCCTCTCTTTGCGTTCCAACATGTCTTAATCTCCTCTTGCTTATAGGTTGATTCCAAGCTTATTTAAAATCAGATTAACCATAAAAGCAACCGTAAAGGCAACCACTAAGGTAAAAAGCGATATCCCCACTCCCGTCTTCCACCCCCGTTCCTTCAGGTTCATCAAAAGCTGAGCAACACAGGGAAGAAATAAGGTCAACGCTACGCAGGCTACCAGGAGCTGGTCCCCGGTCAATAATCCATCTTTATGGAGGTCATAAAGACCGGCTGCTCCATAGTCACGCCGGAAAAAGCCAAAAAGGAATACCTTAGCTGCCTCTTTCGGAAGCCCAATCATCGTTACCGGTTTGGTAAATAAGAAGATCAAAACATCGAAGAGCCGCGTAAGCTTACCTAACCAGATTAAAACGCTTGCCAAAAGAAACAAGGGCAAAATCTCCAAAAAATACCACTTCACCCTCACATAGGTCTTGGTAAAAATATTGCCGAGATGAGGCAGCCTCAGCGGTGGGATTTCGATATAAAAAGATGGCCTTTCACCGGGAAGAAGCTTTGCGGTTAAAAATCCGATAAACAAAAATACCATCATAATAATTCCTGCCCAGAGCACCATCGCTTTAGGATGACCCCCAAGCAGCGCTAAGATTACCCCTAATTGCGCGGAGCACGGAACTGCCAGAGCTAAGAGCATGGTAGCGATAAGCCGTTCCCGCTTCGTAGGAAGGGTACGGGTAACTAACGTGGCCATGGTTGCGCAACCAAATCCTAACACCATCGGGATTACCGCCCTTCCGCTGAGGCCGATTTTTTTAAAGGTCCGGTCAATCAGCATTGCCAGGCGGGGAAGGTAGCCGGTATCTTCAATGACTGAAAAAACAAGAAAAAAGAATGTAACGATAGGAAGAATAAGCGCTACCGCGTATCGTAGCCCGAGGGTTAAAATGCCGTACTCTCCCACCATAAGGTCCTGAAGGATCCTCCAGGGAATAAAGGAAGAAAATATTTTTATCAAGAGTGGATTAAGGTAGCCATCATAAATCGTCTCTTCAATATACCCTACGACAGTCCCGGCTCCAAAGACTCCCACAAATTTATAGAGTCCGAAATAGAGGATCAAAAAAAGCAGGGGGGACCCAGTTATGGGATTCATCATCAAAACACTTATTCTTTCAGCAATCCCTTGTCCCTTTTCCTTGACTTTCACGACCCGATTGATGATCCTTTCAACGTCGTCCCGGCGGCGCAGAGCAATTTCATATTCAATCGGATAAGCATAGTGTGCTTTCACTCCGGAAATGATTTTTTCAATGTGGCTTATAATCGTCGGCTGGCTTTCCTTTACTATCTCTTGTATTTCGTGGTCCTCTTGAAGCAACAGAAGACCAATAGCACGAAGCGAGAGCGGATACCGATCGTGGAGTAACCCTTCAATTGTTTCCAAAGCTATTTCTACAGAGTGTTCTATCGGCCCATCATGATTTTTTTCGAGTTGCATATCCTATGATCTTCTCCTTCAAGGTATCCATCCCTTTTTTTGTGGTTGAAATCGTCCCCACAACCGGGATCCCGAGGAGTTTTTCTAAAAGAGTAAGGTCAATTTTGATCCCCGCTTTTTGAGCTTCGTCCATAATATTTAAAACCAAAATCACGGGAAGTCCGGCTTCGATAAGTTGAAGGGTGAAGGCTAACATTCTTTCTAAGTTTTTAGCATCAACAACATGTAAGACGATGTCGGGCCGCCCGTGAATTAGAATTTTTCTTCCTACCCGCTCCTCTTCAGTGATTGGAGTTAGCGAATACATCCCTGGGGTATCTATGACCTCAAATCTCACCCCATTGATGTCCGCGAATCCGCTGGTAACTTCAACCGAAGTTCCGGGGTAATTGGAAACCGTAACATAATTATTCGTGAGATTATTAAACAAGACACTTTTCCCCACATTGGGGTTTCCAATAATAACAATTTTTTTTACCCGGTCTTGAGCAACTTCCCTTTCTTCTGTGGGTACAAAAGCATTCAGTTTAATTTTTTGTAACCATTGAGCGCGTTTCATTTTACCATGCAGGTCCCTTTAACTAAAAAAATTTATTTGCCTTTCTTATCAAGACAAGAGACAAATTCCACCAATTTTTTTAGGGTGGCAGAACTTACCGCATGCTCCATCCGGCAAGCATCGTTATCTGCTTGCTTAGAATTGAGCTTAAGCACGTTTTTTAAAAAATTAAAAAGAATCATGTGCTTGTGAAGTGCTTTCTGAGCTTGTTTTTGACCCAGGGGGGTCAAATCCACATGTTCATACCGCTCGTGGTGAATGAGGTTTTCCTTGGCTAAGCTATTTAACATCGAGGTTACGCTCGGCATCTTTACGTTCATCCCTTTGGCAATATCACGTACCCGGACAACTTTATTTTCTTGCTTAAGCTTTATTATTAATTCCAAATAATCTTCCATTGCCGGGGTAAGCGCTTTTTTCATGTGACCACCTTTGGGAAAATTAACATAATAATGTAGTGATTCAGAAATGTCTTTGCTTTATTTGTTATTCCGGGCTTGACCCGGAATCCAGTATTTTGGGGCTGGATTCCCGCCTTCGCGGGAATGACAACCTCGGAATTTATGCAAAGAAGTGTTAGATTCACTACACTAATGCTTAACCTAAATTGAGCGACTTTTATAACAAAACAGCGCAGCACGGGCGTCTCGCCTGTCCTCAAAGGTGAAATGTTCTGACCTGTCCTGCCGTGGCTTGGGCATCTTTCAAACAAAAATCGCTCAGTTTAGGGTTTAGAGTTTTTTTATAATCTTAGATTAATCTAACTTTCAAAAATAAATTGTCAAGTATTTTATCGAGAACCATACCGCGTTAGAAGCGTTCCGCGCGGGGCTTTTACTCCGTGCTTCTTCTCACCCCGTTATATATTTGACATTTAACAGAGCAAACGGGATTTTTCTAACGGGGTAAACCTCATCACCATTGACTAATGGAACGTGGGGGTTTATATTTTTAATGCGAATCTTCTTTAAATCCATAATCCTGAAAAAGGGGAAAAATCCATGCAAGAAATCGCCACCATATCGAGAGAAGAGATCAAAGCCGTTCTTATAGAAATCCACAGGGAAAACCAGATGCTCTGGTGTAAATGGCTTAAACAAACTATTGACTTCTCCGAAAAATCCGGGCTTTATCGTTACCGGGAGGGGTTTGATGCCGCTATTTTAAATTTAGCCCAGAGGTTACACATCACCCTTGGTTCCTCAAATATCCCACCAAAAAAACAAGAAGAAAAAGCTACGGTCATTACCTTAGAAAGAATCTCCATTCTTCCTAATTCACAAGGGGTTTCCTGCCTCTATTGCCATGAACCTCTTTTCAGGAAAGGTACCAAGCGTTGGTACTGCCCGTCCTGTAAGGTGAATTTCCGACTTCGGCAAGAGGAGGGTTAATCTTTTAAGCGGGTTGCGAGAAATTCGGTTTTAAAAAAATAAAAACAAAGAGACCAAAAAGCTGATCTGAAAATGGTTAAACCCTAATGACTCCAGATGCGATGGTATATATGCCAGGATCAGCCACAGGCATTGCATGTAGCCAAAGTATATAAAAGTGGGAAGAATATATCGGAGGATCATGATGGGTAAGGCAAAAATCTAAAAAAAGGCTTTCATTTCTTGACAGACATCTTCAGGTTTAATGATGGAGAGAGATTCGTCATGCAACAGGCCCGTAAAGTTAATATCGCTGGTATTCATCGGCGGAATAACAAAACGAGGAGTTAACCGGGCATGAGTCCAAAAATAATCTTTTTCCTTTAATCCGGAAAAAATGGTCAGATTAAAGCTCATCAGGTTATTTTTATCTAAGTAAAGAAAAATTTTTTGAAGCCCCCGGGCGAACTCTTGAAACCCTGCTGGCGGAATCTCTAACAGGGAAAGTTCATTAACAAAAATACCCATGACATCAAACATCATCCCTTTGGGCGCAAAATAAAGAAGCCAACAAATATTTCCGGTTTCACCCAAAAACCTTTGTTCGCGCCTTTTTTCCTCCTTAATCAAATCTTCCCAATAATTGACCTTAAATTTTTTCCAAAATCGCTTTCCCCGTTTCAAGATCAGGTCATGGTAATCTGAAGGATCCCGATCCGCCATAAGGTGAAGGTGAGGATGGATCAAACTTGCCCCGGAAGGTGGCATATAGTTCCAATTAATAGAAAAGTACTTGTTCTTAATATTTTTTTTATAAACTCTTTTAAAAAAACTCTGTGCTGCCAGGAATCCATTTGCTAAAATTTCTTCAGAAAAACGCGTAATCCCGACGAAATGGTCTTTGGAAAAAATTGTCACGGCATTATTTTGTCCGTACGGCATAAAATTGGGAATCACTACCGCCTCTTTGAATTTTATCCTTCCTTCCGGGATAAAAGGGGGAGAAAATTTGGGGGTCATGTTTTCCACGTTTTCTTCGCAAAAAGGACACGGGTACTCAAGGGACTTCTTCACTGTTTTTTCTACATCAGGGGGTACAGGCACCTTGAACTTCAGGTTCATTATTCGCGCTCTTCTTCGGGTAAGCGGGTCAAACCGGAACTCAAAATTCAAGCGCTTCTCATTAAAACCCTGGGTATGGTCAAGAATCTTTATTTCCCTTAAAGATTTTTTAAAACGAACCGCCATAATTTTCTCTTGCAAGTTACTTGGTTACCATCAAAAGGCTTTCAGTATATAAAAATCTCTTCTTTTTGCAAACCTAATTTCGCTTGCCGAAAAATAGATGATCTTTCGCCGGGTTTTAAACAGGTTTTTGAGGATTGACTTAGGCGGTTACTTTTATTTTTTTGACCGTAACTGAAAGGGAAAAAAGAATTATTTTAAAATTGCTGATGATGTGGGGGTATGGAAACGCGAGGTGCTGATTATGGTTTTTTAATGATATCATGAGGCCCGACTTTACGGAGGATGTAGTATTCATCTTCTGTTTCAAAAGTAAACCGGTATTGTTGGTCGATATAACCTTCCCAAATACGCTTTGTCCCGCGAATTAAATGCAGGTTTAATGACGGGTGTTTTGGGTTTACCATTAAAAGCTTTAACTGCTTATCAACTTTCTCTTTGGTTACAGCCGGTAGCTTTTTATAATCTTTTTTAAACGTGCTGAGAATTCTTAGCTTTTTAACCATCTGGCCGCCTCATCCGCATTGTTGAAGTCCCGGAATCGTCCTTTTTTCTTTGCCTCCTCAGCCGCCTTTTCGCCTTTCTGCCATTCCTCTGTCCAGAAATAGGTCTGAGCTTTATCAATCACGGTAACCGGTCTTAAAATCATTACACCGTTTTTTTCTTCCATCTCGAGGGTGTCGCCAATTTCCACTTTAATATTTTTCCTCACCTCTTCCGGGATAACAATTTGATACTTTTTTTTCACGGTAATCAATGACATACTGTGCTCCTTGTTGGAAAGTTAAACTGTCGAACTTATTGTACCGGAATAATCATAGTATGTCAAATGCACCAGCCTGCCGAAAACGAGGTGATCTTTCTCCGTAGTTTGGGCTGCTTTTGAGGATTGAAGGGATAAAAAAAAATTGCTGTTTTTCCCGCTTTCAAAGGCTAATCAACCAAAAAAATCCTTCCAATTTACTCTCTAAAATTGCCGATAAATTTTAAATGAACTACCCCGCCGCAAGCAGCGGGGTATCAAAGAATTTAAATTCTGTCATTCCGCACTTGATGCGGAATCCAGAAAGTAAGGCAAAGCG
>LQYC01004492.1_pt1 | contig 13212 bp, 12 predicted proteins | sample 661771 | NCBI WGS metagenome assembly LQYC01 (sample SAMN03483023, study PRJNA281117) | bioreactor metagenome | isolation source: benzene-degrading methanogenic enrichment culture from a contaminated... | place: USA: oil refinery in Oklahoma | collected 2011-05
CCTCCAAAAAATAAAGATTGTCTATTCCCAGTAACTATAGGCCATTCCACTGCTTTTATCAACCTAAATCAGCGCTTATCGCTGGATTAAGGGTTAAGGTAGACTCATAAGAACAAAGGGAGAATAATGATTGACTCAAAAAATTCGGATAGATCCGTATAACATTTCTTCTCAAGCAATTATTCCGGCTGTTGAAATACTTAGGTCGGGAGGAGTGGTGGCTTATCCAACCGAAACTTTCTATGGACTGGGAGTTAATGCCTTAAATGAGGAGGCAGTTAAAAAGATTTATGCGATTAAAAAGAGGGATTTTTCTCAACCGCTTTTAATTCTTATTCCTCATCGAGGCCTGCTTCCCCTTTATGTGAAGGATGTTCCTGAAGATGCTCTAATGCTGATCGAGCGATTCTGGCCTGGGCCTTTAACCCTGATATTTTCCGCCTCCCCTCATTTACCCTCTGTACTTTTAGGGGAAGCCAATAAAATCGCTATCCGGGTCTCCTCTCATCCCATAGCTCAAGCATTGACTAACGAGCTAAATTCTCCGATTACTTCTACCAGTGCCAATGTTTCCGGGGCACAAAGTCCGTTCACTTCAGAAGAAGTATTTTTTCAATTGGGAGATAAAATAGATGTTCTTATTGATGGGGGCCGGACCCCGGGTGAAAAGCCTTCCACTATTATTGATGTAACTATTTCCCCACCCCGATTAGTTCGTGAGGGTGCGATTACTTATAGGAAGATTTTAGAATTTTTAAAGATAGGGAATTAAAATTATCTCTCAATAGCTCCTGTTTTTATACCCCCGCAAATAGTAAAAGACTCTCTTTACGTATTCCTGGGTCTCATCGTAAGGAGGAATAGCATAATTACAGCCGATCACCGCATTTTCTCCGGCATTGTAAGCAGCCACGGTTAAGCGCAAATCATTGTTAAAGATATTTAAAAGCCGTCGTAGATATTTAACTCCCCCTTCAATGTTGTCCCGGGGACTAAAAATATTCTTCACTGACATATCCTCAGCAGTTCCTGGCATAAGCTGCATTATTCCTTTGGCGCCTTTTGGCGATATGGCTGAAGGATTAAAGTCAGATTCTGCTTTTATAACCGCCCGAACCAGGTCACAGTCAACCTGGTATTTAATGGCCATTTCCCGGATCAACGGATCATATATCTTGCAGTCATATTTGATAGAGCGAAAATATCCCCCGTAGCTGTGAACGTATACCTTATAGCGTTTATCGGTTGGGACATTGGTGAAATGAATAGTGCCTTTTTCATCTATGTAGCGATAAATATCCGCGGAAGCAGAGAAGGGATGAAAAAATAGTAGTGCAATCAGGGTAACAAAAAAAAGGCTTTCAAGACGGAACATAAGTTCATATTGTGTTTTTTGGTTTTTTGTAATAAAAGTCAATTTTTATTCCCTTCCTATTGAGAAGGATTATTGGCAGAGGATATCAAACTTTATAACATGCATAAATAAAAAATTAAAATTAAGATTAAAGTAACTCTTTAATTATTTCACGATTAAATATGGATTTCAAGTATTTTTTAAGTGTAATTGGATTGGTCTTAATTATCGAAGGGTCGCCTTATTTCCTTTTTCCGGAAAAATTAAAAAGATATTTAGCACAAATTGTAAATATTTCTGATGGTTATCTCAGAGTGCTTGGACTGGTGATTATGCTGACAGGTTTGATAGTGCTTTATCTGACAAGAAGGTAACTAATTAATTTAAATGATAATTTTTAGTTTTTGGCCAGCTCTGAGCGGGGAGTCAACCTCTAACTTATTAAGTTCAGCAATTTCTTTTGCTTGCCGCTTGTTTCCCACAAAATCTTCCGCGATTGACTCAATGGTATCCCCTTCCTTTACCGTATAAATTCTGAGTCGACGGGGGGCTTCACTAGGGCCATAAAGGAGTCCATCCAAATGCGATTTATATTCATCTTCGAATATGTTCCCTCGGTGGTTCGCAATTTCCTGTTTTGTTACTTCTGCTTCTCCTTTACCTTCTTGTCCCCTGATTTTATTCATGCTGATAGTGAAACCAACCATCTGTTTTGCTTTATTACGGGTTTCGCTGATCCGGTCAAAAATGTCAGGATGGGTGGAAGTATAAACGCTATATCCGGCTGCGCCTTGGGACATTCGGCTTAACTGGGAGAGAAAAATACTTGCCTGCATGGGGTCGTATCCTGCGCGGTACATATAGGTAAGCCCCATGGCATCAGCCTCAAATTCCTTTTCCCGACTATATCCTAAGGTAATCGATTGCGTAAGCGCTGCGGTTACGGGTGCCATCTCCCGGGCGCCGGGAGCAGCCAGGGATGCCAAGGTCAACGCCGTAAATGCCAATTGTTCTGAGAGCTGGCTCGCGCTATGGCGGGCGCAAACATGCCCGATTTCGTGGCCTAAAACACTCGCCAGTTGGGCTTCATTGTCCAGCTCAGCCAATAATCCCCGGGTGATATAAATATATCCTCCCGGTAAGGCAAAGGCATTGAGCATAGGAATATCAACCACGTGAAATTCATAGGGGATGGAGTTCCGGTCGGATACGCCTACCAGCCGCTGACCCACCTCATTCACATAATGCTCCAGCTCGGTATTATTGTAAATCCCATATTGCTGGCTTATTGAAGAACTGGCATTTCGCCCTAATGAAATTTCTCTTTCTTCACTGATGAAATTCAACTCCCGTGTTCTGGTCACGGGATTGATCCCACAAGCAGAAAAAATGAGAACAATCATCATGAGTATGATTATATATCGGTGAGAAAATATCATGACCTTTTCATCCTTCATTAAAAAAGCGCGTTAGAGGTTGTTCCCCGATATTCTCATGGGGACCCCTTTTTCAGAGAGGTATTTTTTTGCCTCCATAATGCTATATTCCTGGTAATGGAAGATGGATGCAGCCAGAACCGCATCCGCCTTTCCATCGTTCAAGGCTTGATAGAGGTGTTCCAAGGTGCCTGCTCCGCCGGAAGCAATGACCGGGACAGGGGCTCGCTCGGAAACCATTTGAGTAAGCGCTATATCATACCCGGCTTTTGTTCCGTCGCAATCCATGCTGGTAAGCAGGATTTCTCCTGCGCCCATGGCGACAACCTTATCGACCCATTCCAACGCGTCTATGCCCGTGGGATTTCTTCCTCCGTGGGTATAAACCTCCCACCGCGGATGACCGCGAAGATCATCAGGGGTCCGTTTAGCGTCAATAGCGACCACAATACATTGGCTGCCGAATCGTTCAGCAGCTTCTTTTACAAACTCTAAGCGTTGCACGGCGCCGGTATTAAGAGAAACTTTATCAGCCCCGGCATTGAGAAGGTCCCGAATGTCCTTAAGGTCATTGATGCCCCCTCCCACGGTCAGAGGCATAAAGACTTCCTCAGCCGTGCGGGCCACAATATCGAGGATAATTTTCCTTTTTTCGTGCGAAGCAGTAATATCCAAAAAACAGAGCTCATCTGCGCCTTGGGCATCATAACTTTTCGCATTTTCCACCGGATCTCCGGCATCACGGAGCTGAACAAAATTGATCCCTTTTACTACTCGGCCGTCTTTTACATCCAGACAAGGGATGATTCGTTTGGTTAACATAGGGTTCCTTTGGCCACACAGAGTGCTTCCGGGAGGTCTATCGTTCCTTTATACAAGGCCCGTCCGATAATAACGCCGGTGATTCCTTCCTTGGTTAAAGGCAGAAGATTTTTAATATCCTCAATGGTGGCAACTCCTCCGGAAGCGATTACGGGAATGGAAACCGCCTGGGCCAGGATCCGAGTAGCGTCCAGGTTTATCCCAATGAGCATGCCGTCTCTTTGAATATCAGTATAGATAATGGCTGTCGCGCCCTCTTGTTCCGATTTTTTTGCCAGTTCAATGGCGGATAATGCAGTCTGTTCCGCCCACCCTTGGACCGCGACCTTCCCATTTCTGGCGTCGATTCCCACCACGATGCGACCCGGAAATTTTGCGGATGCTTCCGGAAGGAAATTTTTCTGCTGATAAACCACCGTGCCCACGATAACCCGGTTTATGCCCAGGTTAAGATACTCTTCAATACTCTCGAGGGTCCTGATCCCTCCTCCCAGCTCGACCGGGATGCGAATCGCGCGCACAATTTTTTCAATTATTGATTTGTTTTGAGGAGAGCCGGCAAAAGCTCCGTCCAAATCAACCAGGTGAAGCATTTCCGCGCCCAGCGCTTCCCACTTCCGTGCCACTGCCGGGGGGTCTTGAGAAAAAATAGTTTCCTGTTCCATTCTTCCCTGTTCCAGACGGACACATTTTCCATTTTTGAGATCAATCGCCGGAATAATCAACATTGCCACTAACTCCACCTTAAAGGAGACAAGAGTCAGAATACAGGAGTCAGAAATCAGAATGAACCCCCTCCTCAATCCCCCTTTGGTAAAGGGGGAAGATAAAAAGATAAAAATTATTCTCCCCTTTAGTAAAGGGGAGTTAGAGGGGTTTGTTGAATTCTCCCTATTGATGCTCTGATTAATAACTACTGCTTCCGGTATACAACTCCTTTAGTCTTATTCCTTTTATAAACCATGGTTAAATAAGCTTGCCAAACTCTCCAAGTATTGCCAAACCCAGATTTTGGCTTTTTTCCGGGTGAAATTGGCAGGCAAAGATGTTGTCTTTCCAGACGCTGGATGTGAACTCAACTCCATAGTCGGTTGAGGTTGCCACCACCCCAGGGTCTTCAGGTTTCACGTAATAGGAATGGACAAAATAAAAATATGATCCATCAGGAATGCCGGCTAACACAGGCGGCCGCTTTTGAATCGTGATCTTGTTCCAGCCCATGTGAGGTACTTTAAGAGCATTCCCGGGATTTTCTCCATTCCCAAAGAACCGCACCACCTTTCCTTTAATCACATCGAGACCGGGATGGACACCGAATTCTTCGCTTTCCGAAAACAGGACCTGAAGCCCCAGACAGATCCCCAAAAAGGGCTTGCCTCGGGAAATAGCTCTGAGAATGCTGGTAACCAGTCTGCGCTTTTCTAAATTCCGCATGCAGTCAATGAACGAACCAACTCCCGGCAGGATAATGCCATGGGCATCGTTAATGGTGCGTGCTTTATCGGTAATCACTGCCGGAACCCCAACTTTCTCCAGGCCTTTTTGCACACTCCGGAGATTCCCCATTCCATAATCTATAACCGCTACAAATTTATCTGAAGCCATAGGAGATGACAAAGAAGTAACAGGTGAAAAGCAAGAAAATTAGAGCACTCCTTTAGTGGAAAGTACCCCTTGAACCCGATGGTCGAGGGTTACGGCGTCACAGAGAGCTTTTCCAAAAGCTTTAAAAACAGCCTCAACAATATGATGACGATTGCTTCCATAGGGAACATTGATATGGATGGTGATCCCGGCGGCATTGCTCAGAGCCTGAAAGAATTCTTTTATGACCTCAATATCAAAGGTTCCGATTTTTCCGCGGGCGATAGGAAGCTTATAAGCCAGATGCGCCCGGTTGCAAATATCAATCGTCACCTGAGCCAACGTCTCATCCATGGGAACTGAGGCAAACCCGTACCGCCTAATCCCTTTTTTATTGTTCAAACCTTTTTTAAGCGCCTCTCCCAGAATGATTCCGATATCTTCGATTGAGTGGTGAAAATCTACGTCCAGATCACCCTTGGCTTTAAGGGTCAGATCGAAAAATCCGTGTTTGGCCATGAGTTCCAGCATGTGGTTAAAAAAAGGAACTCCGGTATCAATTTCCGACTTTCCTTTGCCGTCGAAATTTATCCGCAAACTGATTTGGGTCTCAGAGGTTTTCCGGTTTAAAGAAACAGTGCGCGCCATGAGCGTTATCCTCAAATTTTTATTTTTTTTAATACCCCGTCCGATTGCGGCGGGGTAGTTCATTTATACCAGATTCCTTTAACCCTGTCAATTTTGAGGTATTTTGTCGCTCCTGTCCCTTATTTTTGACTGCCAGCCATAAGAAAAGTTCTCTGATTTTCTTGTATTTTTTTAATTCATTTAGGAGCTAAAAGTTATAAAAATTTTCTTGAAAATGAGGTTGGTATGATATATCACCTCATACTGGAGGTAATATATATGGCAGCTTCAAAAATTGCGATAACAATTGATGACGACACACTAAAACAACTCGATCTTTTTGTTAAATCAAAACTTTTCCCAAACCGGAGCCGGGCTATTCAAGAGGCGGTTACAGAAAAACTAATGCGGTTTGAAAAAAGGAGTTATTCATCAAAGGTCGATAATGTACTGAAGCCTCAGAGCTCGGCAAAGAACCTGACCTGTCAGCTTGGCACAACAAATTGTTGGCTCCCTTTGGGAGAACACGTATATAAAAATCCTTTCTCAAGCTGATTTTGATTGGATACACCAAAAATAAAAAAGGAAGGCCGTTTTCATATAAACTTGATGGGGCTAAGGCAAAACTGTAACGGTGACAAAATTATCGTTTGGGCAACCGCCCGTTGAATTTTGACAAGGGTTTCATTTGAAAGAGTGCCCTTTAATGATTGGCACTGCTACTTTCCCCTGGAAAAATAATAGTCCTTTTCTCCCTTTTCCTCCCATTCAACCATCCCTTTCTCCTTCAAAATTTCCAAGATACCAAGGATCTTGTATAATCCAAAAATCTTGAAAAGAAGTGATGCATCAGGGAAAAGCTCCCTTACTATTTCAAAAGGTGTTTTCCTTTCTGAGAGAGACAGAGATACCCGATTGATAAGATTCTGGTAATAATCAAAGATGCCTACTATTAATTTCTTAACATCATAAATTTCTTCTCCATGACCTGGAAAAGCCGTTGAAATATCCAGCTTTTCTATCTTTTCCAAGGATGCTAAGTACTCCTTAAGACCCATATAATGGAAGGGGGGGGAGCTCCCCACAACGTGCATATCTGGAAAAGGTACCTCATTTTTGATAAGGTGGTCACCTGAAAATAGAATTTTTTCTTTTTGCAGGAAAAAGCAGAGGTGGCCCGGGGTGTGTCCAGGCGTGTGAATTACTTTTAACATTGTGGATTCAAAAGGTATAACCTCACCTTCCTCTAAGAAACGGACATCCTCAAGATTATCGGCAAAGCCCATGGCGAAGATGGCAAGCTTTTCTATGGCATCTACCATGGTTTCTGGACCTCCATTTCTCAAAAAGACATACCTTCTGAAATCTAAAGAATTTATGATCCGCTGGAGACCTCCCTGTTCTTCCCTATGAACATATATAGGAGCAGAAGAAAAAGAAGAAAGCCTCTTTGCGAGGCCATAATGGTCTATATGGCCGTGGGTGACGAGTATCCTTTCAATAGCAGTAAGGTCGAGACCATAGGCTTTAAGGCCATTTCTCAATGCATCAATAGAGGGTTCGCTTTTGATCCCGGTATCGATAAGGGTCCGTGGGGGCTCATTGATAAAATATACGTTGATGACACTTGGCTCAGCTTGAGCTGGGGTGTTCTGAAGGCTAATTTTAATTATCTTATCGATGAGCAAAATTTATTCTCCGTGACTTTATTACGCTGAGCTTAAACGTTTCGGAATTTGTATAACTCATTGAATTCTATTATTTTTTAACAGCATCCTCCTTATGCCATACACATGGAATAATGAAATGTTGGAATAATCTTGGAATGATGAAAGAATGGTCAAAAACGCATAACTTCTGTATCTGGATCAAAGGTTTTGGGATCAATTTTTACTATTCCTTCTTTCTGGTTGTAGTTATAGCTCTATATCTATTCCTACAACTTATTGCCAGTTTCAAGGTGTCCGGTTAAAAGGGGGCTACTCCATAAAGATGATGTTGATTAGACGTGAAATTACAGGAATGGGAAAACTTTTATAACCTTCATGGTCCTCATCGGTCGCACAAATGAAAGAGTCCATACGGAATCTTCTACGAGAAAATGAAAGCCTTTAACGATGTATTTCAACCGATATAGTGGGCCTAATACCAAGTCGCCTTCATTTGTATATCTTTGTTGGCTCCTCGTCATACTCCTCGACGTCGATTCCTCGTCGCCGCCTCGATCTACTTTTGGATGCAACTTGGTATAACAATTCAGTAATTCTATCTGATTACAAATGGCCGGGTTTTATTTTACTGCCGCTTCAGCAATAAACGGTTTTTTCCTAATTTTCAATCTAACCGGCTTGTACCCGTTGATAGTTTACGTTTTTCTCAAAGCCTTCAAATCTGAATAAGGGATCATCACAAGTTAATCTTTTTATGCAGTCAAGATGGAACCTGTTGTAAAATGTAGGGTGAAAGAAATCAGTCTCATAAGGTTCAGGTGATACGATTCTGTTTTTGCCCTCATTTTGTAAAATGGAAGACGTTAAAGGGAGGTGCTTGAAAAGACGAATATAAAAATTCAACCCTACAACCTTGGGACGAATTTCCCTAAAAAGTTGGATATATGTCTCAACTTGGGGCAACGAATCACCGGGGAAGCCAAATAAAAAGTCAATAGCCAGCTTAATATTATACTTTTTTGAATATTCGTTAATCTTTCTTATTACGGCAAAATTCTTTTCCCTGTCCTCCAGAGTATCAACATTTAATGTAATCAGGTAGCACTTTGCCTCACTCATAAGTTTAATTAAATCCTCATTGAACAGATCGAGCTTCATATAACAGGCCCATTTTAAGGGAAGTTTTTCTTTTATAAGCCTTTTACAAAAGTTGACGCAATAAGAATAACGGATATTAAACTCACTGTCGCATATATGGAAGTGATTATATCCCTTTTTTACCAGGCAACTCAATTCCTCAATACATAAACTAATATTTTTCGCCCTATATGGCTTTTCTCTCTCCAAACAGTACTCACATTTTCTAGGGCAGCCTTTTTGCAGTTCAATCCCTAAAATGCCGCCATTTTTCAGATACATATCATAATCTATCAACTCGCCTCTTCTGGTGTGAGGCAGCTCTTCAAAGCCATACTCCCACCCATTTATTAACCTGTAATTTACCAGCCCTTGCTCAAGATCTTTTAGAATTTTAAGCAAGGCGCCTTCTCCGGGACCCATAACGCCTATATCTCCCCCCAGGTAATTCAATATCTCCATAGGCATGGAAGAAAAGCCCTGGCCGCCTAAAATAATCGGCGAAGATGCATACTTCTTGATTATAGATATTATCTCATTATATTCCTTCAGAAAAAATTGATTATTAAAATATACGGTGGTATCGACATTCCTTATGGTAATGCCTATAATGTCATACTTCTCTCGCCTGAAAAATCGCCGGACATCATTTTCTACATTTTCACTAAAACACAAATCTAAAACTGAAACCTCATGCCCGCTTTCCCATAAATGGGTAGCAAGGTATTCAATGGCCATCGGTATCACGGGGGGTTTCTGATATTGATTCGGATTTACGAGAGCAATCTTCATCAATTTTACGTACCTCCTGAATGTTGACTTTTTATTTACTCTATTATTACTAAAACTTCCACAATCTGCAATCAATACCAAGTGCTATTCTACTCTTGCAAAATCTGCCAAAAAATGTCTGAGTGTTTTCGGCTCGTACGCAATTTTAAATCCCTTCACCTTATCTTTTCTTTTTACCACCTGAATAACCCCCTCGGCTACGAAATCCATATGCCTGTAAGTATATACCCTGCGCGGAACCGCCAGCCTGGTCAATTCCAAACGCGGGTAGTCAGTCTTTCCGGTAATTTCATCTTTTTTGGCAAATGCAACAGAACCAATTTCCGCGGCCCTCACACCGGCCTCAATATACAATTCAACTACCAGCGTATAAGCTGGGAACTGGCTCTGGGGTATATGAGGAAAAACGGACTTTGCATCAATGTATATTCCATGACCGCCCGGTGGCTGCACAATAGGAATTCCTGCGTCATCCAGCTTTTTTCCTAAATAATTTACCTGATCGATTCTGTAAGCAAGATAATCTTCCTCTATGACTTCCAGAAGGCCCCGCCCCAGCGCTTCCAGATCTCTACCAGCCATACCTCCATAGGTAATAAAGCCTTCAAGAAGTATAAGCAATTCACAGCATTTTTCATACAATTGCTTGTCATTCAAAGCAATAAAGCCGCCGATATTAACGAGACCGTCCTTTTTTGCACTCATAATGCATCCATCGGCGTACGAAAACATCTCCCGGACAATATCTTTTACTTCCTTCTCTCCATATCCTTGTTCCCGCATCTTTATGAAGTAAGCGTTTTCAGCAAATCTGGCAGCATCTATATACATGGGAATTCCAAATCCCGACAGCAATTCTCTCGTTCTTCTTAAATTTTCCATGGATACCGGCTGGCCGCCGATAGTGTTGTTGGTTACAGTCATTAAGAAGAAAGGTATGTTATCTCTCTGACTTTTTATTAGATTTTCCAATTGTTCAATATTCACGTTTCCTTTAAAGTGGTGGTATGTTTTGGGGTCATATGCTTCATCAAGCAATAAATTTACAGCCTTTCCGCCTTTATGTATAATATGAGCCTGTGTACTGTCGAAATGGGCGTTGCCGGGTACAATATCACCCGGTTTAATTAATTGAGAAAAAAGTATGTTTTCCGCCGGCCTACCCTGATGCGTGGGAACCACATATTCAAAACCGGTGATTTTTTTAATCACTCTCTCAAAGTTGAAAAAACTCTTGCTTCCGGCGTATGATTCATCGCCTTCCATAATACCCGCCCACTGGTGGTCGCTCATTGCCGAAGTTCCGCTGTCGGTCAGAAGATCTATGTAAACATCTTCTGCCTTTAACCGGAAAATATTGTAGCGGGCTTCCTCCATTTTTTTTAGACGCTCGCTTTTAGAAATGAGTTTTATAGGCTCCACGACTTTGATTTTGAATGGTTCGACTTTGACCGTCATCGTGCAAATTCCCTTTTTTTGTTCCTTGCTGAAATTACAACATTCTTCTCTCTGCTGATACACGCCCTGTTTCTTATTTGTCAACTGAACCAGGCCGTCAATAATGATTTGACGAACAGCCGGGGTCAATGATAGAAACTTTATATATTATATAAAATCCTCCCAAATAATTTTACCCCCACACTTAAAAAAAGTCAATGATTTTTTCAAGGGCGAGGGTCATGACCAGAACAGAGGGTATTTTCTGATAATTTTTAGTATCAAAAGATACGGATTCTGGCCGCTGTGATTAAATCTAAACTCGCACTCTGGTTAGTAGTATTCCGATTCAGGCCGGAGATTTTTGTAATCTGCGAGGCATCTAAATCCATTGAAGACACTTCACAATTTGGCGAACTTTCCTCTCAGAAATTTTGGAACGATTTGCGTACTTATTTTTTTCTCAAGAGGACGCTGACTATGTAATCAATCATTCCGATGCCGTAGCACTTATATATCAGCAAGAATCGAAGGGACTTGGGGATAAGATAAAAAAGGATATCTCCCTGACCTTTCCCCCAAGAAATAGGTCATTTTCAAATTGAGTCCTTCCTGGTATAAGGGTATAATAACAGAAGGGATGATTTATGAAAAAGAAACGATTTTCGACTGAACACATCATTAAAATTCTTTTTTTAGGTTGCCCGTGCTTGTTATGTACGTCGTGGAGTATGACGAGGAGCCAACAAAGATATACAAATGAAGGCGACTTGGTATCAGTTCTTCAAAAAAGTCGAACAGCTAGATCATTCTTGTCTCGTTAACCCTAAGCGGGAGCAAAAAAGGAAAGACCCCAATCATTTTTTAATGATCAAGGTCTTGTGCTCAAAAGATATTTTAACATCTTGACTTATTTTTTCTTCTTCGTCTTCTTCTCATTGGTAACTGCTGCCTGAGCCGCGGCCAGTCGGGCAATGGGTACGCGGAAAGGCGAACAGCTCACGTAGTTCATTCCCACCCGGTGGCAGAACTCGATGGACGAAGGGTCTCCTCCGTGTTCACCGCAGATACCAATTTTGAGATTCGGTTTTGTTGACCGCCCTTTTTCCACGCCCATGGCAACCAGCTCGCCGACACCTTCCTGATCCAGCATCTGAAACGGGTCGTGGGGAAGGATATTTTTCTTTAAGTAGTCAGGCAAAAACGAGCCGATATCATCCCGTGAAAAACCAAAGGTCGTTTGGGTAAGGTCATTGGTTCCAAAAGAGAAAAACTCAGCTTGCTCAGCGATTTTGTCGGCAACCACACACGCTCGCGGAATCTCGATCATGGTCCCGATCAGGTAAGGAAACTTTACCTTCATTTCTTTCTGAACTTCCAGGGCCACGCGGGCAACGATCGCTTTTTGATGCGCCAGTTCATTGACCGACCCAACCAGAGGAATCATGACTTCAGGAAAGACCTTGATTTTTTTTTTGGTGAGTTCAGCCGCGGCTTCAAAAATCCCCCGGGCCTGCATTTCGGAAATCTCCGGATAAGTTATTCCCAGGCGGCAGCCACGATGGCCGAGCATGGGGTTAAGCTCATGGAGTTGAGCGATGCGGCCTTCTAAGGTGGCTGTTGGTATTCCCAGTTCCGCGGCCAGTTCCGCGGTCTGAGCCTCAGTGAGGGTGACAAATTCATGAAGCGGCGGGTCAAGCAGCCGGATGGTGACCGGAAGCCCTTTCATGGCTTCAAGGATTCCGGTGAAGTCTTCTCTCTGATAGGGGAGAAGTTTCATTACCGCTTTACGTCGACCTTCTTCATTTTCCGCCACGATCATCTCCCGCATGGCTTTGATGCGCTCCGGATCAAAAAACATGTGTTCGGTCCGGGTGAGGCCGATCCCTTCTGCTCCGAAAGCGCGGGCAATCGAGGCATCCCGCGGGGTGTCGGCATTGGTGCGGATGCCCAGGGTTCGCGCCTCATCCGCCCATTTCATAAGCTGCTTATAAGCCTTGTTTTGCTCCGGATCAGCCGGGATCAAGGGAAGCGATCCCTGGTACATAGTGCCTTTGGTTCCGTTAAGGGTTATCCAGTCGCCTTCGTTGAGGGTAATGCCGTCAACGGATACGGTTTTAGATTCCAGTTTTATATTCAAGGCAGCGCAGCCCACGATACAGCACTTTCCCCAGCCGCGGGCAACCAGGGCAGCGTGGCTGGTCATGCCGCCTTTGGCGGTTAAAATCGCTTCGGCCGCGTGCATGCCGTGGACATCTTCAGGAGAGGTCTCATTGCGGACCAGGATGACTTTTTCTCCTCGCTTGGCCCATTCTTCCGCGTCATCAGCAGTGAAAACAATTTTACCTGTTCC
>LQYC01004067.1_pt1 | contig 13144 bp, 15 predicted proteins | sample 661771 | NCBI WGS metagenome assembly LQYC01 (sample SAMN03483023, study PRJNA281117) | bioreactor metagenome | isolation source: benzene-degrading methanogenic enrichment culture from a contaminated... | place: USA: oil refinery in Oklahoma | collected 2011-05
CTCGCTTCGCTTCGAAAGGACATAAAAATGACTTACGACACAGTTTCTTTGCGGGGGTAAACTCTATCGGGAATCGAGGTTAAAAAGACTGGATTCCGGATCAAGTCCGGAATGACAAAATGGGTAAAATCATTTCTAAGGCATTACTATAGCTCAGAATATCGGGTTCAGATGTCAAGACGATGACGGTTATTTCTGGAATGGTTAAGAATCGGTAACAAAGGAAAACGTGAATGACAGCAAAAGAAGTTTTAAATGACATTTTACTTCAGGCATTAAAAAAGGCGGCAACAAAATTGTCGTTGCCTTCCGCCGGGACACTTCCGCCGCTTGCCTTTGAAATCCCCAAAAATGAGGAACACGGAGACTACGCGAGCAATATCGCTTTAATCATGGCTTCACAACTCAAACGGTCTCCCCGGGAGGTGGCAAAAATAATTCTCGATTCCATGGATAATTCCTCCCTGGTAAAAGAGGTGACTATTGCGGGGCCGGGGTTTATCAACTTTTTATTGAAAGAAAGTTTCTGGTTTGACCAGCTTAAAGTGATCCATAGCCAGGGGGCAGACTTTGGCAAGATTGATTTGGGCAAAGGAGCGAACCTTCAGATTGAGTTTGTGAGCGCTAACCCCACGGGCCCGCTTCACATTGGTCATGGCCGGGGGGCGGCTTTAGGAGATTCTCTGGCATCAATCCTTTCCTTTGCCGGTTTTCGGGTGACGAAAGAGTATTATCTTAATGATGTGGGTAATCAAATGGCGACCTTGGGGCGGTCAGTCCTTTATCGGTACCAGGAACTTCTCCAGCGTCCGGTCGAATTTCCTGACAACCATTATCAAGGCGAATATATTTATGATGTTGCGCGGGAGGCGATTTTCCGGTGGAATGATAAGTATCTTGATTGCAATGAACATGAGGTGATTCCGGTTTTTTCTCAGCTGGCGGAAGAAATGATCTTAGCGGGAATAAAGCATGACCTCAAGGATTTTTCGGTGAATTTCGACACCTGGTTTAGCGAAAAAAACCTGATCGAAGCGGGTGAGGTGGAAAAGACCATCGCAGAGCTTAAAGAAAAAAATTTCCTTTATGAACAGGACGGGGCTTTGTGGTTCGCGGCCACGAAATTTGATGATGAAAAGGACCGGGTGGTGGTGCGTTCGAATGGACAAAAAACGTATTTTGCCTCAGATATCGCGTATCATAAAAACAAGTTTTCCCGGAATTTTGACCAGGTGATTAACATCTGGGGAGCAGACCACCACGGCTATGTGCCGAGGGTGAAAGCGATGGTTAAGGCTTTGGGCTATGAGCCGGAGCGGCTTCGGGTTCTTTTGGTTCAATTGGTCTCGCTTTTGCGGGAGGGGAAACTTGTTTCCATGTCCACCCGGCAGGCGGAGTTTGTCACGTTGCGGGAAGTGCTCGATGAAGTCGGAAGCGACGCAACGCGCTACATTCTCCTTACTCGGAGGCCGGACGCGCCTTTGGAATTTGACCTGGAGCTCGCCAAAAAACAGAGCGATGAAAACCCGGTCTATTACATTCAGTACGCGTACGCGCGGCTCTGCAGCATCCTCAGGGTGGCCCAGGAACGGGGGATTGATATCAACCAGCTCAACCACGCGGACCCCGGTTTGCTGACCAACCCGGGAGAAATCTCTTTGATAAAAAAGATATCTCATTTTCCGGATGTTGTGGAAGGGAGCGCGGTTTCCCTTGAGCCTCACCGGATTACGATTTTTCTTCAGGAAGTGGTGAGCACGTTCCACCGGTATTACCACTCTGGAAAACTTAATGATGCAAAAAGGGTCTTAACCGAGAATGAAGGACTCTCTCGATCCCGTTTGTGTTTAGTAGAGGGCCTGAAGGTTACGATAAAAAACGCTCTCACCTTATTAGGTGTTTCCGCACCGGAAAGGATGTAAGAGGATGCGAAGTCAAAGGACCAGAAGAACCCCAAAAAGCCTTTCTTTTTCTCAAGTAGTAGCGCGGGTTCTTATTGCCAGCGCAATGATTTTTCTTTTGGTTTTCATCGCGATACTTGTAAACCACTGGTATTTGTACACGCACTCGAATGGACCAGCAAAAATCGTTTCTTCTGCTCACCCTAAGCTACAACCGCAACCGAAAAGCGAACCGTCACCCGCTCCCAGTGAGCCTTCGGCTGAATCAAAACCGGATACGCCACTCACCTTTTATGATAGTCTGGTTCAGAAGGAAACACCGGATTCAACAACTTTCTCTGTTCCCTCTGAACCTAACGCTACCCTCTCAGAGACAGTGCCTACGCAGGAAGGAAAAGGCGCAGGCGCGAGCACCGGGTATATGGTACAGGTTGGTTCATTTCAGAGTTTAGACTATGCCGAGGGGATTGTTGAATCATTAAAAAAGAAGGGATATTCTCCATCACTGGCTACCGTTTCTTTCCCGAATGGAAAGACCTGGCACCGGGTGCGGATCGGGAATTGTAATTCACGGGAGGAGGCAGAAGTATTGGTCCAGAAATTAAAAGAAGGCGGTAATTTTGAGCCGATGATTATATCACCGGAAAAGGGAAAAGAAGATTCTCATAAGACTCTTAACAATAGCCTTGACTCCGCAGCAGCGCAATTCCCTCCCTTACCTCCTCAAGGGTTGCCCGAGGGTGCAGCTCCAAAACGTTAAGGGCAGCATCCTTAATATGCTGTTTAATCAGGTTGAAGTCTATCTCCCCTTTTCCCGGCGCATTGTGGTCGGAGTAACCACGAGCATCGTGAAGATGCACCCCCAAAATGGTCGGTGCGTACTTTTCAAGCAATTCCTGATGGGATTGGATTCTTAATGTTTCTTGGACATAGCCATGGCCTACATCATGCCAGAAAAAAATTTTTCCGCCTGCGAATTTTTTAAAAATGACCCCAAATTCTTCGAAGTCAGGAATCTCATGGAAATAGTAACGGTTCTCCACGCCCAAAGAAACCCCCTGTTTTTCTGCCTCCTGGTTTAGTTTTTCCAGGCTAAAGAGTACGGCATCTAAAAATCGTTGTCTTTTTGAGGCTCTTTCCTTGCGCATTCGGGAAAGGAATAAATCCATCTCCGGCGAATTGATTTGAAGGGTATCAAAATAACGGCAAAACTGTTTATAACCGGACTCCATCTCTACCCTTCCCAGGTGGAGCACCACTGCTGAACATTCGAGGTCATGGGCGGTTTGGATGGTTTTGATCGTAAACGTGATTGCTTTTTCACGCTCCTCGTGGTCAAGACTGGAGAGGAGAAAGAGGTCGCCGCTTGGCTTGCAATGGGAATATTCTTGAGGGAAAGGAAAAAAGTTATGAATACTGATTACTTTATTTTTAAGCTTTGGCTTAATTTTCAAAAAAAGACTCTCAGGGATGCGGTATTCCAGCTCTAAGAAATCAAGTCCCACGTCAGTTAAAATCCTGAACAGGTCATCATCTTTTTTTAGGTTTTCTGACATCCAGGCGGTTGACAATCCCAGCATGATTACTCCCTTTATGGATTCCTTGCGCGAGAAGAGGATGAGAACAACTTCTTATTTTCGCTTGACAAAGGTATTTTTTTTTCGGTATTCTAAAATATTATGCCTTAGGGGTTAGAAATTTAATTTAGCAGCGAGGAATAAAAAATCAAATAAATTTTTTATTGAGTGCTTTTTGATGCCTGAGCTTATATCCTCAAATTATTCCAAAGAAACCTTTCCCGAACTTCTTACCCTCAGTTTTGGGATGACTAAAACAGAGGTGAAAATTATATACCAAAAGAAAGGCTTGCGGCCGCTTTTTGAAAGAACGGATCGTTTAGATTTTATCAGCCCACCTGTTGATGTGCCGCAAGCCGCGGAAATTAATCTAATCTTTAAAGACGACTGGTTAGTGGCAATTTATCAATATTTCGAAGTCGAAAAAGATGACGCTTCCGCCTTTGAACACATTGCCAAATACCGGGACCTTAAGGATCAATTAGTAGCCAAATATGGTCTTCCGGAGGCGCTGGAATTTATGGATGATAAATTTAACAACAGTAAAAATCGGCTAAAAGGTTTTAAAATCAAAAAAGGAAATTATGCTTCTATCTGGCGCAATATCAACGGGATGGACGTGTTTTTGGTGTTAGGGGGAGATGGATTAGATACCTTTATCCGCTTGACTTATAAATTAAGGTCAGATTCCTAAAAGATTACCTGCGGAACAGAGAGAGGATCAGCGTCACGATAATGCTGATCAGGATACAGGTGGCGATAGGGAAGAAGAAAGTAATGTTCCCCTTTTTGATGAAAATATCTCCCGGCAGTCTCCCCAAGTCAGGAACTTTTGAACCAAAAATAAAAATTAAGCCCATAATAGACAAAATAATTCCCAAAATTAAAAGCAATTTTCCAATTTCAGTCATAAGCGTATTTTATTTTTTAAAAATCTTTCTTTCTCACTGTAAATACAGCCGCAGTACTGCTGGCGATACAGTCCTAACTTTTTAGACATTTCTCTTCCCTCAGCCCAACCTTCTCGAAAATCAGAATAAAAAAAATTGACCACGCGTTTTTTCCCTGCTGCCAGACCAATTTCTTTGATCAGCTCGTGATCCTGGTGTTTGCTTCCGAGCAAGGTTGAGGTAAAGGCATCAAATTTTCCTTTCTTGGCGATCCGGGCAGTAGTTTCCAACCTCGTATAGTAGCACACTTTACACCGCTCTGATTCACGGAACACAACGCTTCTTAAAAAATCTTCTAAATCATAGTGATTCTGATAAATCATTCTGATCGTAAGCTTTTTCTCTATCTCTTTTACCGCTTCTAACCTTTTTTTATACTCTTCATAGGGATGGATATTGGGGTTATAGAAAAAGCCAAAAATTTCATGGCCTTCCTTGTGAAGCTTTTGAAGAGGATAAAGCGCGCAATTTGCGCAACAAATGTGGAGTAAAATTTTCACTTTACCTGTCAGGGGGTAACTAAATTTTGGTGATTACTTTTTTCGAAAATTAATGCGGTTTTGTTGTGCCCTTTTTAAAAAGACAAACATAAACAACAGGTTATTTTTATTTTGGATAAAAAATAAAAATAATCAAGGTTTGTTTGCAAATTTTTCCTGTTTATATTATATATTTTTATTTATTTATTAACAATTGCCAAATTCTAACTTTTTAATTTCCATGGAAAAAATTTTAATCGTCGATGATAGTAAAACTATTCGTCAAATCTTGGTTGATATGATGAATGCCTTAGGGTATGAGAACAAAACCGCTAGCGACGGATTGCAGGCTTTAGCGATGTTAAAAGAAGAAGTTTTTTCTGTTGTGATATCGGATATTGAGATGCCGGGGATTGATGGTTTAACTTTGATCAAAAAGATTAAGGAGAACTCTCCGGAGATAGATGTCATCAGCATCACCGGATTTGGAACAAAATACTCTTATTCTGAGGTTATCAAAACCGGAGCAAGCGATTTTATTATCAAACCATTTGGGCTTGATGAAGTCGTGGCCAAGCTTAACCGGATTTTTCGGGAGCGGGCCATTAAACACCAATTGGAAGAAAAAAATGCTGAACTTCTTCTGCTTTCCATAAATGATGATTTGACCGGGCTTTACAATCGGCGTCATTTTTACAATCAGTTGGAAAAAGAAATTATTCGCGCCCGGCGGCAGAATCGCATCCTTTTTCTTGTCATGCTTGATCTTGATGAATTTAAAAAATTTAATGACACCTACGGTCATTTAGAAGGCGATAGGGTGCTCAAAGAGGTTGGAAGGGCGATCAACAAATCTATTCGAAACAATGTTGATGAAGGATTTCGGTATGGTGGCGATGAATTCACCGTTATTGTTCCAGAAGCTAATCAGAAACAGACAATGCAAATTGCCCAAAGGATTCAAGAAGCCTGCAGAGCGATTAAACCTCTGCCCATTGAAATTAGTTTAGGGTTAGCGGAACTTACGGATAACCATGATGTTGAATTATTTGTTCACTGTGCTGACCAAGCGATGTACCAGGCTAAAAATTCTTCCAGTAAGATATTAATTTATGGTAAAATATTTGGTGGAAATATCCCTTTGACTGGCAGCGCCGGATACTTTGGAAACCGAGGTAAACCCCGTTAGAAAGATTTCACACGGGGCATGTCTAACGGAGTAAAGGGAACAAGCATCGTTTGTGGGTCACCCATGCTCCTAACGTCTTAAGAACAATCCATAGAACTTACTATATCATGTTTGAAAAATTAAAAGAATATTGTGGTGTCTTCGGAATATACGGTCACCCTGAAGCAGCCAAATTAACCTATCTCGGATTATATGCTCTTCAGCACCGAGGCCAGGAGAGTGCGGGAATAGTCTCTTCGGACGGGAAAGTCCTTTACGCGCATAGAGAGATGGGTTTGGTTGCTGATGTTTTCTCCGAGGATAGTCTTAAAAAGCTGAAAGGGAAAATCGCGATCGGTCACGTGCGATACTCTACTGCGGGGATAAGCGAAAAGAAAAACGCTCAACCCCTGATTTTTATGTACGCGCGGGGCAATATCGCGGTTGCCCACAACGGCAACCTGGTGAATGGCGAAGAATTAAGGGCGACTTTGGAAGCGCAAGGCCGCATATTTCAGTCGACCAGTGATACTGAAGTGATTATTCATTTAAAGGCGATCTCTCAACAAGCATCGTTAGTAGAAAGGATCACAGAAGCTCTTAATCAGATTAAGGGAGCTTATTCGTTGCTTTTTCTTTCGGAAAAAGAGATGGTAGCGGTGAGAGACCCCTATGGGTTTCGGCCCCTCGTCTTAGGTGAGCTTGATGGGGCTCACGTGGTCAGCTCCGAAACCTGTGCGCTTGATCTTATGGGAGCACAATATATCAGAGAAGTAGAACCAGGAGAACTCATCTTAATCAATGCGGACGGCCTTCAATCTTTTAAAATTTTTCCGACCACCCGTAAGGCGTGTATATTTGAACTTATCTATTTCGCCCGGCCGGATAGCGAAGTTTTTGGACGAGAAGTCTATACGGTCAGAAAAAAGATGGGAAGGCAACTTGCCCGCGAGCACCCGGTAGATGCTGATATCGTAATACCTGTACCTGATTCAGGAATGCCTGCGGCAATTGGATACGCGGAGGAGTCGGGGATCCCCTTTGAAATCGGAATAATTAGGAATCACTTTGTGGGCCGGACCTTTATTGAACCGGAACAGTCAATTCGCCATTTTGGGGTCAAGGTAAAGCTTAGTTCCTTAAAGCAGTACCTTAGTGGAAAACGAGTCATTATTATTGATGATTCTATTGTCAGGGGAACGAGCTGTAAAAAAATTATCAGTATGATTAAAAGCGCGGGAGCCAAGGAAGTCCACTTCCGGGTCGCTTCTCCACCAATAACCCATCCATGTTTTTACGGGATCGATACTCCCACTAAAAAAGAGCTGATCGCGTCGAAGTTGAATGTTGATGAAATCGGTAAATTTATTGCCGCCGATAGTCTCGGGTATTTAAGTTTAAAAGGATTAAAAGCTACGGTTGAGGAAAACGGGTGTGAATTTTGTGATGCCTGCTTTACTGGCAACTATCCCATTAACTATAAGCCGTCAAAAGCATTTCTCCAGCGCTCTCTGTTTCGTGAGGATTAAGGGTTTGTCAATTCCCCTTGCGTGATGATGGTATCCTTTTTCCCGTGCTCGTCATCTTTATAGGGAAAGTCAATGTTATAATGCAACCCCCGGCTTTCCTTCCTTTGTTGAGCGCACCGGATGATCAATTCCGCCACGACCGCAATATTTCTTAATTCAATCAAATCCCGGGTGACAATGAAATCCCAATAATATTCTTTGATTTCCTCCTGGAGTAACGCGATCCGACGCCTGGCGCGGTCTAATCGTTTGTTCGACACCACGATTCCCACATAGTTCCACATTAACCGCCTGATTTCATCCCAGTTATGAGATACCACCACTGATTCATCACTATCGATTGCCCCGATAGGATTCCACGAAGGGATGCGGGATAATTCAGTACGCGCTTCTTTAATCTCCTCGATAGCTTTTCGTGCCGCCCGATGAGCGTAGACCAATGCTTCCAGAAGTGAATTACTGGCTAACCGGTTAGCGCCGTGAAGGCCCGTGCAGGCAGTTTCACCGCAGGCATAGAGCCGGGAAATGTCGGTTTCTCCCTGGTGATCGGTGACAACCCCCCCACAGACATAATGAGCTGCCGGGACAACAGGAAGAGGGCCCTTGGTAATATCGTACCCGAACTCCCGGCATTTTTTGTAAATGTTGGGAAACCGATTTTTTATAAAACCAGAATCTTTATGGGAGATGTCCAACAGCACGTATTCTTCGCCGCTTTTCTTAAGCTCCAAATCAATGGCCCTGGCCACAACGTCGCGTGGTGCCAAGTCCTTTAAAGGGTGGTACTTCTCCATAAAGGGGACGCCGCTCATTAATTTTAAAATACCGCCTTCGCCACGGAGCGCTTCAGAGATTAAGAAATTTTTTGCTTCGTGATGATACAAACAGGTAGGATGAAATTGGATGAATTCAAGGTTAGCGATACGTGCGCCGGCGCGATATGCCATGGCAATGCCGTCACCTGTAGCAATATCAGGATTGCTCGTATAAAGGTACACTTTACCCGCGCCCCCGCTGGCCAGCACGGTAATGTGAGATAGGAAGGTATGTACCAGACCTCCTTCACTGTCGAGCACATACGCGCCCCGGCAGGCATCCTTTTTGTCGGCGGTTTTTTTTGCTGCGAACTTGGATTGGGTAATGAGGTCAATAGCAATATGGTTTTCGAAGATTTTAATCCGGGGATCTTTTTCTACTTTATCCACTAATGTTTGTTCCACTTCGTGGCCCGTGAAGTCCTTAGCATGGACAATACGGCGTTGGGAATGCCCGCCTTCTTTGCCAAGATCAAACTCCTTCTTGGCCCCATGTTTTTTATGGGTAAAAGGAACTCCCCAATCTATGAGTTCTTCAATCCGGGCAGGGCCTTCTTCCACCACTATTTTGACGACATCCTCATGACAGAGACCATCTCCGGCAGTGAGGGTATCTTTGATGTGTTTCTCAAAAGAATCTTCGGAACTCATGACTGCAGCGATTCCGCCCTGGGCATAATTGGTGCTGGATTCGAGTTTATTTTTTTTGGTAACGATGGCCACTGATCCAAAGGAGGCCACTTTAAGGGCAAAGCTTAAACCTGCGATTCCGCTTCCGATAATAAGAAAATCTGTTTTTATTTCCATATATAATTATCCTTGAAAATCAGTATGTTAAAGTTTATCAACCCGGAAACCGGCAAAGTTTTTTATCTTTGATTATATTTTAAGAGGCGCGAAAATTCAAGCGTAGCTGTTTTTTAAAAAATGTCAATCGGTAATTACCGATCAAAAAAAATTAGCATAAAGCGAAATTGTTTTACCTACCTTGCAATTTCACGCAGCTTATAATATGAATAATAGGTATTGTGTTGGTTTATTGTTGTCCTGAGGATCCCCGGAGCGTCCCCCAGATTTTCATGGAGGCATTTATGACAACATGGGAGAATTTAAAAAAAGCCAGAAGATCATCTAACGATAAAGTGATCGGAGGTATTTGTGGTGGGTTAGGCGAGGCTACCGATATCCCCTCGTGGATATGGAGAGTCATTTTTCTTATTTGCCTTCTTTCTTTTGGGTTTGGGATTATACCCTATATCGTTTTATGGATTTGCATGCCCCGGGACACGGAAAAAAAGTCCGAATAAGAGAGTTCAGCAACTGTGTCGGAGCCGCCTCGCTGAATTCGAGCGTTACAAAAAAAATAAATGAGAAATAGGGACGGTTGAGATGCCTCAAAAAAGCGACAGATTAAAGGGTGTAGAGTTTGGAGTAGATAAGGAGCTTATTACAATGTTTCTAAAAATGACCCCGGAAGAACGCCTCCGCGCCAATGACAACACTGTACGCGCCATTATGGAGTTAAAAAATGCATATAAAAAACGGGAAACGTCCAACTCTCGCACTAAGCGCTCTGCTTAAAGGCCTCAATGAAGCCGGAATAGAGTTCATTCTCGTCGGGGGGATGGCTGCCGTCGCCCAGGGTGCTCCAGTTAGTACTTTTGATCTTGATATCGTTTATCGGCAAACTGACAAAAATACAAAGAAGCTACTGAGATTTCTAAAATCAATCGATGCATATCAGCGTCGTCCTGACGACAAAGTGATAGAACCGGATCAGAGGGATCTGAAAGGAAAAGGACACCTGCTTTTGACAACACGTTTCGGGCCCCTTGATGTTTTATCAGTCATTGAAAAGGGGCGTGGATTCGAGGAACTATTGCCGCATACCGTGGTGATTGAGTTTCGAGGTCACAGAGTTTATGTCCTAAGTCTTGATACTATCGTTGAGCTGAAGCGTGGATCAAAAGATCCGAAAGATCAGTATCGTCTCCCGATCCTGGAAGAAACGTTACGTCAGATGTGCGAAAAAAAATGAAGACTCTGAATAAAATTATTGATGGCAGTTATGATGTTAATATGGTAGATTCAACAAGGCATCCTATGAATACGACGTATTATTTTGAAGGGGTAATTTATGGGTAGAGTACTTATCATCGGAGCAGGCGGCGTGGGGAACGTCGTCGTCAAAAAATGCGCGCAGGTTCCGCAGGTATTTACGGATATTTGTCTTGCCAGCCGGACGCTTGATAAGTGCAAAAAAATTCAGCAAGAAATTAAAAAAACCTATAAAGTCACAATCCGCATTGCCCAGGTTGATGCCGACAAGGCAGAGGAAGTGGTCAAAGTAATCAAGGTTTTCAACCCGGACATTGTGGTAAACGTGGCTCTGCCGTACCAGGACCTCGCTATTATGGACGCCTGCCTGAAAACGGGCGTGCATTATTTGGACACGGCGAACTATGAGCCGCCGGATGTAGCACGCTTTGAGTACCGCTGGCAGTGGGCTTATCAAGATGTTTTTAAAAAGAAAGGGATCATGGCAGTGCTCGGGTGCGGATTTGACCCCGGGGTCACGAACATATTCTGCGCTTATGCCCAGAAGCACCTTTACGACACAATCAAAACCATTGACATCTTTGATGCCAATGCCGGGACTCACGGCCACCCGTTTGCCACCAACTTCAACCCGGAAATAAATATCCGGGAAGTAACGCAGACAGTACGGCACTGGAAGAAGGGTTTATGGGTAAATACGCCGGCTATTCTTGAATCTAAAAGCGTGCATTTTACTTTTAACTATCCTAAGGTTGGCCCTCGCGAAAGCTATCTGCTGTATCATGAGGAAATGGAGTCTCTGGTAAAGAATATCAAGGGGCTGGAGCAGATTCGGTTTTGGATGACCTTTTCGGAAAACTACCTTACCCATTTGAGGGTGCTCCAGAACGTGGGTATGACCCGAATAGATGAGGTTGATTATCAGGGGAAAAAAATAGCTCCGATCAAATTTCTTAAGGCGCTGCTCCCCGATCCGGGAACCCTCGGCGCGAATTACACCGGCAAAACGGTCATCGGTTGCGTCTTCGACGGGATAAAGAAGAGCAAACGGAAGCAAATTTATATCTACAATATCTGCGACCATGCCGAGTGTTACAAAGAAGTGCAAGCCCAGGCTGTTTCTTATACCACCGGTGTTCCAGCCATGATCGGCGCCATGATGGTGCTGAAGGGGATATGGAAAGGAAAAGGCGTGTTCAACGTGGAGCAGTTTGATCCTGATCCGTTCATGGATGCTCTCACTATCTATGGGCTGCCTTGGAAACAGGTGCCGTTCACGGGGAGATTGCCGCAGTGAAGGTGAGAGGTGTACATTCATGACCAGTGGTGGCCTTCATAGAAAAGTTTTGCGGGATTTTCCGAAAGACATTACGGACCGGGTCGAAACCCCTTGCTATCTTATCAACGAAGGACTTATCAAAAAAAATTGCGAGGTTCTTGATTCGGTCCAGTTGCGCACGGGAGCAAAAATTCTTCTCGCCCTCAAGGCATTTGCCCTCTGGATTACTTTTCCCCTTATTCGTAAATACCTTTATGGCGTTTGCGCGAGCGGTGCTATCGAGGCACGGCTTGGCCGTGAGGAATTTGGACGAGAGGTGCACACCTGCGCTCCGGCTTACTCAGACGCGGACATGGATGAGGTGATTAGGTATTCTGATCACGTTATCTTTAACTCCGTCTATCAGTGGAAAAAATACCGTGACCGAATAAAAATTTCGGATCGGGGCATTGAAATCGGTTTGCGCGTGAACCCTGGCCATTCGGAAGTGGCAATACCGCTCTATGACCCCTGTATACCCGGATCCCGCTTTGGAATCAAACCTGAAGATTGTGCGGGCGAAGACTTAAGCGACATTGACGGCCTGCATTTTCACGCTTTGTGCGAGCAAAACGCTGACGTTCTTGGCCGCGTGCTTGCGTCATTTGAACAACATTTTGGCAGATATATCCCTTGGATGAAATGGGTGAACTTTGGCGGCGGGCATCATATTACCCGCACGGACTATGATCTTCATACCCTCTGTTCGCTCATTACGGATTTTCGGAAGCGACATAACAATATCGCTGTTTATTTGGAGCCCGGAGAGGCGGTGGTACTCAACGCCGGCGTGCTGGTGGCGAGTGTCTTGGATATCGTGAAAAACGATATGGCAACCGCTATCCTTGACACCTCAGCCGAAACCCACATGCCGGATGTGCTTGCCATGCCTTACCGACCAAACGTCATCGGTGCGGGTGAACCGGGCGAACTATCCCATACCTACCGCCTCGGCGGAATCACCTGTCTTGCCGGAGATGTGATCGGCGATTACTCTTTTGAAGAACCACTGCAACGGGGTGATCGGCTTGTATTCCTCGATATGGCGCTTTACTCGTTTGTCAAAAATACCACCTTTAATGGCATCCGGCTTCCCTCTCTCATTTTGTATAACCCGGACAACGACTCTGTGCGCGTGGTGCGCCGCTTCGGTTACGAGGACTACAAAAATCGGTTATCGTGAAAATGACGCGAATGGCTCCTGAAATTTTTTAGATTGCAATACCCCTTTTTTGTTCCTGAAGAACACGCAAGACCAGATTAAACTGCCTCATACCTACTTTTTTATTGACTTTTTTGTTTATTCGGATTAGAAAGATAAAATAATCAAAATCAAGCCCAGAAAAAAA
>LQYC01000142.1_pt1 | contig 13000 bp, 10 predicted proteins | sample 661771 | NCBI WGS metagenome assembly LQYC01 (sample SAMN03483023, study PRJNA281117) | bioreactor metagenome | isolation source: benzene-degrading methanogenic enrichment culture from a contaminated... | place: USA: oil refinery in Oklahoma | collected 2011-05
GAACCCCGCACGACGACCAAAGGGGGCACCCCTTTGGAATCCTCTTGGTGCACCCCGGGGCAAAGCCCCGAGGTATTGCACTCAATAAAATAAAATTCAATGCGGGCGAAAACATAGTTTCGCCCCTACAAATGCAAACGCGAATTTTGTAGGGGCGATTCCGTGTAATCGCCCGTATTTTTTTATTCCAAATTCGGTTTATCTATCTGTCCGGTTTCCAATTTGTCGCGGTCGGCGCCCGTGATTTTTAGCACATCTTTGTCGATTTTGCCGAATTCTTTGGCGGCGGCGTTGTAGGTGTTCACCGAAGTTGCCAAATGGCCGCCCAGCCGCTGTAAATACTCGTTATAGGCGCACAAATGTTTGCCCAGCATTTCCACGCGCTGGCGGATTTCTTTGGCGGATTCTTCGATTTGCAGGGCGCGCAGGCCTTGCAGAACGGTTTGCAGATAGGCCAAAAAATTGGTGGGAGAGACGATAATCACCCGCTTTTGGGCAAACGCGTATTCAATCAAGTCGCGGGTGTTAACCTTGACCGATCCCACTTCATTGATGAGCAAATCATAATAGATGCCTTCCGAAGGGATAAACATCAGCGCGAATTCCATCGTGCCTTCGTCGGGGCGGATGTATTTTGAAGTTTCATCAATGCGCAATTTCAAATCAGCCTTGAAAATCTTCTCCAGCGCGATTTTGGCGGTTTCATCTTTTTCGTTAACGATCTTATTGTAATTTTCCAGCGAAAATTTGGAATCAATGGGAATGATTTTATCTTTCACGAACACCGCCGCGTCCACGATTTCGCCGTTTTTGAACTTATATTGCATTTGAAACGATTGCGGCGGCAAAACATTTTTCAGCACTGTTTCCAAATAGTATTCGCCCAGGATTCCCCGCTGTTTGGGGTTTTTGAGAATATTTTCCAGCGATTGCAATTGTTGCGCGAATCCCACCACCTGCTTGTTGGTGCTGTCCAGTTCGGTGAGCTTTTGCGTGACATCGCGGATAACTTTAAAGCTCTGCCCGAACTGTTCCTGCATCGCGCGGTTGGATTCGGTCAGCTTTGAGTCCAGCGTCTGACTCACTTGATTTAACTGCTGTTGCAACATTGCCATCCCCGCATCATTCTTGGGAAGTTCGTCCTCTTTCCGCTTCCGCATCAAAACCCATGTCTGTACCCCCAGCACCCCGATCACGGCAATGAATAATAAGATTACTATTGTGTCCATAAATTAACTTTACGCCTGCGTTATCAAAAAATCAAATAAAAAAGGCCTAAAATCGGCCCTTCGGACGGTAGAGCACTTTATTCCATCCGTAATGAACAATAATCGTCCCGGCAATAAATATCAAACTGGCGATCAATCCATATGTAAATGAACCAAAACGCCATATCGCTGCCCCGTATAGTATTGCGGGTATCAGGGAACAATACGCACCACCAGCAATCGCTTCGCTAATATCGTTGCTTTCCTCGGTATAGGTAAATCCCGGATTAAATATTGCCAGATTGCCAAAAATATTAATTAATCCCATGAGTTCCATGCCCAATAGCCGATCATATGGGATTAACAATATTCCAAAGGCGATGCATGCCATGGTGTAGCAAAATTGGATAAGAACATTATAATTCATTTCGAATACCTCCTTGCGGAAATTATATTCATTTGTCGCAAGTTGTCAAATAAAAAAGCCGATAGTTAGTATGTTGTTTTTAATGTTAATGCCCAAAAAGTCCACATCAACCCTAAAAGGGCAATGGCAATAATGAATGCCGCCGACGGGTCTTTGGGCCCAAACAACACTAATACGGCAATACTGGGAGCAACGAGTTTAATTATATATTTTTTAAACGGGTCTTGCTTATCGAAATATTTCATAGAGACCTCCGAAACTGGGTATTTTTTAACATTTATCTTGCAATTTTGCAAAAATCGGAGCCAAGTTCGATGGCCCAGTCCGCCTCTTTGATGATTTGAAGGTTGTATTCGATCAAATTTTGTTTTAATATTTCTTCAGTCTGTTTTGCGGTGAAATTACATGGGAAAAACCGTTTTTAAGCGAAAATTTTTGATTTAATTTTGATAGCGGCGTTTATATTTTAAGGAGACGCAAATTCGGGATTTTATCGAAGTCTTTTATGTTGCGGGTAACCAAGGTTGTTCCGGTAAAAATTGCGGTTGCGGCAATAATGCTATCGGCGATTTTAAGGCCATATTGACGGCGAATCCAGGCGGCAATTCTTGCAAGACGCGAATCAACAGTTATTGTTGCCAAGGTGGTTAGCATTTCTTCAAGGTCGTTTTCGTCTTGGTCGGTGAGATTGGCGTAGCTGAATAATTCGGCTTCGGTTATGGAAGAAATATAAATGGGTCCGCAATTTTCGTTGATTATTTTTTCCAGGACAGAGGTTGCTTCTTTGTCTCCTTTCAGAAAATAAATTATCGCGTTAGTATCCAGCGTGTACATATTTTTGTTATGTGTTTTGGACTTTTCTATTCCATTCGCTTCTGATTTTTTTATAATCGGTGATTATATTGGTTTTATTTTGCCATTTGCCTCTTAATTTTTGCCATATCAAAGAACGCTTTTTGGGCAAAAGAAGATGATCGTGGCTTTTTGATTTGATTGTTATTTGGCAGTCTTTTTTCATATCTCTATGTTAGCCCAATGATTTAATTTAAGCAAATTTTGCATGCATCCACTCACTTTTGTATTCTTGCAATACTTGCGTGAATTCCTGGAGACTTAACGCGCCGCGAAGTGCAGCGGCGAAAACTCGTTACCAAAGGGGTAATGTGCACGGCTTGTGTAAATTTCATTCCTATATAAATTTTGCGATAGCAAGAATTGTATAGGATTGTTTTTTTGCAAAAATATTCAAATAATAATTAGAAGTCCGACATCTGGATATTATTTTTTTGTTTACATTTAATTCGTAGGGTCGGGCTTTATGTCCGCCTTTTTGGTTTCGTAAAATTTAATACGGGCAGGCACCCGCCTTCGCCAAAGCTACGGCGAGGCAAAGCAAGACCTGCCCCTACAAAATGCAATTAAAATGCAAACAAATTTTTTATTTCAAAAACTTCGCGGTCCAGGTGTTGCTTTTCGCCAGTTGTTCCGGAGTGCCGGTGAAGATGATCTTGCCGCCCTTGTCCCCGCCGTCCGGGCCGAGTTCAACGCACCAATCGCTTTCTTTCACGATTTGGAGGTTGTGCTCGATAATGATGACGCTGTTGCCTTTCTCCACCAGGCGGCGCAGGATGATCAAAAGTTTTTTGGCATCGTCAAAGTGAAGGCCGACCGTGGGCTCGTCAAGGATATAAACCGTGTTGCCGGTATCGCGTTTGGCCAGCTCGCTGGCAAGTTTGATGCGCTGGGCTTCTCCGCCCGACAAGCTGGGGGCGGATTGACCTAATTTTAGATAGCCTAAGCCGATATCGGAAAGCAGTTGCATTTTATCGCTGATGACCGGGATGTCGGTAAAAAATGTTTTAGCCTCGTCAATGCTCATATTCAAAACATCGGCAATGTTTTTGTCGTGATATTTTGCCCCCAGCACTTCGGAGGTAAATCTTTGTCCTTTACAAAGCTCGCATTCCACATAGACATCGGGCAAAAAATACATTTCCACTTTTTGCCAGCCTTCGCCTTGGCAAGCCGGACAGCGACCTTTTTGGGTGTTGAAAGAAAAGTGGCCGGCGGTGAAACCCCGCATTTGCGAATCGCGCGTGCGGGTGTAAAGTTCGCGAATATGATTAAAGACGCCGGTATAGGTGGCCGGATTTGAACGCGGAGTTTTGCCGATCGGGCTTTGGTCCACCAGAACCGCTTTATTTAAGCGCTCCGCACCTTTCAATTCGCCGTATTTGCCCGGAACCGTGCGCGCGCGCATAATGTCGCGCATCAGGATGCTTGAAAGCGTATCAATGATCAGCGTGCTCTTGCCCGAGCCGGACACGCCGCAAATCGTCACCAACTTGCCCAACGGAATTTTCAGGTCAATGTTTTTTAATGTGAATTGATTCGCGCCGCTAAGTTCCATCCAAAGCGTCCGATCGGTGATCTCTTTTTTCTTGAATCCGGTGTTGATTGTCAGCCGCTCGGACAAATATTTTCCGGTAAGGCTATCGGCTTTTAACAGTTGCGGCGGCGTACCTTCAAAAACAACTTTGCCGCCGTGAATTCCCGCCGCCGGACCGATCTCGACAACCCAATCCGCGGCTTTCATCACTTGCTCGTCGTGTTCGACCACGATCACGGTATTTTTTAATTCCTTGAGCTTTTGCAACGCGCCGATTAAACGATCGACATCGCGCTGGTGCAGGCCCACGGTGGGTTCATCCAATACATAGATCACGCCCGAAAGCGCCGAACCCAGCTGGCAGGCCAAACGAATGCGCTGGTTTTCGCCCACGGACAGCGTTGTGGCTTCGCGGGCCAGATCGATGTAATCCACGCCCACTTCAACCAAAAAACCCAGCCGTTTGCAAATTTCCCGCAAAATCGATTCGGCCACTTCTTTCTGTTTGGCGGGCAATTCGCCCTGCAATTTTTTAAAAAAAGCGATTTCATCGCGCACCGGCATCGACGAAGCTTCATAAATGCTTTTCCCTCCCACTTTTACCGCCAAAGCTTCGGGCGATAATCTCGCGCCATCGCAATCGGGGCAAGCGATTTCGGACATATATTTTGAAATTTCCGCGCGCAGATATTCCGAAGTAGTTTCGCGATACGCGCGTTCCATCCGCGGAATAATCGCTTCGTAGCCGCTATGTTTCTTGTCTCCGAACAAAACCAACTGCTGGATGTCTTCCGGCAATTCTTTGAACGGAACATTCAGCGAAAAACCTTCCTTCTCCGCCAGTTTTTCCAGCGACCATTTTTGATAAGGCACGCCCAATGTCCGCAAAGTCCAGCGGCCGAGCGAAAACCACGGCAAAATCGCGCCCTCGTTCAAAGACAGGCGCGGATTCAAAACCAATTCCCGGTTTACCTTGGCCAGCTTGCCCAACCCTTGGCATGTTTTGCAAGCGCCGTAAGGACTGTTAAATGAAAATATCTTGGGTTCAATATCGGGCAAGGATACCTGGCAGTCCGGACAGGAGAAAAAACTCGAAAAAGATTCCTTTTTCTCGATCTTGCCGATTTTTCGGGAAACATCGATTCTTCCTTTGCCCATTTCCAAGGCTTTTTTCACGGATGCCAAAATGCGTTCCTTTTCTTCCTTGATCACGCCTTCCAACTTCTTTTTTTTGGTCGCCAGAGCTTCCTGCTCTGTTTTGGAGATATTTTTACCTTGTTTTACCGAAGTTTTTAGCGCCGCCGAGCCGAATTTTTTCAGATCGAATTTGTCGATCGGCACGCCGATATTATGCGCTTTGTTTTTATCAAGCAGTTTGTCCTTGCCTTCTTCGGATGAATAAGTGATGCCGTCGATAATGATTTGCGGCCAGCCGCTGCGATAAATTTCTTCCAAAACGCCAAGGTGGCCGCCTTTTTTGGCCGCAATCACGGGAGCGATCAAAGTGGTCTCAAACTCCATCGCCATGGCGAATACGCGTTCGGCCATATGATTCGGAGTTTGCGTGGTTACCGGTTTGCCGCACTTTGGACAATGCGCGATGCCGATGTGCGAATAAAGCAAGCGCAAGTAATCGTAAATCTCGGTGAGCGTGCCCACGGTGGAGCGCGGGTTGGAAGAGATGGTTTTTTGGTTCACCGCGATCGTGGGCGACAACCCGCTGATTTTTTCCACATCCGGTTTTTTCAATCCGCCCAAAAACTGCCGCGCGTACGACGACAAGCTTTCCAAATACCGCCGCTGACCCTCGTTAAAGATCGTGTCAAACGCCAGCGACGACTTCCCCGACCCGGAAATACCGCAAATCACCACCAGTTTGTTCTTAGGTATTTTGACCGAGATATTCTTCAAATTGTGAACCTTAACGCCCGAAAGTTCAATAAAATCATTTTCCATAAAATCAAAATCTGTTTGATTTGCGCGCAATAATATAAGAAGTATTCATTGTACCCCAAATGTCAAGATTTGAAAAGATGCAGTGGGCATTCAAACAAAAAGCGGCCTTGCGGCCACGGTTAAATTTATCAAATCGGGAGAGGCCTCTGATAGACTGCCTCTCCCATGGCGGCGAATGCCGTCTTACCTAGGCCCCACTGGCGGGTACCGCGTGGGGCGTCAGTATTTTCAAATATTGCGAACAAATATTTTTGTTCGGCTAGAGATTAAATCCCTAACGATTTTTATATAGCATTGTTATGCCATTATTTCAAATCAATCAATACGCTAAAAATTTATTAAAAAAATAGAGCCGTTAAGTCAAGATTCTTGTCAAGTACCCATTTTTTGATATGATCATTTGATGAATATTGATTTGAAAAACAAAATTGAAAATTTGCCGCAAACCGCCGGGGTGTATTTTTTCAAGGACGCGAATGAAAGAGTGATTTATGTTGGCAAGGCAAAAAATTTGAAAAAACGGGTAAAAAACCATTTCCAAAAGCCGGATCAACACGCATTTGATTTCATTTCGCAAATCGCCGATATTGATTTTATTTTGGCTGACACCGAAAACGCGGCGCTGATTTTGGAGCAAAAATTCATCAAACAGCTCCAACCTCGCTGGAATGTGGAATGGAAAGACGACAAAAGTTATTTTTACATCGCGCTGTCCGCCGACCCATTTCCCCGCGTCTATCTTACCCACCGGCCCTTTGAAGAAAAAAACTTGCAGATTCCCGATTCTCGCAGATTTTGCGTGGGTCCGACCCACGCAAATCTCACCCATCAACCTGCTTTGAAAGGGTCCGACCCTTTCAAGATTAAAAGGGTCAAGATTGAAAGGGTCGGACCCTTTCAAAATTGTTTTGGGCCGTATGTATCCGGGCGCGAGGTGAAATCGTTTTTAAAAGAAATTCGCAAAATACTGCCCTATCGGTCGTGCCGCGCCCTGCCGGAAAAACCTTGCTTTTATGCTTCGCTGGGCCTGTGCGCCGCGCCCTGCCTTCACAAAAAACAAAAAATGGCGTATTCTCAAATGATCGCCGCTTTCAAGATTTTAGCGCAAATCTACCAAGGCAAGTCGGGAAATTGCGTGGGTCCGACCCACGCGAGCTTGGATGGGTCGGACGCATTTGGCAACGGCCCATCCGAAAAACACATACGAATCGAAGGTTATGATATCTCGAACCTCTCCGGCACTCTGGCGGTCGGATCGATGGTAGTTTTTCAAAACGGAAAACCGGATAAAAACGAATACCGCAAATTCAAGATAAAGACCGTAAAGGGCCAAAACGATGTGGCGTCCTTGGCGGAAATTTTAAAACGGAGGATGAAGCACCAAGAATGGCCGCTCCCCGATTTGATCTTGCTTGACGGCGGCAAGGGCCAATTGAAATCCGCGCGCGACATAAAAAATATTCCAGTGTTGGCGCTGGCAAAAATCGGCGATAAAGACGGCAAATTATTTTCGCCGTTTTCAAAAAATTACAGCCAATTGTCAAAACTGCCGCCCAATTTGTCAAATCTTTTTTTACAAATTCGCGACGAAGCCCACCGCTTCGCCATCGGGTATAATAGATTGAGATGTATTAAAAAAATTAGATAAGCTTATCGCCTATCTTATCTTATTCGTAATAGTTGTATTTATTCCGGCCTTGCTGACAGAGAAATTTTTCACTTCCCATTTTTCTCCAATCGGCAAGGTTATATTTATAGCACTTGCAGTAATTGTTTCTTCGCCGTCCGGGGTCATAATCGTTATTATCTTTGGTTGTCCAAACTCAATAACGACCATATTGCACAATGTCTCAATACAAACTTCCATTTATAATTCCTCCAAAAAGCTGGGCAAAGCGTAGCAAAAAAAAGAAAATGTCAAGAGATAAAATAACCGCTTACTAAAATTTTTAAAATACAAGTTTATCGAGGTCGCACCTCTGCGATTACGCCGAGGAACGACCTCAAAATGCAAATGCCACGAAATACAATGCGGAAACTGAAAATTGAATCCAAATTTAAGCCGCGGGGAGATCAGCCGCAGGCGATTGAAAAATTAAGCCAAGGAATAAAGGCGGGTTTTGAGTTTCAGACGCTGTTGGGCGTGACCGGATCGGGCAAGACCTATACGATGGCCAAGGTAATTGAGAAGACCGGTCGGCCGACTTTGGTGATTTCGCCCAATAAAACTCTGGCGGCGCAGTTGTATGAGGAATTTAAGGGGTTTTTTCCGAATAATCAGGTGAGCTATTTTGTTTCTTATTATGATTATTACCAGCCCGAGGCGTATATTCCCGCGACTGACACTTATATTGAAAAGGATTCAATGGTTAATCAGGAAATCGACCGTTTGCGCCATGAGGCGGTACAGGGCGTGCTTTCGCGCCGCGATACGATTATCGTGGCATCGGTTTCCTGCATCTACAATTTGGGAAAGCCCGAAACTTATTTAAAGGAAAGGTTAATTTTGAAAGTGGGCGACGCGATGTCGTTTGAGCAATTGTTTGGACGCTTGCTGGATTTGCAATATGAACGCAATGATTATGAGCTGGCTTGCGGACGATTCCGCAAGCGGATGAATTTTGTCGATGTTTGGCTGGCGGGAGCGAAAACCATCAACCGGATAGAAATTGTTAATGGCAAAATTATTGGTTTGGCCGAATGCGAAGCGCCGTTTGGGAATTTCATTCCCGCGGCGGAAGCGGATTTGTGGCCGGCAAAATTCTGGATGGCCGGGGGCGATAAAGTCGACGAGGCGATTAAAAACATTAAAAAAGAAATGGAAGCGCAAATCGCTTATTTTAAAAAACAGGATAAATTGGTTGAAGCCGAACGCATTCGCCGCCGCACCGAATATGATATTTCACTGATTCGCGAAACCGGCTGGTGCCATGGCATTGAAAATTATTCGCGCCATCTTGATTTTCGGCAACCGGATTCAGCGCCTTATACTTTGCTGGATTATTTTCCCGATGATTATTTGCTGATGATCGACGAATCGCACATTACCGTGCCGCAAATTCACGGGATGCAAGCCGGCGATTTCGCCCGCAAACAGCCGCTGATCAACTATGGCTTCCGCCTGCCGTCGGCAATTGACAACCGGCCGTTGAAATATGATGAATTTTTGCGAAAAATCAACCAAACGGTTTTTGTTTCGGCCACGCCCGGCGATTATGAAAAGAAAACCTCAAAGCAAATCGCCGAACAGATCGTGCGGCCGACTTATTTGCTTGATCCGCGAATTGAAGTTCGCGCGACCGAAAATCAAATCGACAATGCAATCAAAGAAATTGAAGCGCGCAAAAAACTCGGCCAACGGACGCTTTGCCTCACAATCACCAAGCGGCTGTCCGAAGCGCTGGCCGATCACTTGAAGCAACGCCGCATCAAAGCCGAATACCTTCATTCGGAAATCAAAACTCTTGCCCGTCCGAAAATTTTGGCGGATTTGCGCAAAGGGAAATTCGATGTTTTGGTCGGTATCAATCTTTTGCGCGAAGGGCTGGACTTGCCGGAAGTGTCGCTGATTATAATTTTCGACGCCGATAAAGAAGGATTTTTGCGCGACGAAACTTCATTGGTCCAAATTATGGGACGGGCCAGCCGCCATCCGGACGGTTTGGTGGTTATGTACGCGGACAACATCACCGGTTCAATGCGCCGCGCGATGGAAGAAACCGACCGCCGCCGGAAAATCCAGGATAATTACAACAAAAGACAAGGAATAAATCCCCAAATAATTTATAAAGAAATCAAAGAAACCCTGTCGGCGCGCGACAAAAAAGAGGAAGTTTTGCCGGCGGACGAATTTATCAAAGAATATCAAAAAGAATTAACCGCCAAATTGGATCTGGCGCGCCGCAATTTGCAATTTGAAAAAGCCGCACGAATCCATTCACAAATTCAAGAGATTAAGTTAAAAACAAAAAATGGTTTATGATTCGGGATTTATGATTTAAGAATAAATACAAATACAAAAATCCGGCAACGCCGGATTTTTCCTAAATCCTTTGAATTGCGGAACCATTAAATTCAAATACAAAAGCGTTTCGCAATTCAAGATAATTATGAATTATTTGGCGAATATCTCGGTGATCAAGAACGCGATATAAACCGCCAAAAGCATTACCGCCTCCTTTTTGGTGATTTTCTGCCCGGACCGGGCGCAAATGTAGAAAAACAAAGCCGAAGAGAATAAAAAATAGCGCGCCGCGGCAAACTTTGCCAGATGTCCGATCTCTATCGGCGAAAACATTGCCACCAACCCCAAAACAAAAGTGCCGGAAATGACGATCGCGCCCATCAAATCGCCCATAATCATTTTTGTTTTCCCGTTTTTGGCGGCGGCAATGCCAAAATAAATTTCCGGGAAACAATTTCCCAAGCCGATGATCAGGATGCCGATCACCGGCAAAGAAATTCCCATTTGATCGGAAAATGATTGAGCCGAAAAAATAAGAGTTTGGGCGATGATTATCAATCCAACGATTCCGGCGCCGACTTTGGCGATATCGCGCCGGAAATCTTTTAATTTCTTGCCGGCGGAAACCTGATGGCCGCTATAAATTTCTTTAAACCGTTCTTTTTTTGAAAGCAACCAATAAACATAGGCGAAAAACAGCGCCAAAAGCAACACTCCGTCAACGCGCGACAAGTTATTGTCCAACAAAAGCGCCAGCGGCAAAATCGCGGCCGCGAATGTGAATATCAAACTGGTTTGAATGGTGCCGCCCTTGGTATCAATTCCGTTTTTTGAAAAAAACGCGGCCAAGGCGATTGCCAGAGTCATATCCACGACATTGCCGCCCAAAATATCGCCCAGAGAAAGCTCGGGGACGCCATTGATCACCGACATAATCGCCAAAAACAAATTGGGCAGAGTCGCGGCCAGCGCCATAATAAAAAACGCCACCACGAACTCTTTCAATCCGAAAAGTTTGGCCAACCGGGCCATTCCCGACACCACCCAATTGCCGGCGAAATAGAGCGCGCCGCAACAAAGCAAAAAGATCAAAAAATAAAAAAACATTTATCTCTGTTTTTAAAGCGTTGAATAATTGCCGTTTTTATTGTTTTAAGAAGCTGTCAAGCTTAAATTTTTTAAAAATTTGACAATTTATCGATTACTCAACGCTTTCATTTTATATAATACGATAATTCATAAATTATACCGCCGATGAGAATTAAAAGCAAAGGCCACGCAAGCGCTTTTCTGTCAGGCCGGATTTTTTGATACATTAAAATTATTAAAATTCCGTCAATCGCCAAAAACACCCCGCCAATTAAGGAAAAAATCATCATAAAGTCGCGCAAACCGCTTAAAAACAGCCACATCGGAACGATTGAAACGATCGCCCACGACAAAGTTTTGTTTATTTTCAAGTCATAGGCGAAAATCTTCTTCAATGACAAACCGGTGATTACAAACGAAGTGAAGGTGGTGATAAACCCGAAAAAGAACAGCATTGACGCGACATTGTTTCCCAACGCTTGGCGCAATCCCGCCAGCGCGGATTCGGCGGTATGCGGTCCGCTGATCCCGACAACCAACAGAATAAACAGCGCGTAAGTTAAAAACGCGGTGATTCCCGAGGCGGCAATCACTTTCCCCAGCATTTTTTTATTGCCGCGGCGTCCCAGCATTTCCTCGATTTCCGGAATCGACGAGGACGCCCAAAACGAAAATAAAATCGGCCCGTACGGAAAAAAGATGTCGTGTATCGTGCCGGTTCGCGCGAACAAGTTTTCCATTGTGATCAGCGGCGCGCCGCCAAATCCCAAAATCGCCAAAATCGCGAAAAAAATCGCCATACCCCAAAATTCAAACCGGGAAATGAAATCTATTCCCAAATAAACAAAAAACGCGCCCGCGGCAAAATAGGCAACGGCATAGAAAATTTCCGATCCTCCCGCGAACGGCGAACAAAATTCATAAAGAAATTGGCCGCCGATAATGATATATGCCAAAAGAGAGCCGAAAAACCCGAAAATGGTAATACCCACCGCCACGATTTGCGCCCATTTACCCAAATGAATTCCGGCAAAGCCCACCAATCGCTTGTAGTCGGGAGTTTTTAGCGCCAGTTCGCCAAACATTCGATGGATTATTGACACCACGAATCCCAAAACCGCCAAATAAAACAAGGCCAGCGGCAGGCCGACTTTCAGCGCCGCGTAGGGCAACGCAAAAATCCCGATACCGATGATCGTGTTGGTGAGCACTCCCCAAGAGTAAAGAAATGTTTTAATGTTCTCAAGTTTCGGCATATTAAAATCAAACTTGGCGTAATCCAAACAATATAATTTCAAAAAGGGTCCGACCCTTTTAATCAAGATTTATTTCTTCGGGCGATATTTCCCATTCGCCATTTTTTTCATCAAGCCCGACTAACCATGTTTTGACCGCCAATCCGGGAAAACACCCGGCAATAATCTCTTTGGCGCGGCGCAATTCTTCCGTATAGCAAGCGATTTCTTCTTCGCGCCCGGAGAACGCCGCCGATCCGCCATAGGCGCCGCAATCCATATGCATGGTTAAAATCGCTTCTTGGCAATGATGCAAATTTTTTGAAGTTTCAATTTGCTTGATAAAAAAATTTCGCGTTTCGGGGTTGATCAAGTCTTTTATGGAACCGGCGGTGATGCACATATCGCAGGCGACATTTTCCCGCGCGAAATAATTTTCAATCGCCGGGTGCAAACGCCAATCAAGGCAGGCAAAAAGCAGTTTTGTGGTTTTATCGGGATTGTTCATATATAATTTAAAGTTTGTGGACGATACAGGGCTCGAACCTGTGGCCTCTCCGATGTGAACGGAACGCTCTACCGCTGAGCTAATCGTCCGATATTTACAAGTATAAGTTAGCAGTTTTGGAATAAAATTTCAACCGCGGCAAAAACAAAACCCCTCGCGAGAGGGGTTTTGCGCGCAAAGATTATCGCGCCAGACCGTTTTCTTTGACAAAAGCGATCTTTTCG
>LQYC01004303.1_pt1 | contig 12912 bp, 9 predicted proteins | sample 661771 | NCBI WGS metagenome assembly LQYC01 (sample SAMN03483023, study PRJNA281117) | bioreactor metagenome | isolation source: benzene-degrading methanogenic enrichment culture from a contaminated... | place: USA: oil refinery in Oklahoma | collected 2011-05
ATTCGGAGCCTGTCCCGTACTTGATACGGGAGTCAAGCCAGAGAATGACACAATGAGACCCTGTAGCAAGCTACAGGGAATTATCAAGTTAAAACTCGAAACTGCTCAAACCCTTAACTTTCTATCATCAGTACTATCCGAAACTTCAAAATAAATACCTTTTAAATTTGGGCTGAGACTTTTGGTTGATTTTTCCCTAATATTTTATATACTATTTGTACAAAAAGTGCACATCCAATTTCCCAGGAATTAAGGTATCATTTTTTTTAAATGATTTTGCCGAGGCACAATAATCTTTTTTTTCTGTCAGTAAGGGAACAGCTCTATGGAAAACAGTGACTTAAACTTTGCTATAATGAAGTTAGGAGAGTGTCGGATACCATCGCCGATGAGCGGCATCCAGTTTGTACCTGATGCCGAATACCTGCTTTATCATTCCCGCCTCGGGGATATTAAGAAACTCCTAAATCAAAGCAGTGACCCTTCGTCCATGGAATTAGCCGGACCTCGGAAAAAAATTTATTTTGATCCCTCAAAATTAAAATGCGGTATTGTTACCTGTGGCGGTCTCTGTCCCGGGCTTAACGATGTTATCAGAGCAATTGTTTTGAGCCTTAATTACCACTATGGGGTGAAAACAGTTTTCGGTTTTCCTTACGGATACGAAGGGCTTACCTTTCGGTACGGCCATTCTCCGCTCGAACTTACGCCTTCACTCGTTGGCCGCATCCATGAAATCGGCGGAACGATTCTCGGGTCGTCTCGCGGGCCGCAGGATATTTCTGAGATGGTTGACACACTGGAACGAATGAACATTGGTATTCTCTTCACCATCGGAGGGGATGGAACCTTGCGCGGCGCTCAGGCAATCAGCGAGGAAATTAAACGACGCAATTTAAAAATCGGAGTAATCGGCATTCCGAAGACCATTGATAACGATATCTCCTTTGTTCAAAAATCCTTCGGATTTGAGACCGCGGTTTCTGAGGCGAGGAGAGTAACCTATTCCGCCCACAGTGAAGCCGAGGGCGCTCGTAATGGTGTCGGTTTAGTGAAACTCATGGGCCGGGAATCCGGTTTTATCGCCGCGTACGCGGTTCTCGCTGACAACCAGGTAAACTTCTGTCTTATTCCAGAAGCTCCTTTTAAACTGGAAGCTTTTCTTCTCGCGCTTAAAGAACGGCTCGCGAAAAGAGGCCATGCGGTAATCGTGGCCGCTGAAGGGGCAGGACAGGACCTGATGAAAGAAACATTGGAGCGGGACGCCTCAGGAAATATTCGGCCCAGCGATATCGGCATTTTCCTCCGCGATCATATTAAGGATTACTTCAACCAACAAGGCATTGAGATAAACCTGAAATATATTGATCCGAGTTACACTATACGGAGCGTGCCTGCTAATGCGCATGACTCGGCTTTTTGTCTGCTTTTGGGACACAGTGCCGTTCATGCCGGCATGACCGGCCGGACCAATATGGTGGTAAGCGTTTGGAATCATGAGTTCACCCACGTGCCAATCCCCCTGGCGGTTTCTCAACGCAAAAGGATTGATCCCGAAGGCTGGCTGTGGCGCAGTGTGCTCACCTCTACCGGACAGCCAAAACAGCTTCTCTGAATTTTTCAACCATTCTCCCTTAAAAAATCTTTAAAATAGGACCCCTCGCCAGGTCTGCCTTTCTATTTCTTGACTTTGGCCTCCAATAAGGATAAAAAACAGCTTTAAATCATTTTTGGAAAGTCAGGAAAAATGAACGAAAAATCAAATCAGTTTAAAAAAAGAAAAAAGAGAATAAAGAACCATCATTCCCGAACCCATCGAATAACAAAGGCAGCCAGATATTTTATCGGACTGAGAATAATAAAATTACTTTTTTCTCTTCCATCTTTTCTTCCTCTTGCCCGGGCTTTATCCTTAAGTAAAATTATCGTGAAAATCGGTTCCCCTTTCGCCGGCGAATATCGGAGACAAGCTTTGGAAAACCTCAAGCTTTATTACAAAAAAGAAAAGTCTTCTCCGGAGATAAAAAAGATGGTTGAGGAGATTGGGATTGACGCAACCAAGGGAGCCTTTGAAACGATTTATTCGGTAAGCTTGCGACACGATGAGGTATATTCTAAAATTACCATCGAAGGAAAAGAGGACTTAGATGCCGCACTCGACAGAGGTAACGGAGTAATTGTTATCAGTGCTCATCTGGGCAACTTTGCGGTCATGATGGGCAAGTTAATCGCAGAAGGGTATCCCTTCAATTTGGTCTTAAAACTTCCCCGGGATCCGGGAATTTCCCATTTTTTTGAGCGAAAAATGAAGCAATACAATCTCCATTTTATCGTCGCTGACCCGGTAAGCGTTTCTCAAAAAGAAATTCTTCGCACCCTTCGCCGCAATGAGGTTGTATGTCTCATTGTTGATGGTGATCAAAAAAGAGGTGGGGTTCCGGTGATGCTTATGGGACAGGAGATTGCCATGCCGCCCGGACCAGCCATTCTCGCGCAAAGAACCGGCGCACCCGTGTTGCCTATGTTTATCATCCGGCAAAAGGACAATTCTCAAAAAATAATCATCGAACCCCCGGTGGACGTGATTGACGATAAAGACCAGGACAAGGCTGTTGCTCTGCTCTGCCAAAAGTTTGCTGCCATTATTGAGACCACCATTAAAAAGCATCCGACCCAGTGGTACTGGATAAATAAAAAACATGCGTCTCCTCTGTTAAGGGACAAACAAAAAAAGAGGTCTGCGCCAAAAGATTTTTAATTTTTTTAGAAAAGGGTAAGAAGTACTGCCATGGTAAAAAGACTTTTTCGTCGTAAATTCATCCACCACATTTTAGAAGAAATTGATATTGAGGAGCATCGCCTTCACCGGGCGCTCAACGCCTTTGATCTGACTATTTTAGGCATTGGCGCAATCGTGGGTGTGGGTATCTTTGTTTTAACCGGAAACGCCGCCGCCGTGCATGCCGGTCCGGGCGTGGTTTTATCCTTTGTCATCTCCGGTCTTGCCTGTGCCTTTGCTGCTTTATGTTATGCTGAATTCGCGGCCTTAATCCCGGTGGCGGGAAGCGCTTATAACTATGCCTATGCGACCTTGGGCGAACTCGTTGCCTGGATTATTGGCTGGGACCTGATTCTTGAATATATCGTGGCTTCAATAGCGGTAGCAATAGGCTGGTCAGGTTACTTTGTCAATATCGCAAACAGTATCCTATTAAAATTTTTTGGCATTACTCTTCCCGTATGGTGTTCGGCCGCCCCCGGAACCGTGCCCGGGGCAGTTATTAACCTTCCGGCCATGTTTATTGTGCTTTTTCTTACCACCATCCTGGTTATCGGTATCAAAGAGAGCGCTCGTTTAACCAGTTTGATGGTCTTTGTTAAGATAACGACTGTTCTGGTGTTTATCGCCGTAGGATTTTCCAATATTGAGCCGGCTAATTGGGTTCCCTTTATGCCCTTTGGTTTTAAAGGAGTCTTGACCGGAGCGGCGATTGTGTTTTTTGCTTACATTGGTTTTGATGCCGTCTCAACTGTTGCGGAGGAAACCAAAAACCCTCAGAAAGATATCCCCATCGGAATTATTACTTCATTAGCCATTTGTACCATGCTTTACATTGTGGTTGCCGCGGTGCTTACCGGAATGGTTTCCTTTAAAGAATTGAATCACCCCGCACCAGTAGCTCATGCTTTAAACTTGATTGGATTTCGTTGGGGATCCGCCCTGGTTTCAGCAGGAGCAGTTGCTGGGATTACCAGCGTTCTTCTGGTGATGCTCATGGGCCAACCGCGGGTTTTCTTTTCCATGAGCCGCGATGGGCTCTTATGGCCCTGGATATACAAAGTTCATCCCCGGTTTCGCACTCCCTATATAGCACAAATTATAACCGGCGTGGTAGTAGCAGGTTTTGCTGGTTTTATTGATATCGGAACCGCGGCAGAGTTATGCAATATCGGGACATTATTTGCTTTCGCTATTGTCTGCGGCGGTATCGCGGTACTGCGCTACACCCATCCGGAAATTAAACGACCCTTTCGCTGCCCTTTGGTCCCCTTAATCCCTCTCCTGGGGATTTGCTTCTGCGCCGGCTTAATGCTCGCATTACCTAAAATTACCTGGATTCGATTTGTCATCTGGCTCATAGCCGGATTGTTTATCTACTTCTTCTACGGGATAAGACACAGCCGATTGGGGGAAAAACTGAAAGGGAAACAAAGATAGGGTTATTTCTTCGCCGCTTTTTCAACAAGACCCTTAACATCAGCAGGATTTTTTGATATGGCACATTGCCATTTGCCAAATCCGCCGTGTTCATTGACTGCTTTTATCCACTCATCTAAAAATTCCCGCTTGGTTCGGTCCTGAAAAGTTTCCTGGCCTTTCGTTTCCAGGATGAGATGACTGCCGGTTTTAAGGCGAATGATAAAATCAGGCCGATACTTTCGCACTACCCCTTGAAAAATATAGATAACCTCAAAACCAAGATGGTCATTTTTGACCCAGGCCGTAACAGTTGGGGTGTGGTCAAGTTCAAAGGATTCGCTTGCTTCCCAGGCGCTGTCAAAAACACAAAAGTTAATATGAGACCTCATCGTATGTTCACAAGGTTTCCCAGTATACCAGGTCTGCATGTCTCCGGTGGAGCGAATTGGTTTATCACTATCAAAGATGGGTTCGATGGATTCGGTATTTTCAAAACGGATAGCTTCCCAGATATGTTGAACCACCTTGTTCATGTTGAGTGTAATAAGAATCCGTCGCCGAAGGTCATCCTGATTAAAGAGAGGCGGCGCAATTTGAATTTTTGCTGAGGCAATAAATCCCTCCACCAGCCGGATCAACTGGGCCAGCAGGTATTCTTTATTTCCCTTCCAATTTGGCTTCATTTGATCATAAATATCTCTCGCTGTCTCAAATATAATTTTTTGTAACCGGAATTTTCGACCAAGGTCTTCAAGATCGATTGATGAGATTTTGGTTAAATCCGGCTTGCCCTCAACTATCGGAGCGAGTTCTGCGATCGTTGTCGTCTCATAAGCATTCAATTCAAGGGGCTTCACTTTGTCCATATCAATCGTTAGCATTGGTTTATATGAATGGTCAATGCGAATAATATTGGGCCAGGTGATTTCAAACTGCTGTTTTTCGATTATTGGCTCGATTCTGGTTTTCGGTGTCGGAGGCGGCGGAGGAGGGCCATCCTGGGATTCGTGCGGTAGAAAAGTAAAAGGCACGCCAAAGATGTTAACGTATTCAGGTTCAAACTGCCCGGTGTCTTTATTGACCTCATAGGAAGTTCGCCGAAGCCCTCGGCCAACCACCTGCTCGCAGAGCAACTGGCTTGAGAATGCCCTAAGCCCCATGATGTGAGTTACCGTCTTTGCATCCCATCCTTCTGAGAGCATGCCCACAGAAATTACCTTCTGAATCTGTTCTCCTGGTTTTCCTACTTGCCCAACAGTGTCAACCGTCTGCCGAAGAATTTCGGCACGGTCTTTTTTGGAAAATCTTCGGGTTGGCTCATCAACCTCAACCTCTTCATCTTCAGGAATCTCATCCAACAGGACTGCCTCTTCCTGGGACTCAGCTATCTCAAGAACCTTGGAGTCAATATGAAGGGTTTGTTCCGGGACACATAGCTCATCAATCCTAATTTTCTTATGATCAAAAGCATATTTAATTCGGGCCGCAGTCTCAGTGCGGTTGGCAACCGAAATCATCACCGGCGGAGTTGTAAAACCGGCCTTGGACCAAGCTTGTCTTGTCTCCAGCCAGTCCTTCCCCAGGAGGTAATACCCGTTGATTACCAGATCGGGAAGCGGCTCATGTTCTTCCGCTTTCCGGTTAATATCGTCTTTCACATCAGAATCATTGTAAATATGATACAGCTTTGATTTATAGGTTTTGGCATCCGGAACCCCGTCGTCGCGGATAACGACCCGGGGCGTCTTCACCAGCCCGGATTCAATAGCATCGTTTAATCCAAAGTCGCTCACAATCCAGTCGAACAAAGCCTCTTCCGAGCTTTTCTTGCCGGAAGGAGCAAAGGGGGTGGCAGAGAAATCATAGCAACCCAATATGTTTCTTGCCGCATGGATACGGTCGAGCCCGCTTACCCAGATGGTTGCTTCTTCTATCTCTTCTTTTTTTACTCCCTTGACCTTTGATTCCGCCGGCACTCTCCAGGCATGGTGCGCCTCGTCATTAATTACGATGATGTTCGTTGCATTGGCCATCTCACCCAGAACTTCGCGGACATAAGCTTCGTTGCTTTTTACTCCCCGCTTATCCACGCTTTTCTTTTTAGCAAGCTTTTCTTCGGTGTCCCACTGGAGAGCATGCCAGTTGCGGATAAGAATTTTTCCCTGCCGGAGTTTTTCTTTCAACCCCGGAGGGGTAATGTTAAATTCATCATAATAGTTTCCGGGGTTCGAAGAAATAAGCACTTGAAGGCGGCTTTTTACGGTAAGGCCGGGAGCGACAATAAAAAAAATTCTGGAAAAACGGGAGTCTTGAGGATAGGTAACTTTATTCAGTATCTGCCAAGCAATGAGCATGGCCATGACAATGGTCTTGCCCGACCCGGTTGCCATCTTGGAACAGACGCGCTGAAAGGGGCCGCCGTCAGAGGGCATTGCAATTCCCACCTTCTCGGAATCAGGTGCTTCGGTCAGCCAGATGAGGGTTTCAATTGCTTCCAGTTGGCAAAAGAAAAGCCGGCGATTTTCCCGCTCCTCAGGGTTATGCCAGTGTTCAAGCAACCGTTTGGTTATCCCGGTAACCCCGGCATAAGGATTGGTTGGATGTTCCCGCCAGGTTTTAACCCGCTGGCGGATTTGGTTGACCATTGGAATTTCAATAAATATCCCCGGATCATCAAACGCCTTGGAACTTTCTGAAGCAATAACATAGCCTGCCGGACGCCTTCCCTCTTTCCGGTTAAAAGAACGGGTTTCCCGTTCATAACTCCAGTATTGCTTCGGCTCCTCGTAAGGGGAATTGATAATAAGCTGATCAATGGTGGTTTTCATTTTTCTTCCGGTGGTATGAGAGGCTTTAGTATTGAGATTAAAGTCGGGATATCGTTTTTTACCGTGTCCCACACTTTTTCTAAATCCGCGCGGGCATAGGCGTGAATGAGCAGGTCCCGCATTCGGGCGATTTTTGACCACGAAATATCCGGATAAGTCTCTTTAACTATAGGGGATAATCGTTTGGCTGCTTCCCCCATAACCTCAAGACACCGGATGACTGCTGATTGCGTCTTATGATCCAACAGGAAAATTTCTTTGTCCATCTCTTTGGTGAAATCCTGCACATCTTGAGCGTAAAGTAAAATATCAAGAAGGTACGCTGAGTCACGTGACATAGACTGCCTCCAATGAAGATAGAATTGCTTTGCGCCGAATATAGTTCCGGCTTTCTTCCACTGCCCGTCTTGTCAAAAGATCAACTTCGCGCCCGAAAATCTCCTTAAGTTCATCAGTCATTGTTACCATATCAAACAGGCCATATCTCGCATCAGGTTCGAATTCCACCAGAACATCAATATCGCTCTCCGGTTTAAAATCTTCCCGAAGCACCGAGCCGAACAAGGAGAATTCTTTGATTCTCCATTTTTTGCAAAAACCTGCGATTTTGTTTTTGGGAAGGTCAATATTTATTTTGTTCATCACTCCACCTCCAATATTTTCAAGCTTTCAATTCCCCGATCATCTACAATTTTGACCGCAATTCTTTTATGGTCGCCAGCCTCAAAAGGAAGTGAAACCGTGCCTCGGTAGGCTTCAATTAGTTCTTCGTCAATCTCAGCCTTGAGATTCCTGGCGAGGCGAAACCAGCCTTCCTTTTCTCCGGCCATGGGGAAGAAAACCTGCCGGGGGAAAAGGCTTCTGCCGTCGTAGTCAGGGTCAAGCATCCACAGGGCAATCTTTTCGGTGCCCCCGGATTCGATCGTGCCAGTCTTGGTGTTATAGTAGTCAAACCCAAGCACTTCGACCTGGGTGTAGTGGCGAGTGATTAGTGGCTGGTGGAGAGAGATTTGATTAAGCCATTCAGTAATTTGCTTATCTCCTCGCAATCGGCTGATAAAGTCAGATAGCTTTCCTCCCTTAGAAAATTCATTTCTTTTGACACCAGCAGCAAGGTCTCCAATTCGGCTAAAGATCCCCTGGACATGCCCAGAAACTGAATAAATTCCCCCGTGGAGTTGCGTGCCTGACCCTCGGCTATATTGCAGGCTATCGAAACTGCTGCCCTTCGCATCTGTGAAGTCAGCCCATAACTCTCTTCTCTGGGAAAGGACTGCGAACAGGCATAAATCTTTTTTGTTAATTCGATTGATTTCTGCCAGACTATCAACTCCCGATATGATTTTAATTTGCTCATAATCACCTACTAATTGGTTGTTGCTATCCACTAACCACTCACCACTCTTAACTGCCACATCCGGCTGGCCGATGAGCCAGAAACTTTCATTGCTGGCACGCTTCTTTTTTAAATCGTCGGTTAACAGGTCGGCATTCATCTGGACTTTTAAAAAGGTCATCCCGGCTTTGGCCGGATCAGTCCCGTCAATATCCTTGGCCGCTTCAGGGTCAAACTGGAAAGCGGCAAAGATAAGGAGTTTTGGCCGGGGGAATAAGGTTCGGGCTTCTTCCCAGGCAAGCTCCACCTGCCGTTGTTCCAATGGCGCATGTTCAGGGCCAAACGAGATAACCGCTCGTATTGGGTCACCATAAGGATTTTGCGGTTCCCTCACTGAATCCGATCCGCGGTCATTTGGCTTGGTTTCCGCGTCCGCATGAAGCCACCGGGTTCCGGGAAGCGGCTCTACCCGTGAAAACAGAATATATTGGCCCTTTTTACCACGAATACCGGTGCGGAGGAGTTCGGCTCGCCATTCAGCCTGGCGGAGTGTTTCGCCGGAGCGGGCGATTGAATTATCGGTATCTTGTAGGGGCACGTTGCAACGTGCCCCTACCTCATCAATTGGTTTTACCATCGGCGCAGGTACTGCCTCAACGGTAAACGGCCCGTTTACCCGTACCTTTTTGTTATCAACAAACGGCTGGTCATACAGGGTCTCTTGTGCGGATGGTTCGTTGTTAGCTATAGACTTCAGGGTGATATGCGGCACGGTCTTATATTTAAAACCGCTCCCCACTCCTTCCTGGTAATGGGCAAGCTCGTAGTAATCAAAGAGCGCGGTCATCAACCGCTGTTTCGCTAACGTAACCGCCACCCGCGAGGTGTCGCAGGTAATCCAGCGCCTGCCCCACTGCTCGGCAACATAAGCAGTAGTGCCCGAACCACAGGTAGGATCAAAAACCAGATCGCCGGGGTCAGTGGTCATGAGGAGACACCGTTGAATGGCCTTTGGGCCAGTTTGAACGACATACACCTTTGGATCAGCGAAGCCACTTGTAACTGTATCGGTCCAGATTGTGGTGAACGGAGAGACAGGAAAATCATCGAGATAATTGACGAAGCGCAAAGTGGATCCCAGCGCAATTAGCCGACCTTGTTTCCTTGTGTTCTCGAGGCCATCCATTGTGCATTTCCAGTGCTGTGTCATTCCGGGATGAAAGCGACGACCCTCAAACATAAAGTCCTTAGTGGTGTTCTCGCTGTAGCCACCGGAGGTAAGAGAAGTATGCCTGAAAAGCCTGCTGCCTCTTGGCAATGTCATTGGATCGAATATTTCGGAAGCAGTAGCTCGACGCCTTGTCTTGTCAGGCATTTCAACCCAAATGTCCTGCCCAACAACTGCCGAACTATCCAATTTGTCAAACCAGATCTGACGGAATTTAACGTTCGTAGAATCCTTAGCATACCAGAGTATGTAATCAGCTGTCAGCGATAGAAGTTTGCTGGCTTTCCAGCCTGTTTTCTGGTACGTAATCGTACAGCAGAAATTCCCAACCCCAAACACCGCATCCATTAATTCCCGCACATGGTGCACGTTCTCATCACTGATCTGTACAAAACATGAACCACTGTCCGTTAACAACTCTCTTGCCAAAAGCAGTCTGTCCCGCAAATAGGTGAGGTAAGAATGAATTCCAAGCTCCCAGGTGTCCCGGAATGCCTTGATCATCTCCGGCTCGGCAGTAAGGTCTTCGTCCTTGCCGTCTTTCACGTCGCGCTTGTTCACAAAGGGCTGGAAGTTGGAGCCGTACCTGATGCCGTAAGGCGGATCAATGTAGATCATCTGCACCTGTCCGGCCAGTCCTTCTTTTTCCAGCAAGGAGTTCATCACCAAAAGGCTATCCCCGGCAATAAGGCGGTTGCTCCAGTTATGCTTGTGTTTGTAAAATTCGATGGCTTCTCTCAGGGGCGGATTTTCTTCTGGCGCGTTGAACAAGGATCGTTGCAGGTATTTTCCCCCGTTTTTCTTGCGAACTGCTTCGACGATGGTGCGGGGATCTATCCGTTCGTGGACATGGAGAGAAACAGTCGGGACTTCAAATGACGTGTGCTCAGCCTTGCCGGACCACTGAAGCTGGGGGTCAAGATGAGGGTCATAGGCGTAGCGGGCATTTTGCAAAATGCCCCTACTGTCTGTATCGGGATCGGTTTTCGGTGTGACCAGACCTACCGGCGGATTGTTGACCCGCTTTTTTCCCTTGTGGTCATACTGTTCAATGGGTTTCTTGTCAAATTTTTTATTCCTTGCCATGATTCTTTCGCATCCTTATTGACTTACCAATGCTTTCTTATCTATTCAGCCCCATATATTAACAGTCTCATAATAATAATGACATTGTTTTATAAAATCCCTCCTTACCTCCCTTTACCAAAGGGAGGTAAAACACCCCTCTTTGGTAAAGAGGGGCGGGGGGAGATTTTTAGATGCATGTCAATTCAATTTTGAGACCCTTAATAGCAGCATAACTTGGTTATAAAGCCTGCAAAAACTTTCGCACAGTTTTAAAAGCATTATTATCTAACGGCCAATATCCTTTTTGGGCCGCAATACCCAAGGCTGATGTTGGTTCTTCACGGGATGATAAAAAAGCTTGGACTTTGGCCTTTGAAAGTTCTTTTTCCTTAGGTTTAATTAATCCTTGTTTAACAATACAATCGAAATACTGGGCAACACACGTCATCACCGGATCATTGGCTATGGCCTGGAGGCACAAATCTTCTAATGCCCCTTGTTGTTGGTGAGAAGGGATAATCATAATTCCTACCTTGGGAGGACCCTTAACAAAATTCAAGGGCCGCACAGGACTTGGGAACCCCGCAGCGCTCAAAGCATCCTTTACACTTTGAAAGGCGTCTTTAGGATTTGTATCAGCGTCGCGAACGATTCCCATAGATACGACCCTGACCCTGGAAAGCTGTAACTCTATGGCTAATGCCTTCAATTGACTTCGAAGCATCGTTGCTCCACCTATCCCTGCGACTTGGATGTCTTTTATTTGGAGTTCTTTTAAAAGGGCCTTGAAAAATTCCTCATCGTCCTTTCCCTCAACGATAAGAAGTTTAGAATGTAAAATTTGGAGCGGCTCATTGTCTATTTTCGTATTACAATTCGGACAAGTTATTGATTTACCGAGCGGTCGGCTTAATCCTGCGCTCATCCCCGCACCTCCAGGGGAATTGAAAGGGCGCCTTCAAGACTTTCCTGGTCGTACGTTACCGCCTTGACAACCCCATTCACCCGGTCCAAACGATGGAGTTTAAAATCGTATTGCTTCCTTGCTTTGAACGCTTCGTGAGCCGCATAAATACATTCCGCGCTATGAGTGGTGGCAAATATTTGGGTATTAAAGAGACTTGCCGCTTCCGCAATAGTCTCCCAAATCGATTGCATTACCGAATGATGGATACCATTTTCAATTTCGTCCACCAAAACAACCCCGTCCTGAGCGCTGCCGATAGATAATAGTAGTGACATAACCCGCTTCACACCGTCGCCAAGAAGTGGAGAGGGCACAGGCACATCGTAGCCTTTCAGAAATCCATGAAGCATACTGATCCCTTGATGTGATAAAATTTCCAGTTTTTCCAACCTCGGCTCTATGAATTTGAGAGCGTCTAAGATGAATTTGTCGTGAAGCTTCTTCCTTTGATCGCTAAAACGCTGAATATTTTCCTCTATGCCTCCTTGGTGCGCACTGGAAATAAATATCCCGGAAAAGGGTGGGGGTGGCGGAGGAGGTTGCATTTTTAGCTGAATCTGGACAATATTTCCTTTTCTTATCACAATGGGTGTTCCAACGACCTCAACAGGCTTTTTATTCCCTTCTTTGTAAGTAAAAACCAGATCTTTTCCTAAACTTTCGACAAGTTCTACTTCCCCCTTGGTTTTTATTGTTTCAAGCGTTGTGGTAGAAGCAGGCCTAAGAGTAAGGGTTAATGAGCGTTGCAACCCTTGCGAGTTTTTAGAGAGTATTCTTATAGGAGCCATATCTTGAAATTGCCAAAACAGAGTTCTCCATAGCGGTCCAGCCACCTCACCCAGCACTGCAAGCCCACGAAATTGGTCAATCATTAAAGCGAGCGAAGGATTCGTGCTTCCCATATGAAGGAACAAGCTCTCAAGAAAAGATGTCTTTCCGACATTATTGATTCCGGCAATCACATTGACTCGCCCAAGCTCTTCGATACGAAGATTCTTAATACACCGGAAGTTATTAATTTCAACGCTGGTATAGTTAAGCATCGGCGTTTTTGTCGGAGAAGAATAATCCACGACTCCTTCCCTGACAGACATTTTCATCTGTGCAGTTTTTTGCTTAAATGCTTTGGCTTTTTTCTTCATAATGATCCCTCCTCTGTCCGTTAGCCTCTAACCCTAAGAATACAATACTCTTATACTTTAATTGAGCGAAAAATCATGCTGCTTTCTTTAGTTTTGCTGTTGCCAGAGATGCAAGAATCTTATTGTAGAGTTTTTCAGTGGC
>LQYC01000152.1_pt1 | contig 12909 bp, 4 predicted proteins | sample 661771 | NCBI WGS metagenome assembly LQYC01 (sample SAMN03483023, study PRJNA281117) | bioreactor metagenome | isolation source: benzene-degrading methanogenic enrichment culture from a contaminated... | place: USA: oil refinery in Oklahoma | collected 2011-05
CCTGCGGCAATTACGATGCCGACAGCTGTTTGGAATGGAGCGCGGCGGTTGCCTGTTCTTCGGGACAAATCTGTGCGTCCGGCGTTTGCGGCGTTAAAGACGCGCTTGCGCCTGTAATTTCAGGTTTGGCGCCTTCGGGGAAAGCATACAATTCCAGCGTGGTTTTGGTTGCGACCACCAACGAGGCCGCGGATTGCCGTTATAGCTGGTATGATAGAAGTTTTGACCAGATGACTTTACCGTTCAAAACTTCAAACAAGCTTTATCATTCGGCGCCGGTATCTTTGAGTTCTTACGGCAAGTACACTTATTATGTGCGTTGCAAAGACGCTTTCGGCAATGCCAATCAGATACCAAGCAAAATATCGTTTGATTATGTTTCGGCAACCGGTGCCGCCACTATTGCCGCGCCAAATATTCAAGCGTCTTCAACTGTTTCATCCACCGCGGGTCTCGCGGATAAAACTCCGGCGGCGATTTCCGGTCTGGCGCCATCGGGCGCCATCACCAATGCCACGACCGTTATTTCTTGCGTTACCGGCGAAAAAGCGACTTGCAGGTACGATATTGCCGATACGGATTACGATTCGATGGAAAATACGATGGATACCGCCGCCGGCGTTCATCAGAGCAAAACAATAACATTGTCCAGTCCCGGAAATTACAATTACTATGTCCGTTGCAAAGACGCGGCGGGCAACAAGAACGCCGATTCGGTTAAAATCAATTTTGATTACGCGCCAGCTTCAAAAGTTCCGCCGGTAGTTTCCGAATTGCAACCTGCCAGCCCGGTTTATCAGAAAAGCGTAATGCTGACGGCGGTTACCGATAAGGCGGCTCAATGCCGCTGGTCAACCCGGGATCAGGATTTTGACGCGATGCCGGGACAATTTTCGGCAACCGATGGCCAAAACCAGCAAGCGATAGTGGATTTAAACGATTACGGCCGATACGATTATTATGTGCGGTGCAAAGATGACGCGGGCGGCAAGGCCGCGGTTTCTTCGGTGATTAGTTTTGAATATAAAAATCCGGAGCTGGAAGCCGCGGTTTTAAATGAAGTCGCCATTCCCGCTCAACAAGAACCTGTCGCTTGCGGAAAACCGGTTGCCGGCGCCAGCGACGGCGCTTGCAGCGCCGCGGTTGATTGTGTTTGCGATCCGGACTGCTCGGCCGGCGGCGGCGATGATCCTGATTGCGCCGCCGCGGCTGATAATTCAAGCGCCGCCGGCAATTTGTTGATTATCGCTATTCCGGTTGTCCTGATCGTTGTTGTCGTCGCGTTGATCGCGGCGGTGAAAAAAAGACGCGGCGGGGAAGACGGCGGCGAAGAAAACTAAAAAAAGATCCGTGTTTTTCAGGCGTTTGTTTTTGCCATACCCTCTTGCGAATGAGAGTTTGAGGTTTATTCTTTTTATACCCCGTCGGCTTGCCGCGGGGGACAAAAAGAATGAGGATTCCAAAGGAAGCATCTTTTGGTTGATGGCGGGGTTAATACCCCGACATCAATGCATTTTTTATTTTTGGCGCTTGTTGGTTTAATATGGAGGGTATATGAATTTTATAATTGCCCATTTTAAGCGGTTTGATTGGATTATGGCTTTCGCGGCTGTTTTTTTGGCGTCGATCGGCCTGTTGTCGCTTTATAGCAGTTCGCTTCATTCCGGAGATTTTACCAATTTCAATAAACAGCTGGTCTTTTTGGGGATCGGATTCGTTCTGATGCTGGCAATGAGTTTTTTTGACTGGCGGATTTTTCGCGAAAATTCGGCGATTATTTTGGCGCTTTATTTTTTGTCGGTGGCGGCGCTGGCCGGGCTGTTTTTTTTCGGCTCGGACAACCGCGGCGTGCGGACTTGGTACGACCTTGGGTTGGTCACGCTTGATCCGATCGAGTTGTTGAAACCCGTACTTTTGATTTTGCTGGCGAAATATTTTTCCAGCCGCCATGTGGCGATGTACCAGATCCGCCATACTTTGCTTACCGGAGCGTACATAGCTTTGCCCGCGGCGTTGATATTTTTTCAGCCGAATCTTGGGCCGTGTTTGGTGATTCTCGGCCTTTGGGTCGGGATGCTGGCGATTTCAGGAATAAAGTTGCGCCATTTTTTATTGTTATTTTTGGTTTTTTTGGTCACTTTCGTCCTTGGTTGGATGTTTTTGATGAAAGATTATCAGAAAGCGCGGCTGATGAGTTTCTTTGTTCCGTACGATCCGTTGGGGGTGTCGTGGAGCCAGAACCAGACCAAAATCGCGGTGGGAACCGGCGGGTTGCTGGGCAAGGGTATCGGCGGAGGATCGCAAACCCAGTATGGTTTTCTGTCTGAACCGCAAACGGATTTTATTTTTGCCGCGATCAGCGAAGAATTCGGCATTGTCGGGATAACCGTGCTGTTGTTGCTGCTGTTGGCGTTGATATGGCGCGTTACGCGCGCGGCGGCGCGGGCGCGGGATAATTTTTTTCGGCTTTTCGCGGCCGGTTTTGCGACTTTGTTGCTGGTTGAGGCGGCAATTCATATTGGCGTGAATATCGGATTTTTACCGATTATCGGCCTGCCTTTGCCGCTGGTCAGCTATGGCGGTTCCAATCTCGTTGCCACTTTCGCGGCGCTGGGGATTGTTCAAGGAATAGTTTCTTGCTCCAAAACCGACATTGAAACGGAGAATCGATAAGCAACGGGTTTTCCACAGGCCGTCGGGTTGTGTTTGTCGCCGACAAAGAATATAATATCAATATCAGTGTTTTAAAAATACAATATGTTAAAAATTATTCCCAAAATCGTTGTTTATCTGGCTTTGTTTTTGATACCGTTGTTCACGCTGCCGTTCACGGGAGACGCGCTTGATTTTCAGAAACAGTTTTTGCTGTTCACTCTTACCGGCGCGGGAATTTTCTTTTGGATATGGAATGTTCTAAGCGAAAAGAAGCTGGATATCAATCTTAATCCTTTGCATTTTTTCGCGGCCGGTTCCGTGGTCGTGATCTTGATTTCGAGCATCTTTTCCTTATATAGTTACGGGAGTTTGTGGGGCGCGCCTTTGCCGGTGGCGGAAAGTTTTGTCACGGCGTTGAGTTTTATATTTTTATATTTTTTGATCGTCAACAATTTTAAAAAGATCGAAACATATAATTTAATCGCGGTTGCGACGATTTCGGCGACAATCGCGGCCATATACGGTATTTTGCAGGCGTGGGGGGTTTATTTGTTGCCGTTCTTGAGCTATACCAAAGAAGCCTCGTTCAATACGATCGGAACGGCCAACAGTCTGTCTCTTTACGCGGCGATAATCTTGGCGACGATTTTCCCGCTTTTGTTTGTCAAAAAAAATCCTTACCGGCGCTTAATGGCCGTTTGCACCGGATTTTTGTTTTTCGCGCTGGTGTTTTTCAACGGCGTTATCACTTACTTTTTCCCGGTAAAAGCCGGGAGCGGCGGCTATGAGCTTTCGTTGGCGCCGTGGATCGTGCTGGCGGTCAGCGGGTTGGCGACATTTGTTTTTTCCGTCAGCGATCAAAAATTTTTGACCAAAAATTCGCGCGCCAAGAGCGCTTCTTTCGCGGTGCTGTTTGTGGCGCTTTTGTTTCTTGTTTTCAATATTTTCGCCAAAGATATGGTTTTTGGAGTCCATGGATCGTCGATGAAGGCGATAAAAGCGCAAACGGCCGTGGAACTGGCGTTGGATTCGCGCGCCTCGACGGATATCGCGATCAATGTGTTAAAACAGTCTTCGCAGGTATTTTTTCTGGGGTCCGGTCCCGGAACTTTCATTTATGATTATGTAAAATTCAAACCCCAGGATTTAAACCAGGATAATTTCGCTTGGAATATAACTTTCTTTGCCGGGTCTTCCGAGATGATCAATCGGCTCGCGACCACCGGATTGCTGGGCATAGTCGCTTTGCTGTTGATCGTGGTGTTCTGGACCATAGAAGCATTCCGCACGCTGACCGGGGAAGACGATGACGAAGGATTGCCGCTGGCGGTTTTTGGCGGTTGGCTGGCGATTGTGGTGGCAATGTTTTTCTATCCGTTCAATTTCAGCTTGGCAATGCTTTTTTGGGTGTTTATGGCAATGATTATTGTGATGGACGAAGAAAAGATGGTGTCGTTGCCGTTAAAATCGGTGCGGATGAATTACGCGATAACTCTGACATTTGTCGCGATATTGGTGTTGGAGCTCGGATTGTTGGTTTGGACTTCAAGGCGCTATTACGCCGAAGCGGAATATCTGTCGGCGGTCAAAGCTTTGCAAAGCAACAACCTTGCCGGCGCCATCAAGAGTCTCGAATCGGCGGCCAATTCCACCGATCGCTTGCAGGACAATTATTTAACCGGATTATCGCAAATATATTTGGCGCAGGCGCGCGAAGAATTGAACAAGCAGGATGCCAAACCCGAGGACGCGATGAAAGCCGCTTCTCCCTATATCCAAACCGCGGTTAACGCGGCAATGTTAAGCACCGATACGGCCAATCCGAACAATTCGACTAATTGGGCGGCTCGGGGCTATATTTACCGCCAATTGGTCGGGATTAGCGACGGATTTGATATTTGGGCGATCAATATGTACCAAAAATCCATCAGTTTGGAACCGAACAATCCTTCGCTGTGGACCGAGCTCGGCCAGGTATACATATTGAAAAAAGATTTGGACAAAGCCAAAGACAGTTTTAACCGGGCTATAATCCTGCGTCCGCAATATATTGATCCTCATTACTACTTGGCGTTGATTCACGACCAGCAAAACAACAAAGAGGAGGCGATCAAAGAATTGGAAATCGTGGCTCAGCTTTTGCCCGCTACGGATCAAGCTTCGATCGATAATGTTTCCAAGGCCATTGAAAATTTGCGGCAAGGCAATTCGCTTGGCGGCCAGTCGGCCGATCAAACCGCGAACGGGTTTCAAGCGGAAACAATAGTCCCGCAGGACGGTTCGGATTCCGCTTCGACCACTAATCCTGGAGCCGCGGGCGAGTCTGAATTCGTTCCTTTTGCGCCTTCCGGCGATAATCCGGTACAGCCGTAACCCAATCGCTCGCAGGGGATAGGCCCTTGCCGGCGAATCGCGGATGCAAAATTAAAGGGGCCAATCTTCGCATTAACGAGGGATATTGAAATCAGATTTAGAAACCGCGCTAAAAGTGCGAAAATTAAGGAATCAAATGATTTCAATGATTCCCATCACCGGTGCGGGTTCATAGTGTGATGTGAATAGGCCCTTTAATTTTAGGTTTCGGCGAATGGCCACGCGACAAAATTGACAGATTTTGATTCATCTGCTAGAATTATAAGTTGTTGGAGCCCGATTGCGTCAGTTAATTAAATTTTCCGCCTTGATCGCAATTAATTCATAAATTTTGGACAAAAGCATACCCCGTAATTCAAGAGGGTATTTTTGCTTTTTTGTTGCGTCTTAGCCTCGTTTTTCTGTTTTTCAGTGGAATTTTAGTGAAAATTTAAAATTTAGAAATCAAAAATCAAAATGACAATGTAAAATTGAAAAATTATTCAATTCGATGATTCTCAATTTTAAAATGTAATTTTCAATTTTGATATTTTATTTTTTAATTTATTATTATGGCGGCGCTTAAAACAAAAAATTTCGGCAAAGCAAATGTATCGCTGCCTTTGCCGTATTTGCTCGTGCTTCAAAAAGAAAGCTGGGATATGTTCTGGGGAAACGATTTAAAAGAGCTTTTTACCGAGATTTCGCCCATTCGCGATTACACCGGCAAAGAGCTTGAGCTTTGGATCGAGGATTTTAAACTCGACGAAACCAAATATAAAAACGATCTTGAAGCGCGGATGAACAATGATTCCTATGAAGCGTCGATCCGGGTTAAGGTCAGGCTGGTTAATTTAAAAACCAAGGAATCCAAGACGCAGGAAATTTTTCTGTGCGATTTTCCGTTAATGACCGAAAGGGGAACCTTTATCGTCAATGGCGTGGAGCGCGTTTGCATTTCCCAGTTGATCCGTTCGGCGGGCGTGTTTTTTTCGGCGCAAAACATCGGCGGAAAAAACTTTTTTGGCACTAAAATTATTCCCAATCGCGGTTCCTGGCTGGAGTTGGAAACCGCCCATACCGGCTTTATCGGCGTGAAAATCGACCGCAAGCGCCGCGTTCCGGCGACGACTTTGTTGCGAGCCTTCGGCATTGACAACGACAACGCGATCAAAGAGCTTTTCGCCGATGTTAACAAAGGCGAGGTTGATTTTATCGAGGAAACCATTAAAAAAGATCCGACCCACAACCAGGCCGAGGCCTTGGTGGAAATATACCAGCGTTTGCGGCCCGGAGATCTGGCCACCGCCGACACGGCCAAGGAATTGATTTGGAATATGTTCTTTAATTTTGAACGGTATGACCTTTCCAAAGTGGGGCGCTGGAAGATGTGGAAGCGTCTGCCGCAACTCAAAGCCAAAGACAAAACCGGCGATAAAGTTGAAATGAAAGACCGGGTTTTAACCGTGGACGATATCGTCGCGGTGATCAAAGAAATTATTCGTTTGAACAACGATCCTTTGGCAAAACCCGACGAAATCGATCATTTGGGCAATCGCCGCGTGCGGACTTTGAATGAGCTTTTGGTTAACCGCCTGCGGTTGGGTTTTATGAGAATGGAGCGCATCATCAAAGACCGGATGTCGACTTTGGAAGTTGTCGATTTGTCGCCGATGCAGTTGATCAACCCCCGGCCGGTGATGGCGGTGATCAAGGAATTTTTTTCCAGTTCGCAATTATCGCAGTTTATGGACAACGAAAATCCGCTGTCGGAACTTGAACACAAACGCCGTCTGGCGGCAACCGGCCCGGGCGGTTTGACCCGCGAACGCGCGGGATTTGAAGTGCGCGATGTCCAGCCTTCGCATTACGGCCGCATTTGTCCGATCCAAACTCCGGAAGGCCCCAATGTGGGCTTGGTGGGCTATTTGGCGTCTTACACCAAGATCAATAATTTCGGTTTTCTGGAAACGCCGTATTATAAAGTTACCAAAGGCAGAGTGACCGATGAACTGGTATATATGACCGCGGACGAAGAAGAAAAATACAATATCGCCACCGCGATCGCGCCTTTGGACGAAAAGAACAATATCATTCCCAAAAAACTGGAAGCCAGAATGAAGGGCGAACCGGAAATTTGCGCCAAGGAAGATATTGATTATATTGATGTTTCGCCGCAGCAAATTCTTTCGGTGGGTACTTCGCTGATTCCGTTTTTACAGAACGACGATGCCAACCGCGCGTTGATGGGTTCTAATATGCAGCGGCAATCGACGCCGCTGGTTAAGCCCGATCCGCCGCTGGTGATGACTGGCAGCGAGGAAAGGATTGCCCATGATTCGGGCCATATTTTGTTGGCCGAGGGCGCGGGCGTGGTCACCGAAGTTGACGGCAGCCATATCACCGTCAAATACGATGACAAGGAACTGGGCGAAAAAACTTATTATTTGAGAACATTTTTGAGAACCAATCAATATACTTGTTTCCATCAGAGCGCGATTGCCAAAAAAGGCAAAAAAGTGAAAAAGGGCGAAGCGATGTGCGATGGCGGTTCGATTGTCAACGGCCATCTGGCTTTGGGCCACAATATTCTGGTGGCGTTCACTTCATGGCGCGGCGGAAATTTTGAAGACGCGATTTTGCTTTCGGAGAAATTGGTCGCCAACGACAAATTCACCACGATCCATATGGAGAATTTCGCCTGCGATGTGCGCGAAACCAAACTGGGTCCGGAAATGACCACCTATGATATCCCCAATGTCTCCGAGGAAAAACTTAAAGATTTGGACGAAGAAGGAGTGGTTCGTATCGGCGCCGAAGTCAAGCCCAATGATATTTTGGTGGGCAAGATTTCGCCCAAGGGCGAACAGGAGCTGACCGCCGAAGAGCGTTTGTTGCGCTCGATTTTCGGCGAGAAAGCCAAAGATGTAAAAGACACTTCGTTGATGATGGAACATGGCAAGCGCGGCCGCGTGGTGGGAGTTAAGGTGTTTTCGCGCGAACAGGGCCACAAGCTTGAGCCGGGCGTGATCAAAAGGATCGAAATTGAAATCGCGGAATTGAGAAAAGTGCGCGCGGGCGACAAGCTTGCCGGACGCCACGGGAACAAAGGCGTTATTTCGCGCGTTTTGCCGATAGAAGAAATGCCCTATTTGGAAGACGGCACGCCTGTGGATATGGTGTTAAATCCGATGGCGGTGGCGTCCCGTATGAATTTGGGACAGATTTTGGAAACGCATTTGGGTTACGCGGCGCATGAATTGGGTTATCACGCGGTTACGCCGTCGCTTTCCGGCGCCAAGGAATCCGATATCAAAGTGGAATTAAAAAAGGCCGGATTGTCCGAAGACGGCAAGGAAAAACTTTTTGACGGCCGGACCGGTTTGCAGTTTCCGGGAAAAATTACCGTTGGTTACATTTATATGATGAAACTTATCCACATGGTCGAGGATAAGATACATACCCGCAGTATTGGACCGTATTCGCTGATCACGCAGCAGCCTCTGGGAGGCAAAGCGCAGTTTGGCGGCCAGCGGTTCGGTGAGATGGAAGTGTGGGCTCTTGAAGGTTACGGCGCGGCATTTACCTTGCAGGAAATGCTGACGATCAAATCCGACGATATCGCTGGACGCGCGGCTACTTACGAGACCATTCTTCGGGGAGAAGAAATTAAACATCCAAACATACCGGCAGCGTTTAATCTTATGGTCAGCGAACTCAAATCGCTGGGGTTGAGCGTCGAGGTAAAAGAAAAACAATGCGAGTAGAAGACTTACAATCGATCCGAATTAAGCTGGCATCGCCCGAGGAGGTAATTTCCTGGTCGCATGGCGAGATTACCAAACCCGAAACCATCAATTACCGCACTCAGCGGCCGGAAAAGGATGGCTTGTTTTGCGAGAAGATTTTTGGTCCCGAGCGCGATTATGAGTGTTATTGCGGCAAATACAAACGAGTGCGCTATAAGGGCATAGTTTGCGATCGTTGCGGCGTTGAAGTTACCAAAAGCAGCGTTCGCCGCGACCGGATGGGCCATATCAAACTGGCTTGCCCGGTTTCGCATATCTGGTTTTTGAGGGGCGTGCCGTCGCGCATCGGACAGGTTTTGGATCTGCCCATGTTGCAGTTGGAAAAGGTGATCTATTTCGCGTCGTATGTGATTATCACCGTTGACGAAGAGGAAAAGAAAAGTATCGCCGCGCAGATTGAAGCGGAATTTAACGAAAAAACAAAAACCCAGAAAAAAATACTCGGTTTGGAAAATTCGCAAAACACGGCAAAAGACGATAAAGCCGCGCAAAAAGAACTTCAGGGGGCGCTGGAAGAATTGCGCGACGCCCGCGACCGGGCCAAATCCGAATTGAACAGCATTCAGTTTATGCGCGTGATTTCGGAAGCGGAATACCGCAATTTGTCGTTGAAATACGGCCAATGTTTTTCGGCCGGTACCGGCGCGGAAACCATTCGCAAACTTTGCGAGAAAGTCGATATCGACAAGACCATCGAGGTTTTGAAAAAGAAACTGGAAGAATCTTCGCCCGAAGAAAAACGCAAGATATATATCAGGTTGAAACTTTTGCAGGGGATACAGCAAGCCGGAATCCGTCCGGAATGGATGCTGATCACCGCGTTGCCGGTTTTACCCGCGGATTTGCGCCCGATCGTCCAACTGGATGGCGGCCGCTATGCCAGCTCGGATTTGAACGATCTTTACCGCCGCGTGATCAATCGCAACAACCGTTTGAAATATCTGCAGGAGATCGGCGCGCCCGAAGTGATCGTGCGCAACGAAAAAAGAATGTTGCAGGAAGCCGTGGATTCGCTGATCGATAACGGGATGAGAAAAGGCACCACGACGCAGGCAACCACCGGCGGCCGCAGGCTTTTGAAATCCTTGGCCGATATGCTGAAAGGCAAACAGGGCCGGTTCCGCCAGAATCTTTTGGGCAAGCGCGTGGATTATTCGGGCCGTTCGGTTATCGTGGTCGGGCCGCATTTGCGTTTGAACCAGGTGGGCATTCCCAAGAAAATGGCGCTGGAATTGTTTAAGCCTTTTGTCATCCGCCGCATTTTGGAAAAAGAAATGGCGTTTAATGTGCGCGGCGCGTCGCGTTTGATCGAGGCCGAGACCGACGAAATCTGGGCGATTTTGGAAGAAGTGGTAAAAAATAAATTGGTGTTGATCAACCGCGCGCCGACTTTGCATCGTTTGAGCATTCAGGCGTTCAATCCGGTTTTGATCGAGGGCGAAGCTTTGCAAATCCATCCGATGGTCTGCAAGGCGTTTAACGCTGATTTTGACGGCGATCAAATGGCGGTTCATCTGCCGTTGTCGGAGATGGCCCAAAAAGAAGCGCGCGAAAGGATGCTTTCGAGTTTGAATTTGCTCAAGCCCGCCAAAGGTACGCCCGTAGTCACGGTTTATCAGGATATGGTGCTGGGTTGTTATTGGCTGACCACCCAAGTGCCCGGCGCCAAAGGCGAAGGCAAAGTCTTTGCCACGCCCGGAGAAGCGATTTTATACTATGAATTTGGCGAAGTTGATTTGCGCGCCAAGATCAAAGTGCGCGACATCAAGCCGTCGGCGCCCGGGTTTATCGAGACCACCGCGGGCCGCATTATCTTTAACCAGACTTTGCCCGATGATTTCCGTTATGTGAATCAAATGGTGAAAGTTAAGGATTTGGAGAGCATTGCCGAAGATATCATTCGCAAATACGACACCGCGACCACCGAGGATACTTTGGATTTGATAAAGGAACTCGGTTTTGAATACTCAACCGTGTCCGGGATTTCATGGGGCATGGATGATTTGCATGTTCCGGTGGAAAAAGCCGGCATCGTCAAAGACGCGGAAAAGGAAGTGGAGAAAACCGAGGACTATTACGCCAAAGGCCTTCTTTCCCGCGATGAAAAGAAAAACAAGATCATCGATATCTGGTCAAAAGCCAAATCGACAATCGAGGCTTTGGTGCCGAAAACTTTGTCCAATACCAGCTCGGTATACCAAATGATCGACGCGGGCGCGCGCGGTTCATGGTCCCAGCCGGTACAAATGGCGGGTATGAAAGGTTTGGTGGTTGATCCTTCCGGCGATATTATCGAACTGCCGGTGAAGAATTCCTACAAAGAAGGTTTGGATGTGTTGGAATACTTTAATTCCACTCATGGCGCGCGCAAAGGCACGGTGGATACGGCATTGCGCACTTCAACCGCCGGCTATCTGACGCGGCGCTTGGTTGATGTGGCGCATGAAGCGATAATCTCCGAAAATGATTGCGGCGATACCGAAGGTTTTGATGTGCTTTTCCGCGACTCCGAAGAGATCGGCCAAAATTTTCTTTATAAAGTTGTCGGCCATGTTTCGATGGAGAATATCAAATCTTCCAAGACCAAGGAGATGATTGTCAAGGAAGGCGAATTGATCGATTGGGAAACCGGCCGCAAATTGATTGACGAGAATATCGAGAAGATTAAAGTACGCTCGCCTTTGTCGTGCAAATCAATTCATGGTCTTTGCCAGAAATGCTACGGTTGGGATTTGGGCAACAACAAGATGGTGCGTATGGGCGAAGCGGTTGGCATTATCGCGGCCCAGTCCATTGGCGAACCGGGAACTCAATTGACAATGAGAACATTTCATACCGGCGGCGTGGCTTCGGGCGCGGATATTACTTCGGGTCTTCCGCGCGTGGAAGAAATTTTTGAAGCGCGCATTCCCGGCGGCAAGGCCGAAATTTGTCCGGCGGACGGCACAGTTCTCGAGATAATCTCCGAAAAAGGACAAAATAAAATTATCAAGATCAAGATAAAATCCAAAGACGCGGCCAAGGATGCGAAAGAAACCAAAGCTTCCCGCGAAGCCAAGGCGGCTGAAGCGCAGAAGGCGGCCAAAGAAGGCCAGCTGCCCAAAGGTTACCAGATTATTGATTTTTCGGCGCCTTCAAATGTCAATGTTTTGGTGAAAGCGGGCGACGAAATCAAGAAAGGCCAGCCGCTTTGGGAAGGCAGTTTGGATTTAAAAGAATTATACAAATTTGTCGGCAAAGATGTGGCCCAAAGATACATTCTCAAGGAAGTCCAGCGCATTTACAGTTCGCAGGGCGCGACCATCCACGACAAACACATAGCGGTGATTATCCGCCAAATGTTCTCGCGGGTGAAGATCAAAGACCCGGGCGACAGTTTGTTCACTCCCAAGGAAGTGATCGAAATCAAACAGGTGCTTGAGGCCAATGAAATACTTGCCAAACAAGGCAAAAAATTGGTGGAATTCGTGCCGGTGCTTTTGGGTGTTTCCAAGGTGGCGTTAACGACCGGTTCATGGTTGTCATCGGCATCGTTCCAAGAAACTTCGCGCGTGTTGATCAAGGCCAGCCTTGAACGGTTGGAGGACAAACTCGACGGTTTGAAAGAAAATGTGATCATCGGCAAGCTTATTCCGGCGGGCACGGGTTTTCATTATCAAATCAACAAAGACGCGGCCCAAGCCGCGGCGCGGGAAGAAGCGGGCAAAGAGTAATTGTGTGATTTTCATAATTCTGCGTATGAAAAGAAACGCCAATCGCCATAATCGTTTTTTAAATTTTGGATTGGCCGCGCAAGCGGCCATTTTGGCGTTGGTGCTGTTGTCGGTATCGTTCTTGCCGCGCGTTATTTTTGCCGCCACATTCACCGTTGCGCCGGATAGCGAATACCAAACCATCCAATCCGCGATTGGCGCGTCGAGCAATGGCGATACGGTTTTGGTTGCGCCCGGAGTTTACCGCGAGAATGTGGCTTTCGGGGGCAGGATTATTTTAAAAGCTGAAAATGCTGCGCCGGGCGCCACGGTTATCGAAGCCGTTGATCCCGCCGTGTCGGCGATCACGGCGGCGGGTCCGGCTGAAATCAACGGCTTTA
>LQYC01002582.1_pt1 | contig 12776 bp, 20 predicted proteins | sample 661771 | NCBI WGS metagenome assembly LQYC01 (sample SAMN03483023, study PRJNA281117) | bioreactor metagenome | isolation source: benzene-degrading methanogenic enrichment culture from a contaminated... | place: USA: oil refinery in Oklahoma | collected 2011-05
ATACAAAAAAAGATGATTAGAAAGATAGGCAAAGGAAGAAATATATATTATGTATTAGTGACCGAATAGTGACCGAATAGTGACCGAATAAAATGGAAAAGCAGATACGAGTTGATGCAAGGTTGACGCAAAAGGTTACGAATATACCTGGGCGGAATGGAATTTTGAGAAGTATTATTGGGTGGCTCATAATATTTTAATGCAATAATGAAGGTATCCATAATCACAGTTGTATATAACGGTAAAAATACAATTGAAGACTGCATAAAAAGCGTTGCCGGTCAAACCTATCCCAATATTGAACACATCATCATTGACGGTGGTTCTACTGACGGGACGGTTGAGGTTATTAAGAGATATAAAGATAAATTTAGTTACTGGGTAAGTGAACCGGACAACGGCATATATGACGCGATGAACAAAGGAATCAAAGCGGCTACCGGCGATATTATTGGCATATTGAACTCCGATGATATGTACGCTGATAACTCTGTAATAGAAAGTGTTGTAAGAACGATAACTGAAAATAATGTTGATTCCTGCTACGGTGACCTGGTTTATGTGGATAGAGACGATACCGCCAAAATAAAGAGACAATGGAAGGCGGGGAAATACAAAAAAGAAAGATTTAAAACAGGTTGGATGCCGCCCCACCCTGCTTTTTTTGTTAAAAAAGAGATGTACAAAAGATACGGTTATTTGAATCTCAATTTTCCTCTTGCCGCTGATTATGAGCTGATGCTCAGGTTTTTATATAAGCATGAAGTCAGCGCCGCTTACATCCCAAAGGTTCTGGTAAAGATGAGAGCTGGCGGGACAAGTAAGCCGGGTCTCTATACCGTAAGAGCAATTATTGAGAATTACCGAGCCTGGAAAGTCAACGGACTTCATTACCCGATTACGGTTCTCCTGAAACCTTTTGCAAAGATATATCAATTTTGTGAAACGAAAGGGTGATGAGTGTTAAAGGTTTTGGGTTTTGGGTCTTAGGTATTGGGTAATGTCATAAGTCATGAGTGATGGGGGATAGGTAATAGGTAATAGGTGATAGGTGATGGGTGAGAGGTGAGAGGTGAGGGGTGAGAGGTCTTAGGTCTTAGGACATAGGTAAATAGGTAATAGGTAACAGGTGTTAGGTCGGGGGTAATGGGGATGGAAAATAAAAAGAAAATTAGTAGCTATGAAGATTTAGAAGTATATCAAAAACTTTGCAGTTTGCATATTGAAGTAAACGAACTGACTTTTTCTTTTCCAAAATTTGAGCTTTATGAACTTGGTTCACAATTAAGAAGGTCTTCGAATTCAGCGCCTGCTAACGTTGCCGAGGGCTGGAATAACAGACACATCAACATATATCTTGAAGGGATCAATCGCGCATTAGGGGAATTGAGAGAGACAAAACATCATTTAACAATGGCATTGAGAAAAAGATATTTGAAAGAAGTTACGTACAAAGATATAATAGATCGTTACGATGAATGTGGACGGATGCTGAAATCACTTGAAAAATCCTTATCTGCCTGGAAATCTACCCATAACCGATGACCCATAACCCATAACCTACTACCTATAACCTACTACCTATAACCCATTACCCAACCTCCGTGAGAAAGTCTTAAAACCATGATTCCTTCATTCACTCCTCGTCGTAAATTCCTTTTATTTGGTGATTTGGTTCTGATTTTAACCGCCACCCAGCTCGCGCCCTGGGTACGGCTGGGAAAGTTTTTTCCTATTTTTCAGGTCAATACCGGCGCCAGCGTCTTTACCCTCCTCCTGTACCTCACCATGTTTTATATCTTTGACCTCTATAACCTCAGGCGCACGTTCGCGTTAAAGGATACGCCGTTACGGACAGTCATTGCGGTTGCCTTTGCTTTTGTCGGCTCCACCCTGATTTTTTACTCCCTTCCCAGCTGGAAGTTTGGCCGGGGCATTCTTCTGATCCAGATGATCCTTGTCTGGATCTTTCTTGCCGGCTGGCGACTTCTCTTTTCCTTTTTTTTCGCCCTCGACACAAAGAAGAAAAACGTTCTTATTCTCGGAGCCGGACACTGCGGGACAACCTTGTGCCGTTTACTCGCGAGCCCGCTTTCCCCTTTTCGGGTAGTTGGTTTTCTTGACGATGACCCCTTGAAACAAGGAAAAGTTGTGGAAAGCGCCACAGTGATCGGCTTTACTCATCAACTGGGAGAATATGCCGCCTCCTTAGGAATAAAGACCGCTGTCCTGGCGATTACTGAAAACCGCCCTGCTTCTCTTATTAAGCAATTACTGAAATTTCGGTTAAAGGGCATAGAGATTTTGGATATGCCGGCAGTGTATGAACAACTTACCCGCCGCATCCCGGTGGAACATATCCGCGATGAGTGGATCATCTTTGCCTCCGGCTTTTACCTGGTGGCCAAGGATTACATTCAAAAAATTAAACGGCTCATTGATTTTGGAGTCTCTTCGTTACTCTTGCTGATAACCTTTCCCCTTATGGCGATGACCGCGCTTGCCATCCGTCTCGATTCCGCCGGCCCCGTATTCTTTAAACAAGCACGACTGGGAAAAGACAATCTGGTCTTTACACTCTGGAAGTTTCGCTCCATGCGCAATAATGCGGAGGAGAATGGTGCGGTCTGGGCTGAGGAAAAAGACCCCCGGATAACCCGGGTCGGAAAATGGATACGGCTGTTAAGAATCGACGAACTTCCGCAGCTCATCAATGTGTTTTGCGGAGAAATGAGCCTCATCGGGCCGCGGCCCGAACGCCCTGAATTCGTGAGACAATTGAGCGAAAAGATCCCCTACTACTCTCTCCGCCACGCAATCCGACCGGGAATTACCGGCTGGGCCCAGGTAAATTATCGGTACGGAGCCTCGGTTGAGGATGCCCGCTTTAAGCTTGAATACGATCTTTATTACATTAAAAACATGTCCCTTTTGCTTGACCTCAAAATCCTTCTGCGAACCATCGGCGTTATTCTTTTTGGGCAGGGGGCCAGATGAATTCGTTATTGGTTATTCGTTAATCGTTATTTGTGAAAAACTATGGCAAGGGATAGTTTTAAGGGTTTTGAGTGGAAAAAGGAAAAAGGGGACAGGGGACATGCTACTTTTTTGCTGAAGCCTAAAGGATTTTAGCAATGCCGAGAGTTACAAGAGGTTTAGTTGATGGGATTGTTTATCATGTGCTTAATCGTGGAAACGGCAGGCAGGAGATTTTCCACAAAGATCAGGATTATGGAGCCTTCATTGATTTAATGGAAGAGGCAAAGGCTCGGTATGCTGTAAAGGTCTTTGCATATTGTTAGTTAGAAAATAAACTCCAGGGAAATTTTCATTCCTCAAGATTGTCCGCCTCGCGGGCATGGAAGTTACCTCAATTTAAGGAGTAGGTATGGAATCAACCTTAGTAAAAGATGCGGGGAGCATTGGGAGGTGGATACTCATTCTCGGGTGTCCTCTCAAAGAAAAACATACCCTTTCTGATAAACCAAGTAAACTTTCCGGCCCCACATTTGTGGATTGCGCCTATTGTAGGCACCAGGCAGGGATAAATTTTCAGATCCTTGATGAAAATGGGGATATTATTGAGGCCTTTCCCGAAAGCCTTAGATGTGGTTTGGTGGCCCAAAAATCACTCTGATCCTATTTTTTCTTAAAAGGAGTTTTGCAATGGTTTACTTTATTTGAAGGGAAAAAGGGGTCACACCTATTTTTTCTTGCTGAATTATTACGTGAAGAGCTCGATTCTCGCAGTGAAAGCGGGCGCTTGCCTAAAGCGGTTATTTCTACGGATATTTATGGTCAATGCGCGGTGGACAGGTATGTGAAGATTTATTTAACCGGGGACTCTGTTTACCTTCCGGTTCAGCCATGAAGGTAAGCGACCTCGAAAGAGTAGTGCAGGCAATAAAGCGAGCGCACTACAGAAAACGGTGATTTAGGATACAATTCTCCCCTCTCTCAATGCTACGATCCTTAGAATGATGAAGCGTTTGTTTGATTTTGTATTCTCACTCCTTGGGCTGACAGTTCTTTCGCCGCTCCTTGCAGTAATCGCTATTTTTATTAAGATCGATAGTAAGGGTTCTGTGTTTTTTCGCCAGGAAAGGATAGGACGTCACTTCAAGCCTTTTCGGATTTACAAGTTCAGGACCATGATCTCAGATTCCTCTCAGCAAGGGCCCTCCGTTACCGTGGCCGGGGACAGGCGGGTGACGAGGATGGGAAGGTTTCTGAGAAAAACCAAGATTGATGAACTGCCGCAGTTGATAAATGTCCTGAAAGGCGAGATGAGTTTTGTCGGGCCAAGGCCTGAGGTAGGAAAATACGTGGAACTGTTTAAATCCGACTATCAAAAACTCCTCTCTGTGCGGCCGGGTATAACCGACCCGGCATCCATATACTATGCGGACGAAGAGGGCGTCCTTTCTCGGTCGGCAGACTGGGAGAGGGAGTACTCCAGCAAGATACTTCCTGAGAAAATAAAGTTTGCTTCACAGTATGTGGACAACCACAATCTATTGCTTGACCTGAAACTCATACTAAAAACCATTTTCAGGTAATTGTAATTGGGGGTAATTGGGGACGGGTTCACATTTTTCTATTCAACCCGGATAGGGCATGATATGAATTCTGAGCTATTTAACTGTTTTTTCTTGATTTACCCTTTCGTGTAACCATACTTTTATCAAGGCAGCTCTGTCGATACCTATTTTTTCACGAATGTTGTCAATTTCTTTAACAAGTGATGCTGCAATGTCTAAGGTAATACGGACTTTCTTACCATGATAAATCGCCTTTGCCTGCGAGAGGTCTATGAGATCGTGGATATCTTCTCCTGCATCAAAACGATTATCAAATTCTTCGGTATTATTAGCTAATTTTATCTTTTTCATAGAGTTTCACCTCCTTGGGTCTTGCGCGTCTTACTGAAATAATGCGGATAACATCGTTGCGTATTGTATAAATGCCGGTCCATATTTTATTCTTGTATTTTCCGATGACAATCCATCTCTCTTCAACCGGATAAGGCGCCTGGATTTCAATACGGTCTTCGTCAAACCAGATGTTCTTTGCGGTTTTGAAATCAATGCCATGTTTAAGTTTATTTGCGTCGCTTTTATTTGCATCCCATTCAAACTTCATACACATAATTATACATTTATTATATAATAAATCAAATAATACCTAAATTGAGCGATTCTTGTTTGCTGAGATGCCCAAACCACGGTAGGACAGCCGTCCCGGCTGTCCGGTCATTTCACCTTTCAGGACAGGCGACCTGCCTGTGCGTGGCACGCAGACAGGGACGCCTGTCCTACTGGTTTTGTAATGAAAATCGCTCAATTTAGGTAAAAATATCAGCCCTTCAAATGAAGACAGGTTGAGGATGAGGATTGAAACGGAAAAAGGCAAAGTCAAGGACATTGTTGTTCAGTACGAAGCCAAATTTGGTGATGAATGGCATCCGATTGTTAGATATGACTGCTCTCATGGCTTCTTGCATAGAGATGTCTTGTTCCCTGGAGGTAGAAAAGAAAAGTATCCTTTAGATATACCTGACTTGAATACCGCTTTTGTGTATGCAGAACAGGATATTAAAGACAGATGGGAGTGGTATAAAGAAAAATTTAAGAAAGGACTTGGAAAATGACAAAGAAAGAGTATGTAGAGAGAAACATAGGGCTAACATTTGATTTTCTGAGGCATCTGATAGATCATCCTGAAATTATAGAGACTATACCTGATGGCGCTGAGCTTGATTTTATTGATAAGGACATGCCGGTGAAAGATAAGGGAGATATTAAAAGAAACAAGGTTGCAAGATATAAAGTAGAGCATGTCTTTGAGCCAATCAAGCAAGAAGCTCTTTGAAGGAAAATTGGGGACGGGAAACAATGGGGGTCAGGTCTCTACTGCCCCTAAAGTTTCTTGATTTTAGTGAACAATAAGCGTATTGATTGTTCACTTTGGAAGACAATAAGCGATGAACCAGGAAATACTTAAAAGAATCATAGCTGAGTGGCTTGGGGACAAGGTTTTTCCCTCTCTTGTAAGGAGGGATGCGCCGGATATCGCTCTTGAGCGGTCGTCGGAAATTATCGCTGTAGCCGGGCCGAGGCGAGCCGGAAAAACATCTTATATGTATCAAATAATCGAGGATCTTCTATCGGCTGGACCATGGCTCCGGGAGGATGTCCTTTTTGTGGATTTTGAAGATTACCGCCTGTCGGATTTTACCGCTGCCGACACCGACCTCCTTCTGACCGCCTTCCAACAGGTTGCCGGAAAGGCGCCGACGTTCCTTTTCTTTGATGAAATCCAGCAGTTGCCGGGATGGAGCCGCGTCCTGCGGACCCTCCACAACCAGAATCGTTACCGCATTGTCGTTACCGGGAGCAATGCCGGTCTCCTGGAGAGGGAGATAGCCACGGAGCTGCGCGGACGTTGCCGAAACATCCTGATGATGCCTTTTTCCTTTCGGGAATTTCTCAGTTTTTACGGCATTTCCCATGATGATTTGACACTTTTGACGCCGGGCAGGGGGCGGGTGATGAAGACCTTCGACCAATATCTGAAAGAGGGTGGATTTCCGGAAGTCGCAAAGAAGGAAACCATGCCGGAAAAGCGTGAACTTCTTCAGACCTATTATCGGACGATCTTTTACCGGGATATTCTGGAGAGATACAACGTCAAGGCCAAGGCCCTTCTGGAAGCCATGATGCGCTACAGCCTGAACGCGTTTGCCGATCTCTTTTCCATCTCTTTATTTTCCAAAGAACTGAAGCGCCATGAACTTCCGGGCAGCAAGCAGACGATCTCCAATTATCTTGGATATCTGCAGGAGAGTTTTTTTCTGATGGCCAACGATAAGTTCAGTTATTCTCCGCGGCTAAGGGCAATGAACCCCAAGAAAATATACCTGATGGATACAGGGTTTTCGCTGCTTTCGACGGAGTTTTCGGAAAATCGGGGAAAGTTGCTTGAAAACGTCGTCGCTGCCGAGATGTTCAGACGCCAGGCAGAATGCTTTTATTACAAAGGGCGACGCGAATGCGATTTTATTGTTAAAAAGGGCTTGAAGCCCGAAACGGCTGTTCAGGTATGCTGGGAGCTGACGGCGAAAAACGAAAACAGGGAGCTTCAGGGCCTCAGCGAAGCCATGAAAGCCCTCGCCATTGACGAAGGCATCATCCTCACCTACGATGAGGAAAAAGAGCTGACCTTCGCGGGGCTGAAAATTCGTGTCATGCCGGCCTGGAAATGGTTAATAAAGTAATGGGATGGGGGTCAGGTCTTGAAATTTAGCGTTTTGTGGCTAATTAACCTCGATTCAGCGGCTTCGAGCCGGAGAAGGATATCGAGATCGTCCCCGAATACACCCCCAATAATAAAGGTTGATTTTAAGACCATAGGTGTATATACTAAAAATATATATGATATTGAGAGGTGATAAAATGGAAACAGCAAAGTTATTTCAGAATGGGAATTCTCAAGCAGTAAGGCTGCCCAAGGAATTCAGAATTCCTGGAAATGAGGTAAAAATATTCAAAAAAGGCAATCAGGTTATACTGGAGTCCATAGAAACGACATGGGACCCGTTGTTTGAATCGCTCAGTGAATTTCCGGAAGATTTTATGAAAGACGGTCGTAATCAACCCGGCATACAGAAAAGAGAATCTTTCTGATGCGCTATCTGCTTGATACCAATATTTGCATATACCTCATAAAAAAACACTCACCCGAGATTCTTGAGCAATTCCGAAAACATTCACCACAGGATGTTGCGATTTCCACAATCACCCTCTTTGAGCTTCAATATGGGGTTGAAAAAAGTCAATACAGGCAACGTTCCGAGGATGCCCTTGACAAATTCCTTCTGCCATTGAACATTATTGACCTGGATCGTTCCGCTGCTATTGAAGCCGCAGCTATTCGTGCACAACTTGAAAAGAAAGGGATATCAATCGGACCTTATGATCTTCTAATAGCAGGCCTTGCCCGATCACGAGACATGACATTGGTGACTAACAACACCAAAGAATTTGAAAGAGTTGTTGACCTGCATCTGGAAGACTGGCAATAAATAGGGACAGAAACCGATTATTTTCATTCCACCGCCTTCTTCCTTTCCGCCCCGGAAAACGCCATGGTTCCCTTCGATAAACTCAGGGCAGGTTCAGCTCACCATAAAGACCCCCAATGATGAAAATACCCCTTGCGAGACCTTTGAAAAACTGCCAATAGTGTCATTTCGACCGAAGGGAGAAATCTTGAACAGATTAAAACCATTAAGATTTCTCGTCGCTATTGCTCCTCGAAATGACAAAATTCAAAGGTCTCAGGTCCCTTTCTGAGAAAATCGAGCCTGGATGAATTGCCGCAATTATGGAGTGTACTAAAAGGCGATATGAGTTTTGTCGGACCAAGGCCGGAGGTAAGAAAATACGTGGAACTGTTTAAATCTGACTATCAAAAACTCCTCTCTGTGCGGCCGGGTATAACCGACCCGGCATCCATATACTATGCAGACGAAGAGGGCGTTCTTTCCCAGTCAACAGACTGGGAGAGGGATTACTCCGGCAAAATCCTTCCCGAGAAAATAAAGTTCGCCTCCCAGTATGTGGACAATCATAATCTATTGATTGTCCTGAAACTCATCCTCAAAACCATTTTCAGGATATGAGCCAGGCTTCCCTCGAGGTTACCATGCGAAATATAATTCGGACCAAAAACTTCTACGTGATGCTGTTATTGGACAGTTTTTTTGTCACGTTATCTTATTTTTTGGCCTATTTTATACGGTTTGAAGGGAACATCCCTTATCAGGAGTGGGTAAATTTCAAAACCACCATCCCCTATATTCTCCTGTTCAAGTTGTCTATCTTCGTGTTCTTTGGTCTTTACCGGGGGATGTGGCGCTATACGAGTCTGGTGGATCTCTTATAAATGGATGAAAAAGAATATTGAACATTATGAAAGTTTAAGTTGCAAAATGTACAGTTTTACAGTAAGCGCTTGATATGATTTATTTAATAATTAAACCGGGACTTTATGACCTTATGATTTTACTTCATCCAATGGCTTTCAAGCGTAACAGATAGCGAGTGATATATATATATTGACATATATCACATTATTTGATAGCATTATTTAAAGCACGATGTAGTGAAAAAAATCATCATAAGGATAGCAAGATGAAAAATACAAGAACCATTATTACGATTTCTGAACAAGAGAAACGTTGGTTGGCCACATACAGCGGACTCCACGGTGTTTCGTTAGCGGAGGCCGTCCGCAGAGGTATTGCCTGTCTGAAAACAGCGGAGGGGCACAACGCTTATTGTAAACTTGTTCAAAACACGGCAGGCATTTGGAAGCAAGATGATGCCCTGACCTACCAAAAAGAGATACGCTCAGAGTGGGGAAAATAGTCATGTTAGTGAGACTTCTCGATTCCGTCATCATCATCGACCACTTCAATAGCGTTCCGCAGGCGTCAGAATTTCTTCTTGCACTGAATCCGGAAGAAACAGCAATATCGGTGATCAGCTATGCCGAAATTCTGACAGGCCTGGACGAAGACGGAGTGAAAAAAGCGCTGCCACTTCTCAATAGCTTCAAGATGCTGGAAATAGATGCCGCTGTGGCCGAGAAAGCCGCTACACTAAGACGACAGCATAGCTGGAAGCTTCCTGATGCCTTCCAGGCCGCCATTGCCATACTTCAAGACATAAAATTGAGCACCCGCAACACTAAGGATTTTAATCCTGAGAAACATTCTTTTGTCGAGATTCCCTATATCTGAGGAATAAATGCCGGAACCCAACGTCTGATAAAGTCTGAAGGCTTATGGGTAATGGGCTATTAACAGAAGGCCTCCATGATTGCTGTGAAATCACCAGATTGGCATTTTTGCGTGTCTGTTAAATATTCTATAAATATTAAATTGTTAAAATGGAAAAACAGTTTAAGGGTTTGCCGTGTCGTTGGCGGCGGGGTGAGTGAATATTTGTTTGGACGCGGCCTGTGCCTCCCGTCGGGAAGGCAACTGTCGCGGGATGACCAGGATCGGATCATTGAAATGATCCGGAAGTGCCGCAAATAGTCAGTTGAATTGTCCAATACGATCAGTCCAAGGAGCCGGCGAGCGGGCCACGGAAAAAGGTATCTTAAAACCCGACTAACGCGTTTTCTATCTCTATCCCGTTAGAGTTAAAAGAATGATTATCGAGCCATCAGAAACATTATGAGTGCAAGAGAATAATATATCTTTATCTACCGGAAATATCTACTTACCTCTAACGGGTCTCTAACGGGGAGACCGGAGAAACCACCATGCGGAATATAATTCGGACCAAAAACTTTTACGTGATGTTGTTATTGGACAGTTTTTTTGTCACGTTATCTTATTTTTTGGCCTATTTTATACGGTTTGAAGGAAACATTCCTTATCAAGAGTGGTCAAATTTCAAAGCCACTATCCTCTTTATTCTTCCGTTCAAGCTGTGTGTCTTCGTATTCTTTCGCCTTTACAAAGGGATGTATCGCTATACGAGTCTGGTGGATCTCTTAAATGTACTTAAGGCAACCACTATCTCCTCCGGACTGATTATTCTTACGATTCTTTTCACTTATCGTTTTGAGGGATTCCCCCGCTCGGTATTTGTGTTAGACTGGCTCCTCTGTTTTCTCTTCATCAGCGGTATCAGGGTTGCCATTAGAGTTCTTTTCTCCGAAAAAGAGGACGGCTTACCTTCCTTAAACCAAATTTTTCATCTTCTTTCCGGGAAAAAATCGCTCAAAGAAAAAAAGAGATTATTGATTATCGGCGCAGGGGATGCAGGCGAAAAGATGCTTCGGGAGATCAGAGATAACCCGCGACTAAATTACGAAGTGGCGGGTTTTTTAGATGATGACCACAAAAAGAAAGGGAAGAGAATTCACGGGGTGCCGGTTTTGGGCTCAATTTCCACAATTCATAAACTGGCAAGTTACGCTGAAATGGATGAAATTTTAATTGCCATTCCTTCCGCCTCTGCCAGGCAGATGAAGAGGATCATCGAGGATTGTGAAGCAACCGGCCTGAAAATCCGTACCACCCCTGGTATTGGGGAGCTGATTGACGGAAAAGTCTCTTTTAATACCATCCGGGAGGTCTCTTTCGAAGATCTCCTGGGGCGAGACCCCGTGAATCTTGACCTGAAGAGCATCGGGGAGTACCTCAGCGATAAGGTTGTTTTTGTTTCCGGAGCCGGGGGTTCCATCGGATCCGAACTTTGCCGTCAAATCGCCCAGTTCCATCCCAAAAACCTGATCCTCTTCGATAAGACCGAAAACAGCCTTTTTCATATTGAGATGGAGTTTCGCCAGAGATTTCCGGAAACCTCCATCACGCCAATTCTGGGAGATGTGAAATCCGGGGACTTTTTAAACCGCCTTTTTTTCGAGCATGGACCTCAGGTGGTGTTCCATGCCGCAGCGTTTAAACATGTTCCCATCGTGGAACTGAATCCCTGGGAAGCCATTCATAATAACATTATCGGGACGAAAAACATTGTCGAAGCTTCTCACCGGGTCGGGACGAAACGATTTATTATGGTCTCCACCGATAAGGCGGTTCGGCCGGCAAATGTGATGGGTGCAACCAAGAGGATTGCGGAAATGATCACCTCTTGCTATGACTCAAACCCGAACCGTTTTGTGTCCGTCAGGTTTGGCAATGTGATTGGAAGCGAAGGGAGCGTGGTTCATCTCTTTAAGAAGCAGATTGAGCGGTTTGGCCCGGTCACCGTCACTCACCCAGACATTACGAGGTATTTCATGACCATCCCTGAGTCTTGTAAACTTATTGTTCAAGCCGGAGCCATGGGTGAGGGCGGGGAAATATTTATTCTTGATATGGGAACACCAATCAAAATAGTAGACATGGCGCGAAATCTGATCCAGAAATCGGGTTTCAAACCTGATATTGATATTGAGATCGAGTTTGTGGGATTGCGTCCGGGTGAAAAACTCCACGAAGAACTGATTACCGAAGGAGAAGGAATTGTCCGGACTCCCCATGAAAAGATTTTTGTCCTGAAGGGGAACGCTTGTGATCTCCATTGGCTCAACAAGAGGATTGAAGAACTGACCGAACTTGCCCATAAGCAGGATGGTGAGGGTATCAAATCAAAGCTGAAAGAGATCATTCCCGAATACACGCCCTTTGATCTGAACAACTGCAAATCCTCCCACCCTCACAAAGCATTCACCCAATCCTCTCCCAGCCGCACCTGAGATATGATGTACTCCGTTCATTGTTCATAATTTATCGTCCATTGTTCATTTTCCATTGTAAATCGACGAGCAGAAAATGGCGGAAAAATAATCAACGGCTACCCGATCCTCGGCGCCATCGAAAACCTCCCTACTCTCCTTGAAACCCACTACCCTTCTCAGATCATTGTCTCCTCCCTCAAAATCCCTTCCGCGAAGATTCAAGCTATAAAACAATTCTGTGAAAATAATGACATTCAATTGAAACGGTTCACTATCGGCCTGGAAGAGATTTAAGATTTAAGGAGCGAGGCGCGAGGATCGAGGATCGAGGATTAACCTTAAACCTTAAACATAATTCCTATTTCCTATTTCCTTTAACCTTAAATCTTAAAACTTTAAACTTTAAACTTAGCGATTTACGATTCACGCTTTACGGATAAGGGTGAGGGAGCATCGGACTTGGGGATTCTAATAATTTCGACTAAAACTTGACATGCTCGATATAAAGAATAAGA
>LQYC01000063.1_pt1 | contig 12680 bp, 18 predicted proteins | sample 661771 | NCBI WGS metagenome assembly LQYC01 (sample SAMN03483023, study PRJNA281117) | bioreactor metagenome | isolation source: benzene-degrading methanogenic enrichment culture from a contaminated... | place: USA: oil refinery in Oklahoma | collected 2011-05
GGCTCGAGCTCGAACTTCGAGCTGCAGCGGTACATGTAGAGGTTGAGGGGTTCGGGGGGTTCGATGATGGTGCACTGGAGGTCCGTCCGGTCTCCATAGAGCTGGACAGTCCCGCAGAAGACCGCCATGCCGTGTTCCGGGGGCTTCTTGTAGTACTTGAGCCTGGACAGGATTGACGAGATCGCGCTTTGTACATTCGTACGGGTCTGCTTGCTTTTTATGTTGGCGCACTGCCCGAACTCGTCCTTTAACTGCCCGGTCACGTCGTAGATCTGCTTGTCGGGCGGGATATAGAGCGTGATCAGCTCAGTCCCGTCCCCCTGCTGGAGCTCAAGCTTCTCAAGCGTCTTTTTAAACTCGTAGCGCCGGCGCGCCTCATCCATCTCAACCACTTCTGCCATCCGGAAAAGTCCAACCTCTTGTAAAGCTATAACCTATTCACCCGCGGGTGCCATAAATTTGCGCCCATTGCTCTATAATCCGGTCGTCAACATCGCTGCCGATGCCGTGCCCGCTGTTAAATTCCGTGAATGTTCTGGGGTCCTGCGCCAGTTCGTAGAGTCCTTGGCCATCCGAAAATGGTATGATGTTGTCTGTTTTTGAGTGGAATATCCAGACGGGTCTTGGGGAGATCCTGCCGATATAATTGTCCGGATCAATTGATAACAAAAACTTCCGAGCATCGCCGGAGTACTGGTCGCCTGCCATGCCAAACCCTGAAGTCGATACCCCGATATAACCGGCAAACTGAGGGTCGGTAACCGCAGCGACCGAGGCATACCGTCCCCCGTTGCTTGATCCCAATGCGTAGACCGGAACACCAAACCTGTCGGCAAGCATCCCGCGTGCTGTTGAAATGTCACAGACAATGCTGTAGACCTGTGGCCACTGCCCTTTTTCAAACGCCGCAAAGTCTTCCTGCGGGTTGAACGGGTAGCCCGGGGTCTCCGCGCCATTGCCCCGGACATCCACAAAGAGGAACGCGTACCCTGCGGAGGCGTACTGTACCATTCTCTGTTCGTGCCCGGCAATCTTCTCACCTGCTCCCGGCACATATACGATTGCGGCTTTCGGCTGCTTTGGGGCAGCAAGGTACGAGATCACATCACCGGACGGGGTGTGCATCACGATCCGCGTTTTTGTGCAAGTCCCGTTGGAAAAGAGCACTTCTTCGCTTGTGGTAACCGGTGCGCAGGTGACGGATAGGACGCCGTTGTTGTCCACCGAATAGGATGCTTTATGGCCTGTACCGGTACATCCTGCGCAGATACAGAGTGCGATGATACACCCGACAACAAGAACCGGACGCAACGTTACCCCCTCGTGCAATGGTGGACCAGGCAGATCGTCTTCGCATCACAGATCGTCCCGTCCCGTATCATTGCCTCAAGGTCCGCAAGTGCCACATCCACGACTTCGATCACTTCGTCCTCGTCCTTTTCGAACTCACGCGAGGGTGAAAGGTTGCGGGCTTCAAACAAAAAGATCTTCTCGTCGGTAAACCCCGGAGTCGTGTAGATGAACCCCTTTGGCACCACCGTTTCTGCCTTAAAACCGGTCTCCTCGATGAGTTCCCGGTGAGCCGTCTCCAGCGGATCTTCCCCGTCTTCAATCGTTCCGGCAGGTGCCTCGAAAATGTACTGCCCGACCGCGAACCGGTACTGCCGTAAGAGCTTGCAGCGGTCACGGTCGATCGGGAGGACCGCAACTGCATTTCCCGGGTGAATAATTATTTTCTCCCGGTCTGTGCCATTTGGCAGCCGGACCTTTGCCTTCTCTATCCACAGGCGCCTGCCCCTGAATATCTCCATCTACACCTCGTACTCAATGAGATCCGGCACACCGGCGTTGGCGAACGCCTCTTTGCGGAAGTGGCATGAACCGCAGGTCCCGCACGCTTTATCCTGGTTCCGGTAACATGACCATGTATAGTTGTAAGGGACACCCAGGGCAATCCCCAGCCTGAGGATCTCGGTCTTGGTCATTGTGATAAAGGGGGTATTAAGGGCGATGTGGGTCGATTCTTTTGTGCCAAGGTCAATAACCCTCTGGAACGCATCGATGAACTGCGGCCTGCAGTCAGGGTACCCGCTGTAATCGAGCGACTGGACCCCGATAAAAATCGCATCCGCATTCTTTGACTCGGCATAGCTCGTTGCAATGGCGAGCAGGTTCGCGTTCCGGAACGGCACATACGTATTGGGGATGTGCGCCCGTGCCGGGTCAAATCCCTCGACGGCGATTGACGGGTCTGTCAGGCTGCTGGCCCCAAAGCGTGCAAAGTACCTGACATCCACTTCGACAAAGTCCTGTGCGCCGAGCAGTCCGGCGATCTTTTTTGCACACGCCCGCTCTTTCTCCTCCGTCCGCTGCCCGTAGTTTAAGTGCAGGGCGTAAATCTCATATCCTTCGCTCTTTGCGAGGTACGCGAGTGTGGACGAGTCCATCCCCCCCGAGAGCAGGCAGACCGCCTTCATCATTTCAACCCGATAACCTTGTGGAGCTGGAGCTGGAACCGGACCGGGAGATTGTTTGTAAGGATGAACCGTATGATGGGTGCGGTATCCGACCCGTAAACGGGCGAGAAAAAGATCTCGCCTGCGATCCGGTGCGCATCCATGACATTCCATGCATACCGGCAGTCCGCTTCATCATGTACCACAAACTTCACGCTGTCTTCCGCACGGATCTTTTCAAGCAGTTCAAGCCGGCTCTTTTCGCCGGAAGAGGGGCACTTTACATCCATGCAGACCGACGCGTACGGCTGGAAATTTGTAAAATCCACCGTGCCGTTTGTCTCGATTTCGATCTTTGTGCCCCGTTTATGGAGCGAGGCAAGGAGCGGTTCAAGTTCACCTGCCTGGAGGAGGGGCTCGCCACCTGTGATGCAGACATACTGCGGGTTTGTCCGCCAGACCTGCTCGAGTATCACATCCAGGCTCATTACGGTGCCGCCTTCCTGTGCGTATTTTGTATCACACCAGCGGCAGTGGAGGTTGCAGCCTGCGAGCCGAATGAACAGGCAGGGTTTCCCCTGGTTCTTCCCCTCTCCCTGCAGGCTATAAAAAATTTCAGCGATCTTCATTCTGCAATCTCAGCAAAACAGGTCGGCGATTCCCAGACCCGGACCTTTGTCACTTTCGCCGTGACCTTGTGCGCGCGGCAGTACGTGTTGAGGTTGTCCCGGATGAGGGCTGCGAGGAGTTCGCTCGTCGGTTCACCAGGAGTGGTGATTACGCGCTGGAACTTTTTAATGCAGGCAATCATCGGGTCTTTTGCGTTCAGTATGATCTGGTGGTCGTACTTTTCGATGATCTCTTTGATGGTATTATAATCGATCAGGATGCCGGTGGTCGCGTCAGGCTCACCTTCCATCCACACCTCCGCTTTCCAGCGGTGGCCGTGGAGGCTTGCGCACTTCCCCTCGTAGTGGAGCAGCCGGTGGCTCGCATCGAACTGAACCTCTTTGTAAATCGCGACGTTCATCGTATCATATTGGCGGGGCGGCATATTATATTATTATGAGTGCGGGTGAATAGTATACGACAGGCAGGTGGGATGCCACAATTTATAAATCGGTTCCCTGCGCTAGTATATATCTCAGCGTGGATTATCGATAACCACAAAAAAAACATTCATGAGGACATTTAATGGGACAGGGTAAATTTGCAGCCAGGAAATTGGTTCGGGACTCAAATAAGTTCCGGTGGAGCGACAAAAACTACGCCCGCCGGGAACTCAATCTCGATGTGAAATCAGACCCGTGTGAGGGTGCTCCACAGGCGAGAGGAATCGTGCTGGAAAAGATCGGTGTTGAGGCAAAGCAACCGAACTCCGCGATCCGCAAGTGCGTGCGCGTCCAGTTAATCAAGAACGGAAGGCAGGTCACCGCATTTGCCGTTGGCGATGGCGCGATCAACTTCATCGATGAGCACGATGAGGTCGAGATCGAGGGCATTGGCGGTCGCCTCGGCCGGTCGATGGGGGATATCCCCGGAGTCAGGTACGTTGTCACCAAAGTGAACAACGTTTGTCTCCATGAAATGGTCATTGGCAGGAAGGAGAAACCGCGCAGGTGATTGGTATGGCAGAAGCAGAAGCAAAGCAGGTAGCAAAGAAGCTGCTGTTCAACCTGTGGGATGCAAGCGAAGTCACCGTTAACGATCCTGGCCTTGTCAGGTATATCAATCTCACTCCCACTATCATCCCCCAGTCCTGCGGCAAGAACTCCCAGCAGGATTTCAATAAGAGCAATATCATGATCGTCGAGCGGCTCATCAACAAGCTGATGCAGACTGAGAATAACACCGGCAAAAAACAGCTGGCAACCCGCATTGTCCGCGAGGCATTCGATATCGTATATAAAAAGACAAAACAGAACCCGGTTCAGGTGCTTGTCGATGCAATTGCAAACACCGGTCCCCGTGAAGAGACAGTCCGTCTGAAATATGGGGGCATCAATGTCCCGAAATCGGTCGATACCGCTCCCCTCCGCAGGGTTGATTCTGCAATTGGTTTTATCGCTGAAGCGACTCTCAAGGGCTCCAGCTCAAGCAAGAAGCGCGTGAGCGCCGTCCTCGCGGATGAGCTCATCGCCGCTGCAAAGGGCGACGGGAAATGCTATTCGGTGAACAAGAAGGAAGAACGCGAGCGCATTGCAAAGTCCGCCCGGTAAATTTTTAATCTTTTTTGAGGTTGTTTCATGTCACGCGGCAAAAAAACCGTAGAGCGCGTAGTCGAGCTCATGAAGGATCCGAAGCACATTCGGAACATCGGTATCGTGGCGCACATCGACCACGGCAAGACCACACTGTCAGACAACCTGCTTGCAGGAGCAGGGATCATATCAGAAGAGCTGGCAGGCAAGCAGCTTTTCATGGACTCTGACGAAGAGGAACAGGCGAGAGGGATCACCATAGATGCATCGAACGTTTCGATGGTCCATGAATATGAGGGACATGAGTATCTCATCAACATGATCGACACGCCCGGTCACGTCGACTTTGGTGGCGACGTAACCCGGGCGATGCGCGCTGTCGACGGCGCTGTTGTGCTTGTCGATGCGGTTGAAGGGACGATGCCCCAGACCGAGACGGTGCTCCGGCAGGCGCTCAAGGAACAGGTGCGCCCGGTCCTGTTTATCAACAAGGTCGACCGGCTTATCAACGAGCTGAAAGTCGACGAGATGGAGATGCAGATCCGGCTCGGGAAAGTGATCGACAAGGTTAACAAGCTGATCAGGGGTATGAACGAGGACGCGTACAACAACGGCTGGAAGCTCGATGCCGCAAAGGGTACGGTCGCGTTCGGCTCAGCGCTGTACAACTGGGCAGTTTCCGCGCCGTTCATGAAGAAGAGCGGCGTCTCGTTCAAAGACGTATACGAGAAGTGCCGCGAGGGTGACATGAAGTACCTTGCAAAGAAGAGCCCGCTTTCCGAAGTCGTGCTCGACATGGTCGTCCATCACCTCCCCAACCCGCTCGAGGCCCAGCCCCGGCGTATCCGGGTCATCTGGCACGGGGACAAGGAGTCCAAGGAAGGCAAGGCGATGCTCTCCTGCGACCCGACAGGCCCTGTCGGTCTGATGGTCACCGACATCTCCTTTGACCCGCACGCGGGTGAAGTGGCGACCGGGCGTCTCTTCTCAGGGCGGCTTAAGCGCGGCGACGGGTTGTACGTGATGGGCACGGCAAAGAAGGAAAACCGGCTCCAGCAGGTCGGCATCTTCATGGGACCAAAGCGCGTAGAGGTCGAGGAGATCGTTGCCGGCAACATCGCCGCGGTTACCGGCTTAAAAGATGCGATGGTCGGCTCCACTGTGACAACGCTCCTTGATATGACACCGTTTGAGTCGCTCAAGCACTACAGCGAACCGGTGATGACTGTCGCCGTAGAGGCAAAGAACATGAAAGACCTGCCCAAACTCGTCGAGGTGCTCCGGCAGGTGGCAAAGGAAGACCCGACGCTGGGTATTGCGATCAACGAGGAGACCGGTGAGCACCTCATCTCCGGTATGGGCGAGCTCCACCTCGAGATCATCACCGGGCGCATCAAGCGAGACAAGGGCGTCGAGATCGTCACCTCTGAGCCCATTGTTGTGTACCGTGAGACGGTCACGTCAAAGGTGGAGTCTGTCGAGGGCAAATCGCCCAACCGGCACAACCGGTTCTACTTCGACCTCGAACAGCTGCCCGATGCAATCGTCAGCCTTATCAAGAGCGGGGAGGTCTCGATGAACCAGGCGATGCTCGAGCGCCGTGACGTGCTCATGAAGGCCGGCATGGAGAAGGATGAGGCAAAGAACGTCAAGGACATCAAGGGTACCAACATGCTTATTGACATGACCAAAGGAGTCCAGTACCTTAACGAGACGATGGAGCTGATCATCGAAGGTATCCATGAAGCGCTCGCGGGCGGCCCGCTCGCCGATGAGCCGGTCCAGAACCTCAAGATGCGGCTCGTCGATGTCAAGCTTCACGAGGACGCGATCCACCGGGGCCCGGCACAGGTGATCCCGGCAGTCCGCAGCGCCATCAAGGCGGGGCTGCTTATTGCCGGGGACTCACTTCTTGAACCGGTCCAGAAGATCCAGATCACGGTGCCCATGGACCAGATGGGCGCGGCAACCTCCCAGATCCAGGGGCGGCGGGGGCAGGTCTTTGACATGCAGAGCGAGGGTGACACTATCACGGTCGTTGGCAAGGCACCTGTCGCAGAGCTTTTCGGGTTCTCCGGGGATATCCGTTCCGCGACTGAGGGGCGTGCGATGTGGAACACCGAATTCGCCGGTTTTGAGCTTGTACCCAATAACATGGTAAAAGAAGTCGTGCTCTCGATCCGCAAGCGAAAAGGGTTAAAAGAACAGATTCCTACCCCGGCCGATTACCTATCCGCCTGATCCCCCCCGCCATGTTCTCTTTTTTATACGCTTTTAAGGCACATCCCGTTTGCCAACCGAAATTGTAAACATCCCCCGCATGCAATTTTTACCTCAATGAACGGGGACAAACTCAAAATTGTCGTATTCGGGCCGTTTGGGGCAGGAAAAACAACGCTTATTAAGACCCTTGACCCGATGTCAAAGCACGTTGAAGCAGACGGTCTTGGGGGAAGCACGACAATCGCACTTGATTTTGGCAAGGTGGAGGTTGGCGGCAGGCATGTTTACCTGTTCGGGACTCCGGGACAGGAACGGTTCGAGTTTGCCCGCGAAGTTATTTCACGTGGGATGGACGGGGCGATCCTGCTTACGGATGCGACATCGCCGGTCGATGATTTCACCCGGCACCTTTATGACTCGCTTGCGGGGGCAGGGATCCCGTTTGTGGTCTTGGTAAACAAATGCGAGGAGGTGGGGGCGCAACCCGACATTTTCAAAAAGCATTTTTGCGACGTGCCGGTGCACAAAATCTCGGCACGGGACCGCCGCATATCGTTTGATGCGCTCTGCACGTTCGTCACGGTACTCCCTCCCGGACGCGGGCACGTGCATCACGACATCTCATAATTTTGATGTTTTCCGGAGGGTCCCTTTCTTTAAAATCTTGTTTTCCGCATTTTTTTAACCTTCTGGCGGCCTGTCGGATAACAGGAAAAAATACTGAGAAAAAATGATCCGGGACATAGAGCCGGTTGCACCAGAATTGCAGGAAGACGATTCATTATGCACAGTGAGAAGGCTGGTTCGTACGGTACAGGTTTTACTCTACCTGCGGGATACTCCACTTTGCCAGATAAAATAGCCGGCAAGGATTATGAGTGCGCTCGAGCGTAGCAATGACATATGCGACGGTTTCTATGCCAGAGGTCTTTCTTTCAACGATTTCTGCAGCAACCTGTGCACATTGTGTCGGGTAATAGATTAACAGGAACCGGATAATGTAGCTGTTTGCAAAGATCCCGTCAATGACCGCGAATGAAGGGATCATCATGGGCTTTGGTTTCATCATCTTGGGACCGGCGTGCCGGTGCTTATACCCACCATTCCGATTCTATCGATAAAAATGAGCGGAAAAAGTCTGTAAAAGGGGAAAGCTCAGGCCATCACGGCGCGAATGATCGTAACGTTATTGACCGGGCGGTCACCGGGACCGGTCTGCACCTTGCCGATTTTATCGACAATATCCATCCCTTCAACGACCGTCCCGAAGACCGGGTGCTTGGGGTCTAGGAAGTTATTGTCAACGAGGTTGATGAAGAACTGGCTGCCCCCGGTATCGGGCCCGGCGTTGGCCATCGATATGGTGCCGCGGTTGTTCCGGTTGTTATTTGAAAATTCGTCCTTAATCACGTAGCCCGGGCCGCCCCGCCCGGTGCCGGTAGGGTCGCCCCCCTGGATCATGAAGCCGCTGATGACCCGGTGGAAGATGACGCCATTATAGTAGCCTTTCTGCACGAGTGATTCGAAGTTGCCTGCTGTGACCGGCATATCGGGAGCAAGGGCGATGGTTATGTTGCCCATGTTCGTCTCTAGCCGTACCAGTTTCTGGGGTTGTGCTGAAGTTGTCATTGTTGATGCTCCGGTCGGACTGGCGACAGTAGTCTGCTGGACAGGTTGGGTGCACCCAGCGGATAAAAGCATGGCGGTGACAAGGAGGGCGGATATGATGAGTACAGGTCGCAGTGCCATGAATATGAAGTTGGCTTTTTTAGAACATAGAGGTTATGGGCAGGTGGGATGTAATGAGGTCCTGCCTGTATATATCCTCCATGTTTTTTTATCTCACAATATCATGAAATATGGGGGCAGGTCTGGTGGATAGAAACACCCTAAAAAACTATCAGCGCGGGACAGCACTTGCCGGTGTGGGGCGGTATGCGGAAGCGATCGCTTGCTTTGAGAGTGTGCTTGCATCCGGCCCGGACGACCCGGCAACGCTCGTTGCGCTCGGGGCAGCTGTAGACCGGCTGGGGCTGTTTTACGAAGCGGTTGCCTGCTGTGACCGTGCGCTCGCGCTCGATTCCGGCCTGACCGATGCATGGTTCATGAAAGGGCTCGCCCTGTTCCGGCTCGGGAAGTATGATGATGCAGTCCATAGCCTTGATGAAGCCACCTGCAGTGACCCCAGTCATGCCGAGGCATGGTTCATTAAAGGCAACTGCTATTACCAGCAGGGTGAATACGAGAAAGCGGGCAGGTGTTTTTCCGAAACAATCAGGATATGTCCGCGGTATCCCAAGGCGATGTACAACAAAGGGGTTGCCCTCGCCGGTAGAGGCGAATACGCGGAGGCGATTGACTGGTATGACCAGTGCCTTGCCATCAGTCCTGGCGTTGCAACCGTGATGACAAACAAGGCAGTCGCACTTGCAATGACCGGAAGGTACAATGATGCGGAGACCCTGTTGCGTGATGCACTGGAGATTGATCCACTGGACATAACTGCATGGAGCAACCTTGGTCTCTGCCTGAACCGACTCGGGCGGGACCAGGAAGCGATGGGATGTTTTAAAAAGGTGCGGGAGCTTGCAGGCGAGAGGAACCAGAGGGAGATCGTCCGGTGAACATCCAGGTTTTTAAGGGGACCTGCCTGTCGGAAGGATCAAGGATCCGGATCGTCTTCCCCCTTACCCGTAGGGCAGGTCGTTTCTTTTACAAACCGCGGCTTCCAGCACGATCACAACCTTCATTTTCCACAGGCACGACCTCATCTCTGATCCTGTATGGACAAAAAAAATCCTGCAGCCTTTGGCCTGCTGATCATCTGCATCGCAATCCCCCTGCTTGCCGGTGCAATCGGTTCAATCTTTACGATGGAGGCGATCCCGACATGGTATGCCGCGCTCCAGAAACCGTCCTTCACCCCACCCGCATGGATTTTTGGCCCGGTATGGACGTCGCTCTATCTCCTTATGGGAATTGCACTTTTTGTTGTTGTGCGGGACGGAACCTGCACGGTACCGGTACGGCATGCAGTTGCATTATTTGTGGCCCAGATCCTCGCAAACACGGCCTGGTCGTTTTTATTCTTCGGCCTGCGTTCGCCACTTCTCGGGCTCATCGATATTTTCCTCCTCGTTGTCCTGGTCGCAGGAACGATGGTGGCGTTTTACCGGGTTTCACATACAGCTGGCTGGCTGCTTGTCCCGTACCTCTGCTGGGTCAGTTTCGCGACTGTGGTGAATGCTGCAGTGTGGGTGATGAACTGAATCTCTTTCATGATGTATGCAGGTGATGGAAATGAACCTTGATATTTTTGACGGGATGACTGATACAGAAAAACGGCAGTACCTTGAATTCCTTCTCTGGCATTACCGGGTGGTGGACGCGTTCTGGTACATAAATATCTCTGAAACGTATGGAAGTGCCGCCGCTGACAGTTTCAATGAGCGGGTGTGGGGGCGCGTTGCCGCAATGGCGGCAAAGGACATTGTCACCAGGTTTGAGATCACTGAAAAAGGGTTGAAAGGGTTTGTCCGGGCATTGCGCCATTACCCATGGACCCTGCTCGTGGACTACCGGATCAATGAGCGGGAGGACGAGGTGGTGATCACCGTGCCGTCATGCCCGACGCAGGAAGCACGGCTCCGGCGGGGGGATGGGGAGTACAGCTGCAAGGAAATGCACCGGGCGGAATTTACAAGTTTTGCAAAGGTCATTGATGAGCAGATCAATGTTGAATGCATATTTGCCCCGCCGGATCCGCACCCAAGGGACATGTTTTGCACATGGCGGTTTACCCTTGCGCCATGACTTGCTGGAACCGCAGGACACAGAGCAATGGAACCGTCCCATGGGATGATGACATTGTCTTATTTTGAATTTTTTCATTCCTGAATCCACGTGTAAACAGGTTGTAATGGTTATCTATGCCCGTGGCCGGCAGAAGGCAGGGATGTTTGGGGCATATGCCGGCATGTATGTATTCCGGCACAAGACCTGGAAATAAAAATTTTATCTTATCCCGTTCTTTATGCAGGTTCACGGTGTTATTATCCTCGTCACAGGTGCACAGCTCCTGCAATGAGCCCGTTTAAAAGAGGCGGGCGCATATGGAGCCGTACCGCTCGGTCACCGTATGTAGGCAATCCAGAGTATGATGATGGCTCCTAAAATAAAGGCCGGGGCAGACAGGAACAGATACGAGTCAAGGAACGCACGGAATACGATATTGACCGCTGCGAGCAACAGCCCGAGTCCTCCCCCGACCATCACTGCAGTAATCTTTTGCCTCCGTGTGAGTTTTGGGGCAAATTCAAACTCTTTCATCTCTTAGTTCTCACTTCGCGTCATTCGCCTTAATACCCGCTGTTGTTAACATACGGTAATGACAGGAACGGGCCCGGGGTGGACGGCAATGCCGGACCATGCTTCTTTAATACACAAAGTCTGCAATAATTTTGTTGCATGCGGACCAACAGGCACCACTATTTCCTTGACCTGGCACTGCGGTGTGCCCACCAGGGCACCTGCCTGCGGCGAAACTTCGGCGCGATCATCGTGGACGAGTACAACACGATTGTATCCACTGGGTATACCGGTGCCCCCCGCAAGCAGATGGACTGTACGGAACTTAAAAAATGCTGGAGGCAGGATCACAACATCCCTTCGGGGTCAAACTACGAGAGGTGCCGGAGCGTCCACGCCGAGATGAACGCGCTCATCCAGGCAGGCAAACAGGCGCGGGGCTGCACGCTCTACCTTGCAGGTTTTGAAGTGGATACTGACGAGCTGACCCGGATCTGGCCGTGCTTCCTCTGCTCGAAGATGATCGTGAACTCGGGTTTGACCAACGTGATCATGCGGACAGCTAAGGATGCATACCGCGAGATGGACCCTATGGTGCTGTACCAGATGAGGAGCCGGGAAGCACTCGGGGATGATGTAAAATAAAACGGTCTCCAATCCTGCAGATGGTGTGTTTCCTGCCATCCAAGCAGGTCTTTTTTGCCATCAGTCCTTCCGGATCTCGTTATACAGCGAGACCAGCGAGAGGCTGATCAGGTTTGCCGTTGTTGCAGCGTACCACAGGAACATCTGAATCGGAGTAAGTTGGATGATCCAGCCTGACCAGAGCATAACACAGATGATCGTGAAGGTCAGCACGGTGTCAATTGCAAGGAAGACCATCGGCTGGTTCATGACCTTTCCCACCTGCGCAATCGTGCAATACTCATAAAGAGCCGGTCGGTGGATGAGGTCAAGGAGTGCCCGCCCGATATTCATAATGAGATCAGTACCTGCCCATACGATGATGAACCACCCGAAAAAACCAAGGGCGGGCGACGTAGCTGAGCCGATACGGACTGCGGTCACGCCAAAGAGCAGCTTGAAGATGCAGAACGGGATGCCGATGGAAAAGGACAGGAAGAAAGGGCGGATGAAAAATTCCTGGATCCTGTCGGACTCCTGTTCGCATGTACTTCTTTTGGTTTCGCTGGGATTTTGGGCCATGGTGTCTGGATATGATGTGTGCTGTTGCTTTATAATATCAGGGAATTTGTATATCAACCGTCCGGGGGAGCCGGATTGTTTTATTTAAGGAAGAGCGTAACTCTGTTTATGGCATCCCGACTTAGGCCGGACCGCAGGCCCGGTTACCCCAAACCCAAAGCAAAGGCAAAGACCAGCCCGGATAAGGAACGTCAGCAGGAGGATGACCGGCACCACCCGATGGCCCACCCACTCCCCCACCCGAAACACAAGGCCCGGAAAAAGCCTGTACTGCCCCCCCGTCACA
>LQYC01004603.1_pt1 | contig 12646 bp, 15 predicted proteins | sample 661771 | NCBI WGS metagenome assembly LQYC01 (sample SAMN03483023, study PRJNA281117) | bioreactor metagenome | isolation source: benzene-degrading methanogenic enrichment culture from a contaminated... | place: USA: oil refinery in Oklahoma | collected 2011-05
GGGGGGGGGACAGTTGCGAGTTTATTTCGTGGTGAAGAATGTAAAATCCTCTTCTACGGTTTGATTTGACTGAGGGAACTATATCTCAATGATAGAAACAATTTTAAAACGCAAAAAAATCCGTTTGCCGTGTCCCTCATATCAGCAAGGTAATGCCTTTTTTATTACTATTACTACTTACGAAAAGTATTCGTGGTTTCGATTGTATCCGCAGTTAGCAGATGCAGCACAGGTAATGCTTTGCAATATTGCTGAGGAACGAGGAGCTAAGCTTTATGCATGGTGTGTTATGCCGGACCATATTCACATCCTGCTGGAAGACAACAATATTGTGGGGATTGTAAAGCTTTTTAAAGGAAGAATGACGCCAAAAACACGCGCATGTGAGAGGAACCGAAAATTATGGCAACGAAGTTTTTATGACCACGGATTGCGAACGGAAGAAGATTTGCGCGATGTTGCGGTTTATATCTGGGAAAATCCGGTTCGAGCATCATTGATTGAAGATCCGGGTAGGTACATACGATCGGGATCAAATGTGTGGGGCAATTGGCGGGAGTTCTGTAAGAGGTGCTAATACCACCGGGCGGGAGAGGATAAACCTCTCCCCTACAGAAGATGAAAATAAAAATTTACTTTTTGTTGAAGTTGTAAGTCTATGAAAAATGGTTCAATGCCCGAACAAATTTCTCGTCCTCCTTGGCTGAAGACAAGAATTCATTGTGGGGATGTTTTTGCCAGGGTGGACGATATTCTCAAAAAATGGTCCCTAAACACGGTCTGCCGGGAAGCTGCCTGTCCTAATATCAGTGAGTGTTACAACCAACGAACAGCTACCTTTCTTATCCTCGGAGATGTCTGTACCAGAAACTGCGCGTTTTGTGGAGTAAAAAAGGGAACCCCCCGGCCTCTTGATTTCCAGGAACCTGAACGAGTTGCTCAGGCAGTCAAGGAGCTTGGACTTTATTATGTGGTTATTACGTCCGTTACCCGTGACGATCTTGCTGATGGAGGAGCACGTTGTTTTGCGCGGACGATTGATGAGATTAGAAAAATTAATCCGGATACTATCGTAGAAGTTTTGATACCTGATTTAAAGGGGTCAAAAAAGGCCTTAGCCATTATATCTGATGCCTCTCCTAATATTGTGGGGCATAATGTGGAAACCGTGCCCCGGCTTTACCCTCAGGCGAGAAGCAGAGCCAACTATCGTCAGTCACTGACGATCATTAAAATGACCAAAGACTCTTCCTTAATAACAACAAAATCAGGTTTGATGGTAGGTTTGGGTGAAAAAAAAGAAGAAATTTTGACGACTATGGATGATCTGAGAGCAGTGGGATGCGACATTTTGACTATCGGACAGTATCTTTCGCCCACGAAACAGTGCTTTCCAATAAAACGGTATTATCATCCTCAGGAGTTTGAGGAATTTGCTCGAGAAGGAAAAGAAAGGGGTTTTAAATGGATCGAAGCCGGGCCATTAGTGCGGAGCTCTTTCCACGCCAACGAGCAATGGAAAAAAGCTCAGGGCAATCCTTGTGGGTTATAAACGCGGGAATGTTAGGTTATGAGGATGCTTGGTATTTGCAGAATGGACTAAAAAAGGCTAGGCTGGAAGAAAAGGTGGGGGATACCCTTATCCTGGTTCAGCACCCGCCCACGATTACCCTCGGAAGAAGAGGAAATGAAGATAACATTTTAGTCGGGCGTGACGTGCTTAAAAGAGAAGGAATCGATTTTTTTGTCACGAACCGGGGAGGAGATATTACTTGTCATGGCCCAGGGCAGTTAGTAGGATACCCGATCATTAGTTTGAGTAAACAGGGGCTTTCAGTCAGTCACTACATGAGACGGTTGGAAGACGTCATCATGCGTAGTCTCAAGGACATGGGGATAATCGCGAAAAAACTTCCTCACACCATCGGGGTCTGGATAGGCGAAAAGAAAGTCGCTTCTTTAGGGATAAGGGTAACCCGAGGTGTTACCACACATGGTTTTGCTTTAAACATCAATAATGACCTTAGACCGTTTGACTTTATTAACCCTTGTGGAATGAAAGGCCTTAAGGTTACATCGCTGCGAGAGGTTTTAGGAGAGGACGTTAATTGTGCTTATATTGAGAATATCCTGGTCACGCATTTCAGCCAGGTTTTTCAGAAAGGCATTGTTGAAAGAATTAATCTTTGCTCCCCCCATTATTTTTATGGATAACCTGAGTTATTTTAAAACCAACCTTATGTAAGGAATAAATTCAGAAGGAAACACCTATGTTGATTGTAGGATTGACCGGCGGGATTGCCAGCGGAAAAAGTACGATGGCTGATATGTTTAAAAAGGAGGGGGCGTATATTATTGACATTGATATCATCAGTCGTGACGTAGTGAAACCAGGGAAACCTGCCTGGCAAGACGTGATACATATTTTTGGGAAAGAGATCTTAAATGACGACCAAACTCTCAACCGGAAAAAGGTGGGAGATATTGTTTTCTCTGACGCGGAAAAAAGAAAAAAGCTCGAAGAGATTATTCATCCCGAAATAACTGCGGAAAGCTTAATGAAGATAAACAAGATTGCAAAGAAAGATAACCAGGCAATTGTAATAATCGATATCCCCCTTTTGATTGAAACGGGTAAACAAGATACGGTAGATAAAGTAGTCTTGGTTTTCACTTCACCGCAAGTTCAGATTGAAAGGTTAGTGAAAAGAGACGGCCTTAGTTTGGAGGACGCGCACAAGCGTCTCGCAGCCCAAATGCCGATTGAAAACAAAAAAAAGTACGCGCAGTATATTATCAATAATGAAGAGCCCCTCGACAAGATACAAAAAAAGGTAAAAGAGATTTTTCGAGAGCTAAAAAAAGATGAAGCTCAGAAACAAAAAAAAGTTTCTGAGAGAGATAAGGTTTGATTACAGCATAGGGCATCGTATTTATAGTTTCGCATACATTACAAAATGGCAGTACCATTATAATTAAGAAAATAATAAAATAGAAAGCCGGGGAAAATACTATTTTCCCCGGCGCATACTTTTTTATTCTACCACAATAAAATCAATTCGACGATGTTTAATTAGCCTTTTTCTTGCACCGGCTCAGGGGCTGGTGCTGGTTCTGGGGCAGGTTCCGGAGCTGGAGCCGGTTCGACGACTGCTACGGGCTCTGGAGCTGGAGCGACCTTTTTTGGGCAGCAACCTGAAAAAACCAACCCCAAGAATAGCGGAAGGATTAATAAAAAAGTAAATTTTTTCATAAGCTTTCCTCCTTTCATTTTAGCCATTAATAATCTAATTATAATTATGGATAGTTATGCGAAATCCGGAGACCAGGAAGGACTGTAATTGGCCCACCCCTTGGTTAGTTTTTTTTACATCGGCCCCATTCGCTAAAATCCTTTGTTGAAAAAATAGCACCAAATTGGGTAGAAGTCAAGAAAATTTTAAAAATTTATCGGATTAGCATGTGTTTCATTGATTTTTTCTCCAGTTAACTTGCCCCGCAGTGTCTGGCTGAAAGGTTGATGAAAAGAGACGGCCTTAGTAAGGCAGTCTCTTTTAGGTGTCCGCTAACTAACTGCCGATAAAAATACGCTTATTTTAATCAATAATGAAGAAGTGCGGTCCGAAGTGACAGCAAAAAGTAAAAGATATTTTGAGAGCTAAAAAGAAGAAGCAAAAAAATGCTTAGGAAAGAAGGAGAAGTTTAAATGTCAATTCGTAGTCAATATTGACCCTGAACGCTCAAACTAATTATAGGGACGATCTTGTCCCCTTGGGGCACATCATTATTAGCCTCCATGGGGAGATGAGTTCTTTGTGCCGACTACTTCTTTGTTGGTCAGGGGTGCTCGAATGGCCACCAAGAGGGGCGTGTCCCAGCTATAGATATCCGGGCGAAACTGGATCGTACCGTCCTCGTCTGCCCAGGCAGTCCAATAAACCAGGTAGATCGGTATCCTTTCCGGCAGCACCACGCTGGTGGGAACTTTTTTCCCCAACTCGCGTAATAACGCTTCCCGATTCCAACGCGAATCTTTCCGGAGCAGATACACGGCAAGATCGATCGGCTGCTCGATCCGGATACATCCATGGCTGAAGGTCCTCTGCGGTTTCTCGAACAAATGGCGACCTGGCGTGTCATGAAGATATACATCGAATTTGTTGGGAAAAATTAACTTCACACGCCCCATGCCGTTGGAAGGACCTGGGTCCTGGCGCAGGCGGTAAGGGAAGTCATCAGGGGTGATTGCCGACCAATCGATCGTCGCGGGATCGACTTCAAGAGCCTCCGGTCCCCAACCCTTAAAAACACGGAGGTTTCGTTGGGTAAGATAAGATGAGTCGCGCTTGATACGCGGAAGCATTTCATGCACCACCATGTCGCGGGGAACGTTCCAGTAGGGATTAATAAACATGTAATCCATTGTTGAGTTTAAAACCGGTGTGGGGTCCTCAATTGTCCCTACCACGATACGCATAGCCAGCACTTGTGCCTCATCATCCACTACCTCAAGTTTGAATGCCGGGATGTTCACGAGAATATAGCGTCGTCCCAAGTCCTGCGGTAGCCAGCGCCAGCGCTCGATATTCAGCTCCAACTGTTCCACGCGACTTTCCACGCTTACATTGAGCTCAGCGCGGGTCGCAGCGTCAATTGTGCCAGATGAACTCAGGCCATGGCGGCGCTGAAACCGTTTCAAGGCCTGTTCGAGTGCTTCGTCGAACTGTAATGCGTCCGATTTATTAGTCGCATCAAGGTCACCGTCGAGAATCAGCCGCTCACGAAGCGCTGCAACTGAAGAGCCGTGGTCTCCCCGCTTCATTTTCATTCCCTCAGGAATTGTGGGCCAGCCTCCCTGCGAGGTCACCTCACGGTAGTGCGCCAAGGCTTTGCTCAAATGTCGGAAGCCCGGCTGATCTGGTGCCAGCTTCATCAGTGAATCCGAGATATTATCCGACGCCAGGGCGGACTCCAACACAGTGGCAAGATCGACGCTTTGCTGTTTTGGTACCCACTTTAGCTGAATGGTTTCTGGATTTACCCGTCCGAATAAAAGATGCGACCCGTACACAAGAAAAGCGTCAGTGAGTAAGATATCAAACTCCGCCAAACGGTCGGGAGATACTCCTAAGCCTTTCTGGATGTCGGAGCGGACCGACGCGAGCAGGTTTTCAATAGCGGCGAGGTGGTAGTCTTTCGGCTGCAATCCTTCCAGATCTGTTCGGCTAAGGGATTTCAGAAGGTCGTCAGCCCGCTGGACGCTCCATGCCCCCCTGTAAAGACGCCTTTCGTAAAAGTGGGTGAGCGCCGCTCGTGCGTATATCGAGTCGCCCCCTGCACGGAGATTGCCGGCCTTGATGCGATTACAAATTTGTTCCCCTACAGGCGTTTTTTGTGCTGTGAAATTCTGGTCAACCCTCTTGGTACAGGCCGTAAACAAAACAATGAAGGCCAATGTAACTGACCAGCACAACAACACTCTTTTAACGTTCATTGAATTATACTGGCGATTCACTCTTTTTCTATGCTCATTAATTTAGAAGCCTTTTCCCTGGAACCATCCCGGAATTTTTTTACGGGGTGTTTTAGCTAAACAACATCGGTTATTGAAATAAAAGCATGCTATGGTGTTAGGATAACCCTTCAAGTTCTTTGCGTGCCATATCTGATTGGGGAGTGTTGGGATGATTATCAATTACCCGCTGTAAAATGATCCGCGCATTATCTTTATCTCCCAGGATTTTAAAGCAAAGCCCCTGTCTTACTAAAGCGTCCGGCACTTTATTTCCCTGAGGATATCTTTTAACCACATCCTCAAAGGCAAGAATAGCTTCTTCTGTTTTTCCCTCCTTAAAATAGCCTTCCCCGATCCAGAATTGCGCATTATCTGAAAATTCCGTCTGAGGAAATTGCTGGAGAAATTTCACAAAAGCAGACCGGGATTCAGGATAGCGACCTTCTTGAAAAATTCTGTAAGCATCATTATAGACTTCCTCAGCATCCAAAGAAGCTGCTGATGGAGTGCTGGGAGGGGTAACGTCAGGAGTGACAGGTGGACTCGAAGACACGCCTATCGATGTATTTTTTTCCACAGAACCAATACGTGCCCTTATTTCCCTCAAGCTTTTATCTACCGAATGCTGATTTGCATCAACTTGCCCTCTCATTTCCTGAAGGTTGTTTTGCATTTCATCAACCTGTACCGATAAATCTGCCACCTCTTTTCGTAAATCCTGCAAACCTCGGGTTTCTTTTTTAAGAGAGGCAACGTCAGATTGCAAGGTCATGATATCCGAGTTCATCTGGTTCATGGTTTCGCAGGCGTTGAAACCCAGTAACGTTATGGCCAGCAAAAATAAACGTAGATTTTTGTTTTTCATGGGAATTATCTAACAATTTGAAATGTTCATAAAAAGCTGGGGAGAAAATCATCCCCCCCAGTCCATACTTTCCTTATTCTACTACTTTAAAATCATCTCGCCGGTTTTTAGTCCAGGCTGCTTCATCATGACCAGGGTCCATGGGTTTTTCTTCACCATAGCTGACCATTGTGAGGCGGTCTGCCGAAACTCCTAAATTAAGGAGGTACTTTTTGGCAGTGTTGGCTCGGCGCTCCCCTAATGCCATATTATATTCATTAGTTCCCCGCTCATCGCAATTGCCTTCGATCCGGATTTTAGCAGTGGGATTTTTGGAGATCCACTCAGCATTTTTGTCAAGGATAGCCTTAGCATCTGATGTGATAGTTGATTTATCAAAATCAAAGTAAATCGGGTCTAATGAAACAGCAGGTTCTGGGGCAGGCGGTGGCACCTCTTCTTTTACCTCAGGTGGGGCTGCAACTGTTTCCGCGGGCGGTTCCGCGGCCTTTTTTTTGGGGCAACAACAACCTGAAAAAACCAGCCCCAAGAATAGCGGAAGGATTAATAAAAAAACAAACTTTTTCATAGCGTTCCTCCTTTCTTTTTAATCAATTAATAATAGAAAAATTATGGCAAGGATGGAGACCATGAAGGACTGTAATTGGTCCCCCCCTTGGTGATCTGCTTTACATTTGTCCCATTGGCTAACATTGCATATAAATTTTTACCACCAATTCGGGTGGAAGTAAAGACAATATGTAAACCATCAGAAGACCATTTTGGTGACTCATTGTTTCCTTCCCACGTTAGCTGAATGTTTCCCGTGCCATCAGGATTAATTGTGCAGATTTGGAAATTCCCCATCTGGGAAGAATAAACAAGCTTGTCTCCTCTCGGGCTCCAATCCGGTTCGCTGTTATATTTGCCCTCGAACGTGATTCGTTGGACATTTCCCCCATAACGGTCCATCGTATATATTTGAGGGGTTCCCGCGCGGTTGGAGACAAACGCGATTTTTTGCCCATCCGGAGACCAGCTTGGTGATACATCGATGCCCCGATCATTGGTAAGCCTTCTGACCGCTTTTCCTTGTCGGTCCATAACATATATTTCCGGGTTGCCGTCTTTTTTCAATGTTAAGGCAATTTCACTCCCATCCGGAGACCAATCCGGTGAAATATTCAAATCCTGCCGATAGGGAGAAGCAATATATTCCTTGCGGGTGATTAAATCTTTAATCACTAGGTTAGGGCTTCCGCCTTTATATGAGGTAAAGGCAATCCAATTTCCATCCGGAGACCATCGAGGAGAAAGCGTAATGGTTCCGTGATATGAAAAACGTCTTTCATTGTAGCCGTCGTAATCCATTGTATAGACTTCTTTTTGTTGTTTTTCTTGTTTAACAAAGGCTAGTTGGGTTTCAAAAATTCCTGATTCACCGGTTAGCGCTGAATAAATTTGGTTAGAAAATTTATGGGCAATCTTCCTTAGTGTCTCTTTAGTTCCTATATAACGGCGACCAACACGAAAACTGGGCGGGTTGACATCGAAGAGTCTGGCCTCAATGGTAATTTGATTTCCTGTTTGGCTGAATCCTCCTTTTACTAAAGATTGGGCGCCAATGACTGACCAGCTCTGAAAGTCAATGTCTTGCTCGGTTATCCCCGATCGTTGCGGATTTTCCAAAAAACTCGCGGGGTCTAAAATTTTAAAGAGACCGGTAAAATCAAGGTCATTAGAAATAATCTCTGCCATCTGTTTAGAGACATTATTGATATCAGATTTGCCATCTAAATTTTTGAATTCCACGACCGCAATAGGATACACCGCTTTAGGCGGCCAAACAGAAATAATTGTTCTACCCGAATCCTGAGCAATGCCGGTTCCGGTAACAAGAAGAATATAAACAAATACATTTACCATTATTTTAAACAAGATTTTCATGTTAAGAATTTACCTCCGATGGATTGAATTTAATACCCAGATCAAGATAGGGTTCACGGTAGACTTCCGGTAACGGGGGAAACGAAGTGACTTGGATTTTCTGGATGGCTTTTAAGGCAAAGTCATCATAAACGGAGTTACCCGATTTTTGTTCAATGGCTTGAAAGGTAACCTTGCCTTCCCGGTCAATTCTGATATCGATTGTGGTTAATAGACCTTGATTGATAGCTTGTTCTTTCAATCCCGGGGGTAAAAACCAGGCTTCCATGATCCGGTCAACAACAATACTCATGTACACCACCATTTCGGGCGCTCCGCTGCCTCCCCCTTCTTGAGTAATTCCAACACCTACTCCTCCCACCCCTCCTACCCCTTCAGTATTTGCCGCCTGTTGTTCGCCTCCAACCCTTCCTCTGATGTTTTCGATTGCCTGGTTGTGTTGCTCCTGAGCCTGGGAGTCATTTGTTTCTTCTTTTGGTTTTGGGGGAGTTGCGGTTTTAGGTTCGGTCTTGGAAATTTCGATTGCTTTTGGTTCAACCTTTTTTTGAATCAGCTCTGGTTTTTTTACGGCAACATTTACCCGTGCTTTAGGGATTGTCACTGATTTTACCGAGGATTTGCCACCTCCGCCTAATTCTCCTGGCCCGATCAGAGCAACGGGAGTGTATTGAGGTATTATCCTTATAGCAGGCCCCGAGGAAAGGTTAGGAAGGAACACAAAAAGAAAGAGGGTAAGGAAATGGACAAAACCGGAAAGGACAACCATTTTTATCAGTTTGGTTTCATCCAAAAAGGTATTATTCCCCAAAACTTTGACCATTATTTCCCTTTTTCCTCCAGAGGCAGGGTGATCATCCCTAATTTTTCATACCCGGCATCTTTAATCTCAGCCATAACCTCCATAACAAACCCATAGGGAACTGTTTTATCTGCCTTAAGATAAATTTCCTTATCCGCTCGGCCTTTGGAAATAAATTCCAGTTTTGATTTTAACCGGTCAAGGGTAAACTCATAGTCCAGAATTTCTATTTTTTTATCTTTTGAAATGGTAACAATGAGGGGCTTTTCATTGGTTTGAATAGTTTTTGCCTTGACTTGCGGAAGGTCAACATCAAAACCTGACTGCATCATGGGGGCGGTAACCATGAAAATCACCAGCAAAACCAGCATAACATCCACAAAAGGGGTGACATTGATTTCAGAAAGCATCCGATGGTCATTTTTATTAGCGTTTACATTCATGGCATGCTTGGGAAAAGAATTGGCTATATTTTATTATATTGTGGACTCAGTTTTTTACTTAATGTTCAAAAAGAGAAATGAATTCCGCGACAAAATTGTCCATCTCCGTTGCAATCCGCCGTATCCGGCTTAAAAAATAATTATAAGCAATAACCGATGGAATTGCCGCAAATAACCCGACTGCGGTAGCAATCAGGGCTTCAGAGATTCCGGGAGCGACTATAGCTAAACTGGTCGCTCCTTTTAGGCCGATATTGTGGAAGGCTTGCATGATACCCCATACGGTTCCAAAAAGGCCGATAAAAGGGGCAGAATTGCCAGTGGTAGCTAAGAAACTGAGTTTTCGTTCGAGTTGGACAATTTGACTGCTTGTCAACTGCCGTAGAATTCGTTCAATTTTCTTTAATTTTCCAGGAGTTAATAAATCTTTTAATTCAGCATCCTCAATCGTGAGGTTTAAATTTGTTCTGACCTGCTTAAGCTCGAGGTATCCTGCCCGGAATAATTCAAAAATCGGGCTGGAATGAAAGCTTCTGGATTCCATATAAATTGAGGAAATCTCTTTTTTTGACCAGAATAGTTTTAAAAACTCTTTATTTTCTGCTTCAACATTCTTTAAGATTCTGTATTTTAAAAAAATTATAGCCCATGAAAAGATCGAAAAGAAAAAGAGGATCAACAGGACCAGCTTAACCACTGGTCCAGCTTGAAAAATGAGTTGCAAAACCCCGCCTTGCAAGCTTCGGCTTAGCTGAGCAGGTACTATTGTTAAAAAGAGAGAAATTATTTCCATGGTAGTGACTTTGACAGAAAAATTGTTTAATTAACGTTGAACCATAAAAGTCTGATACAACATTCTTATTTATTTTCAAATAATATCATAAATTAAATAATTTATATAAAGCAAAACAGCGTTGTCAAGAAATAATTTAAATTTTAAATTTAATTGTTTAGTTATAAAGAAAATCGTTTGTAACTTTAGATAACTTTTGGGAAAGAAACCGATTTTGGTAAAAAAATACTTGACAGTTAAAGTAGAATTTACTATATTACCCCAATAACCAAAGTCCAAGCTTGCCGCAAGTACCGGATAAATAAATTTTCCATCAAAAAAAAGATTTTAGAAATTTCATCCCGGAAAGAGGATAATGAGGAGAAAAGTCTATACTATTATAATTTCCCCTTCCACCCTTAAACCGGCCAAAAAATTCACCATCCACCGTTCAACTCTTTGGTTTGTCTTTTTTATCTTTCTCATCCTCCTGACGTACGGGATACTCGGTTCAATAACGTATTATAATGACAGTAAAATTTTGGCTGAATATATTCAGGTAAAAAAAGAAAAAGGTGAGCTCGAACAAGCAAATAAAATTATTACGCAACTAAGAAAAAAAGAAGACTTAATTAGAAAATTTCTCGGGTTAGATGCGGACGATGCCAATGAACCGGGACAAGGAGGGCCGGGGTCGACAAGTTTTGGGTTTGAAGATTTTCATCTGAATAAAAAAGTATCTCCTGCCCCTGCTCGTTCTTTAAATTTAGAGAAAGAACCATTTTTATCGCCTGCCTATAAAGAGGCGATTCTTCTTGACTGCGATTTGCAGGAGCTTATTGATTTTTTAAAAAATCAGAGGGATGAACTCGCCACTATTCCTACTATCGCACCGATATCTGTTTTAGAATCCTGGATTACATGTGGATATGGAATGCGTAAAAGTCCTTTTACCGGACTAAGAGAATTCCACACCGGTTTAGATATTTTTGCCATGCGAGGGACTCCTGTCATTGCACCGGGCAATGGAAAGGTATGTTTTGTGGGGACGAATGGCGGGTTGGGACAAATGATTTCAATTAGACACAATAATCAGTATGAAACGGTTTACGGTCACCTTTCCGGGTATAATGTAAAGGTGAACCAAATTGTTAAACGGGGTGATTGTATTGGCTTTGTGGGGCGAACAGGAAACTCAACCGGATACCACCTTCATTATGAAATCCACAAACAAGGTAAGCCTGTTGACCCTTTTCCGCATCTTCTCAATTGGGACGATAGACAGTTTCTTGTTGCTAAAAACAATTTTTCCTTGGAGTGATTCTATCTAACAATTGCAGGCCAGACATCTTTTTATATTATAAAGGAAGTTAATGAGCATTTTTAAAAAAAAGTCTGATAACGGCAACGTAAATTCTCTGACGGTGATAGGGAATAAGACTTTTTTTGAGGGGCAGATTAAGGCGTATGACCTAATCCGCATCGATGGCACTATTAAAGGGAATATTGAATGTCAGGGGGTATTAGAAGTCGGCATTAAGGGAAAGATCGAGGCGGACATTGTAGCGGATAGTGTCCTTATCGGTGGTGAAGTGATCGGAAATATACTGGCCAAAAATCGTCTTGAGATTACCTCAGGGGGCAAAGTTCGCGGTGACATTGTAACCGCTCATTTAGTTATTAATGAAGGAGTAGTTTTTGACGGCTCTTGTCATATGATTACGGATGAAAAGGCTAAACATTTTCCAAACAAAAAAGAAAATATTTTAAAAGAAACCCCTCTTAAAGTTTTTCCTGAAGATTCTAAAAATAAAAATTGTCTTTAATTATCCTGCTTGATTTTTTTTCAACTCTGGAACGGATCCGCGATGTCATAAATGAACTTGTTGGAAGGCAGAATGCCTGAGCGACTCAATGAAATTCTATACCGGGTAGCGGAAGAAATATTAGAGTCATTGGCTTTTCTGTTCCCCGTTTTAGATGAGGAAAGAAAAAAGATAAGTAATGTTTTTGTGTGGGGCGCAAGCATTTCATTCGTGGGCCCTTTTTCCGGTCGACTGGTGATGCTTGCCTCAGAAACAATTCTTCCCGAATTGGTCAAAAACATGCTTGGCTTAGATGCTGGTGAAGAAGTATCTTTGGATCAGCAACACGATGCACTCATTATTGATTTATAGCTCTAATAACGGTAAAATAATTTTAAAGTTTGAAGACGGTAATATTTTAAGTATATAATTAAGGAGGGAGTTATGAAAAAATATGATCGAGAGTGTGAGGTAGTAGTTGTTGGTGCAGGTATGGGGGGTATGACCTGTGCGCTGGCCTT